>Ga0172373_10000598_pt1 | contig 59112 bp, 52 predicted proteins | sample Lak10m_2_FD_114546 | JGI IMG/M metagenome (GOLD analysis project Ga0172373, IMG submission 114546) | Freshwater microbial communities from Kabuno Bay, South-Kivu, Congo - kab_092012_10m | ecosystem: Environmental > Aquatic > Freshwater > Lake | place: Democratic Republic of the Congo... | reverse complement strand
CGTCTTCAGAACCATCGGCTACAACATCCCATGGGACGGCACCCTCAATGGAAAACCCCTCCCAACAGGCACCTACTACTACGTCATCAACCCAAAAAACGGCAGAGCCAAAATGGCCGGGTACGTCACCATCATCAGATGAGGACGACATTGCGACAGGCACGAAAACAGCGGGAGGAAGATGCCTGAAGCTCAGGCATCCAGGGGGCGGGCCCCCACGACGGCATCCGTGTTGATGGGGCCGTAGACATGCGGGAAGGTCTGTTCCATCGACGTGGACCATTCGTAGACCAGCTGGCTGCGCAGCGCCTTCGGGTCGATCTCGAGCAAGAGCGTGTCGGTACGGTCGCTGAAATACCGCTGGCGTACCGGCTCTACCTGCTCGGGGGTGCAGCAGTGGATGAATCCCTCGTCGAAAAGGGAAGGGGAAATGTGCGATCCCGCACCGATGGCGGATTCCCACTCATGGCGGGTCGTGAGGTGGTAGATGGTGGACATGCGAGGGCGTTGAGCGGTATCATAACGCCGCGAGCACCCTCGGTATTTTATGTGCAGCCGTCATGAGGTCGGCGATGACCATGGCGGTAACGGCTTCCATGACGGGCGGCACACGGAGGGCGATGCATAGGTCGTGGCGTCCCTTGACGGAGAAGGTCTCCATGGCCCCCGTCTCCCAGTTGAGCGTGTACTGGTCCTTCGGCGTGGAGGATGTGGGCTTGATGGCGATGCGCCATACGAGTTCGTTGCCGTTGGTGATGCCGCCGACGATGCCGCCGGCGTGGTTGGTGGCGGTCGTCCCCTGCATGTCGGTGATGGCGTCGTTGTGTTCCGAGCCGAACATGCGTGCCGCAGCGAAGCCGGTGCCGAATTCAACGCCCTTGACGGCGGGGATGGAGAAGGCGGCATGCGCCAGGAGCGATTCGACGGAGTCGAAGAAGGGCTCACCGAGTCCGATGGGGAGTCCTTCGACGCGGCATTCGACGATGCCGCCGACGGAGTCCTTACGGGCGATGGCGTTTGCAAGGCCGGCTTCGACATCGGAGGTGCCGCCGATCTCCGCGATGGACGCCCGGATGTGCAGCGGGGCAAGGAGCCGCTTGGCGACGACGCCGGCCGCCACGAGGCAGAGGGTCAGGCGGCCGCTGAAATGTCCGCCGCCGCGATAGTCCTCGTAGCCGCCGTATTTGTGATGGGCGACGAAGTCGGCATGTCCCGGTCGGGGCACGGCCCGCTGCCGCTCGTAGTCGGCCGAACGCGTGTTGCGGTTGGGGAAGAACAGCGTGAGGGGCGCGCCTGTCGTGCGTCCGTTGAAATGTCCCGTCAGGAACTGCGGGAGGTCCTCCTCCTGCCGGGGCGTCGTCCCCTTCTGCCGGCCGCCCTTGCGGCGTTCCGTGTCTTCGATGAAATCATCCACGGCGAGGGGGAGGCCGGCGGGACAGCCGTCGATCACCAGGCCGACGCCGTCGCCGTGCGACTCGCCGAGGATGGCCACGCTGAAATGCCTTCCGAAACGGTTCATATCGTCTTGTTCAGGGTTTGGCTGCCGCTTTCGGGGGCCTCCTCGTGATGGATCCGGACCTGTGCGCCGAGGGCTGCGAGGTCGTCGAAGAAATGCGGGTACGACTTGCCGACGGCCTGGGCCTCGCCGATGGTGACGGGGCCGGTGGCGCGGAGGGCCGCCACGGCCAACGCCATCGCGATGCGGTGGTCGTGGTGGGAGAATGCCGTGACGCCGCCGGCCGGTGTTGCGCCCTCGACGTGCATGAGGTCGCCATCGAGGTGGACGGCGACACCCATCCTGGCGAACTCCTGCTGCAGCGTGCGTCCGCGGTCGCTCTCCTTGTGGGCCAGCCGACCGACGCCGCGGATCAGGGAGGTGCCGTGGCAGGCGGCCGCCAGGGCGACGAGGGGCGGGAAGAGGTCGGGGCACTCCGTCGCATCGAACCGGAAGGCCCGGAGGTCGGACGGTCCTACCCGCAGTGACCCGTGGGCGTCGAAGCCGAAATCGCCACCCGCCGAGGCGAGCGCATCGAGGATGGCCCTGTCGCCCTGCACCGACGACGCGTCGAGTCCGTCGATGACGATACCGCCCGCCAGGGCGCCGGCCACCACGAGGAAGGCCGCTCCGCTCCAGTCGCCCTCCACCGTGTATCTGAGCACGCCGGCATGAGGCGCAAGGGCGGGGCGCGCCACGAACCGGAAGACGTCGTCCGCCTCCACCTCGGGCACGGCCATCCCGAAACTGCGCATGACCGTCAGCGTGAGGTCGATATACGGGCGGCTGCGCAGGCCCTCGGCGCGGATGGCCACGTCGGAAGCACCGGCCGCGGAAAAGGCCATCAGCAGTCCCGTCAGGAACTGCGAGCTGAGGGAGCCGTCGACGGTGATGTCGGCGGGACGCAGCGGGCCGCGTATCGAGAGCGGCAGCCGTCCGCCGCTGGAGGTGACCTCGACGCCCAGGCGCGGCAGCACCTCGTCGAAGAACTGCATGGGCCGCGTCACGAGGGATCCAGAGCCGGTGAGCTGCAGGGGCCGCGAAGAGAGGGCCGCGATGGGCGTGAACATGCGGATGCCGAGCCCGCTCTCGCCGCAGTCGACCGTGTCGGTCAAGGGGTCCACGCCGCGGCCATGCACCCGCAGGACGCCGGGGGCCGCCTCCAGGCGCGCGCCCAGCCGGGTGATGACATCCATGGCCGCCCTGTCGTCGTTGCTGGCGCCGGGCAGCAGGATCTCGGTCTCGCCGTTGCGCAGCAACGCAGCGGCACAGGCCCGCTGCATGGAACTCTTGGAACGGGGCGAGACCACGCGGCCGGACAGTCGGGAAGGTATGACGGTTGCGATCATTCGATGCTGTTTTCAAGTGTTTCGGGAGCTTTTATGCGGACGGCCCTGCACGCGGGCAGGCCAGGCGGCTCCCCCAGGTCAGGACGGCGAACGCACCCATCCCTCCAGCTCCCGCATCGGCACCGACCTTACGACGCCCCTGCCGATGCGTTCGAGGAGGACATAGTTCATCTCGCCGCCGACGCGCTTCTTGTCCATCGACAGGACCTCCCACACCCTGTCGGCATCGTAGGGCTGCGTCGTCGGAAGGCCGAAGGCCTCGAGCACCCTTCGCAGCCGGTCGATGTCCCGGAAGCCCAGGAGGCGCGCCGAGAAGCCGGCGGCGAGGACCATCCCCACGGCGACGGCCTGTCCGTGGCTGAGCCCGTGCACCGTCTCGATGGCATGGCCGAGCGTATGGCCGAAGTTCAGCAGTCGCCGCTCACCCCGCTCGAACTCGTCGCGGCGGACGATGGTGCATTTGAGTCTTGCGTTGCGTTCGATCAACCCGTGGAGGACCTCCCGTCGACGGCGGAGCCCCGCCAGGTCGGCTGCCTCCAACTGCCGGAAGGCGACGGCATCGCGGATGCAGGCGTGCTTGACGATCTCGGCGAAGCCGTCGGACCACTGCGCTTCGTGAAGGGTACGGAGGAAGGCCCAGTCGTACAGGATGAAGCGGGGCTGGCGGATGACACCGACCATGTTCTTGTAGGGGCCCACGTCGATGCCGTTCTTGCCGCCGATGGACGCATCGACCATGGCGAGCAGGGTCGTGGGCAGGAAGCCGAAGGGGATGCCCCGCATGTACACGGAGGCCGCATAGCCGGCCAGGTCGGTGACGACGCCGCCGCCCACGCCCACGAGGGTTGACTGCCTGTCGGCCCGCCGACGGATCAGCCCGTCGATGATGTCGTCGACCGTCGCCTGTACCTTCCGGTCCTCTCCGGGGGGGATGACGTGGATGTCCCACCCCCGGAACCGCCGAGCATGCTGTGCATGGACGTTCTCGTCCATCAGCAGTACCGTCCGCCGCCGGTCGCAGTGGTGCGACAGCTCCCGGGCACCCGCCCCGAAATGGCAGTCGACGGTCGCTGACGAAAAGCGGAAGGAGACGGGCGTATCCATGTACGTAGGTTGGGGTCAGGCCTGCGACGACTGCAGGTTGTCGAAGACGGCCAGCTCCTCGGCGAGGGTCTTGGTGCGGTGATAGTCGTCCTGCCGGTCGATGTAGTCTGACACCTGCCGGATGACGTTGGGACTGACGGAATAGGCGACGTAGTCGTCCTCCCATTCGAAAGGCTCGTTCACGATGCGGGTGGCATTGAGCCATTCGGCGCTTTCGGAGCGGAGCTGCCGGACGACCTGTGCCAGGTTCTGCGCGGGGTGGAGGTGGAGCAGCACATGGAGGTGGTCTGCGCCGCCGTTGGCCTTGAGGATGCGGAGTCCCTTCTCTTCTGCCGACTTCTGCATGTGTGCCGAGAGGACGGTGCGTACGCTGCGGACGAGGAGGGCGCGCTGGTCGCGCACCGCCCATACGGCGTGGACGTAGAGGTATGTCCGGGTGGAGGTCATGGCCTGTCGGCGCTCAGCCGTTCATGACGCGGTTCTGGCGGTTGATGCTTTCCATGTGCACGGCGTCGAGGTAGCGGGTGACGAACTCGCGGCTGAGCCCGAGGCGGTCGGCCTTGGAGAACGACTTCTCGAGGATCTCGTTCCAGCGGTTGGTCTGCAGGATGGTCACGTCGTTGTTGCGTTTGTATTCTCCGATCCGTTCGGCGATGCGCATGCGTTGGGAGAGGAGGTCGAGGAGTTCGTCGTCGACGTGGTTGATCTGTTCGCGGAGTTTGTCGAGCGCCATGTGGAATGTCTCGGAGGCGACGTCCTCGCGGCGCCATTTCACGGCTTCGAGCATCTCGGCGAGGCGGGCGGGCGTCACCTGCTGTTTGGCGTCGCTCCAGGCGTTGTCGGGGTCGACATGGCTTTCGAGCATGAGTCCGTCGAAGCCCAGGTCGATGGCCTTCTGGGCGACGTCCATGAGGATGTCGCGGCGGCCGCAGATATGCGAGGGGTCGTTCACGATGGGGATGCCGGGGTGGCGGCGTTTCATCTCGATGGCGAGGTGCCACATGGGGGCGTTGCGGAATTCGGTGTTGCCGTAGGCGGAGAAGCCGCGGTGGATGAGTCCGATACGGCGGATGCCGGCCCGGGCCACGCGTTCCACGGCGCCGCCCCAGAGTTCGAGGTCGGGGTTGATGGGGTTCTTGATGAGGACGGGCACGTCGACGCCGCGGAGGGCGTCGGCCACTTCCTGCACGCTGAAGGGGTTGACGGTGGTACGCGCGCCGATCCAGAGCATGTCGACCTCGAAGGTGAGGGCGTCCTGCACCTGCTTGCCGGTGGCGACCTCGACGGTCGTCGGCAGCCCCGTGAGCTTGCTGGCCCGTTGCAGCCAGGGGAGGCCCTTGGCGCCGACGCCCTCGAACATGCCGGGCTTGGTACGCGGCTTCCAGATGCCGGCCCTGAGGACGTCCACCCGGCCGGTGGCGGCCAGCTGTTCGGCGGTGGCGACGAGCTGTTCCTCCGTCTCGGCACTGCAGGGGCCTGAGATCACGAGGGGGCGCTTCTCCCATTTCTGGTGGATGGCGGGGGTGGTTTCGGTCGCTGTCGTCTGCATGTCGTGAAATTATGGATTAGGATGGAGATGGCGGTGTCAGCGGATGATGCGTCGGATGCGGTTGGCATCCTGCATGAGTTCGCGCAGGTAGTCCCAGTTCTCCTTCTCGAGGCAGCTCTTGAAGCGCCGGAGCTGGGTGATATGTTCGTTGAGTACGTCGAGGACGTTGTCGCGGTTCTGCCGGAGGATGGGCAGCCACATGTCGGGGTTGCTCTTGGCGAGGCGTACGGTGCTCTCGAAGCCGGCGCTGGCGAGGCCGAAGATGGCCTCGTCCTCGCGCTCTTTGGCGAGGACGGTGTTGGCCAGGGCGAAGGAGGTGACGTGGGATATGTGGCTGACGTAGGCGGCGTGCAGGTCGTGGGCGACGGCGTCCATCTCTGTGACGCGCATGCCGATGGCCTGGTACATGTCGCGCGTCCATGCGGCGGCGTCGGGGTCGGTGTCGGACAGGTTGCAGAGGATGACGGCCTTGTCGCGGAAGGCGCCGGGGACGGCGGCCTCGGGACCGCTGTATTCGGTACCCCACATCGGGTGGGAGGCCACGAAACGTCCGCGGCGCGGATGGCCGGCCGCGGCGGCGACGATGTCGGCCTTGGTGGAGCCCAGGTCGACGACGACCTGACGGTCCGTCCTGTCGAGAAGTCCCGGCAGCATCCCCACGGCGCTGTCGACGGGAATGGCGAGGAAGAGCACTTCCGACGCAGCGAGGGCCGAGGGCAGGTCCAGCATGTCGTCGGCCAGTCCGAGCTCCAGGGCCTTGCGGGCATGCGCCTCGTTGCTGTCCACCCCGATGATCCGGGTGGCGAGCCCGGTCTCGCGGAGCCGCAGTGCAAGCGACCCGCCGATCAGGCCCATGCCGACGATGGCGATCGCATCGCGCTCCCTTGCTGGCGTCGGCTGGCTCATGTCAGGGGGTTGACAGGGTTGGACAGGTGCTTGTCGATACGGCCGAGGGCGGCCTGCAATGTGCCTACGGGGCTGCAGAGGCTGATGCGCAGATAGCGGTCGCCCGCATCCCCGAAGATGCCGCCGGGCGTGATGAAGACACGGGCGCCCTGCAGCACCTCGTCGCTCAGCACATAGGCGTCGGCCTGCGCATCGGGAATGCGCGCCCATAGGAACATCCCCGCCTGGCCGGGGGCCACCCGGCAGCCGAGGCGGGCGAGGATCTCCGTGGCCTCGCGACGCCGCTCTGCATAGGCGCGGTTGACCTCGTCGTGCCAGTCGCGACCGAGCGAGAGGGCTTTGGCCGCCGCCAGCTGCACCGGCAGGAACATCCCGCTGTCCATGTTGCTCTTGAAGCGCAGCACTTCATCGATGCGGGGGGCTGCTCCACAGAGCATCCCGACGCGCCATCCCGCCATGTTGTGCGACTTGCTCAGCGAGTTCAGCTCCAATACCACCTCCATGGCCCCCTCCACCGAGAGCAGGCTCGTGGGACGGTCGTTGAGGATGAAACTGTAGGGGTTGTCATGCACCAGGAGGATGCCGTGGGCCCTGGCGAAGTCGACGAGGCGCCGCATCCCGTCGGGTTCCGGCAGCCGTCCCGTGGGCATGTGGGGGTAGTTGGCGAACATCAGCTTCACCCGGCGGCCCTCCCGCGAGAGCGCCTCCACCGTCGACGCCAGCCCCTCGAGGTCGGGATGCCATCCCTCCTCCTCCCGCAGCCGGTATTCGACCACCTCGCCACCGGCCAGCCGCACCGCGCTTCGATAGGTCGGATAGCCGGGGTTGGGCACCAGGGCCGCATCGCCCCAGTCGAGGTAGGTCATGCAGATATGCAGGATGCCCTCCTTGCTGCCGATCAGGGGCAGGACCTCCCGCTCCGGGTCCAGTGTCACGCCGTACCAGCGGGCATACCAGTCGGACACCGCCCGGCGCAGCACCGGCGAGCCCTTGTACGACTGGTAGGCATGCACGTCGGGCCGCGCGGACGCCTCCTGCAAGACCCGCAGCACTTCGGGGTGCGGCGGCATGTCGGGACTCCCGATGCCGAGGTTGATCACCTGCTCACCCGTCCGGTCCATCTCACCGATCTCCCGGAGCTTGCGCGAGAAATAGTATTCGCCGATGCCGTCGAGGCGCTGTGCCGTCGTCATGCGTCTGATGTTCATTTCAGGATGCCCCGGCGGTATGCGCCGAGGATGCGGAGGGAGTCGGTATGGGGCCGGATGACCTCCATCACGGCTTCGAACTGACCGGCCTCTTCGAACTCGAGGTCGGCGTGGAAGCTGTATTTGAAGTCGGAACCCGGGATGGGGAAACTCTGGAGTTTGCTCAGGTTGATGCCGCCGTCGGCGATGCGGGCGAGCACGCGGGAGAGGCTTCCGCGGGAATGGTCCGTGTGGAAGGTGATGGAGGCCTTGTCGGCCCCCTCCACCGGCAACGCCTCCTTTTCGCGCTGCAGCACCAGGAAGCGCGTGTAGTTATTCTTCATCGTGTGGATGTTCGGGGCGAGCACCTGCAGGCCGAAGAGGTCGGCAGCAAGTTTGCCGGCGATGGCCGCCACGTGGCGGCTGCCGTGCTCGACGAGGCGCTTAGCGCTCAGGGCCGTGTCCTCGGTCTCGACGAGCTTCCAGCGGTGGCCGTCGAGGAAGTCGAGGCACTGCTGGAGGGCCATGGGATGGGAATGCACTTCGCGGATGTCCGCCAACGTCACGCCGGGGCGGGCCAGCAGTTGCTGGCGGATCTGCAGGTACACTTCACCCACGATGCGCAGGGTCGACCTCTGCAACAGGTTGTAGTTGGGCAGGATGCTGCCTGCGATCGAATTCTCGATGGCCATGAGTCCACCATCCGACGATCTGCGGGAGGAGGCCACCCTGACCACTTCGCGGAAGGTGGCGCAGGGGACGACCTCCACGTCGGGGCCATGGAAGCGCCGGGCGGCCTCCTGGTGGAAACTGCCCTCGTAGCCCTGGATGGCCACGCGGGTCGGGCGGAGACCTGCGGCATGGGCACCGGACCGGGATGGGGTCATGGTCTTGGGATTAAAAAAAATCCCGGCGCTTCGGCCGGGATCCCTTGTTGTTGTTCGTGTTTTGTCATGACAACCCAAGACATCCCGGCATCCTTCCAAAAAAGAAGGCGTACGCATAAAAGGCAGGATAGGCGTTGGACATCGTCATCGGTCTAAAGGTAAGGGTGGCCCTCGAACGAAAAAAATAATTCTTCCGGAAACCTTGGATGGATTTCAAGGAACGGGGGTTTTCCTTTGAAATCGGAAAAAGGATCAGGGATTGCGGCGGGCGGGCCGATCGCCGCCGGTTTCGGCGTCGTTCATGCGGATGCGCCGCCCCTTGAACTTCTTGCCGTCGATGGATCGGATCATCTTGTCGGCCACGGAGGCTTCGACTTCGACCCAGCTGTTCATGTCCTTCATGTCGATGCGGCCGAGGGATTCCTTGCGGAGGTCGCTCATGTCGAGGATGAACTGGAGGAAGCTGGCCTTGTAGAACCCGTCGCGGATGCCGAGGTTGACGAAGAGTTTGCGCATCTCGGCGTCGGTGCGGTCGAATCGCCGTCCGCGGGTGTCGGTATAGGTGCCTGCCTGCGGTTTCGGCGTATCGCGGGATGGGCGTCTGTCGTCGCGAACGTTGAGGTCGGCGGCGTTCTCGTAGTACTGCAGGAACCGGTCGAACTCGAGGGCGGCCACGCGCTGCAGGATCTCCTCCTTGTCGACCTGCGCGAACTTCTCGCGGAGGGTGGGCAGATAGGTCTCGTAGTCGCCGTGGCTGATGTCAGCGGCGAGCATGCGGTCGATGAAATGGAAGAACTGCTTGCGGCAGACATCCTTTCCGCCCGGGATGTCCATGCGGTGCAGCCGGTTGTCGATCATCCGCTCGATCCCGCGGATGCGATGGGTCTCCCGAGGGGTGAGGATCGACAGGCAGACGCCGCTCCGTCCTGCCCGGCCGGTACGGCCTGACCGGTGGGTATAGACCTCGGGGTCGTCGGGCAGTTCGTAGTTGATGACGTGGGTGATGCCGGTGACGTCGATGCCACGGGCGGCGACGTCGGTGGCGATCAGCAGCTGCAGACTCTTCTCGCGGAAGCGGCCCATGACCTTGTCACGCTGCGCCTGGGTGAGGTCGCCGTGCAGGGCCTCGATATCGTATCCCTCGCGGATGAGCGACTCGGTGATGGTCTGCGCATCGGCCTTGGTACGGGTGAAGATGATGCCGTAGATGCCGGGGTTGAAGTCAATCACCCGTTTGAGGGTGGCATAGCGGTTGACGCCGTGGCAGACGAAGTACTGGTGGTCGATGTTGGCATTGGCGGCATTCGCCCGGCCGATGCTGACCTCGGCGGGCTCCGACATGAACCGGCGGCTCACCTGCCGGACCTCCGTCGGCATCGTCGCGCTGAAAAGCCACGCGCTGTGGCGGCGCGGCGTGTTCTGCAGGATGAATTCGATATCCTCACGGAAGCCCATGTTGAGCATCTCGTCGGCCTCGTCGAGCACGACATGGGTGATCTCCTCGAGCTGGATGGCCTTCCGCTCGATGAGGTCGATCAGTCGGCCGGGCGTTGCGACGACCACCTGCGGCCCCTTGCGCAACTCGCGGATCTGCTCTCCGATGCTGGTCCCGCCGTACACGGCCACGTTGTGCAGGCCCGTGGACCGCGCGGCGAAACGGGTGAGGTCCTGCGAGATCTGCATGCAGAGCTCGCGGGTGGGACAGACCACGAGCGACTGCGGGTGCCGACGCCCGGCGTCGGCCAGCTGCAGGATGGGCAGGCCGAAGGCCGCCGTCTTGCCGGTGCCCGTCTGGGCTAGACCTACGAAGTCGCGCGTGCCCGACAGCAGGATCGGGATCGCCTGCTGCTGGATGGGCGTGGGTTCCGAAAAACCGAGGGCCTGGATGGATTCGAGCAGGTCCTCACGGATGCCCAACGCTTCAAAGGTCATGGGAAGATTTTGCGCGAAGGTACCCTATCGCCATCGAAAGAGAACGGTAACGAGGGACAGGCACCTCAAGAATCATGTTTTTGAAAAGCAGCTCAAGTCGTACACCCCCCGGGTAGCGAAGCAACCCCTCCGGCAGCGTGACAGAAAAAAGAAAGCCGCCCCGTAGACACGGGGCAGCTTCAACGATTGCTTGCCATATTGAAAGAGACGTGATTACTTGGCGGCAGCCGTGGTGTCGGCAGCAGCGGTCGTATCAGCAGCAGCCGTCGTGTCAACGACGGCGGGAGCGGTCGTGTCGACGGGAGCTGCAGTCGTGTCAACGGTTTCTTCTTTGGCACCACCACCGCAGGAAGCGAGGAAAGCGATGGCCATGATGGCGAGGAGCTTTTTCATTGTCTTGGGTTTAGTTTGTTTGGATAAGGTTTTCAGAAATTGATACGGGAAACGGGAGAAGGTAACCCCGTCCCCTGAAAAAAATTATTTTCCTTTGCAGCAGGTTACAAATCGGCAGCGGTACGTATCAATACATTGTCGGGTGAGCAGTACGGATCGGGACCATATCTTACTAAAAGGGCTGTCGCTCAACGACAAGGACTCGATACAGACCATCTACAAGGATAATTATGGTCTCGTCCAGACCCTTGTCGTCCGCAACAGCGGCAGCGAGGACGACGCCCGCGACGTGTTCCAGGAAGCGTTGCTGGTGCTGTACGAGAAGTCAAGGTCCGCTGATTTCGAGCTCAACTGCCAGATCAGGACCTACCTGTACTCCGTCGCCCGTCGGATCTGGCTGAAGAGGCTCCAGTATCTGAAGCGTTTCGAGACGCCTGCCGAATCCCTGGAAGAGACGGTGCCGGTGGAAGACGACCTCGAGACGCATGAAAAGCTGAACGCCCAGTACGGGGTCATGAAGTCGGCCATGGGCCGGCTGGGAGAACCCTGCAAGAGCCTGTTGGAGGCTTATTATGTACACAGGCGGAGCATGACGGAGATATCCGCATACTTCGGGTACACGAACGCCGACAACGCCAAGACACAGAAATACAAATGCCTCATGCGACTGAAGAAACTCTTCTTCGCGGCATACAAGACGACATAGACCATGGAACAGCATAACCTCCTGGAAGCCGCCGAACGATATCTCCGCGCGGAGATGTCGGCCGATGAACGCCAGGCCTTCGAAGCGATGCGTCGCACGAATCCGGAACTGGACCAGTTCGTCGTCGAGCACCACCTGCTGCTCGACCGCATGGATGCCTATGCCGACCGCAAGCGGCTCAAGGCCAGCCTGCACGACATCCACCACACCCTCCAGGAGAACGGCGACATCCGTGCCTTGGAACCAGAGGTGCGTGGCAGGCTCGCAGACCTTTGGACGCGCTACCGTCGCGTGATCGGCGTCGCCGCCTCCATCGCCGGCGTCACCGCCCTGCTCACCAGTGGACTGACATCGGTATTCTCACCCAAGGCCCCGATCACCGAAGTGGAGGCCCTGCGCCGCAAGGTCTCCAGCCTGGAGCGCCAGAGCAGCAACCAGCGCGCCGAGATCAACGCCGTACGCAAGAAATTCGAGCCGGGCGCCGAAGTGAGTTTCGGCGGCACCAGCTTCCTCATCGACCCCAATGGTTACCTCGTCACCAGCGCCCACGTGCTCAAGGACGCCACCGGCGTCGTGCTCCAAAACAATGCCGGCGAGGAGTTCCGCGCCAGGATCGTCATGACAGACCCCCAGCGCGACCTGGCCATCCTGCGCATCGAAGACGAAGACTTCACCCCCCGCACCAGCCTACCCTACGGGATCAGCCGGAACGGCATCGAACTCGCAGAACCCGTCTTCACCCTCGGCTATCCCAAGGATGAAGTGGTCTATGGTGAAGGCTACCTGAGCGCCCGTTCCGGTCTCGAAGGCGACACCCTCTCCTACCAGCTCAGCATCTCCGCCAACCCCGGCAACAGCGGCGGGCCCGTCATCAATCGCAAGGGCGAGGTCATCGGTATCCTCAACGCCCGACAGGCAAAGGCGGAAGGGGTGGTCTTCGCCATCCGCTCCCGCAACATCCACCGACTGGTGGAAGCGATCCGGGCACAGGACAAGGAAACCGACATCTGCCTGGCCACCCAGACGAGGCTGAAGGGCCTCGACAGGGTCCAACAGGTCAAACGCATACAGGACTGCATCTACATGGTGAAGGTCCTCATGTGACCCGCCATCACCGCAGACAAGGCCTCACGACCTCACATGGAACGACCCCGACGCTGTCAGCACCGGGGTCGTTCCATGAAAATTCACATCCTCAGCTCCACAGTCGGCTGAGATATTCCCCCTTCGCCACGAGCTCGGTGACACTCCTTCGGACCTCATCGGCGTCCTGCTTGTAAGTGACCCCGAACCAGGTGGCGGACGTCGGGATCACATGGATCTCGCCGCCCCCTTCCCGGATGAACCGGTCGGCGACGATGGGGATGAAGAATTCCGACTTCGGCTCCTGCATCCGGCTGTCGAGGAAGGCCTGGAACAGCCCTTTGGCATAGTCGAAATAGGAGGGGTGGAAACACCAGAAGTTCATCGACACCTGTGCATCGATGGGCAGCTCCCTGGGCTCGGCATCGTCGTTGCAGACGACCCGGCCACCGTCCATGTGGATGTTCAAGCGCTCCGCGATGCCGGTGAGGTGCCCCTTGCCATCGACCTCGCAGACCCCGCGGTTCACCGTGCCGTTGTCGGACAGCGTCTTCAGCAGGCTGTACCCGATGATGGAATAGGTACGGGCGTCGCAGGCGCCCGTCAGGAAGGCGGCAGCCTTCTCGAAGGCGTCACGGCCGTAGAAGTCGTCCGCATTAATGACGGCGAAGGGCTCGGCAACGGCATCGAAGGCGCAGAGGACGGCGTGGGCGGTACCCCAGGGCTTCTCCCGTCCGGCCGGCACCTGCCGCCCCTCCAGGAAGGCGTCCAGCTCCTGATACACATAGCCGATCTCGACCAGCCCTTTCAGGCGCGGCTCGAAGATCGACTGGAAGGATTCGGCGAACTGACGGCGGATGATGAACACCACCTTCCCGAAGCCGGCCCGGACCGCATCGTAGATGGAATACTCCATGATCGTCTCGCCCGAGGGGCCGAAGGGTTCGATCTGTTTCATGCCGCCGTACCGGGAGGCCATGCCGGCCGCGAGGATCACCAGAGTGGGTTTCATAGACTTTTGTTTGCGGATTGAGATAATTTGCGAAAATAAATCATTTGTCAGGCAAGTGGAAGCCCCCCTTCCGAACCAACCCCCGGAGATCCGGACCGATGCCTTCCGATGGCCCGACGGCTCCGCCGGCTGGGATGTCCTGCGGCTTGATCTACTCCACCCGGTCGTCTCCGGCAACAAACCCTTCAAGCTGGCCCCATACCTGCACAGGGCCCGTGCGGAGGGCCGCCCCGGCATCGCAACCTTCGGCGGGCCCTATTCGAACCATATCCACGCCACGGCCCATGCCGCGGCAGCGGCGGGCATGCCTTCCATCGGGTTCATCCGGGGGGAACGACCCGCCAGCCTCTCCCCCACCCTCCGGGATGCGGCCACCTGGGGCATGCAGCTTCGGTTTCTGAGCCGCGAGGACTATCGGGTCCGCTCCCAGACGGCAAGCGCCGATGACGTCGGGTGTCCGCCGGGTTGGATGCTCATCCCGGAAGGTGGACAGGGGCCGGCAGGGGTAGCGGGCGCGTGCACCATCCTGGATGGCGTACCGCATCAGCACTACGACCGCATCGTCTGCGCCTGCGGCACGGGCACCACCGCAGCCGGCCTGCGCCTGACAGCCGGCCATCGGACGACCGTCGTGGGCATTTCCGTCCTCAAGGGAAACTTCGGTCTCAGCCGGTCGATACGGGCATATGCAGACAAAGGCCCCCTGCAGGTCGTCGACGGCTATCATTTCGGCGGATACGCCCGGGCGACACCCGAACTCCTGGCCTTCATGCGGCGTTTCCATTCCGCCAGCGGCATCGCCACCGACTTCGTCTACACCGCCAAACTCATGTATGCCGTCGACGACCTCTTCCGCAAGGGCGACTTCGGTCCCAAGGAGCGGGTCCTCGTCATCCACTCCGGCGGTTTGCAGGGCAACCGTTCCCTGCCGGACGGGATCCTCGCCGATACCTGAGTAGCGCTATCTTTGCCACAACCCATTCTCAACCCGACATCCGGATGTTCAGACGGCAAGCCCCCAAGGCCCTCCTCCCGCTGTGGCTGTCACTCGCCCTTCCCGGAATGGGTCAGGAAGCACTGCCCTCGTTCTCAGCCACCATCCGGTCCGGCCGGACACTCGTCAGCTGGACGAACCCCTTTGAGAACATCTTCCAGATCAGCGTGCAACGCTCCGCCGACAGCCTCTTCGGGTTTCGCACCATCGTCACCATGCCGGACCCTTCCCTGGCCGCCAACGGATTCATGGACGCCACGGCACCCGACACGAGGCAGTTCTACCGCCTGTACGTACAGCTTCCCTACGGCCGTTTCTTCCAGACGGCGGTGAAGCGTCCCTCCACGACTCCCGAAACGCCACCGGCGACAGCCATCATCCCAGGCCCCTCGAGCTCCACACCGGTCAAGCCCGTGGACGACAGACCCGTACGCCCGCCCTCAGCATCGCCACCGTCCACGACACCCCTGCCGGAGGATGCCTCCGACTACGAACAGATCATCCGGAAGACGAAGATGGTGGCCGTCCGCAAGCTGCCCTGGCGGCATCTGGAGCCGGGAGACCCCATGGCCACGGCACTTCGGCAACTCACGGTCGTACTGCCGGCCAACCTCTTCACCCCCTCCCCCTTCCTCTTCACCAACCGGGAGGGCAACGTCGTCGTGGCCATGCCGCAACGCAACGGAGGTCGGTTCTCGGTCCATTTCTTCCTGCCCGAAGGAACCCCGCTGTTCCAGTTCGACTTCCAACGCGAACCCATCCTCATCCTCGACAAGGTGAACTTCCAGCGGTCGGGGTGGTTCGACTTCGAGATCCGGCAGGACGGGCGGGTCAAGGAGCGCAACCGCATCTTCATCCCCAAGACACGTCTCTGACGAGCCGGCACCCGAAGACCGCCTCGAAGGCGGCTTCGAGACGCACCTCCACCTCCTCCATGGCAACAGGTCTGCCCAGCTCCGCCGACAGGGACGCCACCTGCTTTCCCCGGATGCCGCAGGGCACGATGCCGTCGAAGTAGGACAGGTCGGTGGTCACATTCAGCGCGAAACCGTGCATGGTGACCCACCTCGAGCAGCGGACCCCCATGGCGCAGATCTTGCGGGCCAGTCCGGGCGTCTCGGGGTCCAGCCACACGCCCGTCTCGCCCGGACTGCGACGGCCCTCCAGTCCGTACGCAGCCATTACCCGGATGATGACCTCCTCCAGGTCGCGGAGGTATCGTCCGATGTCGGGCCGGAAGCGTTCCAGGTCGAGGATGGGATAGCCCACCACCTGGCCGGGCCCGTGGAAGGTGATGTCGCCGCCCCGGTTGGTGCGGAAGAAGTCGATGCCGCGAGCTGCCAGCTGCGCCTCGGGCAGGAGGAGATGGTCGATGCTGCCACGCTTGCCCAGCGTATAGACGGGCGGATGCTCGCAGAGAAGCAGGTGGTGGATGGTGGGCGGCCCGGAGGCCGGTGTCCGTGCCTCCGGGGGGAGACGGTGCCAGGCCGACTTGGCTTCGACGTTGGCGGCCAGCAGCCCCTCCTGCAGCGACCAGGCCTCTGCATAGCCGATGCGGCCCAGGTGTCGCAGGTGTACGATCTCGTCGGTCATGGCGCAAAAATAGATTCTTTGCGCAGATGCTATCTTTGAGGGATGGACACACAGGACCCGGGCCCGCAGGCGGAGGGATGGGATGTCGAGGCGGAGGGCGCCGAGGCGATGTACGAACGCCATGCCCTGACGGTCGACAAGGGCCAGGAATCCGTACGGATCGACAAGTTCCTCACACAACGCCTCACGAACGTCTCCCGGAACCGCCTGCAGCGGGCCATCGCCGCAGAGATGGTATTGGTCAACGGCAGGCCGGTGAAGTCCAACTACCGCATCCGTCCGGGCGACGCCATCGTGCTCTTCTCGGACTCCGCGCCGGAGACCTACGAGGTGAAGCCGGAGCCCTTGCCGCTGCAGATCGTCCATGAGGATGATGCGGTGCTGGTGATCGACAAGCCGGCCGGCATGGTCGTGCATCCCGGTCACGGCAACTATAGCGGTACGCTGGTCAACGGGGTCGCCTGGCACCTGCAGCGGCAGCGGCCCGACCTGTCGGAGGAGGAACTGCCCCGTTACGGGCTCGTCCATCGGATCGACAAGAACACGAGTGGGTTGTTGGTCGTCGCCAAGACCGAACGGGCCGCCGTCGACCTGGCGGGCCAGTTCTTCGACCACACCGTCCACCGCAGATACCTGGCCCTGGTATGGGGTGAGCCGGAGGCCGACAACGGCACCATCACCGGTCATATCGGCCGCCACCAGCGGTTCCGCAAACAACAGGACGTCTACCCCGAAGGCGACCAGGGCAAGGAGGCCGTCACCCATTACACCGTGCTGGAACGGCTGCGCTATGTCTCGCTCGTCGAATGCCGCCTCGAGACGGGCCGCACACATCAGATCCGGGTACATATGCAGCATGTCGGGCACCCGCTGTTCAACGACGAGGTCTATGGCGGCGACCGCATCGTCAAGGGAACCGTCTTCACCCGCTACCGGCAATTCGTCGAGAACGGCTTCGCGACCTGTCCGCGGCAGGCCCTGCACGCCCGTTCGCTGGGCTTCCGACATCCGCTGACCCAGGAGCCCGTCCGGTTCGAGAGCCCGCTGCCGGCCGACTTCACCAACCTCCTCGAACGCTGGCGCAATTACGTGAAGTACCGGCGCGACGACGGGGAGTGAGGGGGCGCCTGGGCCTCAGGCAGGGTCCACATCGGCATCCACCACGACCGACCGGTATTGCCTGTCGTTGCCCAGCACGGCCATCTGGTGCCGGATGAGGGTGCGTGCACGCGCGACGAGGGACCCTTCCTTGGGAAGCTTCAGCACCAGTTCGGTACGGTACATCTCGCGAACGCGGTTGACGACGGGCTCTGCCGGACCGATGAGGTAGGCCCCGAGTTCGGCGGAGAGGTTGCCCGCCACCAAGGCGGCAGCGGCCTCGGCACGGTCGCGATGCCGATGCCGGAAGGTCAGGCGGATGAGGCGGGTGAAGGGCGGGTAACGGTAGGAGGCACGGGCTTCCGACTCGAAGGTGAAGAATCCCGCATAATCGTGCCGGAGGACGAAGTCGAGCACGGGATGGCCGGTCTGCGTCGTCTGGATCAGCACGGTACCCTGCGCGCCCCTGCGGCCGGCCCGGCCGCTGACCTGCTCCATGAGTTGGAAGGCCCGCTCGTTGACACGGAAGTCGGCGAAGCCCAGGAGTCCGTCGGCATCCAGGATGCCGACCAGGCTGACATGTTCGAAGTCGAGCCCCTTGACGACCATCTGCGTGCCCACGAGGATGTCGAGCTGGCGTTGCTCGAAGGTCTGTATGATGGCGTCGTGTGCGGTCTTGCCCTTGATGCTGTCGAGGTCCATGCGCCCGACGCTGGCCGCCGGCATCAGGTCGCGGATCTCCTCCTCGATGCGTTCGGTGCCGAAATTGCGCTCCTGCCACTTGCTCGACCCGCAGGCGGGACAGGCGAGGGGCCGCGGGTAGGTGGTGCCGCAATAATGGCATTGCAGGCGGTGCATCAGCTTGTGGTAGGTCAGCGTCACGTCGCAATGGCTGCACTGCGGGATATGGCTGCAGACCCCGCAGACCATGTAGGGCGTGTAGCCCCTCCGGTTCTGGAAGAGGATGACCTGACGTTTCGCCGCCAGGGCTTCGCGCATGGCCTTCAGGAGCGGTTCGGAGAAGATGGGGCGTTGCCCCCGGGGGGGTGTCTGCAGCCGCATGTCGACCAGCGTGATGGCGGGCATGTCGATGCCGCCGAAGCGCTCTCCGAGGGTGACGAACCCGTACTTGCCGGTGACGGCATTGCGGTAGGATTCCAGCGAGGGTGTGGCACTCCCCAGCAGCACCCGCGCGCCAAGTCGCGAAGCGTAGTAGATGGCCGTGTCCCGCGCATGATAGCGCGGGGCGGGCTCCTGTTGCTTGTAGGAGGGGTCGTGCTCCTCGTCGACGATGACCAGGCCGAGGTCGCAGAAAGGCAGGAACAGGGCCGAACGCGCGCCCAGCAGGATGCGCGTCTCGCCGGTGCGCACCCGGTTCCAGATCTCGACGCGCTCGTTGGGACTGAATTTCGAGTGATACACCGAGATATATCCCCCGAAATGATGCTGCAGCCGACGGATCACCTGCGCCGTCAAAGCAATCTCGGGGAGCAGGAACAGCACTTGCCGGCCCGCCCGGACGACCTCCTCCATCAGCCGGATGTAGATCTGCGTCTTGCCGCTCGAGGTGACGCCATGCAGCAGGCAGACGGGCTTTCCGCGCAGGGCGGCCTGGACGGCGGCAAGGGCCTGCGACTGACGTTCGGAGAGTTCGAAATCGATCAGCACCTCCTTGGGCAACGGACGGATCCGGTCGACGGCGCGGCGCTCCACGACGAACACGCCCTTCTCCACCAGGGCCTTGACCCGGTCGGCCGTGGCGCCCGCCCTTTTGAGGAGGTCCGGCTGGCGCACTTCACCCTCCGAACGGGCGAGTTGCAGGAAGGCAAGCAGCAGTTCGAGCTGCTTGGGGGCGCGCGGGTCCCATCCGTTCAACAGTCCCTCCAGGGCCTCCTCCGAGGCGTAGGCCGCGTGCAGGCGCACGAAATGCTCCTTCCGAGGGGTATAGCGTTCCTTGAGCGATTCCCAGGCGATGCAGACCCGCTTCTCGATGAGGCGTTTCACAACGGGGTAGACATGCGCGACGTCGAGGATGTCCTGCACCTCGTCCAGCCGCAACTCACCCCGCAGCAGCAGCCCCTCCGCCACCAGGTACTCCTCGCCGTCGAGATGGGTGAAGTCGTCGCCATGGTCCTCGTTGAAGACCAGCACGGTCTCGCTGCTCAACTTGAAATGGGCGGGCAGGGCGGCAGCCATCACCTCACCCTGGCTGCAGAGGTAGTAGTCCGCCATCCACCGCCACAGCTCCAGCTGTTCCGCATGCACCACGGGCTCCACGTCGAGCAGGTTGAGGATGGGCTTCGGCTCGAAGCCCTGTGGCCGTCGGTCGTGGAGGGCCGACACCACCCCCGCATAGCGCTTGGCGCCGCCGAACTCGACCTCGACGCGGCAGCCGGGGAGGACCTGTTCCCGCAGGCCCTCCGGCACGGCGTAGGTGAAGGTCTTCGGTACGGCCAGGGGGATGATGACCTCGGCGTGGCTGTTCATGCGGGAAAGGATGCCTTTTCGAGGAGACAACGCTCCATCGCACGGTAGACCCGTTCCTTCAGGGCCGCGACATCGTCCAGGGTGAGCCCCTCCACGCCGAAAGGCTCGAGGAAGACGGCTCGCGACGGGCCCGGTGTCAGCGAGAACAGGTGCCGGCGATGCATCCGCTCCCAGGGGTCGAGCAGGACCACCGGCACGATCGGCGTGCCCGTCTCGATGGCGATGCGGAAGGACCCGTCGTAAAAACGCTTCAGCGGTCCCCCGGTATCGTTGAAAGTGCCCTCCGGAAAGATGAGGATGGAGATGCCGCGGTCCAGGAAACGCCGCATGTCGAGGAGGCTCCGGGCACGGTCGGCCGGATCCCTGCGGTCCACCATGATCACGAAGACGCGGTAGATCCATCCCAGCACCGGGATCGACTTCACCTCCATCTTCCCCAGCGCGCGGAAAGGCTGGCGGACGGCTTCCACCGCGATCGCCACGTCGATGTACGAGATGTGGTTGAGGACGAAGATGTACCGGCTGCCGACATCGGGGCGGTAGCGGTAGATGTTGCGGTGTCGGATGCCGACCACGAAGAACCAGGCGGTCGACCAACCCCGAAGGATGCGGTTGATCAGGTTACCGCCGCGGATCGGTCCAAAACAGGCGGCCAGCAAGACGAAAGGCGCGGCAACCACCATCATCACCAGGAACCAGGACAGGGCATAGACCATGTACAGCACGCGAAAAGGCCAGCGGAGGAGGGTTGACATGCCAGTATTCCGGATAAGTGGAGAACAAATATAGTCCATCGGAGGTTTAACGTGGACGAGACAGGCACAAGGCCGCTCCCCGAGCTTTGAGTACCTTCGCGTTGCGCATGACAGAGACAATCACCACAGAAAGGTCCGTAGCCTTCCACACGCTGGGTTGCAAGCTCAACTTCTCGGAGACCTCTTCCATGGCCCGCCTGATGGAGAAGGGAGGTTTCCGGCGACGCGAGTTCGAGGAAGCCGCCGACGTGTACGTCATCAATACCTGCTCCGTCACCGAGAACGCCGACCGCGAATGCCGGCAGATCGTCCGCCGCATCCAGCGCCGCGCCCCTGGGGCCACCGTCGTCGTCACCGGATGCTACGCCCAGCTCCAAGCCGACCAGATCGCACGCATCCCCGGTGTCGACCTCGTCCTGGGGGCCGCCGAGAAGTTCAACCTGACCGAACATGTCAGGGACTTCACCAAAGGCGACCCCACCCGTGTCTGCAGCTGCGACATCTCCGAGGTCAGCGGGTTCCACTCCGCCCACTCCGTCGACGACCGCACCCGTACCTTCCTGAAAGTGCAGGACGGCTGCGACTATACCTGCTCCTTCTGCACCATCCCACGCGCCCGGGGCGCCAGCCGCAGCGACACCATCGCCCATGTGCTCGACAAGGCCCTAGGCCTCGCGGCACAGGGCGTGCGCGAGATCGTGCTCACCGGCGTCAACCTCGGCGACTTCGGCAAGGGACCCGAACCCACGGACGGCCATGCCGAAGACCTCCTCTCCCTCTGCCAGGCCCTCGACCAGGTCGACGGGATCGACCGGTTCCGCATATCCTCCATTGAACCGAACCTGCTGAGCCCGGAGATCATCTCCTTCATCGCCGCCTCCCAACGGTTCATGCCGCATGTCCACATCCCGCTCCAAAGCGGGAGCGACCGGCTTCTCGGACTCATGCGCCGACGCTACCGTCGCGCCCTGTATGCAGACCGTGTCCGCGCCATCCGCAAGGCGATGCCGCACTGCGCCATCGGTGCAGACGTCATCGTAGGCTACCCCTCCGAGACGGAATCGGATTTCCTCGAGACCTTCGAATTCCTGCAGGACTTGAGCGTCAACTACCTGCACGTGTTCACCTACTCCGAAAGGCCAAACACAAAGGCGCTTGACATCGGCCCATCCGTACCCCTCGCCATCCGCCAACAGCGCAACAAGCTCCTCCGTAACCTGTCCTTCATCAAAACCCGTCGCTTCACCGAAGAACACCAGGGCCAGCGCCGGAAGGTACTCTTCGAAAAAGCCGACCGCGACGGGATGATGGAGGGCTATACCGACAATTACATACGCATATCCACACCCTATGTACCCCAATGGGTGAACCAGGTGATCGAATGGCAGCTTTGAGGGGAACTCTGCCCAGGCAGGTCAAATCAACGCCCGAGAGATGAGGAAATTCCAGGTCAGCATCAACTTCTTCATGGACGACGGATTCATGGAGGCCATCCCCGAACACCGGGCCCTGATCGACCGGCTCATCCGCGAGGGGGCTGTCGACATCTACGTCGTCACCATGGAATCCCTGCGGGCCTGGATCACCTTCACGGCCGAATCAAAGAAGGCCGTCGAGAGACACCTTCGCCAATCCCCGCTGTTCCGCTACTGGTCCTACGACATCGAAGAGATCTTCGTCGTGGACGGCCCCTACTACCGACTGCCCATCCTGCAGCTCAACTGACGGGCTCCCCCCGGCTCTGCGGCACCCGCCCCTTTCCCCCTGGGGAGGCAGCGGAAGGCCCCGTCAATCCTGCAATCCTTGCAATGTCATCAACCGGCACGGTTCGGACTCGGAATACGACCCGGGAGGGCTTACTTTTATCCTCGCCAGCCCCCCGCTAACCTGAACGACACCGTATGCTGAACCCAAGCCCTACCCTTCCCGTGGAGCAACCCCGGCTCATTTCCGCATCCCCCATCGGCTCGTCCGGCGCGGCCGGACCGGCAAGCATGCCCTGCCGGCTCTGCGGCAGCCCGCTGTCGAGGGTGTTCACAGACCTGGGCGGATGCCCCCCCTCCAATGCCTACCTGAGTGCGGAACAGCTGTCGGGACCCGAACCCTGGTACCCCCTGCGCGTCATGGTCTGCGAGACCTGCTGGCTCGTCCAGACGGAGGATACCGTCGACTTCCGCGAACTCTTCACCGATGGCTACGCCTACCTCAGTTCCTTTTCCGACAGCTGGCTGCGGCACTGCCGCGACTACACCTCGATGGCCATCGGCCGTTTCGGGCTCGACGGCAGCAGCCATGTCGTGGAAGTGGCCTCCAACGACGGCTACCTCCTGCAGTACTTCAGGTCGGCCGGCATCCCCTGCCTCGGCGTCGAGCCCACGCGGCTCGCGGCGGAAGCGGCCAGGGAGAAGGGGATACCCACCCTCATCCGGTTCTTCGACCCCGCCCTCGCCCGGGAATTGCAGAACGATGGGCGGGAGGCCGACCTCATGATCGGCAACAACGTCCTGGCCCATGTGCCCGACCTCAACGCATTCCTGACCGGGTTCCGCATCCTCCTCAAGCCGGGCGGGACGGCCACTTTCGAATTCCCCCACCTCCTCCGGCTGATCGAAGGACTGCAGTTCGACACCATCTACCACGAACACTTCTCCTATTTTTCGCTGCACGCCGTCAAGGCAGCCCTGGAGCGCAACGGACTCGAACCCTACGACGTCGAGGAACTGCCCACCCACGGCGGGAGCCTGCGCATCTACTGCCAGCGCTCGGATACGAGCCCGCATCGCATCCGTCAGGGCGTGAAGTCGATCCTGGCAACGGAAGCCGCCGGAGGGTTGCTCCGCGGGGAGACCTATTCGAACTTCCAGGGCCGCATCGATAGCATCAAACTCGACCTCCTATCCTTTCTGATCGACCAGAAACGACTAGGGAAGACCGTAGCCGGCTATGGCGCTGCCGCCAAGGCCAATACCCTGCTGAACTTCGCCGGTATCCGGAGCGACCTCCTCCCCTTCATCGCCGACCGGAACCCCGCCAAGATCGGTCATTACATGCCGGGGAACCGCATCCCCATCGTTGCAGAAACCGAGATCGACCGCCGACGGCCGGACTACCTCCTCCTCCTGCCCTGGAACCTGAAAGTCGAACTCTCCGGGCAACTGGGATACGTGCATGCCTGGGGCGGCCGCCTCGTGGTGGCCAGTCCCGCATTGGCCATGTACGACCAGAACGGATATTGGACCAGCATTCAGGGCCGGCCACGGTAAAGACCGGTCAGGCGGCCGCCTCCGGCAGCCCGGGGCATCGGTCCTAAGCCGGACAGCCGGGCCGACGGGCCGATGTCAGGAGCAGGCAGGCCCGGGAAGCCGGGACGCCTTGAGGCACGACACGTTGTCGAGATTGACATTTCAGGGTGATTGCCATATACTTGCGTGTCCGCAACGCCTGCCGGTGGCGGAGGACCCCGGTGGCTGCACGGCAAGGCCTGTGCAGCGCTGACGGACCGACATCCCACACGCAAACATCCCCCCATGAAAGCAGTCATTCTCGCCGGCGGCCTTGGCACCCGGCTGTCCGAGGAAACGAGCCTCAAGCCCAAGCCGATGGTCGAGATCGGCGGCAAGCCCATCCTCTGGCACATCCTCAAGATGTACCACCGCCACGGGATCAGCGAATTCGTGATCTGCGCCGGGTACATGGGCAACGTCATCAAGAAGTTCTTCGCTGACTACTTCATCAACAACTCGGACGTGACCTTCGACATGCGGTATCACACCACCAGCATCCACGCCAACAGTTCCGAACCCTGGAAGGTGACGGTCGTCGATACGGGCGCCGAATCCATGACCGGCGGCCGCCTGCAGCGGGTGCGCAAGTACATCGAGGGAGAGACCTTCTGCCTGACATACGGCGACGGTGTTTCGGACGTCGACATCACCGGGCTCGTGGACTTCCACCGGAACCACGGCCGCCTGGCGACCCTCACCGCCGTGCACCCGCCGGGTCGATTCGGCGTCGTCAACTTCCACAACGACGGGAACACCAACCAGGTGGAGACCTTCAGCGAAAAGACCGATGGCGAGAAGGGCATGATCAACGGCGGCTTTTTCGTCCTCGAGCCCCGCGTGCTCGACTACATCCGCGAAGGCGACGCCACCATCTGGGAGAAGGGCCCCCTCGAAAACCTCGCGGCCGACGGACAACTCTGCGCCTATCCGCACACCGGCTTCTGGCAGCCCATGGACACCCTCCGCGACAGGGTCTACCTCGAGAACCTCTGGAATGGCAAGCGGGCCCCCTGGAAGACCTGGGACTGACCCCCCGGTCAGCCCTCCGGCAGTCCCTTGAAACCCACAACCCGAACATGCAATTCCACAGCACCCCACTCCAGGACGCCCGTATCGTGTCCCTCGAACCGAGGACGGATGAGCGGGGGCTCTTCGCCCGCTCCTTCTGCACACGCGAATTCGATGCGGCGGGACTCATCTCGCGCATGGTCCAATGCAACATCTCCTACAACCGCTTCAAGGGCACCCTTCGGGGCATGCACTTCCAGCGGGCACCCGCCACCGAAGCCAAGCTCGTCCGTTGCACCCGCGGCGCCATCTACGACGTCATCGTCGACCTGCGCCCTGGGTCACCGACCTACCTCCGGCATTTCGGCATCGAACTCACGGCCGACAACCGTACCGCCCTCTACGTGCCCGAGCTGTTCGCCCATGGCTACATCACCCTGACGGACGACGCGGAGGTGTTCTACCAGGTCAGTGGATACTACACCCCCTCCCTGGAGGGCGGCCTGCGGCACGACGACCCCGCCATCGGCATCACCGGGCCCACCGAGATGAAGCATATCTCCGACAAGGACGCCCAATGGCCGCTCCTGTCCATCTGACGCTCCCAAACGAACACATACCATGGTCATTGTCGATACGGCCCTTCAGGAGCGTCACAAGGCTGGCAAGCCCGTCCGCGTCGGCATCATCGGTGCCGGCTTCATGGCCAGGGGCCTCGTCAACCAGATCTGCAACTTCGTCCCGGGGATGCGCGTGGCCGCCATCGCCAACCGCAATCCCGAAGGAGGCCACGAAGCCTACCGCTACGCCGGCGTGACCGACGCCCGCGAGGTCGGCAGCGTCTCGGCCCTCGAGGCCTGCATCGCCCACGAACAGCCGGCCTATACCGGCGACGCACAGCTCGTCTGCCGGGCCGCCGGCATCGACATCGTCGTGGAAGCCACGGGCGACGTCGAATACGGGGCGGCCGCAGCCCTCGCCTGCATCGCCCACGGCAAGGACATGATCCTGCTCAATGCCGAACTCGACGCCACCGTCGGCCCCATCCTCAAGAAATACGCCGATGCCGCCGGCGTCATCCTCTCCGGCTGCGAAGGCGACCAGCCCGGCCTCGAAGTCAACCTCTGGCGATACGTCCGCACCATCGGCCTCGAACCCCTCGTCTGCGGCAACATCAAAGGCCTGCAGGACCCCTACCGGAACCCCGAAACCCAGCAGGGCTTCGCCGCGACATGGGGACAGAAGCCGGCCATGGTCGCCAGCTTCGCCGATGGCACCAAGATATCCTTCGAACAGGCCGTCGTCGCCAACGCCACCGGCATGACCATCGCCAGGCGGGGGATGAACGGGTGGGACTTCACCCGCCACAGGGACGAACTCATCCACCAGTTCAACATGGACTTCACCGGGCATGTCGACGACCTCACCCGCGTCTACGACCCCGAAGCGCTACGTGCCATGGGCGGCATCGTCGACTATGTCGTCGGCCTCAAACCCCCGCCCGGCGTCTACGTCATGGCCGCGATGCAGGACGAGCGGCAGCGCCACTACCTCAACTACTACAAGATGGGGCCCGGACCGCTGTACTCCTTCTACACACCCATGCACATCTGCCATTTCGACTTCCCCATCTCCATCGCCCGCGTCGCCCTCTTCCGCGACGCCGTCACCGCCCCGCTCGACAGGCCCATGGTCGATGTCATCGCCATCGCCAAGAAAGACCTCAAGGCCGGCGAACGGATCGACGGCTTCGGCGGCTTCTGCACCTACGGCGAATGCGAGACCTATGCGGTGACACAGCAGGAAGGCCTCCTGCCCATCGGCCTGGCGGAAGGATGCGTCCTCCGGCACGACGTCGCCAAGGACAAGGCCATCGCCTACGCCGACGTCATCGTACCCGAAGGAAGGGTGTCCGACCGGCTCCGCGCCGAACAGACGGCCAGGTTCCCCGTCTGACACCCCACCCCTAACATCCGACACGAACACACCGACGCATGTCCATCAGGGAAAGTTTCAAGGGAAGAAAGGTCTTCCTCACCGGCCATACCGGCTTCAAAGGGTCCTGGATGCTGGCCTGGCTGCACGACATGGGCGCCACCGTCAAGGGCTACGCCCTGGCGCCGGAGCCCGGCAACGACCTCTTCCACGCCATCGGCGGCGACAGCCTCTGCGAATCGGTCATCGCCGATATCCGGGATGCACACCGTCTCCGGGACGAGATCCTGTCGTTCCGTCCGGACGTGGTCTTCCACATGGCCGCGCAACCCCTCGTGCGACTATCCTACGAGATCCCCGCCGAGACCTTCGACGTGAACACCCAGGGCACCGCCCACCTCCTCGACGCCCTTCGGCACCTCGAAGGGCCCTGCACGGCCGTCATGATCACGACCGACAAGGTCTATGAGAACAACGAACGGGGCATACCCTTCCGGGAGGAGGACCGCCTGTGCGGGCACGATCCCTATTCGGCCTCCAAGGCGGCTGCAGAGATCGTCATCGACTCGTACCGGAAATCCTTCTTCCCCCCCGAACGCTACGACACCCACCTGAAGTCCGTATCGGCGGCCCGCGCCGGCAATGTCATCGGCGGGGGTGACATGGCGCGCGACCGCATCATCCCCGACATCGTCAGGGCCCTGTCGGCCGGACAGCCCGCCGGCATCCGCAACCCCCGGTCCATACGGCCCTGGGAGCATGTGCTGGAACCCCTGCACGGCTACCTCGTGCTGGCCGCCATGCAGTTGCAGGACCCTGCCGGTTTCGCCGATGCCTTCAACTTCGGCCCACATCCTGAAAACGCCTTCGAGGTCGGCCGGCTCGCCGAACGGATGATCGAGGCCTGGGGGAGCGGTTCGTTGCAGGACCTGTCCGGCGACACCGTCATGAAAGAAGCGGGGACCCTGCAACTCGATATCTCCAAAGCCATGGCCCGGCTGCCCTGGAAGCCTAAACTCAGCTTCGAGGACACGGTGACCTTCACCATCAGGTGGTACCGCGACCGCGTCGTACACGGCATGGACGCCCATGAGTTGATGATGAGGGACATCCTCGACTTCGAAGCGAGATACTGAAGGCCGGCCCGGACCCGTCAACCCTTGAACAAGGGGTGGTCGGCGAAGGGCTGCTGGTACAACCGCACGCCCGTCGCCCGGAAGACGGCGTTGGCCACGGCCCCGCCGGTGGGCGGCAGCGCAGGCTCGCCCAACCCTGTCGGGTCGAAGTCGTTCTCCACGAATCCGACCTCCACCTCCGGTATCTCCTTCATCCGGATCAGCCGGTACTGGTTGAAGTTCGACTGTTGCGCCTTGCCCTCCTTGAAGCTGATGCGCCCGAACATGGCATGACCCATGCCGTCGACGATCGCCCCCATCACCTGCTGGCGCGACCCGCTGAGGTTGATGACCTGTCCGCAGTCTGACGCGGCATAGATGCGGCTGACGACCGGCTTGCCGGCCTTCATGACCACTTCGGCGACCTGTGCGACGTAGGAGGCGTGCGAAAAATACACGCTGAAGCCTTGGGCGACCCCTTTCTTCTTCCCCCATCCGGACATCTCCGCCGCCTTGCGGATGACGGCCTCCATCCGGTCGATGTTATACTTCACCGCCCCGGCAGGTGCCTTACGGGCCTTTGCCAGGAGGTCGAGGCGGAACTGAACGGGGTCCTTGCCGGCAGCTGCGGCCACCTCGTCGAGGAAGGCCTGCTCGGCATAGGCCAGGAAGTTGGTCGTCGGCGCCCGCCAAGCGCCCGTGGTGATCGGTGACTTGTGGTCGATGGACTCGATGAGCAGGTTGTCGACCGCCCCGGACGGGAAGTTATCCTCGCGGGTGCTGTTGTCGGCGTTGATGCCGGCCCCGCGCAGGCGGTAGCCGACGAGGTTGCCGTCGGCGTCGAGGGCCGCCTCGAAGCGGTAGCGCACGGCCGGGCGGTAGACCCCGCCGGTCATGTCGTCCTCCCGGGTCCAGACGACCTTCACGGGCTTCTTGACGAGCATCGACACCTCGGCGGCGTCGAGGACGTAGTCGTTCCGCAGTCGTCGGCCGAAGCCCCCGCCCAGCCGCGTGAGCTGCAGCGAGATGCTGTCCTCCGGCATGCCGACCAGTTTGGCGACCTGGGCGCGGGCGTTGGCGGGGGTCTGCGTGGGCCCCACGAGTTCGACGCCGTCGCTCCGCACGTCGGCGAAGAAGTTCATGGGCTCCATCGGGTTGTGGGCCAGGAAGGGGCTCTGGTATTCGGCCTTGACGACCTTGGCCGCCGTCCGGAAGGCGACCTCCACATCGCCGTTGCGGCGGCGGACGCTGGCCTTGCCGCTGTCCAGCATCTCCCGCATGAGCCGGTCGTGGTCGGCGCTGCCTTCGATGGCGCCGTCGGCTTCATAGTCTACCTTCAGCGCCTTTCGCGCCTGCATCGCCTCCCAGGTGCTGCGGGCGACGACGGCCACGTTGTTCTTGAAGGTGACCACGTCGATCACGCCGGGCATGGCCCTGGCGGCGGCGTCGTCGACCGACCGGATCTTCGTTCCGAAGGCGGGGGGGTGCTGCACGACGGCATACACCATGCCTTCGCGGTGGACGTCGAGGCCGAAGATGCCCTTGCCGGTGACGATGTCGTGGCCCGCCACGTTGCGCAGTGGCTTGCCGATGATGCGGAAGTCCTTGCGGTCCTTCAGCGGCACATCGGCCGGCAGGGTCATCTGGGCGGCCGCACCGGCCAGGGCGCCGTAGCCCAGCTTCCGCTTCGACGCCTTGTGGTGGACGAAGCCCGCCTCCGTCGTGCACTCCTCCCGTGGCACGCCCCACTGGGCGGCGGCGGCCGACACCAGCAGGTGGCGGGCGGATGCGCCTGCCTTCCGCAGCCGCATCCAGGAGTGCGGGATGGCGCCGCTGCCCCCCGTGAGCTGGCGGTCGTACTTCTTAGGGTCGAAGGATGCCTGTTCCACGCGGACCTTCGACCAGTCGGCATCCAGCTCCTCGGCCACGACCTGCGCGAAGGAGGTCATGATGTTCTGCCCCAGCTCGGGGTTGGGCGAAAAGATGCGCACCTGCCCGTCGGGGGCGATGGCCAGGTAGCTGTTGAATCCAATGGCGTAGGAAGGCCCGCCGGTGACGACGGAAGGCATGGCGGCCTCCGCGGTATCCCAGTGGAAGCCCAGCAGCAGACCGCCGCCGGCCAGTGAAAGGTTCCTGAGGAAGTCCCTGCGACCCTCTTGCGTAGCGGTTCCCATGGCGATTGGGGGTTTTCGGTTGTCCGTGGTGGTGATGTTGGCGACAGGCGCGGCATCGGCCGCGGGGCGGCTATTTCTTGGGGGCGGCCGTCTTGCGGGCGGCGGCCATCACGCCATCGCGGATGCGGTGGTAGGCCCCGCAGCGGCAGAGGTTGCCCTGCATGGCATCCATGGCCTGCTGTGCCGTGGGGTTGGGGTTGCGCTTCAGGAAGGCCGCCGCGGTCATGATCTGTCCCGCCTGGCAATAGCCGCACTGCGGCACGTCGGCCTCCACCCAGGCCTGCTGCACCGGATGGTCGCCCTTCTCCGAGAGGCCCTCGATGGTCGTGACAGAAGCCTTGCCGACGGCCGACACCGGCAGCAGGCAGGACCTTACGGCGGCACCATCCAGATGCACGGTGCAGGCACCGCACTGACCGACGCCGCATCCGTACTTGGTGCCGGTCAGCCGAAGATGGTCGCGCAGGACCCATAGCAGCGGCGTATCCTCCGAGACGTCCACCTGTTGCATCCTGCCGTTGACTTTCAACGAGAACATGGGCATGGTTGAGGTTTTTGGCGAACCCCCGACGCAGGGCCCGGCAGCCTCTCGCCGGAATACCCGATCGGGTCATGCTAAAGGTACGACTTTGCCGCATTCCCCGATTTTGGATATCTTACTCCCAAATCAACCATCCGATGTTGCGCGAATCCGCCAGCCGACTGCTTTGGGCCATCGTCATCTGCACCGCCTTCTCCTGCGGGGGCCGACAGGACGCCACGGCTACCCTGCCCCTCATCCCCAGGCCCGCCGAGGCCGCCACCGGCCAGGGGACCTTTCGGATCGACGCCGGCACGACCATCCAGACGGTCGACACGGCCGGGGAGACCGGACGGCTGGCCCGCCACCTGGCCGACCTGCTGGCACCCGCCACCGGCCTGCGCCTGCCGGTAGGCCCCGTCACCGCCGACACCGCCGGCCGCATCCTCCTCGGCCTCGACGCGGCCGACACGGCCCTGGGCGACGAAGGCTACCGCCTCGACGTCTCGCCGCAGCAGGCCCGCATCATCGCCCACCGCCCCGCCGGCCTCTTCTACGGGATACAGACCCTTCGGCAATTGCTGCCCGCCGAGATCGGGTCCGCCACACTCGTCCCCGGCACCGCCTGGGAGGTGGCGGCCGTCCAGATCCGCGACAAGCCCGAATACGCCTACCGTGGCGCCATGCTCGACGTGGCCCGGCATTTCTTCGGGGTCGAAGACGTCAAACGCTACATCGACCTCGTCGCTGCCTACAAGATGAACGTCCTCCACCTCCACCTGACGGACGACCAGGGCTGGCGCATCGAGATCCGATCCCGCCCCAAACTCACCGAAGTGGGCGGCTCCACCCAGGTCGGCGGCGGCAAAGGCGGCTTCTACACCCAGCAACAGTACGCCGACATCGTCCGCCATGCGGCCGACCGCTTCGTCACCATCGTTCCCGAGATCGACATGCCCGGCCATACCAACGCCGCCATCGTCTCCTACCCCTGGCTCAACTGCCGCGACACCGTCCACACCCTGTACTCCGGCACCGAAGTGGGCTTCAGCACGTTCTGCGCGACCAACGACTCCACCTATGCGTTCATCGACGATGTCGTACGCGAAGTCGCCACCCTGACCCCCGGCCCCTGGATCCATATCGGCGGCGACGAGAGCCATGTCACCCGCCCCGACGACTACGTGACCTTCGTGAACCGGGTACAGCCCATCGTCACGAAATACGGCAAGAAGGTCATCGGCTGGGACGAGATCGCCAACGCCGACCTGCAGCCCAACGCCACCGTCCAGTTCTGGGCCGACATCCCCAACACCCAGACGGCCGTCAGGAAGGGCGCCAAGGTCATCATGTCGCCCGCCAAGAAGACCTACCTCGACATGCAGTACGACAGCACCACCCGCATCGGCCTCCACTGGGCCGCCTTCATCGAAGTCGACGACGCCTACGGCTGGGACCCAGCCACCTATACCGAAGGCGTCACGCGCAAGGATGTGCTGGGCGTGGAAGCCCCGCTGTGGACGGAGACCGTCGTCAACATGGACGACATCGAATACATGGCCTTCCCCCGACTGCCCGGCATCGCAGAGATCGGATGGACGGGCGGCGCCGGACGGCAGTGGACCGAATACCGGCAACGGCTCGCCCACCATGGCAGCCGCCTCAAGGCCATGGGGGTCGACTTCTATCCGTCCAAACGGGTCGACTGGAAGTGACCCGGCGACAGCCCGCTGCCGACAGCCGACGGGATGCAAGCCCCTACCGGTGAACGGCGTCAGAAGACACCGACTTCGGACAGGGCCGGGCTGACCGGGGCTTCCGTGATGCGGATGCGCAGCGACCTCGTCGTCAGCGGCGCCTCCAGACGAAGGATACGGCAGGCACCGATGGAGGTCCCCTTCGCCACCGTCTTCCAGGCACCGTCCACGCGGGCGTCGACCTCGAAGGCACCCACCCGCTGACCCAGCCGGATGTCTTCCCGGAGCCTGACGTACTGCAGCGTACGGTCACCCGGCCAGGTGAGGGTGAGCGACGGCGTCTTCACGTCGTCGTCGGTGGCCCAGTAGCTGTAGCGGTCGCCATCGGTCAGCATCGCCACGCCATACTGCCCGTTGCGGCCGCCCCGGACGTTCGACGCCCGGATGCCCGCTTCCCGGGCCAGGTCTCGGGCAAAGGTCCGCTGCAGCAGCGCGCCGAAGCCCGCCAGCGCTTTCACATCGGCCTCGTGCAACAGCCCGCGACGGTCCGGGGCCAGCCCCAGGTCCAGAGCCCCTCCCCTGCCGACACTCTTGAGGTAGATGTCGAACAGCCGCTCAGGCGATTTGACCGTACTGTCCTCCTCCGGATGGTAGAACCATCCACGACGGAGGGGGACGTCGCATTCCGCCGGTATCCAGAACTTCCCGTCGCGCGTACCCCCGGGGTTGAGGCGGTAGTCCGACTCGCCGGGACCGGCCTTGGCCTTGCCGGGTACCGGCATGGGCGTGAAGGTGGACCACGACGTCTCGGCCGCCTCGCCCCTTTCGTTACCCACCCAGCGGACATCCCATCCGACGTCGCTGAACAGGCAGGCCCCGGGCTGCAGCTGCCGGGTCATGGCCCAGGTACTGTCCCATCCGTAATAGGTCGTGCGGTCGATCTGCCGCTTCTCGCGCGCGCCGCCGTAATGGCCGTCGCCGCCGTTGGCGCCGTCGTGCCACGACATGAAGAGCGGACCGTAGCGCGTGTAGAGCTCGCGGAGCTGCTCGCGGTAGATGCGGACGTATTCACTCGTTCCATAGTGCGGGCTGTTGCGGTCCCAGGGCGAGCAGTAGACCCCGAAACGGAAACCGCGGGCGCGGCAGGCCTCGGCGAACTCGGAGACCATGTCGCCACGGCCACCCCTCCAGCCGCTGCGGCTGATGTTGTAGTCGGTCGTGGCCGTGGGCCAGAGGGCGAAGCCGTCGTGGTGCTTGGAGACGAAGACAAGGCCCTTGAACCCGCCCGCCTGCGCGGCCGAGACGATCTGTCCGGCATCGAAGGCGCCGGGGTGGAAGACGGAAGGGTCGGCGTCGCCATAGCCCCACTCCTTGTTCTCGAAGGTGGTGGGCGTGAAATGAATGAGGACGTACATCTCGGTCTCGTGCCAGGCGAGCTGACGGGCGGAAGGCAGCGCACCGTAGGGCTTGGGAGGGGCCACCTGCGCCTGGGCAAGGGCCATGCCTAGGATCAGGAAGAGAGGGAGCAGGCAGGGTCGCGACATGGAAATCATCGTTGGGTGACGTGGTTGATCAGGGTGCCGATGACGTCGATGCGGATGCGGACGGTATCGCCCGCCGAGAGGGTGAAGTCGTCGGGCGGTACGATGCCCGTACCCGTCATCAGGTAGCAGCCGGATGGGAAGCTGAGTTCGCGGAAGAGCCAGGCGGCGAGCTCCGCCGGCTTCCGTTTCATGCGGGACACGCTGATCGAATCCGAGAAGACCGGCATGCCGCCCCTTTCGATGTCCAGCGCGATGACGGCATCCTCCCCGATGGGTCGGGGGGGCACCCACAGGCAGGGTCCGAGCGCGGCACTGAGGTCGTAACTCTTGGCCTGCGGCAGGTAGAGGGGGTTCTCCCCTTCAATGCTGCGGGAGCTCATGTCGTTACCAACGGTATATCCCTCGATGGTGCCTTCGGAACAGATGAAGAGGGTGAGCTCCGGCTCCGGCACGTCCCAGGTAGAGTCGTTGCGGATGCGCACCTGGCCGAGATGGCCGGCGATACGGGCGGCGGTGGATTTGAAGAACAGTTCGGGACGGTCGGCCTGGTAGACCCGGTCGTAGAAGTCGCCACCGCCGGCATCCTTCGACTCGGCCATCCGCGCCTCCCGGCTCCGCAGGTAGGTGACGCCCGCGGCCCAGAGTTCCTGTCCGACGGCGGGCGGGTCGAAAGACGCAGCCGGGTCGAAGCGGGGGTCGGGCCTGAGGCCGGCCATATCCTGTAGGAGAAGGGCATGCAGTCCCTGCCGGTTCACGAGTGCATCCCAGGGCCTCTCGGCCCGATAGGCGACGCCCTCATGCAGGACCCAGGCATCGTCGCCCTTTCGGTAGATCTTCATCGATGGATACTATGGCATTTGATGGAAAAAACGCTTCAGCCGTCAAGGTACAAATAGGTGACAACTGGAAAAATAAAGTTTGGAGCGCAGGGGGGAATGTCGCCTCTCCCCAATGTTTTCCCATGCCTTACAGGGCATTCGAAGGATCAGCGAGCAGGTTCGGGCCTCTCGTTGACGTGTTGGCTGAAGAGGGATCATGCATGCTGCTTGTAACCGGACCAAGGGAAAAATCGACGAATCCGGCAGCGCATGGGTCAGGCTCTCGCCTACGGACAAAAAAAAACCGAAGGATGTGATCCAAACATCCTTCGGTCCCTTGTTGATTATCGTTCGATCCCTGTCCATGACCGCCATGGACCGAATCCCTCGGACTCCCTGCATACCCCGTCCCGTTCTGCCGGAGGATCCTTTCCAGCCGATCGGGTCAGCCCCCTGGTGCCCTGTACAGCAGACCCAGGGTGATATACAGCACCAGTGAGATGAGGAATTCAGTGATGGTCTTGGCCGTGGAAGTCAAGTCGAAGGGTATGTCCCCGATATATCGCCTATATCCGAGCACCCCCGCGACGCAAACGAACAGGAGGATGTGCAGAACATGCCAGACGGCATGCACCCAGCCCGCATCCAGACGTCGAAGCCTTCCACCGATCCACAGATACACGACGGACAGCAGCAACCAGAAGGGCGGTATCGCGTGATCCCTCACGATGTCGGGCCAGGATCCGCGGGGTATCCGATACGCCAACTGCAGCAGGACGTATCCACCCAGCACCCAGCCCGACCCCTTCCAATACGCATTTGTCCGATGCGCATGCTCCATGACGGTCATTCATTCTTATCCTTGTCGCGACCGGCAGGTGCCGGACCGTTATCCTACGTGGCAACAGGCAACACGATAGGATGTGGTTTGCCGGAACGAAGCAGCACGCGACAGGACATTGTCAGAGAACAGGTACTTTCCTCGGTCGTCATGACCTTCCCGCACCGATGGCATCATCCGGTCACCGGTCCGAAAGACCGGCTCCAGGACGACCCCGGCATCCCGGGAAAGTCGCCGCCCCGCATCGACTCATGCCACCGCCGGAAGCGCCTGTTCCGGGTAGGACCAGGCCGGCAAGGCGTGCAGGTCCGATTCCGTAACGAAGTAACCGCCGAATTCCTCGGGTTCGTCCAGAACCACGGGACTCAGCCGGTCCAGCAAATGACAGGTCAGCCAATAGAGGCAGGGAATGAACAGGAGTGGCAAAAGAGATAAAGCATCCATGACCTTTGGGTTTTTCGCGGACATGCCGCAGGATGTGGTTGGTTTTTAGGATGGATACGGACCTTGGAGAAACGTGGTCTTACGGCGCGCTCGTAAAACTACTTCGTAAAAATACGGAGTTTAGTGTCAGTCCGACAAGGATGTGGATAACTTTTCGGGCTTGGGGAAAAGGGTAAAAATGGGCCGCCGGCACGGGGGGTGGGTCCAGTGCCGGCGGCGGGCTGCATCGGCCTCGGGATTCACCCGGCCATGGCCTTTTCCTGCTGTATGCTGCGGAAGTCGACTGCCACGAGCTTGCTGACGCCCGCTTCCTGCATGGTCACGCCGTAGATGATGTCGACGGCCGACATGGTGCTCTTGTTGTGGGTGACGATGATGAATTGGGAGTCCTTGCTGAACTGCCGGATCATGCCGGTTAATTTGGTGACGTTGACGTCGTCCAGGGGGGCGTCGACCTCGTCGAGGATGCAGAAGGGGGCGGGCTTGATGAGGTAGATGGCGAAGAGGAGTGCCGTGGCGGTGAGTGTCTTCTCGCCGCCGCTGAGCTGGGTGATGGAGGTGGGTCGTTTGCCCTTGGGCTTGGCGACGATGTCGATGCCCGTCTCGGCGAGGTTGGCGGGGTCTTCCAGGACCATGTCGGCGGTATCCTCTTCGGTGAACAGGGCCTTGAAGACCTTCTGGAAGTTGTCGCGCACCTGGTGGAAGGTGTCGAGGAAGCGCTGGTTGGCGGTGGCCTCCACTTCCATGATGGTCTGGACGAGGTTGTCCTTGGCGGAGATGAGGTCGTTCTTCTGTTCGACGATGAAGTCGAAGCGCTTCTTCATCTCGGTGTATGCCTCGATGGCGGTGGTGTTGACCTCGCCCATGTTCTCCAGGCGTTTCTTCATGCGGTCGCAGGCGGCCTGGAGGTCTTCGGGGCTGTCCTGGGTCTGCCGCGGATCGTTCCAGATCTGTTCGATGTCGATCCGGAACTCGACGCTGAGGCGTTCGCGGATGCCGGCGAGGCGTAGGCGGATGTCGTTGATGCGGTCCTTGATGAGGTTGAGGTGGGCGTCGACCTGTTCCTTCTCGCGGGCCTTCTGGCGGGTCTCGCTCTCTTTTTCGGCGATCAGGTTCCGGAGGTTGTAGTAGGCCTGGTCGGCCCCATTGAGCGTACGCTCTTCGGTCTCCTTGCGGCGGAGGGATTCGAGGAGTTCCGCCTCCATGCCGGTGAGGGATTCGGAGGTACCGGCGATCTGTACGGTGGCGTCCTCGAGCTGGGTGCGGCTGCTGGCCATCTGCCGGGTGAGTTCCTCCACCTGGTTGCGCTTGAACTCGAGTTCTTGCCGGAGGGCGTTGAGGCGGGCCTGCTGGCGGGTGTACTGCAGGTTCAGTTCGTTATAGTGTCCGACGGACTGGTTGTAGTCCTGCTCTGCCGCGGCATAGTCGGCCTCCACCTCGTGCATGCGTTCGGACACGAGCGACATCTGCTCGTTGAGGGCCTCCAGGCGGTCGCGTGCGTCGGCGACGTCTTCCTGCCCGTCGCGAAGCTGTTCGGACAGTTCCGCGAGGCGGGTGTCGGCGGCGGCTTCCGACTGCTGCAGGCTTTCGAGCTTGTGTTGCAGGGCATATGCCCGGTTGACGAGGCCGTTGACCTGGTCCTGCTTCCGGCGGATGGCCTGCTCGTCGAGCTGTCGGTTGTAGCCGATCACCTCCTCGTGGCGGGCCTGGACGGCGGCCTTGAGGCCATTGACCCGTTCTTCCAGGCCGGCGACCTCCTGCGAGAGCTTCTCGAGGTTCTTCACCCGGCCGATCTTCTTTCCCTCGAAGAGGCCCACGCTTCCGCCGGAGAGTGCGTAGCGACCCACGACGAAGCGGCCCTTCCGGTCCAGCACCACCTGACCGTTGGTGGAGGCGGGCACCTGTCCGTCCTCGGCGATGCGGACGGCACCCAGGAGGTAGCGGACGAGGTCGGTGTACCGGGTGTCGTATTCGACCACCTCCAGCGCCGGGCGGGTGCCGGGGATGTCGGCCCCGGCCGACGGGTCGGCCGGCAGTTCAGCCAACCGGTCGAGGAGGAAGAAGTTGGCCTTCCCTTTCCGGTTGGCATCCAGCAGGTGTACGGCGCGCATGCCCTCGGCCAGGTCGTTGACGACGTAGTAGTTGAGGTAGGGCTCCAGCACGTTCTCCAGGGCGGCGCGGTAGTCCTCGTGGACGTAGATGATATCGGACAGGATGGGTGCCTGATGGTTCCAGTCGGGGTTCTTGTGGAGGAACTTGACGCTCTCCGGATACCCTTCCATCGAATCGATGAGGCTTTTCAGCAGGGCGTGCTCGTTGGTGCGGGCGTCGAGCCGGCGACCCTCCTCGGCAAGCTGGGCGCGCAGGCCCTCCAGCACCGACTGCGTCTCGAGGATCAGTCCCTTCGTGCGCTCATGCCCCTCGACGAGGTCGGCGAGCTCCTGCTTCGACTGTGCCAGGTCCGACTCGGCCCCGGACTTCTCGCGTTCGACATCGCCGATCTGGCGACGCCGCTGCTCCTGCTCCTGTGTCAGCTGCAGGATCGACCGCTGCATGTTCTGCAGCGACGCATCCCCGACGGCCACCTGCTTCTCGGCGTCGAACTGCTGGCGCTGCAGGGCCTGGTTCTCCCTGCGCATCGTGTCGACCTTCGCGCGATGCCCGTCGAAGCCCCTGCGCTTGTCCTCGACCGCCTGCCGGGCCTCATCGACCTGCCGGGCATGGCCCTCGGTGCGGACCTCCTCCTCTCCGACCTGCCCTTCCGTGAACCGGATGCTGTCGCCGATGCCCGACAGCTGACGCTCCGCCTTCTCGAGGTATTCCCGCAACTGTCCCGCCCGCTCCGTCAGGTACTGCAGCCGCTGTGATGTCAGGTTCTTCTCGTTCTCGCGGGTGCGGATGGTGTTGAGCAGTTCGTTGAAGGCAGCCTGCAAGGCCTGCAAGTCCCGCTCCCTGCTGATGAACTCGAGGCGCTCCTGCTCCAGGGCGGAATCCTGCATGGCGATCTCGGCCTCGAGGCGATGCCGGCGGTCGGTCTCCGTATCCATCTCCGCCACCAACCCTTCGTAGGAACTGTTGAAGCCCTCCAACGCGGCCTTGGCATACTCCACCGAAGCCGCCCGGTACTCCTTGCGCACATCGATGTACCGCTCCGCCTTGCGCGCCTGGCCCTCCAGCATCTTCAGCTGGTTGTTGATCTCGAAGACCAGGTCCTCTATCCGCGCCAGGTCCTGCTCGGTGGCGTCGAGCTTCAGCCGCGCCTCCTTCTTGCGGGTCTTGTAGATGGAGATGCCGGCCGCCTGCTCCAGCATGCGACGCCGGGAATTGTCCTTGTCCCGGATGATGTCGTCCACCATCCCCAACTCGATGATGGCGTAACTGTCCGAACTCACCCCCGTATCCAGGAAGAGGTTGTGGATGTCCTTCAACCGGCACTGGACATCGTTCAACCGGTACTCGCTCTCTCCGTTCTTGTAGAACTTCCGCGTCACCGTCACCGTGCTGAACTCGGTGGGCAGCAGGTTCCTCGTGTTCTCGAAGGTCAGGCTCACCTCGGCCAGTCCACTTGCACTCCGCGTCTTCGACCCGTTGAAGACCAGACTCTCCAGGTTCTCGCTGCGCAGATTGCTGATCTTGTGCTCGCCGATCACCCACCGGATCGAATCCACGATGTTGCTCTTGCCACATCCATTGGGACCGATGATGCCCGTGATGCCTTCGTCGAAATGGATCACCGTCTTGTCGGCAAACGACTTGAATCCCTTGATCTCCAAACTTTTAAGACGCAAAACGAATATTTTAGTTGAGGTGTGTGCCGGATTCGGGGGAGGACTAAATTACCATACCCGCCGCAGCTTTGGTCCGTTCTTATCCACGAATTGTCAACAGGTTGACATGTTACTCATTGTCAGCCTTTTACGCAATGCTACATCAAGCATGCATTCATAGGCGTTGCGGGTCGGCATCGGGGAATGGGCTATCTTCGTCGAAACGCATCTGTAGGAATGGTACACAGATCGGAACCTGTCCGCTGGGGCATCCTGGGCTGCGGACGCATAGCGGGCAAGTTTGCGGAAGACCTGGTCCGGGTAAGTGATGGAAGGCTCATGGCGGTCGCCTCGCGGGACCGGCAAAGGGCCGAAACCTTCGCGGCCAGCCATGAAGCACCGGTGGTGCTGGACAGCTACGAGGCACTGGCCGCGCATCCCGACGTCGACGCGATCTACGTGGCGACGCCGCATGCCATGCACCACGAGCACACCCTGCTGTGCCTCGACCATGGCAAACCGGTACTCTGCGAGAAGGCCTTCGCCATCAACAGCCGCCAGGCGTCGGAGATGGTGGCGACCGCGCAGGCACGCGGCGTACTGCTGATGGAGGCGCTATGGACGAAATTCCTCCCCCATTACCGCCTTGTGATGGACAAGGTAGGGGCCGGCGACCTGGGCAGCATCCGGCATCTCCGGGCCGACTTCGGCTTCATCCCCCTCGACCCGGTACCCCAACGCCTCCTCGACCCCGCCCTGGGGGGTGGCACCGTGCTCGACATCGGCATCTACAATGTCTTCCTGGCCCTGTCCGTCCTCGGCAGGCCCGACGGCATCGAGGCCCGCATGACCCCGGCCCCGACGGGGGTGGACCTGGAATCCACCCTCACCTTCCACTATCGCGACGGGGCCACGGCTCAACTCTTCTCCTCCTTCCGCTCCAACCTGGCGACAGCGGCCGACATCGCCGGCGACAAGGGGCGGCTGCACCTCACGACACGCTTCTACGAGCCCTCGGCAACGGTCGTCTGGTATCCCGGACGTCCCGAGACAGCCACCACCCTGGCCGTCGACAAGGAACCCGGCTGGGGCTACCAACACGAGATCCGGCACTTCCAGGACTGCCTCCGACAAGGACTCACCGAAAGTCCGGTGATGACCCATGCCGACACCCTCCTGCAGATGGAGGTCCTCGACGAGGTCAGACGCATCGCCGGGATACGCTACCCCGTCGATGCCTGAGCCGCTCCCGGGGCGGAACGGTACATCAACCGCCTGTCCGACCTCGACCGCTGCGGCGGGGTACAGACCGACGGCCGGCCCGACCCCTGGACACCGGAGGCCTTCTTCAAAGCCGTGAACGGCTGACCCGCAACAATCCTATCACCCGCCATGACAACGATCGACGAGGTCGGCATACGACCGCTGGAACCGGAAGACAACGCCCCCATGGCCGCCATCATCCGCGCTTCGCTGGCCGAGTTCGGCGTCGACAAGCCCGGCACCGTCTTCACAGACCCCACGACGGACGATCTGTACCGGCTCTTCCAAACACCGCGCTCGCATTACATGACCGCCTGGTCCAAGGAAAGGCTGCTGGGCGGTGCAGGCGTTTTCCCCAGTGCCGGACTGCCGCCCGACACCTGCGAACTGGTTAAGATGTACCTCGTTCCGGAGGCCCGGGGGATGGGGTTGGGCCGACGCATGATCGGACGCTGCCTCGACAAGGCGCGCGAATTCGGCTTCCGGCATGTATACATCGAGACAATGCCGGAACTGACCCGCGCCATCGATGTCTACCGACGCTTCGGGTTTCGCGACCTCGACGGACCGATGGGCGACACCGGGCATTTCGGTTGCGATGTCTGGATGATCCTCGCTCTGTGAGCCGTGCGCTGGCCTTCGAACGGCACCGGTCCGCCCTTCAGGGCATCCGCAAGACCTCGTAGACGGGGCTGAAGACATATACCCGGCCTGTGGCCAACTCTTCGCACTGGTAGCGTTTCCTTTGGCGGGCGCCCTTGCGGAACACCCGTCCATCACGGATGCGGAACATGTGCCCGTCGGGAACCTCCTCCACCAGGCAGTATCCCTCGCGCACCGCATCATACTGACGGAGAACCCGCATCAGAGCCTCGTCGGCGCAGGTGCTGGCGGCCGGATTGACAAGGCTGGCCGTCAAGGCCGAGCGGATATCCTCGGGGAAGATGCCCCGGGCGATGAAATCCCTCAGGATGGAGGCGTAGCAAGACTTCCACTCACGCCCGTGCGAGGCCAGGCGGGGGCCGTGCTGCAGGAAGGTGAGCAGATGGGCGAACTCATGCAGCAACGTAATGAGGAAGGCGTAACGGTTGAGGTCGCCGTTGACGGAGATGCGATGGTTGCGCCCGGCAAGGGCATGACGATAGTCACCCAGCACCGAGGCCCTGCTGCGGGTGATCGTCAGGTGCACCCGGTGGGTCACCAACAGGGGTTCTACAAGGGGAAAGGCCCCCTCCGGGACGAAGTCGGCCAGCACGGCCAGCGGGGATTCAGTCCTTGGCATGCCGTCCACCTTGGTTTCGAAGGAGAGCCCGGGTTTCGAGGAAGGTGTAAACGAGGTACAGGAACATGCAGGTGAAGAGGGCCGGCCGGTTGATGTCGGACCGCTTCCAGAAGCCATAGGCGAGGACGGCCGCGGCGGCCACGGCCATCCGCAAGATGAAGGCGCCGTAAACGCTGCCCAGGAACATCGCCCCACCGCGGGCTTTCATGCCCTGCCGGTGAAGCGCATAACTCACCAGGCTAATGACGAAAAGGAGCAGGTTGCCGATCAGCAGCACGCCGATATCCATCCCGAGACCTTCCAAAGGGCCGCGGAGAAGCCATCCACAGTTGGACACGGATCCGAACAGGATGAAGACGGGGGCGAGGGGTTGCTTCATTTCCGGGGGCGGTTGTCGGAGGTGTCGATCACGGCTTTGACGACCAGTCCGAGGATGGCGACGAGGGGGAAAAGCCAGACGCAGAGGGAGAGTTCCCAGGCCAGCCAGGCATCGACCTTCCATCCGCCCCATACGGCGACACCCAGGACGGCGAGGTAGCGGGTGGCCAGCCCGGCATATCGCCGGAGCAGCGTTCCGCCCGTGTCGGGGACAGGCCGGCGCGGGTCCGCATCACCGGATGCCGACGGCCCTGTGGCTTTCATCCGAGGTCATTTCCACGACCTTCTCATCCTTGCCCATGTGGCAGTGGCCGTTGAAGGTCACGTTGGGCTCAATCTGCAGCTTGCCTGCGTAGACATCACCATCGATGACGGCGTCGCCACGCAGGAAGAGCATGTCGCCGATGTTGAGCCGGCCGTTGACCTTGCCCTGGATGTCCGCATTCATGCAGTGGACATCGCCCACCACGGTGCCGGTGGAGCCGATGACGACCTTGGCGCTGCCCCGGACATTCCCGATGACGTTGCCGTCGATACGGATATCGCCCGACGATTGGACATCACCGCTGATGCTGGTGCCGTTTCCGATCAGGGTGTTGCCGGCCTGTGCGGGGGGCTGCCCTTCGGCGCGGGTCTTGTTCTTGAACATGGTCATCGCTGGGGTATTGACAGGTTGGGGTACGGGTATCTGCGTTGTCAGTCCTGGGTCTTTTCGGGCTCGGGGATGTCGATGGTGGACGTATCCCTGGGCACGGTCTTCTGTTGGTCCGAAAGCGCCGTCCGGATGCTCTCCAGGTAGGCCTGCTTGTCGTTCAGGCTGGATTCGATGGAGTCCGCCCTGATCTTGAGGGCCATGTACTGCTGGCGGTCCGTACGGCTCCCGAATCCGGGGATGTAGTACTTGAGCGGGGTGAACACGATCAGGGCCACGGTGAAGCCGACGAGGACGACGAAGGTGGTGCACAGCACTATGTACACGCTCAGTCGGGTGAGCCGAAGCGTCACGACCTCCTCGTAGGTGTCGTCGTTCATCACGACGAGCCGGTAACGGTTCTGCAGGCGCTGCAGGTTGCTAGTCTTCTCCATGCCTTGCCGGGCACCCCCCCGCAAGAGGGAGGACGTTCGGCCCCAAATATAACCTGAAAATTTCATACGCAAGATAACCTTGCCGATCGTGGGACGACCCGCCACCGACCCGGACGGACGGCGACTGTCGGGCATCGGTTCCACGGATTTGGCCTAACTTCAGCCGTGCGATCGCTCTTCGGAGACCCATCCATCCGCTGCCGACCGGGAACGACCCCCCGGGAGGGGCTGCGCCGTGCGGCCCTCCTCGCGGCCTGCCTCACGACCATGGGCTGGGCCATGGCGCAGCCGGGAGCGCGGATAGACCTCCCCAAGCCCGAGAAGTACGAGAACCGCACGCTGGCATCGGAACGGACGGGCACCGGTCGGATCAATCCCGTCCGCAGGCTGCAGCAGAACATCGTCACCCGCTACAACTTCAACTTCAACGCCGCCAACGAACTGAACGACGTGATCGAGGCGGCGCGGCAGACGACGAAGGACGACTACACGCGGCTGCTCCCTTTCGACGACTATTCGCTCGAGAGCACGGCGGCCCAGCGCGAGGAACTCGACTCGGTCATCCTCAAGTGCAACAACGGCATCCTGCTGCACGACCTCCGCAACGACTGGGTGGACGACCTCTACCTGCTCATGGGCATGGCCTACTTCCACCGCAAGGAGTTCGATTCGGCCGCCATCGCGTTTCAATACATCAACTACGCCTTTCAGCCGCGCAGTCGCGACGAGGTGGGCTTCGACAAGGCCATCGGAAGCCGGATCAACGGCGAGGGCAGCGCCTTCAACATCTCCACGCCGGAACGGAAAGGCCCCGTCATGCGCGCCCTCTCCCATGCCCCTGCCCGCAACGACGCGATGCTATGGCTGCTCCGGACCCTCATCGAACAGGGCCGCATGAACGAGGCCGGCGGACTCATCGAGACCCTGCGCAGGGACGCGTCGCTGCCGGAGCGGCTCAGGCCGAGGCTGCAGGCCGCCCAGGCCCTCTGGCATTACCGGTCCGGACAGTGGGACAGCGCCGCCGTCCACCTGGAGGCGGCCCTCAACGACGAGGGCGGCGCCGGAAGGGCCCGGAAGGAATACCTCGCGGGCCAGCTCTACGCCCTCGCCGGCCGGCCGGCCGATGCGGAACGCATGTACACCCGCGCCATCGGCCATACCACCGACCCCGTCATGGAAGCCCAGGCCCGCATCCAGCAGATCGGCCTGCGGACGGACCGGTCCGACAGCCTCCGCATCCGCAACAGCCTGGTGGAACTCGACCGCATGTCGCGCCGCTCCCGCTACGAAGACTACCGCCAGATCATCCACTACGCCGCCTACCGCCTCGAACTGCTGCGCGGCGATACGGCCGCCGCCATCCGCCAGATGCGGATGAGCATCGACCATGCCGCGGCCGACGCCGCCCTCAAGGCCCGCTCCTTCCGCGAACTGGCCGACATCGCCTTCCTCCGGAGAGACTACCTCTCGGCCGCCGACAGCTACGACAGCGTACAGACGGAACTCCTCGACGCCGCCGACACCCAGCAGGTGGCCGTTCGCGCCCGGGTGCTGCGCCGCGTCGCCGCCCTCCTCCACACCCTGCGCGCACAGGACAGCCTCCTGCGCATCGCCGACATGCCCGAGGCCGAACGCCAAGCCTACGTGCTGAAACTGTCGCGCGCCCTGCGAAAGGCACAGGGGCTCAGGGAAGAGGCCGACCCGACACCCACCAGCCCGTCAGGCCCCACGCCCCCACGCGACGACGCCCCCGTCAACCTCTTCGCCGCCAACACGGGCAAGGGCGACTGGTACTTCTACAACGGCAGCCTCCGGACACAGGGCTTCCGCCAGTTCCAGGCCAGATGGGGCAAACGCCCCAACCTCGACAACTGGCGCCGGATCGCGGCCATCGAAGCCCAACTCAACGCCGCCCGCCAAACCGACCCCGGCGCACCCGGCATGCCCGGCAATCCGCCAGACGCCGGCAAAGCCTCGCCGGACCCATCAATCCCCCAGGCCCCACCGGACCTCAGCAGGGAAGGACTCCTGGCCGGACTGCCGCTGACCGACTCCCTCCGGCGCATCGCCCATGATTCGATCCAGTCGGCCCTTCTCGGCCTGGGCATCGTCTTCCGCGAAGAACTCGACAGATGCGGGGAAGCCCGGCAACACCTCACGGACCTCCTCGACCGCTACCCCCGCACGACGCTGATGGAGACGGCCATCTTCCACCTCTGCGCCTGCCTGCGGAGGTCGGGCGACATGGCCCGCTACGAATTCTACCGGCGACAGCTGGCCGACCGCTTCCGCGACAGCCGCCTGCTGGCCGCCCTGGAGAACCCCGGGGCCCTGCAGGAGGAGCATGACGCAGAACGCCGCGATGCCGACAAACGCTACGAGGAAGTCCTCACCCTCATGATCCAGGGACGCTTCGAAGAGGCCATGGACCGCAAACGCGCAGCCGACAGCAGCTTCGGCAAGAAGTACTGGACGGCACAGCTGCTCTACATCGAAGCCCTCCACCATGTGCGCGAACGGCGCGACAGCCTCGCCGGCGCCGCCCTGCAGGCCATCCGCGAACGGGAGCCCGGCACCCCCATGGCCCGGAAGGCGGCCGACCTGGAGGCCGTCCTCAAACGCCGCGCCGAGATCGAAGACCACCTCACCCGCCTCGAGATCCGACGCTACCCGGAGGACAGCCTCGTGCTGCCCGACGAAGGACCCGTCGTCAAAGCCATCTCCAACACCGGCAGCGACAGCGCCCGCGCCAACATCGTCCCCCTCTCCGGGGCAACGCCCACCCCGACGGCGGACAGCAGCCGCGCCCAGGGCAACCCACTGGCCGGAAGGCCGACGCCAGCACCGGCGGCAGACAGCAGCCGCCAACCCACACCCCGCCCGACCTTCGCGCCCGGCACCCCGCGGACAGCCTTCCTGCACCAACCCGCCGACAGCCACGCCGTCATCCTCGTCCTCACCCGGGTCGACGTCGTCTACCGGACAGAGGCCCGCATCTCCCTCAACAAGTACAACACCGCCTACCACGCCGACATGGGCCTATCCGCAGCGGCCGTCAACCTGACCGACGAGGTCAGACTCGTCAAGGTCGGCCCCTTCGACCAGCTCGCCACAGCACTCAACTACCAAAAGGCCGCCCGCGAGGCCGCAACCCGTGAGATCTTCCCCTGGCTTCCGGCCGACACCTACCGCTTCCTGCCCGTCTCCCTGCCCAACCTGGAACTGCTCCTGCGCGAACGGAACCTCGACGCATACATGGCATTCCTCCGACAGGCCCTGCCGGACGGATTTTAAGAGGCCCTTGGCCGACGGCAGCCCCTAATTTGCGTAGCTTTAACCCGACGCCCCCACGCGACCCCATGAAGAAGAAGAACGCCCCACCCCGAACACACGCCCGCCTCGTCTGGAAGGCCTTCCTCTACGCCTGGGCCGGATTCCTGCTGTTCATCCTCTCCATCAACCTGGGCCTCTTCGGCCGGCTGCCATCCCTGCAGCAGCTCGAGAACCCGTCCATGCTCTCCTCCTCCGAGATCTACGCGGCCGACGGCACCCTCATGGGCAAGTTCTACCTCAAGGACCGCATCAACGTCGGCTACCAGGACATCTCCCGCAACGTCATTAACGCCCTCGTGGCCACCGAGGACGAACGCTTCTACCAGCACTCCGGCATCGACGCCAGAAGCCTCGTCCGCGCACTCGTCTTCCTGGGCCGCGAAGGCGGCGCCAGCACCATCACTCAGCAGCTCGCCAAAGCCCTCCTCTTCGGCGAAGGCAGCAAGAACATCGTCAAGCGCGTGATCCAGAAGTTCAAGGAATGGGTCGTCGCCATCAAACTCGAACGCAACTTCACCAAGGAGGAGATCATCACCATGTACCTCAACATGGTCACCTACGGCGACGAACTCTACGGCATCCGCAACGCCGCCCGCACCTACTTCCAGAAAGAACCCGACAGGCTCGCCGTCGAAGAGGCCGCCGTACTCGTGGGACTCCTCAAGGGCAGCACCCGCTACAACCCCAGACGGAACCCGAAGATGGCGCTCGACCGCCGCAACACCGTCATCGACCAGATGGTCCGCAACAACTATATCGACGCCGCAGAGGCCGCCCGCCTCAAACTGCAGCCCATACACCTCAAATACCGAAAACTCGACGAGAACGCCGGCGTAGCCCCCTATTTCCGCGAGATCCTGCGCGAAGAGATGAAACGCTGGTGCCGCGAGAACCGCAACCCCAAGACCGACCAGCCCTACGACATCTACCGCGACGGACTCAATATCTTCACCACCATCGACGCGCGCATGCAGGAATACGCCGAGATCGCTGTCTTCCGCCACATGCAGAACCTGCAGAAGGTCTTCAGCAACCAGAAGAACATCCGCGACGGGTCCGTATGGTCATCCAAGGAAGGTCGCCGCGTACTCGACGCCGCCATCCGGCAGTCGGACCGCTGGCGCTTCGGCAAGGAAGAGGAACTCACCGACGAGGAGATCCTGCAGTCGTTCCGGACACCCGTTGCCATGAAGGTCTTCGCCTGGAACAACAAGCGCGAGACCGACACCGTCATGAGCCCGGCAGATTCCATCAAATACCACCTGCAGACCATGCAGATCGGCCTGCTGTCCCTCGACCCCGTCACCGGCGAGGTCAAGGCCTGGGTGGGCGGGAGCAGCTTCCGGCACTTCAAATACGATCACGTCAACGTCAACACGAAACGGCAGGTGGGCTCCGCCTTCAAACCCCTCCTCTACACCGCCGCCGTCATGAACGGCTACCGCCCCGAGACCGTCCTGCCGGACGGCCCCATCCAGATGGGCGACAAGACCATCACCGGCACGGGCGGCCCCATGGCCATCTGCCTCGCCTATTCCAAGAACCCCGCCGCCGTGTACCTGATCAACCAGGTCGGCGTCCAGCGCACCGTCGAATTCGCCAAAGAGTGCGGCATCACCAGCCGCATCCCGCCGTACCCCTCCATCGCCCTCGGCACGGCCGAAGTGTCGCTCATGGAGATGGTACAGTCGTACACCATGTTCCCCGGCCGCGGCTTCAACGTCAAACCCCGCTTCATCAGCCGCATCGAAGACCGCAACGGCAACGTCCTGGCGACCTTCCAGAGCGAACGCCGCGAGGTCGCCAGCGAAGGCGACGCCTACATCATGACCCGCATGATGGAGGGCGTCGTCAACTTCGGCACCGCAAGGGCCCTCAAGGGCGCCTACGGCGTCGTGGGCGACGTCGCCGGCAAGACCGGCACCACCAACGACAACACCGACGGCTGGTTCATCGGCTTCTCCCCACAACTCCTCACCGGCGTATGGGTGGGATGCGACGCCCCCTTCCTGCGACTCCTCCATACCACCGGCGGCGCGCAGATGGCCATGCCCGCCTGGGCCTACTACTACCAGCAGGTGCAGCGCGACAAGTCGCTCAACTACGACACGACCGTACACTTCGTCACACCCGAGACCCTCGACAACGTGGCCGTCTACGACTACCAGCAACTCACCAACGAAGAGCCACCCCCCGCCGAAGGCACCGACGTCGGCAGCGGTACCGCCTCCGACTTCATCGACGTGCCCATCAGCGACGGCAAGGAGAAGGTCGTCGGCGAATCGACACGGCCCGACCTCGACCCGGAAGAACGCAAGATCCTGGAAGAAGGCAGAAAGACGACAGGCGAAGGCCGGACCGACCCGCCCCCCGTCCGGAACCCGCCGCCCGACTCGACAGGGCGCAAGAAGCGCGGCGGCATCCTCAAAGGTCTTTTCCGGAAGGACCGGCCCGACTGAGGCGCGATGCCCCCCCTACCCGACCAGCGCCGGCTCCTGCTGGCTGAGGCAGTGGAAGCTGCCAAGCCCCCAGATGATGTCGGTGGAGACGATGCCGACGGCCTCACGGCCCGGAAAACAGGCGGCGATGATGTCCATGGCCCGACGGTCCTTCTCCTCGCAGCGGAAAGTGGGCACCACGACGCAGCCGTTGGCGACATAGAAGTTGGCATAGGACGCCGGCAGCCGCTGCCCCTCCCAGACCACCGCGTCCGGCATCGGTAACTCGACGATGTCGAGTGGACGGCCGTCGGGCAACCGCATCTCCCGCAGTTGCCGCAGGTTGTGCTGCAAGAGCGCATGGTTCTCCTCGGCAGGGTCCTCCTCCACGGCAACGATCACCCGATCGCGGGAGACGAACCGTACCGTGTCGTCGATATGTCCGTCGGTATCGTCACCCACGATCCCCTCATCCACCCATAGCACCTGCTCCTGTCCGTAATATTCGATCAGGTAGCGCTCGATGTCGGCCTTCGACAGGTGCGGGTTCCGGTTCGGGTTCAGCAGGCAAGCGGTGGAGGTGATCAGCGTGCCCGCCCCGTTGACATCTATCGAACCGCCCTCCATGATGATGCCCGGATGGAAGACAGGCAGCCCGAGGCGTTCGGCCACAAGGGTGGGGATGACGTCGTCGAGGTCGAAGGGCGGATACTTGCCCCCCCAGGCGTTGTACCCCCAGTCGACCACGGCCTTGGGAGCGGCGGCGCCCGGGGCGACGAGGAAGGCCGGACCGTGGTCGCGACACCAGGCGTCGTTGGTGGGGTGGTGGAAGAAGCGCACCCGCCGCATGTCGGTACCGGCCGCGGCGAGGATGGCTTCCGCCGTTGCCTGCATCCGGGCGTCGGCCACGTTGATGCGGACCTCCTCGAAGCGTGCAAGGGTCCTCACGAAGGCCGCGTAGGCGGGGTAGATGGCGGCGATCTTGCCGGGCCAGGAGGCCTCCTTGTGGGGCCAGCTGAGCCATGTCGCCTCATGGGGTTCGAACTCGGCGGGGAAACGGTATCCCAGGGAGCGGGGCGTCGGGTCTTGCATGCGGACGGGGGGTGTTGGATGCTGTAAGGTCGGGCGCGGGCCGGGCGGCGTAAGCCGCCTGTAGGACTCAATGCCCGGGTCAGTCGTCGATGTAGCGTCGCTGGACCGGGGCGTAGGAGTCGATGCGCCGGTCGCGCAGGAAGGGCCAGTGGGTACGGTATCGGTCGCTGTCGGAGAGGTCGATCTCGCAGACGAGCTCCTCTTCCCGGTCCTGCGAGGCCAGGGCCAGGAGCCTGCCGAAGGGGTTGGCGACGAAGGAGCCACCCCAGAAGCGCATGGCCCCATCCTGCTCCAGTCCGACGCGGTTCACGCTGACGACATGTACGCCGTTGGCGACGGCATGGCTGCGCTGGATGGTCTGCCAGGCCTCGTACTGCTCGCGGTTGGTGGCCTCGTCCTGCGCGGTGGCCCATCCGATGGCGGTGGGATAGAAGAGGATCTCGGCCCCCATGAGCGAGGTGATGCGGGCGGCCTCCGGGTACCACTGGTCCCAGCAGATCAGCACCCCGATGGTGGCGTAACGCGTCCGGAAGACGCGGTAGCCCAGGTCGCCGGGCGTGAAGTAGAACTTCTCGTAATACGCGGGGTCGTCGGGGATGTGCATCTTGCGATACTTCCCGAGGTAGGTGCCGTCGGCGTCGAGCACGGCCGTGGTGTTATGGTAGAGGCCCTGTGCCCGTTTTTCGAAGAGGGAGGCGATGACGACCACGCCGAGCTCGGCAGCGAGCGCGGCCAACCGGTCGGTCGTCGGTCCGGGCACCGGTTCCGCGAGGGAGAAGTTGGCGTAGTCCTCGACATCGCAGAAATACAGCGAGGTGAAGAGCTCCTGGAGGCAGATGATGCGGGCACCGGCGGCGGCGGCGCGACGGATGCCCGCCTCCGCCCTGCCGGTGTTGGATGCGAGGTCTGCGGTGCAGCTCATCTGCACGAGTCCGACCTTGACAGTTGCCATTCGCTGGGGTTTTGGGGTTTCTGACATTCGGGGCCTGGCGCCTGGCGCGCGATGGCCGTTTTTGCAGGGGTATGGGTCAGCGGACGAAGGCCTCCCGGCCTGCGACGATGGTGCGGATGACCCTTGCCGATCGGATGCTGTCGACCGGCATCCGGAGGATGTTGCGGTCCAGCACGGCCATGTCGGCCTGCAGTCCCGCCCGGATGCGGCCCCGTTCCCTCTCGCGGAAGCCGGCGTAGGCGTTGTGGGCTGTGTACATCGCCAGTGCCTGTTCGACGGTTATCTTCTCATCGGGGAACCATCCGCCCGGGTGGCGGCCGTCGCCGGTGCGGCGGTTCACGGCGGCGTCGATGCCGGCCAGCGGGTCGAGGGGCGCCACGGTCCAGTCGGACCCGAAGGTCAGCCCTGCGCCGGCCGTCAGCAGGCTTCGGAAGGCATAGGTGCCGCGCAGCCGGGTCGAGTCGAGGCGCTTGCCCGCCCAGATGCCGTCGTCGACCAGGTGGAAGGGCTGCATGGAGGGGATGACGCCGAGCCGGGCGAAGCGGGCGATGGCCGCGGGTGACAGGTGCTGGGCGTGTTCGACCCGGAATCGCCGGTCGCGCGGGCCGTTGCGGCGTGCGGCGGCCGTGTAGACGTCGAGGATGAAGTCGTTGGCGCGGTCGCCGATGGCATGGCAGGTGACGTGCAGTCCGGCGGCGTCGGCGCCGAGCACCCACTGTCGGATGTCGTTGGTGTCGGTCACCTGCAGTCCGCGGGAGCCGGGGTCGTCGCGGTAGGGTTCATGGAACCAGGCGGTGGTGGAGCCGAGGGAGCCGTCGACGAATCCTTTGAGGCCGCCCCAGCGGTGCAGGCCGGTCCCCCGGCCCTCGCGCCGTACGAGGCTGTCGAGGCGCTGCCATTCGTGCAGCGGCAGGAACGAATACACGCGCAGGCGGAGGCGGCCTTCGCGGTCGGCCCGCCGGTAGGTGTCCCATTCCCTCCAACCCCCGAAATATCCCATGTCATCGACCTCGGTGACGCCATGACGGAGGGCGTGGTCCATCGCCCTGTCGAGGAAGGCGTCGAGCTGGGCGGCGGAATAGGGCGGGATGGCCTTCGCGACGAGGGCCATGGCCTCGTCGCGGACGATGCCGGTGAGGCGGCCCTGCGCATCGCGGCCGAAGACGCCGCCCCTGGGGTCGGGGGTGTCGTCGCCGATGCCGGCCAGCGCGAGGGCACGGCTGTTGGCGAGAGCCATATGACCGTCGTAGCGGGTGACGAGCACGGGCCTGTCGCCCGTGACGGAATCGATCCAGTCGCGGCTCGGCAGTTCGCCACCCATGGCTTCATGGTCCCAGTCGCCCCCGCGTATCCATCCGGTGCCCGTGTCGGTCCGGCAGAAGCGGGCGATGGATTGGATGAAGGCCTCACGCGAGCGGACGGGTTTGAGTTGTACGCCGGCGAGGCTGTAGCCGCCGAGGAGGAAATGGGTGTGGTTGTCGATGAATCCCGGCACGATCAGGGCGTCGGGGAGGTCTATGATGCGCGTCTGCGGTCCGCGGACGGCGTCGGGGTCATCTCCGACGTACAGGATGCGGTCGCCTTTCAGCGCCACCACGGTGGCGGTGGGCCGGCTGCTGTCGCCTGTCCAGACGAGGCCGCCGTGGTAGATGACGTCGGCCTTCTCGGGCCCGCAGGAGGCGAGGAGCAGCAGGGCGATGGCGAGCCCGGGGATCTGGCGGATGGGCATCGGGGAGGGGGTTGGCGGGGTCAGGTTTCGACCAGCACGAGCGCGTCGAGGTTGCGGATGCCGATCTTCTTGCGGGTGATGAACCCTTCGGCATAGCGCACGCCGATGCGTTTGCCGAACATGCGGGCGCGGGCGACGACGCTGTCGAGGAAGTCGGGCGTGGAGATGTAGGTCTGGGGCCCTTCGCCGGCCGCCTCGGGGCTGTGGAACTGGGTGGCGTAGGCGCGGATGGCGTCCATCCGCTGTTCGAAGACGTCGCTGATGTCGACGAGCAGGTCGGGCTCATGGTACCAGTCCTGCAGGTAGTGGAGCAGGAGTTTCGGGCGCCAGCGTTCCTGTTCGGTGCCGTCGGCGGCGTAGGTGCGGATCTTGGCGAGGCCCGACAGGAAGCAGGCGTCGGCCGTCATCTGACCGGCGCGGCCGTGGTCGGGGTGGCGGTCGTCGAGGACGTTGCCGATGACAACCTCAGGGCGGTAGGTCCGGATGGCCCGGATGAGCTGGAGCTGGTGTTCCTCGTCGTTGCGGAAGAAGCCGTCGCGCATGCGGAGGTTCTCGCGGACGGACAGGCCGAGGATGGCGGCGGCGCGGGCCGCCTCTGCATAGCGGGTGTCGATGGTGCCGCGCGTGCCCAGCTCCCCCTGCGTGAGGTCAACGACGCCCGTGATGCGGCCGCTGCGCCGCTCGTTGAGGAGGGTGCCGGAGCAGCCGAGCTCGACATCGTCGGGGTGGACGCCGACGGCGAGGATGTCAAGTTTCATGGGCGCGAAGATACGCCCTTGCCCGGTTCGGAGGGAGGCGGCGTCAGGTGTCGCCGTACATGCGGGCCACTTCGAGGACGATGCGTTCCAGTTCGGCATCCTCGCCGCGGGGGTCGTAGTCCAGCTTGAGGCTGCTGCCGAAGATCCAGGCGACGGTCTGCCAGAAGCGTGCGGAGAAGGTGCCCTTGAATTCGCGGATGATCTCGTAGCAGGTGTTGCGCGTCTGCCGGTTGATGATCTTCATGAGCACCTTGCCCTGGTAGACGGAGAGGTTGGTGAGCGGCGTGGTGAACTCCTTGCGCAGGTCTGCCTCCCGGCTGCGGATATAGGCCTCGCGGCGGCGCCTGTCGGGCATCCGGGCCAGGTGGCTGTTGATCTCGTTGAAGACGGCCCCGGCCTTCCGGGCGTAGGGGTAGGTGACGTAGACGGCGTTGCGCAGCCGCGTCCAGCGACGGTAGGCCTCCCGCCGCGCTTCCGTCATCGGTGCGAAGACATGGACCATCTCCATCTCCCGGTAGGTCATGGTATCGCCTTCGACCACGACGAAGGGGACGTACAGCGTGTCGTTCGGACCGGGACGCCACTGCGCCTGCGCGCCGGTGGCGAGGGCCATGGCCAGGGCTAGGGAGATCTTCGGATGGAGTCGGCAGATGGGCATTCGGGTCGGGACGGGACCTATGGGCGCCTTCACCGGCAAGTTAGCCCGCTTCCGTCACACCCGTTGTCAAGACAACGTTAAGGATGAAAATGGCTGCATCAGCCCGCCGCATCGGTGCGGACGGACCTGAGGCGCGACCGTATCCTGTATCCGGCGCTGACGAGGAAGCCGACGACCATCAGCACCGTACCCACCCACAAGAGGTTGATGTAGGGGAACAGGTAGGCCTTGAGCGTGATGTAGCGGGTGACGGCGTTGGACTCCCGCAGGCCCAGCTCGATGCGGCCGAGGGGGGAGCGTTGCAGGGTCAGGACGAGGCTCTGCTCCCATACGGTATCGGTCTTGACGGCAGGCAGGCCGTCCTTGACGAGGAAGGCCGGCTCGGCGCCGAAGGTCCGCCCGTCGGAGGCGTGCACGGTGAGCTGTGCAAGCCAGGCGCTGTCGACCACGGGCAGGTCTTCGTTGTCGTGGCGGTTGGCCGCGATGACGCGGTCGATGGTCACGTAGCCGCCGGAGTAGAAGGCGGTGTCGCCCGACCTCGCCGGCTGCAAGCGGAAGGATGAGGTGTCGCGGATGTTGTCGGGGTTCAGCCAGGAGGTGATGTACACGAAGACATCGCGGTGGAGGTAGTGCTTCGAGCCGGGGTTGGAGGACAGCTGCGTCCCCTCTTCCCCCTTAACGAGGAAGGCGTTGGGGGTCACCAGGAAGCTGTCGACGGTCTCGCCGGTGGCGCTGTCCTGCCGGGTGAAGAGGATGTTGAAGTGGACACGGTCGCCCTTGGGGTCGGTGGAGTCGCCGAGGTAGGTGGCCACATAGCGCCCCATGGGCATGGGCGCGCGATGCAGGAGGGTGACGTTCTCGAGGGGGTTCTCATCCTTTCCCCGGGCGTCCTTGAGGCCGGGCACCGCGATGCCGGTGCGGTTGCGCGAGACGAGCTCCTTGCCGGAGGAGGAGACGAGGATGCCGACGAGCATCAGCCCGAACCCGGCATGCGCCAAGGAGGCCCCTGCCGCCTTCATCCGCCAGCGGAGGGCGGAGCCTATGTAGTGCAGGTTGGCGAGGACGGCGTAGACCGAGGCCCAGAGGGCGATATGGATGCCTGCCTGGAAGGCCGGTCCGTACCGTTCGTACCGGAGGATGCCCGACATGCTGACGGCAAGCCCTGCCGCCAGGGCGGCCACCGTGGGCCATAGCAGCCGGGGAAGGGCCTGCCGGCGCGGCGTCGAGCGGTACCTGAGGTACTGCGTCACGGCGGTGAGGAGGGCGATGACGAAGGCCACCAGCACCATCACGCGGTTATACACGAACTCCACATCCTCCCCGATGGCCCAACGGCTGCCAAAGAGCCGGTTGAAGAAGGGCAGCGAGGTCAGGGTGATGATGTACACGGCGGAGACGAAGAACAGCAGCGACCCGACGAACATCCAGAACTCCCTCGAAGACATCTGCTCCTCCTGCCGGATCACGGGCACTTCCCTGCGGCGCGACACATAGAACCCGAGGGGCAGGAGGGTGAAGACGCCGATCATCAGCAAAAGATGCCCGTAGAGCGTGCTTCCTTCGCCGGTGAAGGCATGTACCGACGTGTCGCCCAGGACGCCCGTACGGGTCAGGAAGGTGGAGTAGAGCACAAGGATGTGCGCCGCGGGAATGAAGAGGTAGGTGGCGGGGAGCGAGTGGCCCGTGCTGCGGAACACCAACATCGTGTGGATGCCGGCGACCAGCAGCAGCCACGGCACCATCGAGGCGTTCTCCACAGGGTCCCATGCCCAATAGCCTCCGAAGGTGAGCGATTCGTAGGCCCAGGCGGCCCCCATCATGATACCCAGCCCCAGAATGCCCGCACTGAAGAGCGACCAGGGCAGGGCATGGTCCGTCCATGACCGGTGCTCACGGGTCCAGAGGCCGGCGACCGCGTAGGCAAAGGGCACCAGCGTCGAGGAGAAGCCCAGGAACAGGACGGGCGGGTGGATGACCATCCAGTAGTTCTGCAGGAGGATGTTGAGGCCGTTGCCGTCGACGAGATACTTGTAGAGATATTGCGGGTCGCGGAAGATGGGCGCGTCGGGGAACTCGTTGCGCATGAGGACGAAGGGGCTGCTCCCCACGCGGAGGTCGAAGAAGTAGATGCCCACGAGGAAGGACGCCAGGAAGACCTGGGCGAGGGCCATCACGGCCATCACGGGCGCTTCCCATGTCCGCGCACTGCGCATCACGACAAGCCCGAGCACGGCGTTCCAGAACGACCAGAGCATGAAACTCCCCTCCTGCCCCTCCCAGAAACAACTCAGCAGGTATTGCACGTCGAGGCTGCGCTTCGAATGCTGATGGGCATATCGGTACTCGAACCAGTGGTTGTAGATGATCAGGTAGAGCGACACGAAGACCAGGAGGACCGAGACGGCGTCTGTGATGAACGCGATGCGTCCGATGCGGCGCCAGCCGGCCGCCAGCGGAGAGGCGACGAGGGAGGCCGCCCGGGCATAGGCATAGAGGGCGGCCAGCGAGGCCACCAGCGAGAGCACGGCGAAGAAATGACCGAGCTGGCCGATGAGCAGGTGTTCCCCTTCGTATCGCATGTATGGCCGGTTCTGAGGTGGCTAGGATCCTGACGTGGCCGAGGCGGGGACGGGCGTTTCACCCTCCAGCCCCTTCATCCCGGCACCCTCGCCTTCCTTGTACTTGGACGGGCACTTGAGGACGATCTCGGAGCATTCGAAGACCTCCCCCTGCATCCGCCCCTTCATCACGATGCGTTCGCTACGCTCGAGGTCGACGGGCTTGGCGTTGCGGTACACCACCTTCGTCCGCCCCCCGACCGAGTCGAGGGCATGGAAGGCCAGGTAGTTGGGGTCCTTCACCGGGTCGTAGACGACGGGTTGCGTCTTGTCGAGCCGCGCGATCAGATGGACGAAGCGGCCGTCCTTGCGCCTGGCGGAGGAGACGGTGTCGTAGGTCGAAAGGTCCTTCATCCAGGTGAGCAGTCCCGCGATGACCACGGCGATGGCGACCAGCAGGATGATGTGCATCTTTTTCATGACCGGGTGAGTTGGACGGGGCGAAATTACGGCGAATTACGTCCTTGCCATTTTTTTGTTGCACCTGCGCGGCCCGCCAACGGGCGAAAAAATGTTTTGGAAGGCATAGCATATTTCCGGATAATTTTGCGTTCCCACAGCGGTCCCGCCAGGGACGAAACCGACCCAATCCTCACAGTGTCGTGATGACCGACCTCTCCCTCTTCGACCCCGACGCGGCGGGCAATCCCAACAACAACATCTTCGGCCTCCCCTTCGGCGAACAGGACGCCCGGATCGTCCTGCAGCCCGTCCCCTGGGAGGTGACGGCCAGCTACCACGCAGGCACCGCGCGCGCGCCGGAACACCTCCTGCGCTCGGGCCTGCAGGTCGACATCTTCGACCCCGATTACACCGGCATCTGGCGCCAGGGCTTCCACATGCGCGAACCCGACCGCAAGATCCTGCAGAAGAGCGACTACCTCCGCAAAGAGGCCGAACTCTACATCAATTTTATCAGCCAGGGCGAGAACGTCGACACCAACAAGTTCATGTGCAAGGCCCTCCGCGAGGTCAACGAGGGCGGACGATTCCTGAACCAATGGGTCTACGAACAGACCCGCGGACTCCTGGAGGCCGGAAAGCTGGTGGGCCTCATCGGCGGCGACCACAGCACCCCCCTCGGCTTCATCCGCGCCATCGCCGAACGCCACCCCGACTTCGGCATCCTGCAGATCGACGCCCATTGCGACCTCCGGAGATCCTACGAGGGCTTCGACTACTCCCACGCCTCCATCATGTACAACGTCCTCGAAGAGGTCCCCCAGGTCAGCCGCCTCGTACAGCTGGGCGTGCGCGACTACTGCCCCTCCGAATGGGCCTACATCTGCGATAGCGACTACCGCGTCGTCACCTACTTCGACAAACAGCTCAAGGAACGTCAGTTCGAAGGCGAGACCTGGCGGCAGATCACGGAGGACATCGTCAGCCACCTGCCCGAGAAGGTCTACCTCAGCTTCGACATCGACGGGCTCGACCCCAAACTCTGCCCGCACTCGGGCACACCCGTGCCGGGCGGCTTCGAGACGGAACAGGTCAACTATCTCCTGCGCCGCATCCTCCTTTCGGGCCGCAAACTCATCGGCTTCGACCTCTGCGAGGTCGGCATCAGCCACAACGAATGGGACGAGAACGTCGGCGCCAGGGTCCTCTTCAAACTCTGCCACTTCCTGGCCGCCTCCCATCCCTGACGACATGCTGCGCGACGGCACCGTGTACGACTTCGTGGTGGTCCTGCGCGACACGCACGGCCGGGCCGTCCGCCGCGCCGGCGCCCTGCTGTCCCTCCTGGGCACCGCCGTGCTGGCCTACCGCTGGCAGGCATATCCCGAAGCGGGCGCCGGCATCGTCTTCCTCACGGGATGCGCCCTGCTCACGATGCGCAACCTG
>Ga0172373_10000597_pt1 | contig 59177 bp, 58 predicted proteins | sample Lak10m_2_FD_114546 | JGI IMG/M metagenome (GOLD analysis project Ga0172373, IMG submission 114546) | Freshwater microbial communities from Kabuno Bay, South-Kivu, Congo - kab_092012_10m | ecosystem: Environmental > Aquatic > Freshwater > Lake | place: Democratic Republic of the Congo... | reverse complement strand
TTTTATTAAAGAAATTGATCTAAAGAAATCAATTTCTTATAAAGACAAATGGAAACAAATAACGCAACCCAACATTTGAAAACCCTTTCAAGGCAAACAATCAGTTCCTTCCTTTTTAACTTTATTGAGCGTTTTTCGGTATTTATTAATATTATTAGAACACACTCCTATGGTAATGATTGAACCAATTAAAAGAAAAACCAGTGGATTAAATGAATCTAATGATTCCAACCTATCATCGGATAGTGGTACAGGTAGATAGAAAAACAATATAAATCCTAAACAACCTAGAATAAGAAACACTAAAGAAACTGTTGGAAATTTGTGAATCAAATATAAATCGTTTTCATTTGCATAATATTTTCCTTCAAAATTACATTTTGTGTTTTTATTTATAATAGGCAATAATGTTGTTGTATCGATATCTGGAGATGTCGTTGTTGTATCGATATCTGGAGATGTCGTTGTTGTATCCATTTTTATTATAAAAAGTAATATATTTTTTATAAATTAATTTAGAATAATTCACGATGTTTCTTGTGGGTCGGTTTGTTCGTTCTTTTGTTGTTTTTCCAGATAGGTTAGTTATAAAAAAAGTATGAGAAAAATGACACAATAGAAAAATATTGTAAATTATATGGCATTGTTATTTCTTACGAAATATGATGAAAAAAGTGTTGTCCCTGTGAGTGAGGGTGAACACTTTTGCTGTGATAGTTCATATAAGTTCCTCATTCATCGTTTGGCGATGAACGGCAAAAATAAAAAAATATAAAATAAATTTTCATATTTCTATAAAATGTTTCCACTATAAAAGGTGATGCTGGTCTTATATTCTTTCTTTCCAAAAATATTTCCTTAAGTAAAAAAAGAAAAAAATTATGAAAATTTTTTTTCTTGGAACTAATAAAAACAAGCGAATATGTCGAACAGCATCTGTACGTCAAATCTCACATCCGGTTTCATCGATCTTGCCACTTACGATGAGCTCGAGAAGTATATGTATGGTGGCCCCGACGCCACTGCCTACTTCGTGCGCCAGACCCGTAAAGCCACATGGTTCACCCAGGTCCCCGTCTGTCTGAGCCGTGCTTCAGGCACCCCCGGCTTCAACCAGGAGTGGTCTGTATCGATCAGCCGTGCTGGTGATTACCTCCTCTACACTTGGCTTCGATTCACTCTCCCCCAGATTGTGTCAGCCACCCGCACCACCCCCAACTCCACCAACCCCAACTACACCCTCCAGACCTTCCTGTCCTGGACCCCCAACCTTGCCCACAATCTTGTGCGCGAGTGCTGCATCACCTTCAACGATCTGGTGGCTGCCCGTTTCGACAGCTTCCTCCTGGATTTCTGGTCTGCCTTCACCGTGCCCGGTGGCAAGCAGGTGGGTTATGCCAACATGATCGGCACCACCAGCGACCTTATCGACCCCGCCCTTGTGCTCCCCTCCAAGGTGCTCAACCTTCCCCTGCCCCTGTTCTTTAGCCGCGACAGTGGTGTGTCTCTCCCCACCGCTGCCCTTCCTTACAATGATATGCGCATCTGCTTCACCTTCCGTGGCCTGTATGACCTGCTGACTGCTTGGGATGTGCAGACCCCCGTGGGCGGTGGTTCCACTGTCTATCTCCCCGGTCGCCCTGCCACCAGCGCTGATGTCAGCAACACCTGCTGCACTGACCTCACCAATGTCCAGGTGTGGGCCAACTACGCCATTGTGTCCAACGACGAGCGTAAGCGCATGGCCTGCGCCCCCCGCGACATCCTCATCGAGCAGGTCCAGACCGCTCCCCCCCAGACCTACAACCCCGCCAACACCGCCAGCTACGACATCCGTTTCTCCCACGCCATCAAGGTTCTGTTCTTCGCCGTCCAGAACACCACCATCCAGTCCTACTGGTCCAACTACACCACCCAGTCCCCCACTGTGTGCTCTGCCTCCACTGATGGCACTTACCTCCTCCTCTCCGGCTACTTCCCCGGCTCCGACCCCATCGCCGAGACCTCCCTGGTGTACGAGAACACCCAGCGTCTCGCCAACATGGGCAGCGACTACTTCGCCCTGGTGGAACCCTACTACGCCGCCCCCTCTATCCCCGTCTATGCCGGCTACCACATGTACTCCTACTCACTTGACTTCATCTGCCTGGATCCTCTTGGGTCTACCAATTACGGCAAGCTGACCAACGTGAGCATCAACCCCTACGCCAGCGTGGATGCCCAGAACGCCTCCGCCGCTGTGACTGCCACTACCGCCCAGTCCCAAGCTGTGGCCCAGACCTTTAGGTTCCTGGTCACCGCCATCAACAACAACATCATCAGAATTTCTGGAGGAGCTCTTGGTTTCCCGGTCCTGTAAACCGGGGTTTTCCAGCATATTTTTCATACTACAAATTTCAAATTTTACTACAAAATTTGAAAACAACACACTTAACTTTTTCCATGGGAAACCAAGCGCTCCTCCACTTATTCCAATAATGTTGTCGTAATTCGTCCATCTAAAAAAATGAAAAATCATTCACAAAAAATCCAAAATAATTCAAACCAATAATGTCAGGACAATACAATAATTTTGTGGAACGCCTCAAGACCATTCAAATGAAGGTGGAAACGACCGAAGAGGAATTCTTACGAGAGAAACACTTCAGCTTCACATGTGGAGAAGGACGGATACACTGAAAATAATACTGTATTAATATGCCGTGAATTCAATATCACCAAAGGTTCACACCATAAAAGAAGAAGAACAAATACGTAATCATTTGAAAGACGAAGAACAAGTGTCATTAACTGACGCAGTTGCGTCTTTAGGAATTACAAAAGTAAAAAAGAATCAAGGACATTGTATAATAATTGGAAAAAATTTTTTTGATGTATCAAATGTTGAAACTGACATCAATATTGAAAAATTTTATATATTTCCTTCACCTCTACGAGAGGAACTACTTTTACGATTTATTTTAACAACTAGTAACAAAAGAAGTATATGGTCGTTACAAATCCAATATGAAAAAGAACCTTTATTTAATTTCTTAGGACGTCGTGTGCGAACTGAGCATATGATTTCATCTTATTATAACTTATCATTTTCTTATAAGAAAAGTGAAGATCCTTTACTGGTATGGTTATGTGAAAAAATATTACTAGATAAAAGTGGTAATCCAAATCCTTCAAAAAAGAAAATAATTCAAACCACTTTGAAGAGACTTGTATGGAATAAAGAATTTACTGAATTGCGTGGGAATGCTTTATGTCCATGCTGTAAATTGACAACAATATCTCAACTTAATTTTCATTGTGGCCACATTATTGCTGAAGCCAAAGGTGGTTCTACTAAATTAGAAAATCTCATACCTATATGCCAATCATGTAATTCATCAATGGGTACCAAAAATATGCATGATTTTATGAGGTCTCAAGGATTTTAATATATCGTTTTGTTGCCAATTTTAACTTTAACTTGTAATTTTCCAATTGGAGGCAATTAATTTTGTGTTGCAGACGCTGAACTTTTAATGTGTTGAGTTACTCAATAAGAGAACGGAACATTGGATCCTGAAAAACCAAGCCACAATTTTTTTTTGCCGACTTTTGTAAATGCTTCTTCTTCTTTTTATCTGGGTGAGTTTTTCCATTCCAACAAACCCATGCAAAACATGGTTCTTCTGAAAGCATATTGTCGTACAACATACAATCAATGGTTCGTGTTGGTTTATCATTTAGACAAAGATCATATAGTATGCATGCGCCATGGAAGGTTATGATGTAAGCATGTGTGCAATAGGTAGGTTCTTCTGAAACAATTGTTTGTGGAATACTCCCTACGAATTGAGTTCCCATAAAAAGTATGTCAAAGTAATCGGGTGTTTCAGACCAATAATGAGGTGCCAATATTTTCCAATCGGTGTGGAAATCTATATCGTCCTCAAAAACAATGGCATAGTCATATTCATTGCGTATGATGTCCTCCCATATATTATAGTGTCCAAGCGCACAACCCTGTTTTCCGATCTTCTTAACAAAGTCCTTATCATCTTTATCAAAGATGGGAGATCCGTGATGTGCCCAGTGTGAAACAATATCGTCGTTGTAAGCATCAACAGCTTTCCATCGCTTCGTATTTGAAAACCCAGCATTGTGTATTCGCTCTATAGACACTGAAAATCTTTTCTTACATTGATCCATATTCAACAAATAACATGGCTTCGACATTAAATCGTTCCATGATAGTTTCATTTTTTTTTACAATATTGAAAACTTAAAATGGATTTTTATTTTCTATTGAGATAAAAAGTGTGCACCACAGAAGAAACATTATGATTCTAAAAGATTCTTAATTTTTTTAGAATCACATTTTCAATACTAAATATTTTCACTACACCATCTTTCTCGCATTTTGAACAGATCATCTTTATTATTAGATCTCAATCTCTTTACACCATTTATAATTTTGTAAAGAGATTATTTATCATTTAGTATTACGACTCCGAAAAATGTCCTCCGCGAAGCCTCAAAACGAGATGGATCGTGCTGTCGCGTTGTACGCTAAAATCAGCGAGGGTTCTTCCATCTTCCAGTTGTTTGCCAGCGAAAATCAAACGCTGTTGATCAGGTGGAATACCTTCCTTATCCTGGATTTTTTGCTTGACATTTTCAATAGTGTCTGTTGGTTCAACCTCCAATGTGATGGTTTTGCCTGTGAGCGTTTTGATGAATATCTGCATTTCCTTCTTATACTATAGTTTAATATTTTTTTTAAATATTAAACTTGAATTAACACTGAAGAGTAGATTTCTAACTAAATCACATAATAAGATGTGGCTGACGTTTGATCATAATAAACAGGGTCAAAAGATTCTGTTATATATACATACGGAATGGCCCAAGTTCCCCCGCTGTTTGTGGAAGTATAAATATTGCCATTCACACCAACAGTAGCTGCTAAATTCACACCATCACTGGAAGAGGCAATGCCTCCTTTCCAGGTCCTCGATCCTGAGCTGGTTTGTTCCACCCAAGTCGCACCACTATCAGTGGAAGTGTAGATACTACCATTGCTGACAGTAGCCGCCAATTTCACACCGTCACTGGAAGAAGCAATACTATTCCACGCTCTGGAAGAAGCTCGTTCAGTCCAAGTTGCGCCACTGTCCGTGGAAGTATAGATATAACCACTGCTCACAGCAGCTGCCAAATTCACGCCATCACTGGACGAAGCAATCGCCGCCCACGATCTGGACCCTGACCCAGCTTGTGCGGTCCAATTCACTCCGCTATCAGTGGAAGTATAGACATTACCACTGCTCGCGACAGCCGCCAATTTCACACCGTCACTCGAAGAAGCAATATACCTCCACGACCCTGAAATTCGTGCGATCCAAGTTGCGCCACTATCAGTGGAAGTGTAGATATTACCAGTGGTGAAAAAAGTGACAACAGTAGCCGCCAATTTCGAGCCATCATTCGAACAAGCAATTGCCGTCCAAAATCTCGAACCCGAAGTCGTTTGTTCCGTCCAAGTCACCCCACTATCTGTCGAAGTGTAGATATAACCACCATTTACAGTAGCAGCCAAATTCACACCATCGCTGGAAGACGCAATACGATTCCAATTTCTCGATCCTGAACCAATTTGTTCTGTCCAAGTAGTTCCACTATCCGTGGAAGTATAGATATAACCATTCGTTATAGTAGCCGCCAATTTCACACCATCACTCGACGAGGCAATCGCAGTCCACGCTCTTACTCCTGAATTTGCCTGCGCAGTCCAAGTTGAACCACTATCAACGGAAGTGTAGATATAACCATTCGTTACAATAGCTGCTAAATTGACACCGTCTGTTAAATTGGCTGCGTCAATCGAAGAAGCAACACCAACCCATGATCTCGATCCCGAGCTTGTTTGTTCCGTCCAGGTCGCCCCACTATCAGTGGAAGTATAGATATAACCACCATTTACAGTAGCCACCAATTTTGCGCCATTGCTTGACGAAGCAATACTGCTCCAATTTCTCGATCCTGACCCGATCCTTTCAACCCAAGACGCACCACTGTCCGTGGATGTGTAGATATAACCACTGCTCACATTAGCCACCAATTTCACTCCATCACTTGAAGATGCAATCGCAGCCCAATTTCTTGAACCTGAAGTGGCTCGTTCCACCCAAGACGCACCACTGTCTGTGGAAGTATAAATATAACCACCATTTACAGTAGCAGCCAATTTCACACCATCTGTAGAAGAAGCAATACTACTCCATACTCTGGACCCTGAAGTGGCTCGTTCCACCCAAGACGCACCACTGTTGGCGGAAGTATAAATATAACCATTACTGACAGTAGCAGCCAATTTCACACCATCTGTAGAAGAAGCAATACTCGTCCATATTCTTGTGCCCGCAGTGGTTCGTCCCGTCCAGGTCGCCCCACTGTTAGTGGAAGTGTAGATATAGCCATTGCTGACAGCAGCAACCAATTTCACACCATCGCTGGAAGAAGCAATACTCTTCCAATTTCTCGATCCTGCGTCTGTTTGTTCCGTCCAGGATGACCCACTGTCAGTAGAAGTGTAAATATAACCATTGCTGACAGTAGCCGCCAATTTCACACCATCTGTAGAAGAAGAAATATCCGTCCACAATCTCGCACCCGCACTGCTTCGTATAGTCCATGTCGCACCACTGTCAGTGGAAGTATAAACATGACCAATATTGACAGTCGCCACTAATTTCACCCCGTCACTTGACGAAGCAATTGAACTCCACTCTCTGGACCCTGAGGTGGTTCGTTGGGTCCAAGTTGCGCCACTGTTGGTGGAAGTGTAGATATAACCATTGCTGACAGTTGCTGCCAATTTCACACCATCCGTAGAAGACGCAATACTATTCCAAGTTCTCGAACCCAAACCCCAAGTAACACCACTGTCCGATGAATTATAAATAACACCACCACTGACAGTAGCCGCCAATTTCACACCATCCGTAGAAGAAGTAATACTCGTCCACGCTCTGGAAGTGGCTCGTTCCGTCCAGGTCGCCCCACTGTCTGTGGAAGTATAAATATAGCCATTGCTGACAGTAGCCGCCAACTTCACACCATCACTTGAAGAAGCAATACTCGTCCACAATCTCGAATCTGCGCTGGTTCGTTCCGTCCAGGTCGCGCCACTATCAGCTGAAGTGTAAATATAGCCATTGCTGACAGTGGCTGCCAATCTCACACCATCACTTGAAGAAGCAATACTCGTCCACAATCTCGAACCTGCGCTGGTTCGTTCCGTCCAATTGAAACCAAAAAAGTCCAATGCAGTGTAAATATATCCATTACTGACAGTAGCTGCCAATCTAACCCCATCGTTCGAAGAAGCAATACTCGTCCAAGCTCTGGATCCTGCGCTGGTTTGAATAGTCCAAGTCGCCCCAACGTTTGCAGAAGTATAAATATAACCATTCGTTATTGTAGCAGCCAATTTATTCCCATTACTGGAAGAAGCAATCGCAGTCCACACTCTCGCCCCAGAATTTATTTGTTCGGTCCAGGTCTCCCCACTGTCAGCGGAGGTATAAACATAACCATTACTCACAACAGCCGCCAATTTCGAGCCATCATTCGAAGAAGTAATATTGACCCAATTTCTCGACCCAGTGCCGGAACTCCAAGTTGCGCCACTGTCTGTGGACATGTAAATATAACCACTATTCGCTCCAATTGCCGCCACCAGTTTCACACCATCACTTGAAGAAGCAATACTGCCCCACAATCTCGCACCAGAAGTTGTTCGTTCCGTCCAAGTTGAACCACTATCAGTGGAAGTGTAGATATAACCATTATTTACAGTAGCCGCCAATTTCACCCCATCACTGGAGCTAGCAATATCAACCCAATTTCTCGATCCTGAACCGGTTCTTTCCGTCCAAGTCACCCCACTATCAGTGGAAGTGTAGATATAACCATTGCTGACAGTCGCAGCTAATTTCGCACCATCACTGGAAGAAGCAATACTATTCCACGCTCTGGAAGTGGCTCGCGCAGTCCAGGTCGCACCACTATCAGTGGAAGTATAAATATTACCACCACTTACAATAGCTGATAATTTCGCACCAGTGCTTGAAGAAGCAATACCAACCCATAATCTCGAACCCGAAGTCGTTCGTTCCGTCCAAGTCGCACCACTATCTGTGGAAGTGTAGATATAACCACCATTTACAGTAGCCGCCAATTTCACACCATCGCTGGAGGAAGCAATACCCGTCCATTTTCTCGACCCTGACGTGAGTTGTTCCACCCAAGTCGCACCACTATCCGCGGAAGTGTATATATTACCATTACTGACAGTAGCCGCTAAATTCACACCATCACTGGAAGAGGCAATATCACTCCAGTTTTTAGAAGCAAGAGCACTGTTCATAAAATACCTTTTATTATATAAATTAATTTAACATTTTTTTCATTTAAAAACACAATTCCATAAAAGTAAAATGAGAGTTCCTAAAGAAGTGTATCCACTGATTGGGATGATAGGAGCAACGCTGACATGCGCAACAGCATTCACCATTTCTTCGTTATTCAAACCAGATGTCTATATTAATCGTCAAAAAAGAATGGCCATCCTAAAATGATTACAACCATCGTTCCATCGGATTCATTTTTTTTAACTGAAAATGAATCCACTTCCAAGTCCATAGAAGAATTTTTCCTCCCAACCTGATTCGAACAGGTGACACGCACATAACTGCTGACCACTACAGTGTGCTACTCTACCAACTGAGCTATAGGAGGTTTTATTATTACTTTTTGATTTCTTTAGATCATTTTAGAATAAAAATGATTTTGGAAAAAGGCAAAAAAGAAAGAAAAAGATGATATCGGGACTATTACCAGATGAGATAATGGGAAATGTTCTCCTTTACACCGACCCCGTGTGTGCATACTCGCTTGGTTTCACCTCCAAATTCTTGAATGGGTTTGTAAAAGAATTCTATAAGAAGAATGCGGGGAATCTGCTGAGGACAGGGGGGGAATGGCATCACTGCGTGAAAAGCAAGAGGACACGAGATTCGTTAGACCAGAGGATTTCTTATGGACCGATGGGGGTGTGGAGCATCCTCCACCAGCGATGCGTTGGGTGCAAGCAACCATTCAAGGCGAAAATCCACAAGGATTTTGGTGTTGTGGCACACTCCAACTGTATCCGCCACCACTTGCTGAACACCTACTACCTCGAGAAGCTGGGGCTGACAAGGAGACATTTCGAGGGCATCCCCCATTGTGAATTGTCTGGTTTTGCGGCGGGGTTTTATGGGAGAGGAACCTATTCCTACACTGTAATCTGGAAGGATACAGCAAGTGGGATTGTGCCTTATGAATGGACTGCTCATTACCTCGTGTATGATTTATACTCGAAAGATGTGGAGGAATACCAGCAAGAAATCGAGAGGAAACGGATCGCAACAAAAAAGGCAAAACTAGAAAGGATTGAACTAAAGAAAAAACAGAAAAGGGAAACCAATGCTCGTATTCGTGCCCTGTACTCGGAGAGGATGGATAGTTTGATCGAGATACTGAAACCAATGATGAATGTAAAAAAAATAAAACAGGTTTTACGGACAGATTTACCAGAACATTTTCACGAATCTTTTTTTAAAAAGGTGGATATTCCACACGATTCATTCACCAAATACGATTATGATCGGGCGATTTATGTGGTTTCCAATATATCCAGGTTGATGGAACATATGACACCTCCAGATATTTATGAATTGCCCTATAATGACCTGGGCAATGATATCCTAACCTTGTGCCGGAAAGAGGTCGCGTGTGCTGTTGGGTTCATGATTGAGAAAATCAATAAAAAACATTCCAGAAAACATTCATACAGCAGTTATTATGTAAAATGATTTTATACTTGGTTTTTATAGGTATAAAATGAGACTAACGTGGGCAGAATATTTTAAAGAACTGGCCACCACCACAAGCACACGATCACCATGCGAGCGCCTCCAGGTGGGTTGTGTGCTGGTAAAGGACAATCGGGTTGTCAGTATGGGGTATAATGGGTTCCTCCCCAATTGTGAGCACAAGTCGATTATCCGTGATGATCACGAACAGGCAACCATCCATGCCGAACAGAATGCGATTTGCGATTGTGCCAAACGGGGTGTCTCGACGAAAGATTGTATTGCCTACATCACCCATTACCCGTGTATAATATGCGCCAGAATACTGTTGGCATCTGGGATCTGTGAGATCAACTACATAATTGACTATAAAAATGATCCTCTGGTGGAATATTTTTGTGGCTTGAAAAATGTCAAGATTATTAAGATATAGACATTATTCTTTGATTATAATATCTTGAATAATTATAAAATATTTTTAAAAATATTTTATAATAAAATGAGCCGGTATATTGTATTAAATGGACAAGCCAGTAATTCTGCTAATATAAGGAGTATAACTAAAATAAGCAACCCTCTGGGTCGCCAGCAATGGTTGAATCTTTTTGCCAAGAACCCTAAAATCCTGACCAGGACAGATAAGGTTGTCATCTTGAACAATAAGAGTTCATCACTTACTTTCAGGTTCAACGTGTCTGTCTATGGAAATTATGATATCTTTGTTAGGTGTATCGCACCCTCCACAAGCACAAACACAGCAATCGTCAAACTGGATAATTCGAAAGCGAAGATACTGGATCTGGCACGCCGCCCCAGGCAGTATGTCCTCCAGCAGATCACCATCCAGATGTTCTCAAACGTTCCGCTGGGTGCTGGGGTTCACAAGATTACTTTTGGTTATAAAGAACCCATTGGCCTCATCAAGTTATTCATCAAGAAGAAACAAGGCAACGCTCCCCCCATTGTTATTCCTTCCGTTGATGTTGCGCTTAACCCCAACCTTATATATACCGAACCAATTCAAACACAGCCCCCTACTGAAATAATTACACCCGAACCAATCATAGAGGCCGAATACATAACACCTTCTCCTGAACCCATCATCCCACCCATCGCTGAAGAACCAATAGAAGATATCATCACACCTGTTGAACAGATTGTTCCAGAAACATCTTCACCAGCACCCATCTATGAAACTTCGAGCCCAGAAACTATGCCCATTTACGAAACACCTTCACCCGAACCAATTTTTGAAACCACAAGCCCTAAACCTTTGGTGGCAAAGGCATCTGTAAAAACGACAAAAAGTAAAAAGAAACCAATGGCCACCTGGAAAATTGTATTGATTGTCATTTTCATTATTCTTATTCTGGCCATTTGTGTATACTTTCTTTATAGATACTTTTCACGTAGTTCAAGAATTGTTCAACAAAAACAACGACAGCATAAGCAGGTATCATTTGAATCTATACACCCACATAAACAGCAGAAATTCGACGTTGTAAATCCAATGGGTCAAAAACAACAACAACAACAACAAAAACAATTTGTAAATCCAATCTTCAAGGGAAAGAGCAGGCAACAGTTCGATAAAAGCAAACAACAATTATCAGAGCAGGAATTATACCAATCTTACCGAAATCTGTTTAAACAATACCAACAAAAACTATCGGAACAAGAAATGTTCCAATCATTTAGGAATCTTATGCAAGGAAAGGAACAACCACCAGAAATCACAAGCAAACTGAGACATGTTAAAACCTTCCCAACAAGAACCGGTTTCCTGAATCTTGCTCAAGTTGTAGCAAATGCTGAAAAAAGAAAGTTAAAGAAACCGGATCAAAGCACCCCAATTCAGATTAACTTTTCACCTAAAATCAATGTAAATACTGCGCAACAAAAACAGAAAACACAAGATACGATTGCTCAATCGCAAATAAAAGATCAACAAATAAATAAAGCTATAGTAGATAATAAAAAAACCCTATTGGCTGATCTCCTGAAACGGACTACTACAACACCTAAAGAGCAACAACAGAAAACACAAACCCAAACATCTGTTTTGAGTAGTGTCAAACCACAACAACAAACACAAGCTGTGATATCACAGAATAAAGCTATAGAAGATCGGATAAAAATTCAAAATAAAGCTGATCCAAACGTTATGAAGGCCCTAAGTCAAAATTATAGAAAGGACAAAATAAAACCTGCTCAAGTCAAACAACAACAGAACAAACAAGATACGATTGCTAAATCGCAAATAAAAGATCAACAACAAAATAAAGCTATAGTAGATAATAAAAAAACCCTATTGGCTGATCTCCTAAAACGAACTACTACAACACCTAAAGAGCAACAACAGAAAACACAAACCCAAACATCTATTTTGAGTAGTGTCAAACCACAACAACAAATAGGAGGTGCTGTAGATGTTTCAACAATAACTCAGCTATTAAAAAAACCAACTGGACAACAAAAACAAGCCACAACACCAATTATAAAAAGAGATCTGTTTGCCGATATTACTAAAGGAATTAAATTAAAACCAGTGACACGTTCAAAATCAAAAGAACAACAAGATAAAACAATGCAACAGCAATTGAGAGAAAGATTAGCAAAAAGAAGACGTGCGATTTCATGATAAGATCATACTAACATTTTTATATAAAATATCATATATGATACTCATTTGAGTATCATATTTACAAAGATATTAATGTATTAGTTTAATTTAGTTACTCATACCAATCGTCACAATAACTATTATCACAATACGAGTCATTTTCATCGTAATCATCGTTAATAGGAAATAAATGACAACGTTGATTTTCTTGATGACGCTGTCGAATCAACTTGGACTTTTTTTTCTTACGGCCTTCCTTTAATATCTTGGACAACTTTCTTTTTACGGATGGTTTGCCTTGTTTGTGGTTATGAATAGTGGATTCCATATAAAGCGGCTGGCTGGGTTTTGGTTGTTTGTATTCAATAACCACTTTTTCTTCTTGGCGATTATCGCGTATTACCTTGGGAATAAGCGAAGGAGTTTTCTTTGAAAATACAACGATACAAGAAGAAAGTGTGTTTGGTATTTGATACTGAAATTGGGCCTTATCCACATATAAATCACCGACGATTTCTCTTTTTTCCAGAAAATCCATCGGGTGGGGAAGAAGAGGATGTGATAAAATCTGTTTCTCATCATCCTCACAAACAACCTCCCATAACCCAATATCGTCAAATGGTAATATGTTCATATCGTATTCTGGTATATAAATAGGGAAACGGATACGATTGCTCTCGTAGAGTTTCCACACATAATAAAATTCGGGCAGCCATAAAACCAAGAAACCACGGATCATCTCATATACATCTTCCATAATGGCATCCTTTGCGTTGCCACACATGCGACAATTGTCATAAATCTTTTCTGTTTTGTGATATTTCGTATAGCAACGATATCTATCACTATAGCATCCACACGGAAAGTCGTAGAACCCAGAAAAAAAATTATGTTTCATCAAGATTGCTCTACACTTGCTCAATATCTCCAAGAAATATTGTTTCATCTGCTGGAGCTGGTCCAGATAACGGACATCATTCGTCCTTTTCTTCTCAAATTGTCCCACAACCCCAACCATTTCTTTTTCCATGAAATAAGCCATCCAGTAGAACCAGAATTCCATATTCCATGAGACCGTTGGGCCTTTGAAGAGGTATTCATTCCATATCTCGAATTTCTTGTCGCTTGTTGTCCATTCTTTAACGCAAAACATCCTGGTAGATAGATGGAAAAAAGTCAGTATAAAAGCCCATATTCTTCTTGTTTCAACATTGTCAAAATCATTTTTAAGAATGAAACATGAAGAAAAAAATAAAACAATTAGTAAATAAATAATGTCTTCTTCTTCAGATATTAATAAAATTATTATGAAATTCTCAAACAAGAAGAAATTGTGGGTGGGCACAAATTTATTCTTGATGATTATACATTTCCCACTAGAACTTATCGCACTTTCATACCTATCTGGAAAAATTTTTTCAATGATGTCCAATATGAAGATGAACTACAAGAGGGTGGTCCAATTCACAATCTGTTTCTTTTTTATTTATTTTATGATTGAATTATGTATTGTGATTAGAGACATTTATGATTCATACATTGTCCCCCATTTAGAGAGAGAAATTAGGAATCACGTAATCACCCTTATCATGGAGAAGAACGAGATCCAGTTTGATAATCTGGAAATGGGTGAGATTGTCGTTCGTTTCTTGAAGACACCCGCTTACAGCTTGTATTCGTATGTTGTGGTGACTAAATTTATTGTTCCTTTTATTGCCTCATTGTTTTTCTTGGGGGTTTATATTTTATATCTGAACACCAGGGTTGGGATGACATATTTTATTTTATTTTCCATCTATAGCGTTATTATGATCCATTTTTGTAAAGAAATGATGAAAATGACCAAGGTCAAAATGAAGCAAGAAATGAGAATGTTCAACAAGATCGAGGACACCCTTTCCAACATGCAAACCATTTATACATCCAATACTGTCGAAAAGGAAAAAAAATACATTGATCAGGAACAAAAAGAATTCATCAAGATCCACCAGGACGAAATGACCCTTAATACAAAAATCAAGCTGGGATTATCGATATACTGTCTGTGTTCCATTGTCATCCTGTTTCTGGTGTCCATTTTTCTCTACAGAAAAAAGAAGATAACCCAAGAGACGCTGATTTCGTTGGTGACCCTTTTCTTGTTCATGTGCCGGTTCTTGGGCTACACATCGAGAAAAATCATTGAAGGGATGATCACGATTGGGTCGTTTGTGGACAGTAATGAGTTTATGAATAAGCTGTATGTTGATACATTCCAAGATGGAAAACAAACAGATTTTATTGATCGTGGTGAAATCCATTTTGATAAGGTGTGTTTCAAATATAATAAAGATTCTCCTTATATTTTCGATAATCTGGATATTGTGATCCCACCCAAATCAAGGGTGGTGCTGATAGGGGATTCTGGGTCTGGTAAAACAACATTTTTGCGATTGATACTGGGGTTTTATGTGATTGAAAAGGGTTCTGTAAAGATTGATAATGTGGATGTTTCTGGGAGCCGCAGAAGATACCTGAGGAATAAAATTGCTTACATCAACCAGAGCACGAAATTATTTGACCGGACCATACTGGAAAATATTTTATACGGAACACAAGATTACACCAAGAAGGATGTTGAAAAATTCCTCCAAGAAAACAATTTGACAGACATGTTCGGTAGAACCCCCAATGGACTCGAGACAATGGCTGGAAAAGGTGGAGAAAAACTATCAGGTGGAATGCGTCAAATTATCCTATTGATGAGGTGTGTGTTTAAGGATTGCCCGATTGTCATCCTGGACGAGTGCACGTCAAGTATCGATGTGAAACACCGCCAGTATGCGATTTCAATCATTAAACGGATGTTTGCTTCAAAAACTGTGATTTGCGTTTCTCACGACATGGACATTATCCACTTGTTCAATCAGCAATTAGTGTTCAAAAACAATCAACAACCAGTATTACACTTGTGAATCTTACTTTAGGACTCAAAACTTCCCTCGAAACTATTCAAGTAGATTGTGTTGCTGTCAACGGTATAAGCCGTTGGAACAGTGTAAGAGGATGTGTACCTTACTGTATCAGAAATACGCAACCCATCTACATACGTATTGTAACCACCCATAACGTTCGCATTATTAATCGCTAACGTCCCGAGATTGATATTTGTCAACAAAGATCCCACATTGGTGGTTTTTGTCGATGTCCCTATTAAACTTCCATTACAGAAGAATTGGTAATTTGTATTTAAAGTATAACAAATAGCAAGGTGATTCCATCCTTCCGTACTGGGAGTTGAACTATATTGATTGTTTGCGATTTCCCATGGTTTACTTGAAATACCAACAAACCATGCGAATGTATTGCGACTTTTAAAATACGCAGGATAGATAAGCATTGTCCCTGATGATGCTGGTGCGCTGCTGAATGTAATGGGCGACAATTCGGTAGACGCCATATCATTTGGATTGGGTAAATAAATAAAAAACTCAATTGTCCAATTATTAGACAAATAAGTGCTGCCAGGAAAATTGCTAATGATAAGTCTATTACTTGAAGATCCTGGTAAATAACACGAATAATCTCCAATTACTTTTTGCGCAGTAGAAACTGCTACTGACCCAGTTGCTGTATATGTCAGATTTAACTTTGGGGTGGTTATTGGTGTCATTGTGGTAGTTGGTGTCATAGTGGTAGTTGGTGTCATAGTGGTAGTTGGTGTCATTGTGGTAGTTGGTGTCATTGTGGTAGTTGGTGTCATTGTGGTCGTTGGTAGGAGTGTTGTTGTTTCAGGGAAAAGTGTTGTTGTCATGGAAGAAGCTAATTTTTGAGACGGTGAAGTTGATTCTTCTTGTTTATTCGGATTTGAATTCTTTTTTGTCAAGAAGTATCCAAGTAGTATACAAACAACAAGAACGATTATAACGACGACACCTACAAGAATCCATGTTGTATTTGTTTTTTTATTGGCCATTTTATTAAATTAAAAATAATTATTGAATTATTTTTAATATTATTTAGAGAATAGCAAATACCTCCTGTTCTTCATTTGGTATATTGGATATCAGTTTCTGGATATGCTGGAATGTTGATTCTTCTTCACGCAGCTTATTCTTAATCACTTGAACATTCTTGCTTATTTCTACAATATGGCGACGAAGGTGGTTTTTCAAGAGTTTAAAACGAATAAAAGTGTTGCAGATTTCACAAGTGATGAGCCGTTCTGGGCATTCGCTGATGATGTGGCACGAAAGATCATTCATATTGACGAATTTATGACAAGTAAAACATTTGGTCTTGTCGTGTTCGTAATACATGTGCTGGGCCAGCTCTGATTTCAAGATAAAATCATTACATAATGAACAAAAATAAAATTTCTCGCAGATCTTGTAGTGATCTTTAATGTCTTTGCGCGCACAGCTGAAACCACAATCACAATCCACACAATAAAACGGACAATCAGAAAAAATATGTTTGGCAACCTTGATATGAACATCTTCAAACTCACAACCAGGCATCGGGCATTTCCTTATGGACGTATCTTTATCCATCCACAGGTAATCCACCCTAAAAAGTTTGTTCTTACTGGTCTGATGAAGGTAGGCAATCCTTGGGCAAAACAAACATTTCTTCTTCATGGGGCGTTCGTAGCGATGTTTGCGCAAGTCAAGGTAATTTTCAATACAAGTGAGACATAATCTCTTCATGGAGAAACACGACATTTTTCCATCATCTTGATCTTTACATTGAAAACACACTGGTTCTACAGGGATCAAAATGTTTTCCAAACATATACAACAAATATCTAAAGAAAATTTTGTTTCATCCATTTATCTACAATAAGGTTATATTATTTATTTTTTGTTTGAAACATCAAAAATGAGATGCCGTAGAAATAGGGGATTACAGCCAGCATGTATCGTAAGAATCATCAAGGGTTCTGTATGAGCTTCGTTTCAGATTTGCGTACATTTGCTGGACACCGCTCATCTGTTCTCCAGTATAATTCTCCTTCATATTAAAGACGTCGCCGAATGAACTCTCATAAACAAAAATTTTACTGGGGTCTTCATACTTGGCAGGAGATTCAATCTTTTCAATTTTTTTGGTTGAAATAATGTACTTGTCTTCTTCAGAAGGAAGGTGATGTTTCCTCTGGACAATCTGGAGTGCCGATTCGTATGAATTTGTAAAACGAATCCACGCCATGTATTTTTCTGTTGTGTAGATGCTTACCCCATCTAGGTTTTCTTGGTGTAATGGTTTGTTGTCTGTCCCGGTTTTTCGAAGGACCAGAGCGACATATTCCTTGTCTGGAACAGTAATGTAAAGATTGTCTTCTTCTTTCAATTCAATGTTTCGGGGAGATCTGGGTTTCGCACACGAACAATAGTATTCTAGTTTTTCTTCTTTTAAAATGCCTGTATGGAAGCGAACACCTGTTTCATTAACAACAACAATCCTCATATTTTATTTATAGGAACAAAAAAAGAAAATTTGATTTTCAATAAATTTTTTATTCACAAACAACCAAGTATAATGACAAAAAGAAAAGTTGTGATTGGTGTCGATGAAGCAGGGAGAGGAGCATTCTTTGGCCGGATCTACAGTGCGGCTGTTGCCTGTGATCCAGAGATTGTTTCAAGAGCGGGGGAAGAAAAGATTATCATACGGGATTCAAAAAAAATGACACCCAGACAGCGCCAATTCTCATATGATTTTTTAGTTAAAAACTGCCTATTTGGTGTGGGGTTTTGTGATGAGCGTGAGATTGATGGGTTGGGGATCACCCGGTGCAATATCCTGTCCATGCACCGTGCGATTGATGACCTCCTTGAGAAACACTCTGACCTTGAGATTGAAAAAATCAATGTGGATGGTGTCCTGTTTGAATCTTATCATGGTATTCCACACGAATTGGTGGTTCGTGGTGAAACAAAATACACAGAGATTGCTATGGCCTCCATCCTTGCCAAGACCCATAGGGATTTTTTTATTGTGGAATTATGCGAGAAGCACCCTGAATTGGATGAGAAATACAGCATCAAGAGCAACAAGGGTTATGGGACAGCAAGACACATCCAGGGGATCAAGGAGAATGGTATCCACGAGTTCCACAGGAAAACATTTGTTCGCAGCTATTGCAATCCATTATTACAATTCTTGCGTTAAAAGATTGAATACACTTTTATAAATGGAATCTTCTTATTCAAAGATTATCAATGGGGTTCGTGCGACCCTTCCATTCCTCACTATTCTTTTTACCCGTTGGAATGAAACAAACATTATATGTTCGGGTTCCATCATCAGCCAAAACCTCATCATTACAGCGGCCCATTGTTTTTCTGTGCCATTCCAGGATTTCCATGTGGTTTTCAAGCATGCGGATCAGCCAGAATCATTTTATGAGATTAAAAATGTCTTTATCCACCCTGGGTTCAGTGTGAATTCAAAGAAACACGATGTCGCAATTGTAGAATTATTCCATGAAACAAATGTTCGAAACACCCTAAAGATATACAATCAAAAGAGCTGTTATGAACCACTAGAAAACGTAGGAAATAAATTGACGATTGCTGGTTATGGTGTGGCTTCCATGTCCCCAGAAGATTTCAGACGCAATCATCTAGAAGAATTATACTTGAATACTGGGAGTGTGGGCATTGTCAATCCAGAAAAATACAAACGAATAGAGATTGACCCAGAGACGATGCTCTTGGCACTGGGTAAAGACAAGGCGCCCGATGGCACACTCACGGACAGCTGTGTGGGTGATAGTGGTGGCCCATTGTTTTCAGCTGACAAAGAAGTATTGGTAGGGATAGTATCGTGGGGCATTTCTTGCGGCAACGAGGATCTCCCGGGTGTCTATACGAGGGTTTCGGCATCTTTGGATTGGATCCGCCAGAATGTCCCAGAAGAAATACTGGTTCCGTGCTGATGATTTATTTTGATTCAAAATAAATTGTAAAATGCTTACTTTGCGCTTAGGCGCTTGTGAAGGGCCTTGGATAGGTATTTCCCATACTTGCGCAGGATGTGCCCTTTGGTGTAGGGGACTTCTCTCTTGACGCCGTCAACATGGACGATTGTGATGGTGTGTTTTCCATTGGGGAGGGGGGTTTCATTGACACGAACCCGCTTGATTTCAATTTCTTTACGAGCAACCTTTGTGGTGCCCAGCTTCTTGATGATCTGGGAGGTTTCCTTCTGGATTTCTGGGTATTTCTTTGTGAGACGGGCCCGACGACTGGCAGCCAGCAAACCGGCCGCAGATATTTTGCACTTTTTGGTTTTGGGTGCTGGGACACGGCATATAGGAAATTTGAGTGTCTTTTTGGGGTTGACCATTATTTCTTCGGCACTCTGTTTTATGGATTTGGCAAAACACGGCTGGCCACACTTACGGAACAGTTTGACGCGCTCGTCGTCCGTGAAACGAGGCCATTTCTTATTATCATCAAAATCAACAACAACTTTTTTCTGTTCGATGGCTTTTGTGATGTGTGCCATTTTTATTTTTAAATAAAAAAAATAAAAATTATTTAAATCTAAACTTGGAAAAGAGAAAGAAAATTATGTCGCAATACATTATGAACATAGATTCCACATATCGTGATAGGAAACAATACCAATTCAGCACCGAGTTTGGGGTTATTGTGAATTCGACACCTGGTCAATATTCAGCTGGAAATGTTTATTCTGTCAATAATATTATTTATGCCAGATTCCAGTGGAATGGGAACGCCACGACAACAATTGCGAATGACACCATCACTGGAAATTTTACCGATTTTTCAAACCTATACATCACACTGGACCCAACCCACCAGGCCGACAAACTCAATTACTATATTGGCTGTATATTTGTGATGGGGTGGAGTGGGGTTTCTTCGGTCATTATCTTTTACGATCCATCGAGAAACATTATCACACTGGAGGATCCTATTGCCGATGGGTTCTATAATCCAGCAGACACCAGCTACAGCATCATTAATCCAAGCAACAATTATGGGAATGACCTATTATTACTGGGGACCAATTTATTTGTTAATCTTTCAAGCGACAATATTATTCCGTTGCTTCTCTTGAAATCAGGGCCAACCAATTCTTTATTTATTGAAAACGTAACGGCAGGGTGGATCAGGCCGATCTATAAGGTGTTGAATAATTTCCGTGTGGTGACATTTGAAGAGAACATGCCCTCCTACCAGAATGGCGATCTCTTCCAGATCCGCAGCAATTCTCAACTCTTTGTCTTCAAGGCGGCATCAACAAATCTGCCAGATTCAGTCCAGAACATCAAGATCCTTTCTGGGGGAAGTGGGTATGCGGTGAATGATGTTGTGGAGGTTTTTTCTACAACACTCCCAGTCCCTACAATTTCGGCGTATTATAAGGTTTCAGCAGTAAATTCTCTAGGTGGGATCACCCAATTACAATTGGTGGATCCTGGTGAAAATTATACACTGGGGATATGGTCATTGAAGATTGGTGGCAACACAACAGCATCAGTCCAGGTCACCAGAATCCAGGAATCGGTGGAACTGAATAATGTGCCCCCACAGGATTCGGAAGAATTTATTCTCTATGTTCCGTACATCAACCCTATTGTCGATGCGCTCTTTACCATCACATCAATCCAAGGAAAGTTTGTCTTTTTTGACAATAACACCAGCACGGTCATCAACATAGACGACCCAATCGAATTGATGCTTTATATGCAGAAATCAACTGGGCTGACAATGCCCTTGGTGTCCTACAAACAGCCATTGTGCTACGAGGTTTCTCTCATCCACCTTATCCTCCCCAATCAACCTGTTTATGGGTTTAATGTGCTGCCAACATTCTTCCCTTACCTCATGGTGGAGCTCTACAATACTTCAAGTGTGGGTTCCAATCTGGGTGTCTTGTATTCAAACAACCCCAACACGGAAAAGGTTTCTTTCTATTGTCCTGTGGGTAACCCCCGTAACCCGCTCATTGTGAGCTACCTTATTGTTCTGTCATCCACCCAGGTCCAGACGCTCTCATGGGCCCCTACTGATAATTTCTTTTTCAGGGTCATCCTCCCCAATGGAGAAACCCTCAAATACGAATTTGATCTGGACATCAATGAGGCGGACATTATCGATGGGAAGGTGAACACCCTGGCAACCGCCAATTTTCATTTCTGGGGCCAACTGGTGGACCGACGGGTGTCCGCCACCTTTTCATTCCGTTTAAAGAATTAAAAAAAATATAATAATAAATGACATCGTGCCATGGCTATTATGAATTTTTTGACTATGACCAGTTCAAGGTGCGCAAATGCCCCAACAGAGAGATTCGTGATTTTGAATATCCCAAGGACACACTGATGGGGGTGATTGTCCAGAATTTTCCCCGATTTGCCCAGCTTGTCATCAAGGCAAAATTTGACAGGCGTTTTGCCGACCCACAGGGTAAATTTACCGTATTTATTTCTGATTTCTGGGAGCAATTCTCATCGGTAGAATTGGAAGAATTCGATGTGGGGAAGGCCAAGGAAATTGTCGCATCCAACACAATCATCGGCAGAATCCGGACCATGGATCTTTTGACATCCATGGATTCTCAATTGAGCGCTGTGGATAATATGGGGTTGATCCATGTGTGGCTGGATGCCAGGAACAACCATCTCATGAAGGGCAATGAATTTGTGGCAAAACAGATTGAGGCGTTCAATGGCATCATCCATCCTGTCCATGCGAACGCCATCCCAGACGCCAATATCCCTGTTTCTCCCGAGTATTGAATTATTATTATTTAAAAATAAACACGATTTAAAGATAAATGATCAGATATTTAGCGGGTGGGAAATTTGGAGATTTTATACATTCACTCTCAGTTGTGAATGAAAAACACAAACAAACCAACCAGAAGGGTATCATTTATCTTTCCAATAAGGGCGATCATTTCGCATACGGGCTTGAAACCACATACCAAGACACCAAAGAAATCCTCCTTTCACAAGAATACATTGATTCTTACCAGATCCACAATGGGGAGGAATACGATATTGACCTCACAGAATGGCGAAATTGTGATTATATCTCCAGATCCTACCCATATACAATGAATCACTACTACTCGATAGAATGGGGCAAACACCCATGGATCCGTAATGTGTCGCACAATACGGAATGGGCTGACAATACTGTTATTTACACAGTCCATTATCGGTTTCCACACAGCATACAATGGGCGAGATTCATAAAGGAAAAGATTGTTTTTGTTTCCTTCAGCAAAAAAGATTATAATGATTTCTGCCAGTGGACAAACATCCACCCCCCATACTACAAACCCGAATCCCTTATGGAATTCTGTATGATTCTTCATTCTTGTCATCGATTCGTGTCCTGTTATAGTGGTATTCTGGCATTGGCATTCTCGATGCACGTGCCATGTGTGATTGGAGAATTTGGTCCCGATGAATTGTTCTGTAGAGATTTTGAAAAGGTTCTTCCAAACATTGATCTAAAAACATATTCATAAGAAATAAAATGAAGGCACTTTTGATTGAAAAACATCTGGAAGAGTTGAAGGTGAAGGACATGGTTCTTGAAAAACCAAAAGAAGGGGAAGTGTTGGTGAAAATTCATGTGTGCGGGGTGTGCCACACAGACGTTCATGCGATAGATGGTGATTGGCAAGTGCCTTCAATCCTGCCATTGATACCTGGCCACGAAGGCGTGGGAGAAATTATTGAATTGGGGAAAAATGTAAAGAATGATTTGAAAATTGGAGACAGAGTGGGCATTGCCTGGTTGTATTCTGGATGTGGTGTGTGTGAATACTGTTCCACTGGACGAGAAACACACTGCCAGAAACAGAAAAATACTGGATACACTGTCAATGGGTGTTTTAGCACTCATGTCATAGCAGATGCTGATTTTGTAGTCAGGATTCCTGATGGATTGGGTGATGCTGAGGCCGCACCTATATTGTGTGCGGGTGTGACAACTTATAATGGCATCAAAAATACTGGTATTAAAGCTGGCGAATTTATTACAATTATTGGGGCGGGTGGTGGATTGGGGCATCTGGCCGTCCAGTATGCGAATGCGTTGGGGATGCGTGTGATTGGAATCGATATTGGAGAAGAGAAACTTGATTTGATAAAACACCTGGGGGCTGAAATAGCAGTGGATGCCAGGAATACAGACACAATAAAAAAAGTTTTGGGATATACAAAAGGTGGGAGTCATGCTGTGTTGTGCCTTGCGACAGCCCTACCAGCATTGAAATCCACAATGGAACTGGTAAGGAGAAATGGCACAATTGTCCTTATTGGTCTGCCTAGGGGGGATATGCCGATTAATATCGTGGATATGGTGTTAAAAGGAATAACACTAAAGGGGTCATTAGTGGGGACAAGACAAGACCTGAAAGAAGCATTGGATTTTGCGGCCAGAGGAAAGGTAAAACCACATGTATCAGTGTGTAATACTTATGAGATCAACAATGTCATTAATCAATTGAGAAGGGGTGATGTGACGGGAAGGATTGTTCTGGACCTTGAAAAATTTATATAATAAATTTAATTCTTCTTCTCTTTGAATAAGAAGATTATGAAATGTCTTGTATCGACCAATGTAAAGGATGAACACAATATCCACGAATGGATAAAATACCATTTATTATTGGGGTTTGATTCTGTATTGATATGGGATGATTTTTCAAGCACACCCGTCGAATTCCAGAACGAAAAAGTAAAGATTATAAAACAGCACTCTAAGAAGGTGGATTACATGACCGATTCTGTCGCATATGCCAAACGGAATGGGTATGACTGGATCATCCACATTGACGGGGATGAATACCTGTATTTGGGGGTGGATGTGCGTTTGAAAGAATTTATGGGGATGAATGCCCATGCCGATACTATGGCAATCTTGTTCCCGTGGGTGATTTTTGGTTCCAACAATATTAATGTTTTGAGCAAAAAAGGATCGTGCCTTGAACCCTTTACAAAATGTGCGAATAAAACACACCAATTCATAAAACCCATGGCAAGGGTCCAATTGATTACGGGGGTGCGCAGCCCACACGAGTTCTTGTACAGCCAGCCCTATACGCCCAGAAATACTGTTCTGGCACCATCTAAAACATTAAAGAACTTCAGTGTCATCCAGACAAGGGAGGTCCAACCAATTTCTGCCAATCGGTGTTTTATCGCACACTACCGCTTCCAGTCGTGGGACTTGTTCTGCCATAGGAAGGGAAGGAAACGGGACGACACCCAGAGGGAATGGAAGTTCAAATTTCCACTTGGGAAAGAACCACCCGCTTTTTTCCACGCCGACTCGAACCATGTGTATTTCCCACACGTGTTGGAAAATTTTAGAAAATGGTCTCAGCACCACGAATAATTTATTTATTTTGTTGTTGTTATAATAGAAGAACAATGTATCCTATTATAACAAAAGCCATTGGGTTTTTGGCAGGCATTGGCACAACTGTTTCATTTTTTCCACAGATGATCCGTGTCATCCGGACAAAATCAGTATCGGACCTATCGATCTATATGTTCTTGATTCATTCTACAGGGGTGAGTTTATGGGTGGCGTATGGAATCCTTGTCAATGATGTTATTATTGTGCTGTTTAATTGTATAACAGTTGTTTTCAATATGGTCATCTTGTCATTCTTCATAAGGGATTTCATGCTGAAACCCTCAACAATTGCAATTAATGAATGTGAAGAAGGAGTTCAGTTGCCGCGCTTAATTGGGCCCTAGCATCCGCTTCGTCTGCCAGTTCTAATAGGTATATGCTGTTGGCAAGGAATTCTTCTACATATTTATACACTTTATGGGGATTGTTGAGAACATTATCAAGAATCATATCATGATATAGATCCTTGACAGCAAGAATGTTCAATGTGGGTGATGCTAATAGGTTTTTTATTTCTGTAAGATAATCCGTCATTTCTTGTAATTTTTCAAAATAATAAATTGATTTTTGAAAACCAGAAAAAGGATTTAAAAGAATCATGAAGATTTATTGTTTCGCATTCTTGTCCCTGATGACCACAATGAACGCCTTTAATTTTGTCACGAGACGATGGGAATTTGGCGATTGTCGTGACAATATTGACACCCTGACAACCGATAATGGAAACCTGTTCATCACACGAAACCGACACATGCAGTGGCTCCGCCCATTGATTGACAAGCCCATAAACTACATGAGCCGTGATTTCCCCAGAACCATCAATCGGCTATCTGTGAAAAAAAAAGCATTGCTGGCGAACCTATCTCCTGAGAATCATGATTCAGTATCAGAAACCATGGTGTTTTTTGATGGAAAATGTTTTCGTTCTTGCTGGCAGGACAACACAATGTATGAAACGGTTGTTGAAGAAAATGGATTTGTGCTGCGCGGCAATTACTTTGGAAACATCACCTACGGAAACCACGAAGGACTATTCACATACAACACACGAATTTACACCAATACCACCTACACCGCAATGGTGGCACACGGCAGATATTTATGGTGTGCGGCTGAATACAAAACCAAGAACAATACACGCATGACGAGGATTGATGCGTTTGATCTGCATGTGCGGGTCGATGGGCGGGATCATATGGCGAGTGTGCCCGACATGACATTCATTGTCGAAAACAAGGGGTGCACGTACCCATGCCAGTTGATCGTGTCGATTGAGAATTTTTCACCCAAAAAACTTGTTTATTTGATTATTGGGTACATGATTGGGGGTGTCAATGTGGCTCAATCCTATTACCCCACGGAAAAACGATTCACCCAAACCATGTGCTCTAATCTGCCGAACGAACACGTCATAAAATCCATGTCGTTTGACACCCCGTATCTGTTCTTCCTTGACGAACAGGGCATCTCTTCCTACAAATTGTATCCACGGATGGACATCCACCAATACATCGGGAGGTATCCACTCAAAAAAAAATATTATAGCGATACAACACAGATTGTCTCGATCAAGAGGCAGGTTTTCTGGAATGGGGAACAGAGTTTGTATTCAGCAGAGGCAATTGATCGATGATTTATGTCAAAATTGAAATCGACGCTCCGGATAAATGAGAATATAACGAATGTGTTCTGATATATTATGTTGTTTGTTCTCACAGATGAATCGATCAGGTTTTCTCTTTTTGCTCCTTCTCACAACAGCCCAGGCGTTTCCAAGATTTTATGGAGAATGGACATTGTGGCATTCGACCGTACCAGCTCTGCCAGATAACAGAGTGGTCATCCACATTTACCCAGATAACCACCTGACGATGAAGTATAGATTTATGAAAGGACCCTTTGTATTCCACAAATCCAAGGTTGGAATTTATAGCATTTCCACGAATAATGATGACAATTATGAAGAGAAACACAATGTGGATGTTTTGTTCCATCACACCGAAGAGATTTTTTTATCTGCCTATGGCATTGGCCTCCAGAATTTCAACATCAAGACAGATAAGAAAAAAGTCAATACAAAGTTTAGATTTTCCATGACAATGGCAGGGACAGATGACATCTATCTGCAATCCACCAAGAATGACGATTGTTTTCATATTGTCCGATCGGTGCGCATCAATGAGCCATCTGTGGACATCCCAATCTCGACATTTGTTATAACACAGATTGTCGGCACAATCATGGGGCATGTGATCAATGAGATCCTGTTCCACTCCAACTAATAAAAAAAAATAATTTTTAATTCAATCAATCACCACACACATTGTGTGTGATGATTCTATACTATATTATACTACACTAAAAACACTAAACCACGATTGGTTTAGGCGTAAGTGAACTGGGGCTGGATGAAGAGGTTGAAGGAGAAGTCGAATTCCATAAAGGAAGGACCGTCAAGAGGGTAAGGAGTGTCCAGAGTGACAGTCCAGGTGGGGTGGGTTTCGGCGGGGATATCGGCGAAATCCACAGTGTTGTCGGAGATGATGATGACACTGGGTGAAACGAGGTCGCCAGGAAGACCTTCAGGGTAGGCAGTGAGGGTGCCCTGGGGGAGGATGACTGAGGTCTTGGCGTTATTGACAAGCTGGTTGGATGTGAATGAACGGGGGAAACCACCGACAATTCTCAGCACACCAGTTGGTGATACTGCGAGGTTGGTCCAGCCGTGCACGTGCACACGGTAGGCGGGGATCTGAGCAGCAGGGGCATCGGGATCCTGGGCCAGGATCTGGGCCACTGTGGCAGTAATATTAGCAGGCACTTCGACTAGATCTTCATAGAAAACGATGTTCAGGTTCTGGATCTTCTCGGCGGCTTCTACACCGCTGAAGCTCTGGAGAAGTGCGTGTTTAGTGTCAACGGGGATAGTCTCAACCTTTTTGAAGTTAAGGTTTGCGGGCAATAGGTAGTATGAGGACATTGTCTCTACTTCTACTCAAGAATTTTTTTTTTTAAAAAAAATGATTTAAGAAAATAAATTTTAATTAATTTTTTTACTAATCGTCATCGCCAAAAATGTCTTCATCATCGGATATTAGGATACCAGTGTCGTCATCATCACAGGCCCTCGATTCTTCGGTCGTGGATGAACCGTCATCGTGGAAATAAAAATCTTCTTCTTCATCATCTTTATCTTCTGCGGAAAGTTCCAATTTGCTCCGGCCTTTTGTGAGGTCTTCCTGCTTGAAGGCGAGCGGTGTTTGTTGTTTCTTTTCTTCCCAATCCAAGAGTGCGTTGATAATGTCGTCCTTTTTCCTGAATTTGGCTGTAATTCCCTTTTCTTTGCATAAATTCTTGAGATCATTCGTTGGCATTTTTAGGTATTCTGCCCGAAGGGAATCGAATGATGGCGGGGTGTTCTTGACAGCATTGGTTGATGAGTATTTCAGCTTTTCACTGGAGCCAAGTTTTTTCCACATGGAGCTCACCTGCTTTGAGATTTCACCAAATGTGATGTTGGGGTTCTCCTTGACCATCCTGTTGCGCTGGATTGAAAAAAAGATTTGGTAATCCGACTTTTTATTGATGCCTTCCTTTTTTACTACATCATTCACAACAAATGTCTTTTCCCCACCCTTCCATTTATTCCAGAGTGTGTCTTTGGGCATCTTGTATTCGTGCTCGATGGTTTTGAAGAAAATCTTTAGGTTTTCATCCATCGCCTCCTCAATCTTTGACAGAATAATCTCTTTCATATTTTTCTTGTTTCTCTTGTTTTTATTTCTTTAAAATCATTTTTTCATAAGATAAATGAATAGGCGGGATCTTGTCGAAGAATTATCTCAAAAAAATACAATCTATCCTCAATTGTTCGACGATTGGATTGATATTGGTTCCTATTCTTTTTGGAGGTTTTTTCCTACTGAAAAATCATTGAGGTCATGGGACGCCTACCTGCGAAAGGTGATGCTGAAATTCAACAGCCCCAATATCCAAACCTTTAAATCAGATGTAAAGGGTATGATTATTGTATTGGATCATTGTGTGGTGAGGACCTACCGAACAAACTTGTTCTTGCGGATACGCCCCCTCTACCGGTTGAGGAATCCATATCTGGAAAAATGTCTGGAGAGCAAACAACTGGAAAACAATGGGGTTTTCGTGTGTAAAAAGATCAAGCCCCTTTTGGATGTGTCGTCCATGACGGGGATCAGGTTGTCGGTAAAAATGACCCCCCATCTCTTTGAACAATTACTACAGGACGTCGAGAAAGGCATCAGCAAGATCCACTCCTACGGGTATTGCCATAATGACGTGAGCTTGGACAACACCGGGTATGACGAGGAAACAAAAAAATTTGTTCTGTTTGATTACGACGCGGCCACAAGGATCACCATCATGAAGAGAAAATACTGTTTTGACAGAACAAGTTTTGAAAAAAGTTTGAAAACCTGGGAAAAATTATTGCCAGTAAAATAGAAAAAAAAAAATTTTCAACAAATAAAAGATGAAACTCCTTGAAACTGTCTATATACTTGATGGAATCGTATTTATATACATCATGGTCGTATTGCTGTTGATCTTCTCCAACCAGAACAAGGCACACGCCAAACTGCTGCCCAAGGAAGATTTTTGCACGTGCCGTGGTGCGGGCTACAACAACTCGGCCGCCGATCTAAAACAGCGCAACTGCTACATGAACAAGATCCCCAAGAAGATCTGGGACCAGTCCTACGCTGGGTGCACCACTTTTGAAGATGCCGGCAAGATTGCTTATGACTACAACATTCTGGAGAAACAGCTCCCAGATTTTGCGGGCGTATAAAAATCAACCTATTTAATTGTTTAATTTTCTATTTGACACACAACAAGTATTTTTATTTATTTTTGTAAATAAAAATGTCAATTAAAAAATCAAAAGAAGTCCAAGCATATATTTCCAATCGCTTTTCTGTTCTCGCAGAACAACAAGAACAAAAAACATATGATCTACAGAAATTAAAAAATCTAAAAATGAAACAACTTGTTCCACTTGCGAGATCCATGAACTTGATAGGAATTTCTAATAAAAGAAAACAAGATTTATGTGTTTTGATTGCGAATGCTTTAGGAATAACAAATTCAGAAGAACCAATAGAACTAGAGGAAACTATAATTACTATGGATATGACAATTATACCTAATTTGCCAACTACAAGAAAAAAACGAGCAATGACATCGGAAAAAGCAAGCATAGTAAAAAAACAAGGTCATAAAAACCAAGATAGGTTTGCCGAGATTATGAATGGTATAAAGTCAGATGATCATACAGGAAAAATAGATGTGAGAATTCAAGAAAAAACATATTCGCTTAAAAAGGAATGTAAAAGAATACAATTTGCGTTATACACAATTTCAAGCAGGAGATGGAGAAATATGTCAAATATGACGGAAATGTGTAAATTATGTTTGAGCATCTTACCAACAAAGTTTTATGAATATAAACAGGATATTCAAAGATATAAAAAATTACTTGGTGAAAAAATGGAATGCCTAAAGGAATCTTGTCAAGATAAATCAAAACTGAAAGAATTATTGGAAATTTTTATAAGAGGCCGATCTAATGAAGTCCAGTATGTGGTTTTTAATTTCAAAGGAGAAGATTATATTTTTCAGGCGGACGAGATGATTGATAAACTTGTTCAAAATACAAATGTATCGACTTCTTCTAAAAAAAGTATTGTTTCTGAAGACGCCCAGAAAGTTATTATTCGTGATAAATGTAATATTATTGAAATGGAAATCAGAAAAAGCAGCGAATCACATTATAGAGAATTTTTATGTGTGGCAAATCGTGATAAATTTATTGTTAAATGCTATACCTAAAAAAGTTCATTATAAACAAAAGGTTCTTCTCTTAGGAAAAGCCATACAACAACATCTAAAATCTAAAAACACGGAGGACAAATAATAAATATCTCGTGGCTTTCTTTGATGTTATCACCACCTTCTCTATTTTTTCCAATCCGTTTTTCACCTTGTCCAAATGTATATTGCCATTTTGGAAATACTTGTTTGTATGAAGAATACCATTTCCGTATCATGGGGCAATCGTTGTACGTTAAGAAAAATCCTCCTTTATGTTGAAAAAGAAAATCTCTCAATTTTTCATGAGGAAACTCGTTATGATGGATCGCAAAATTACAATTGGGATACATCCCCTTAAACATTTGCGAACCTTCCCCTATATAATAAGGTGGATCAAGAAAAAGAAAATCGCTGGGATGGTTCTGAAACGCTGTTTCAAATGATGCGCACTGGATCTCAATATTTTTAGGATCAAATCTACGAATTCGTTCGATTAAATCCTTATATTTTTTTTCGTTGAGGTAGACAGAACTTGGCCAGCCAAGAAACATGGGGCCATAAGAAAGCTGCATATTGTAGTAATAATATACAGCTTGTAAAAGTGGATTATTATCTAACATGTTTTTTTCATGTTCGGTGAGTGGCTCTTCTCTCCTTGTTTTATAAACAAGCGATGGTGGTTTTATTTTTTCCCAGTGATGGAGAAGGATATGGCGATTGTGTGTATAATTGGCCTTGTCTGGAACAAGTTTTTCGAGCTCTTGTAAAAATTCTTTTTTATTAGTGATCAATTCATTCCAAAAATTCGTAAGCACATTGAAAATATCATACCCGATGACTTGAAACCCTAAATGAGAGGAAAGAACAAATTCAAGCGACCCCCCACCAAAAAAAGGAGAAACAATTTTTTTTTGTTTGAGATATGGAAGGTTTTCCAATATGAGCCCTATCGCATTACTTTTACCCCCTGCATATCTTAATGGAGAGATACTGACCCGTTTGTAGTTTTGCTGTTTTCCTTGTATATTCTGTAGATACTCTCTTAGGTAAGGTTTTTGTTTTTCCAATTTTACCTTTTTTACCATTTTATTAAATCTAAAAACCATATATTTTTAGATTGTTTGAAAAATTATTTAGAAACAATTTTTTATAAGAAATAAAAGATAAAACATGTTGAGATATTCCGAGTATTCTGAGCTAGAAAAATACGATGCCACACCCAGCCCCCCCAAATTCTGTATTGAGAATGCCGATGATGGCATACAATTTGTTGGGTGGGATCAAACTGTAGAAAACGATGAGAAGTATGCCTTTATCTTTTCTCAAGCCAACATGGACTACCTGTCGTCCACTATCAGTGATGCCCTCCGTGGTGTTGATCCCCAGAACAGAAAGATTATTATTCCGGATGACAAGATTGCGAATGTCTTGAGCACCGTTTACAAGTACGGCACAAGAACGAATGTTGGAGATATCCATAGCAGGTTCATCGTGGGCCCAATCGAGACACGAAACGACATCAAGGACATTAACAATCAAACCATCAACATCATTGTCAGTGCCATTCGTGATGAAGTGGAGATGAGCGAGTGGAATAAAAAATTGTCCGTATGGGATCAAAGCTTGCTCGGAGATTTCAATCGACAGGGTATTAGGGCACACGCCCCCATCAAGATCCGCAAAAGAATGCCGCAACGGATGATGTTCAACATGAACTATTGACCTTACAACTTATTCTGTAAAATATTTTTATTACAAAATAAAAATACATATCCTAAAACATTTGCTCCTCTTCTTTAACGGGACATGGCGTGGATGGGCGAGAGGAAGGATGGGTGTCTTGTCGTGTGGTGGGGCATGTTTGGGTAGAGTGCTAATGGGAACAGTTTCGGGAACACATGGGACACACTCTCCACGGGAACTGCGACCAAGTGAGAAATGTCCTCTTCACTGGAGTAGAATTTGGAAAACACCTGCTGGATCACATGAAGGGGTCCGTGGAGGATCAGCACCAATTTCCGGGTCTTGTCGTCATTTAAATCAATGTTTTCAGCATTGGATAATGGCTTGCAGGGCTGGATATTGTCAAACGACACACGCATAGGGACACAATGGATGGTGGCATATTTTTCATTATACACAAAGGATAAGCTGTTGAGAGAAGAAGTGGTCTGGATGCGTTCCACCGAACACTCCTCCTTCAGACACCTATCGATGACCTGTTCGACAGATGTCTCATAGGTCTTGAATGTCTCCGTCAGGGCAAACTGGGTGTCCCCCCTGACATAACCAATACATACAATATAATCATCTGGATAATTCCTTTTGATCTTGTGGAACACCTGTAGGGTGCCTTTCCGTATATACCCCGAGGGGATCAAGGAATAAATCTTTTCCCAATTGCTTATATGGTTATACTTTTTATTCATAATCTGGTACATTTTTCTCAAAATAAAAAACAAACAGAATGGATTTTCTTTTACTATCTATATTTCTTAAACATTTTTCATTTTTTAAATTTTTTTTTATCCATATAAAAAGAAAACAACATGAACCAACAACAAGAAGAACTTGTGGTGGTGGGTGAAAAGAAGAAGGACAATACATCCACAATTGCTGCCATTATCATCTTTATCTGGATGCTCCTGGGGCTTTTGGCTTTTGTAACCAGCATCGTTTGCTTTGCTTATGATGGCTCTTTCATGCAGAACTGGGTGGGGTTCTTGACGGCTGTGGTGCTCGGCCCCTTTTATTGGATCTTCTTTACCTACTCTGACGGGTACTGCAAGTCAGGTGGCAAACAACAACTCCAGAAGAAACTAAAACAGGTCAAGCAATTCACCAAAAAGTCATTTGGCAAGAAGGGCAAGAAGAAGGCCTAAACCTGATTTAAAAAAAAATGATATTCTTAATCTACAAATTAAGAATTAATAATATGATTCTATCTGGAGGACAAAAAAAAGCATTTGAGATATACCGGAAGGGCGAGAACATGTTCCTTACGGGGTGCGCTGGAACGGGCAAGACCGCACTCATTCGAGAAATCTATAAAGACGCGGAAATGAGAAAGATAAAGGTTCGGGTGACGGCGCTTACAGGATGTGCTTCGATTCTGCTTGGCTGCAAGGCAAGGACCATTCATTCCTTTTCTGGGATTGGTATTGGTTCTGGGACGATTGAAGAGAATATTGCGAGGGTCAAAAGGAATTTTGGAAAGTTGTCCGTGTGGCGCTCGACTCAATTATTGATCATTGATGAGGTGAGCATGATGTCCAAGAAATTGTTGGATACGCTGGACGCGGTTGCGCGTGCCGTGCGCAAATGCCCTGATCGCCCATTTGGGGGGATCCAGTTGATCTTTTCGGGTGATTTCTTCCAGATCCGCCCCGTTCCAGACGATCGCGACCCTGATACTGGTTTATTCTGTTTTGAGAGCGAGTTGTGGAATACCCTCTTCAAAAAGGAAAATCATGTGAAACTCACAGAGATTTTCCGTCAAAAAGACCCGGAATACACGGAAATCCTGAATGCGATACGCGAGGGCAGGGTCGAACAGCGCCATATTGATACTATGAGACAGAGGGTGCGCAGTTATGAAAATAATAATAATGGTGTGCGCCCTACCAAATTGTTCCCCACACGGCGCCAGGTGGATATTGTCAACCAGACAGAACTTGAAAGATTGCCGGTGGGCCAGGAAAGAACATACAACATCTCAGAACACCTTGATTTACCAATGACGCCCCATGAAATGAAGAAACGGACAAAAATATCTGCGGATGAGATCCAGCGTGAATTGGTGTTTCTGCGGAGAAATTTGATGTGCGATGAAGACCTGCGGTTGCGCAAAGGCGCCCAGGTGATGTGTGTTGTGAATAAAGACAAATTATGCAATGGGAGCCAGGGGGTCGTAGTAGGGTTTGAGCCCCAGACAGACCTGCCCATTGTCCGGTTTCACAATGGGGTAGAAACAGTCATGTCTCCTCACATCTGGGCAAGCGAGTTTGTGCCGGGTGTGGGGTTGTCGCAAGTCCCACTGATTATCTGCTATGCCTGTAGCATCCACAAGATGCAGGGTGCCACAATGGACTCGGCAGAAATCAATGTTGGAAGGAATGTATTTGAATGTGGGCAGACCTACGTCGCACTGTCCAGATTAAAGACACTTGACGGGCTTTTCTTGACAGATTTTGACCCGTCCAAAATTTTTGTGGATGAAAAGGTGGTTTCATTTTACAAGACATTTGAGTAATTTCATGTGTATAGTTTCAAGATCTTGTTGCGGTTTGGTTCCAGTTTCTGTGTCAGCAGCCCATTCTGTGTGCTGAATGGTTCTTCCACAAATAAAATTTCATCTGGAATCTCGTAGTGTTGGACTTTTCCTTCCAGCAATCCTTGGATGTGTTTCTTCATTGTTTCTTTCTCCTTTTGATGGCTATGGATAATGACCTTGTTGTGTGCCAACCCATCTCCAAATACCACGGCCTGGTCGATCAATGGCGACATGCACAATAGTTTCTCAATGTGTGCAGGATTCACGTACTTTCCATTGGAAAGCTTGTATTCCGTCTTGGTGCGCCCGCTGATGTACAAATACCCATCCTTGTCCATATAACCCTTGTCCCCTGTGTGGAACAATTCACTCTTTTCTTCCAGTATCAGCTGATTTTCCTTTGTGATGAACCTCAGGTATCCCATCATCACATTTTCTCCTCGCACCATGATTTCATTCTTATCATAAGAAAAATCAATATTCATCCCTTTAACGGGCCTGCCCACAGAATTAATGCGGTTCTGGTCGATAGAATTGAGAGAAATCATGGGGCTTGTTTCTGTCATGCCGTACCCCTGGATCGTTGGGATCCTGTACTCGTCGGTCATGAAGGAAACTAATTTTGGGGGGCAGAGAGCCCCGCCCACACTGATCCGTCGTATGTTCCTCCCAAAAATCAGATTCCGTTTGAAACTATTGGGTATATGCGGAATGTCATTTTTGTAGATGCTCTCTAGGACCTTTGGGACTGTGTAAAAAAGTGTGGGGGATTTCCATTTCATTTCTCTCATGATTTTTTTAGGATTTTCACTGTTGAATGGGGTGCTGATGTGGGCGCCTTTTCCCAATAAAAACAACAATTCACAGACGAGCCCGTAGCAATGGTGCCACGGCAGGATGGAAAATGCCGAATCCATACATGTTATATCGTCTTTAATCCTGTCTTCAATCTGGTCAAGGTTTGTCATGATGTTCTTATGGCTCAAGACCACCCCTTTCGGCTGGTTTGTGGTTCCCGAAGTGAAGAGGATGGTGCTGGCACTCTCAGATCCATCAAACTCTGGCAATCTCAAATGTGGGTTTCTGGGGGTTTTCATATTCATATTGTCTGATAATACGGCTTTGGGTTTGACAATGCGACGAATATGCTCATTCAAAAGAGGATTTCCCTGATTAAAAGGGACAAATATTGCGCCACGCATCCATATTGCCATAATGACGGCGGGCCAGTGTGCCGATTTTTTGGCATTCCAACAAACACGATCACCCCTACCAACACCACGCTCCTCCAGCAACCAGTTGTATTTCTTGACAAGGCGATAAATATCATTGTATGTAAAACGATCAATACATCTTCTCGCGGGGTATCTTTGGACGCTTGTTAAAAAATTCTGGAACAACATGATTTTTTATCTACAAACATAAAAACCTTTAAATCGTTCTTGAAACAAAAATATTTTATTTTTGTTTTTTTCTTCTCTCTACAAACTCTCTTGATTAATTCTGTTGGTCGGTCTTGATGACCAATCCTCCCCTATATCCAGGTGTGGATGTCTGTCCAAAATATTTTGTCCAATCCAGGATCCATGATTGCTGGCTCCCATCCTCATTTGTCCAATCAATCAGCCATTCGACATCCTCCAGTGGTGTCCTGTCCATGGATTTCCAGGTCCACGACTGGAGGTCCTCCAGGCCCACTCCCTGGACCCTGACGGATGTGATGCCATTCCGGAAATTCCTTGGGTAGAGGGTGAGCCAATTGTCGTGGATGGATTTTAGATACAGATTCTCCACATGCCGGCCCTCCTCATTGTGGGACTGGCAACTATCATACCCCAAACACAACAAGAATTCAATCTTGTCGTTTTCACCAACAGGGCACGGCACAAACCGCCACGTTAGGTTTGTGGGATTGCCGTAGGCCACTGGTTGTTTCTCATTATAGACATCAAAATCAAGGAAACCACTGTCGCAGATGGGGTCTGTGCACTCGTCAAAAACCATGACTGTAAAATTACCTTGATTTGGTTCTCCATAATACCATTCTGTTAATTCGTGGTTGAACTGGTAGAAACGATCCACCGACAACACCTCAATACACCTCCCACAAGAAACAATGGATCTCTGGAATTGCTCACGGCTCAACCCCACACCAAACAAAACTTTTCCAGATGTAAAGACACCTGCTGCTCCAGAAGTGCTCCTCGACATGGTTTCGAAGGATTGTTGTTTGCAGTATCCAACCTGTCCCAAGAATGAATTATAACTCCCACCATTTTCTGATGTTTCGATCTGTTGTGCCGCAATGCCAGCACACATCATCAAGAGGATTTTCCATATCATCATTATTGTTTTTCTTATAACTGTCAAGTTTTTAAGCCACCACTACGGACGAGAATATTCAGAATTGATGACAAGCCACAAGATAAAGGCGAATGTGATGGCCTGGACGAGATTGGCGGCGATCCACGATTTATTGCACAAGGGGATATACTCCACAATGAGTTTCTTTACATAGGGCAAATTCAATATGAAAAAAATAGATATAAACATGAACAAACTTAGGACCTCCTTTTTGAGTTTTTGGGTGCTTGAACTGTAATTTACCGTCTTTTGGGGGGGTTCTGCTTGATTTGGTGCTGGATTGTTCTTCAAGGCAGATTCGTCAGGAAAAAGCATTAAAAAATTATCCTTCTCGTCTGGCGGCATGACAACATTGTCCGTTGGTAATTTCTGGATTAAATCTCCCATTTTTTCTTTCGTTGATTGTGTCTTTAAACCAATCTCGCAGTAAAAAACCATTTAGAAGGAAAAATACAAAAAAGAAAATGCTGTACAAGACAGAGATATTGATCCTTGATTGCCCGGAAATCCAGTGCCCCAAGGTCCTGCGGATTGTTTATACGGAATTGTGTGGGGCCTTTGAGCGTCAAAATATCAAGGTGAGGGTCATTGAAGACATCAACGAGATCCACGATGACGCAATTGTTTTTATGGGGGATTTTATCAGTGTGCCGGAACCAGGGAAATTTCTGGCTACTATTTCTGAAAATGCTGTTTATATTGGGTGGTATTGGCACAACCACGACACGACGATGCTGCCGTATTTTTTGCACGTGTGCGAAAATGTCTTGTCCAATACCCTTTTGCCTGATAAGGTGGTTGTGAAGAAATTCATGGACAGCATCCCCAATTCGTGCCCCCTGTTATTGAGGGCCAATGAAGAAATTGAAAAGGTTGGAACCTACCCACGCCAGGATGTTTATGATTTTTGTTTCATGGGGGGTAGAATGTGCGAAGACCTGGTTCCTTCCCACAAATTCAAAGGATTCTATCTGGGTGTTCACGACACAAAGGAATACATGCCCTACGATGAACGGCGCAAGATTTATTTGTCGTCCACATTTGCTCTTGGATTCCAGACAGAGGACAATATCAGGAATGGCCATGTCTCACAGAGGATTTACGAGGCAATGGCGTATGGATGTGTTGTTCTGAGCAACAGCATCCATGCCAGCATCCAGACCGACGGGATTGTCGAGTATGTCGAACCAGACAAGGAAAAATTCGCCGAAAGGATGGATTTTTTCATCCAGAATCCCCACTATATCCGCATTAAACAACAAAGAGGGTATGAATTCACGCGCCAGTATGGCACGAATAACCACTCAATATCCCTATTGATCAATAAGCTCTCGGCAATTGTTTCAGATCAAACGCCATCACAGGAAATTCATCTTGTAGATTCTGTTTCTTCTTCTGGAGAATAGAAGCACTGGAAATGTAGTAAATCAAGAAGAAGAAGAACAAACAGACACTCGCAATGTAAATGCCCTTGCGCAGCCCTTCTTCGTCCATGCTCACCCATACAAACGAAAGGATGAATGAAGAGACGACAAGCAGGACAGCGAGCATCTCAAAATAAACATTCTTGATGATGGATGAGAAACATATAAAGAATGCCAGTATGGACATTGACATGATGGCTGTTCCTCTCAAGAAGGTCTGGTAGTGTTTTTTATTATCACTATCAAGGATCAGGGAAATACAGATGGTAAAAAAACAGATCGATAGGATAATATCCTTTACAACAATCTCTTTGAGAAACATGTCTGTTTGGCGCATATAAATAGTTGGATTGTACAAAAGATAAAGACCAAAGATACACACGACCAATGGCACAAGCAGGAAAAGATGCCACTTGTTCTCCATACTCAATACAATAAGAAAGGCAATCAACACGGATATCAGTGGAACATGGATACTAATGTCTTGAAGGGCAATCTGGGGTGTTTTCATTTTATCTTATAATAAAAATATTTCAACTAAATCTTTTTATTTGTTTGGGTTCGCAACCACAATCTTTAGTGTCCCAGAGAAACGCATTTCCGTATCCGTTTCAACAATCCACGAATCGCCCACCCTTGTTTTTATCTCATTATTGATGATTCCTTCTCCATCAATGACAAGAAAAATCGAATTCTTGGGGCAGAAACATTGTGTATCCACAATACACAATTTGAAAAACCTATCCAGTTCCTCGTGATGAAAAGGTTCATTTGCCACAATGGCTTCCTCCGTTCTATTGCTGATTTTGAAAAACAAATCAAGATCACATTGTTTTCTGGTGAGCCCACATCGGACAATATTATCAGATGGGGGCATACACTCCACCCCTTGTCCCGATAAATAACAATGGGGTTGTGACGCAGGGATGATGAGGGCCTGATCTTTTTTCAGGCAAACATGATTCATGTAAAAGGGGCAGAGGGTGGCAGCATCCGAAGGGTATAATTCCAAGAGAGACAAGAAAACAGAAAGGTGCGATTGATGTTTGTTTTTTTCAGCATAATCTTTGGCGGATCTCAAGACATTTTCGATATCGGGGGCGTGGAATAATCGACTGAAATCCCGATACTGGCAGAGGAAAGGGACGCTCGCAATCCGTTCCCACACTTTTTCTTCTGGCAGAAACCCACACAATGCTTCAAAATCAGTAATCGCAACAATAATTTCTGGTTTTGGAAACGAGTCCTTGAAGCACGGGTATTGAGAAAGCTGTTTGGTTGTTGGGTGAACCTGTAGCGACAATGGTTTTTCAACAAACAACATCTTTAATAAATATGGGATCTCGATTTTCTCGTGTGAATCCAGAATTTCAACGTGTGGATGCCCCCACCATATCTCGGCAATTTTTTCATCAGTACCATCCACAAAAAATCGGGCCGTTGAGGTGGAAGGGTCCATCCCCCATTCATAATTTTTCACCAAGGGTTTCAGTCGTCGCATGAGGATCTCTTTAATTTCAATATAAAAAGATAAAAACAAACGAATAAAAATGCTGGAATGCTTGGTGGATTGTAGGGAACAAACATTGTTTGAAGACCTCCAGCAACAACAACTCTCTACCCCTATTTATTCCAGGATGCTGTCCCTTGGGGATGTCATTATACAGAAGCAGAATGGGGAGATCCTGCTGATGATTGAAAGAAAATCGGTGAGGGACTTGATCCAGTCGTTGAAAGATGGGAGGTATCACGACCAAAGGAGGCGATGGCACGATTTCCAACAGGATTCCCCTAATTCTTCTGTTTCATTGTGGATCGAAGGGGATTTGATGTCGGCCGATATGGAGGAGACACTGAAATCGTCCCTTTTGAACTCCATTTTTCGTCTCCAGAGCAAACACAATGTGATTGTCCACCAGGTTCGTTCCAGAGAGGGTTTTGTCAGGAGTATCATGATGGCAATCCAAAAATTCGAAAAAGAACCATACCACCTTGTAAAAAATCCAGATGAGAACAATCGTGGCAATACAAATATTGATTGCTACAGGAAATCGGCACACAGCGAAGAACAATACTGGAAGGATTGTCTCTCCTTGATCCCGGGAGTTTCACAACAAACAGCCCAAAAAATCACCACGCATCTTTTCCCGGCACTTGTGTCTTTTGTGGAAGAACTCAATACAGATCCCCGATCCACACTCTGTCGGTTGTCCAACCTGAAAATCACAGAAAAAAGAAAACTTGGCGACAAGTTGGCACAAAAAATCATCCGGCACATTGATCCGTCAATTTCGTTTTTAGACCAAACAGACAAGAAAAGAAAAGAATAAAAAAATATCTTTGTAAATAAAAAAATTAATAGGTAATGATATGATTGATATTCAAAAATATAATACAACCTTTTTTTCTCCATTCCAATACGGAGAATTGACATGGTTGGATGATTGGAGGGAGTTTTTCAATCCCACCAATATTATACCAGACATCCACCAAGACATTCCCGAACAATTTAATTGTCTGTCGAGGATCATTATCTTTCTCATCCTGATAATGTATTTTTATTACGGATTCAACAAATATGTTTGGACGCTGATTGTGATTTTTACTGTTGTAATAATAATGTATATTTCTTTCTATAAAAGGAATTATATGACGAAAAAAAGAGAGAATTTTGAAACACAAATGATGGAGGATCAACCGGGAAAATGCCGAACACCCGTGACCAGTTGTTCCTACCAGGAGCCCATTGTCCTCTATGATTCCAAAAAACCAGAAGAGCCCATTTTTATTTCGGGTCAAAACAGCAATCCTTCCCCGATTGACGTCCAGCAGGCCCACACATGGTGCTATCCTGACCTTGTGCTTGGGGAACAAACCGCATCCGTCAACCAGAAATTAACCGGGAACAAGACCAACCCAAAGACAGAAGCCATCCCTGTAGTGCCACCCCCCATGTACGCCTACGACAACTGGGTACCAAATGATTTTGTTGTCCCATGGAAGATCAACGACCAACGCAGGCAAGAGCTCTACCAGAATGGCTACATGACATGGGACAAGGAGATCCCCCGCAAGAAGGTCGAGTATGAAATGTTCAACAAGTACGCATGCCAGCCCGACAAGGACTTTAAGGAAGATTTCGCTCTGCCTATTTATAGCACAAGTGATTACGACATTCCACCCGACAGGACATTCCTCAATGCCACCTACTCCAACAAGCTAGAAGATATGACAATGGACACCGCCGATGGGTACTACCCAGAGAATGCCAAATACAATTACCCAGTCAATGTGCCACCCACTAGTTGTATGAAGACACCCGGAATGAGTGAATACAATAAAAACCTCTACAGCATCCCCCTCCAGCCCAACGTCTACACCCGTTCCCAGGTCAACCAACCCGACGCGTCCATGTACAATCTGGGCATATCATTCACCCAACCACACCTCCCCTACCAGTGCAAGATGGACGATCGTGGGAACATGATAATTGACGAATATGACCCCAATCAATACCCCTCTGAATATATGTTGCGGGGAAGAGACCAGTATGGAAAGGATGAGATTCCTCGCAATGAGATCTACGATCCCCGCCTGACGGGCTATGGGACATCCTACAGATCTTACAATGATTCTCTGACCGGACAACCCCGTTTCTACTATGACGACATTGATGCCCACACACAATACAATTTTATCACAAGGAACAAGATTGATTTCACCAATTTTGCCCCAACAACAGGTGCCTATAAAGACGATGTTCCGTATGAGGATGTGCGCACACTTGCGGACGAGACCTTCCACAACAACGTCATGAAACAAAGGACAGAGCTACAATACAGGTTGATGGCCAAGAATTCCCACAGGGAATGGCAGCAACGGATGGCCCCCCTCAACAAGAACAATTTTGCCAGAGCTCAATGCGGCCCGCCAAGCGCGTCCTCGTATGCTGGCCCCCGTGGTGGTTAAAAAAATTATTCCAGATGATTATTTCCAAAATTTTTATTATATTTTTATAATAAAATTTTTTACATTGTTTCTTTGTATTTCTGGTTGTAGGTACTTGCCAGTTTTTTTGGGATCTCTGTTTCATTGAACGTGTTTTCGACATTATGGACGAATGAATGGATCGAGGCATCCGTCATGCTAACAGAAGAACGCCAGACATTGACTTTCCTTGGGAATCTTTCAAGAAAAATGTTAATCAGGTTTCCTGCCAGATTGTTCTTGTCCCAGAAAGAAAACCTTGCCGTTATTTCACCTCCCCGAAACATTTCCAATGAATAAATCTTGCGATTGCTCTCATCCCTTTCTGTAAAAATCACTATTTTAAAATGCCGATAGGGAAAGATCAATTCGACATAACTATCGGGTTCATATTCAAGCAAGACAAGGATGGAATGGACAAGGCGCAAGTGGATATACCGAAAGAGGAGGAACCTGAACTGGTGTTCCTTTTCCAGCATCATTGCTTCGTCTTGGTGTTTTATGTTGGCCTGGACAGTTTGAAAAATATTCTTGTATTCGGGGATTTTCTGGATCATGGACGAAAAATCCTTGTCTTGTTTCATTGTTTTTTTGATTGTCCTGAATGCTATTCTGGATAAAGAGCTTGACATTCCTTCTTTATTCTAGAAAAAATTAAAATTGAGTAAAGGCATCAAAAGTATTGTAGAGCGGGATTGATGTGCTCTGCTTGATAATATTCTCATTTGTGATTTGACCCAGGACCTCCCTGGATCTGGAATTTGTGTGCTGGCAGATGCTAATGTACTTGCCATTGGGGCTGCTGCAAATGTACATTTCGGGGGCATAATAAGTAGGACGGATTTCAGCAGGCAGAGTGTATAGATGACTGGATGTGGCCCACCAGAAATTCCCAGAGAAATGGAGTGTTGGGAATAGAGATAATGCTGTTCCTACGGCATCATACCCCCGGTCCAGCCAATAGATACACATCTCGTGTTTTTCCAGAATAAAATAGTCCAGGTTTCGTCGTTTCTCGTGGAAATCCTTTTCCTTCAAGCTGTGGCTGACCCCTTTTGTATGAAAATAATACATGTAGTAGGGAACTTTTTTATCGACATAGTGCCGGAAATTCTGGAGGGCAAATTTTTCAAACAGATTTTCCTTGGTCACAATAAACTTGATTTTGGACTTTAAATTTTTAAACAATTTCATAACCTCTATGTTGAATTCACATATAAAACACAATAATTCGGTGGTTTTTTCCAGTAATCCACTCTTCTTGATGCTGTGTAATTGTTCCTCTATGATCTGTTTGTAGTTCCCTTTACAACATATAAAATAGACACCATAAATATTCTTCTTCATAACGAATGATTTATTATTATGTAAGAATATTTATTTTCATTATTGCCTACTGCTAGATAAAAATAGTTTTCTGGACGGGGCGGAAATTGACACGGGTTTTTTGAGCCAAACTCTGCGCGACACAGCACTTGCTGTCGGGGCGCACCGCCAACTGGATGCGAACTTTATTGCCATCAGGGGTGTCATACTGGACAACCTTCTTGTTGGATTGGGCTGGCTTGAGACCCTCCGCCTGCGCAATCAGTGTTGTTTTCAATTGCTCCAGCTGGCGGATATGGGATTGCTGTGTGCGACGGGTCTGTTGGCGCGCATTTGCGATTTGATCCAACAAACTTCTCAATTCGGCCACAACCGCACTGGCGTCGGTTTCGGCCTTTTTCATTTTGCGTTTGCTCTGCTGGGTTTGTTGCTGGCGGAGTTTGTTGATCTGGCGCATCTCGTTGACCTGGGACAAAAGAGAACGGATCTGGCGGGCATATCCCAAAATCTGTTCGTGGGCCCGTTGGGCCTGTTCCAGTTTCTGTTTATCGACTTGCTGTTTCTTTGCTTGTGCCACTTGTTGCCTTGATTGCTGGGTCTGTGTATTGACTTGTTTTACAATCGCGTCGGATAACTGATCGGCTGTTGCCAGTTGTTGTTGTTTTTGCTGGAACAGAGAACTTGTTTGTCTCAAGGGGGGCACGTCCATTTTGCCCTGAGGAACAAAATCGGCGACCTGCTGTTGTTTTGTTTGGACCTGCTGTCCTTGTTTTTTTGTTTGGACCTGCTGTCCCTGTTGTTGCACCTGGACCTGCTGTCCCTGTTGTTTAGAGTCAGGGTTGAAAAACTGCATAAACCCTTTTAGAACCATCTTTTTACTTTATTACTTATTTAAAAAAAAAAATATTTAATTGCGTTTTATTAGGAAAACCCATGATTGAGTTTTTTAAATATGGTCTCTTTTATATATTATGTTTGACGATTGTTTTTATCTACCCTTTTTCTATATTTTACGGCTACAACATATTCTTTGGGGTGTTTGTGCTCTTTTATTTTGTTTTACAGACATACTACGCTTCCATGAATTACCACAATTGCAAGAGATTACAACTACCCGAACAACCACCGAGTGTCTCATTGCTCATTGTGGGTTATCGAGAGAATGAAACCTATTGGGAAAAATGCCTCGAGAGTATCCTAAAGACAACCTACCCCAATATCAATGCGGTCGTGGCGTTTGTTGATGGGGACGAACCCGATGACTACTACATGGCGGACATTTTCAATAGGACCATGCTCATTGATGATAGGTTTTTTTCTTATGTGAGATTGTGCGAGCATCAAGGCAAGAGGCACATGCTCGAAAAAGGGTATCGATACATTAAAGAAAAATATCCCTGCAATGACTATATCATTGTGATTGATTCCGACACCATCATCGAACCGAATGGTGTGGAAGAATTGGTCAAGTGTATCCATGCGGACAAGAAGAATGCGTGCGCCACTGGGAACATCCAGATTTTCAATCTGGACACGATCTTGGCAAAAATCGTCAACAGCCGTTATTTATACGCCTTTACCATTGAAAGGAGCGCACAGGCATACGTTGGGGTCATGACTTGTTGTTCGGGCCCATTCAGTATCTATCGGCAGGAATACCTCACAGAGGATTTTCTGGAACAGTTTATCGGGGACAGGTTCTGTGGCACACCCGTAGCGGCAGGGGATGACAGGATGCAAACAAACCTCCTGCTCGGCAAAGGGTATTATTCCAGGCAGACACCACTGGCAATTGCGACAACGGAAACACCCGACAAACTCCCCCGTTATATAATGCAACAGGCCCGGTGGTCAAGGAGCACCATCCGTTGCTTGTCTCACCAGGTCAGGGCGATTGGGAAGCACCATTTTTATCTTGCCATCATCACCATGTACGAAACCCTTTTCCCATTCCTAGTCATTGTTGGGTTTCTTCCCACCTTCAACCTTGTCCACCAGAACAACAATCACATCTTTTTCCAGAGAATGGCAATTGCCATCGCAGTCCTCGTGATCAGAACATTTATCCTCATGTGTTTCAACAAGATGGATTTTTTCAAGTGTGTTTATAATCTCTTTATCTTCCCATTGTATTTTACATTCTTGCTGCCCGTCAAGATGTATGCGTGGTGCACACCATGGATCCAGAACTGGATGACATCCTCAAGAAAGACCATCTTCAGCAAGTGTGGCGCGGATTCGTTGTTTATCTACAGTTCAATCATTGTCTGGAATGCTTTGGTTGGATTGTGTTTTTACATGAAATTTTCAAACCACACATTGTTCTACCCGCTCACACAAGCCCATTGAGGAGGGAACAAGCTGTAAACCTTTTCAGCAATCCAACGTTCGGGGTAAAAAACATGGGGGCTTTTCGATAATAATGCTCCCCAATAGCTGAATGAACTGTTCCCAATAATGGCGCCCGCCCCACACTGGGACATGAGGGCAAGTGTCTTGATTTCATCCGGGTTATTGAATAGGATGAATGGGAACGACCATTGTTGGGACAGGCACCAGTCCGTGTCGTTGGAAATCAGAAAAACATTGAAATCATCACCACCCGTGTATTGTTCTCTCCATTTCTGGAAGGCATTTTCATAATAGGTCTTTGTCTGGATGTAGTGGTAATGGGGAAGGTTCAGGTAGTCCCCCCGCCTCACATGGATAAACATACACTTTTCAGGGTCAATATACGGAGAGTGGAATGGCTCTAGGGCCTCATTGAATTCCTCCACAAGTTCCGGTAGGATGGGCTCGATTGCCGGCAAGTACTGGAAATACCCGCATAATTTAATCGGGATTGGAATAGTTTCTGGTTTCCAGGGAACAAATGAATTGCCCTGGTGGAATTCATCTGCCGCAAATGGTGTTTCCATTTCTGCCACGATTGCGTGTTTCATAAAGATTTTCGCATAATCGCGCCCCTCCTTGTTATGAGTATTGTCCCTTTCTTTTTCCACATAAATCTGTATGTCTGCGTGGTGGGAGGCAACTGCCCTTGCAGCGGCATACTGGAACAACTGGTTCCCCAACCCTCCCATGCGGTTCGCCAGAACATAATCCTTCATTTTCCATTCATTATTTTTCTTTTTAGATTTGTAAAAAAAGAAAAAATTCTTATACAAACTTTCTGCGAGTGTGTTCATCGGTTATTTTTTGAGCCCACTTTCTACGGGTATTGGGGGTGATGTCGGCAGACGAAATGTACTGTTCGATGGCAAGTGATTTCACTTCAGGGCTCTTGATGGTGTTGATAAATCTGGCGACCGATTTCCCTTCACCCAAGAGATACTGGATATAATTCTTGAGGAGTGTCCTTTTGATGAGTTTTCGGTAATTCCTGTCGCAGAGCCGTTTTTCAAGGAGCTCCTGGATCTTGTGTTTGAGGCGTGTGCTGCCAGTTGGTAGATCGGTTAATAAAGAAATAAGAACATTGTCAAGCTGTTTCGACAGTGCCTCCAGAATGATGTCATCCGTCAATGTGGAACGCGTGGAAGTGTCCTTGATGTAGATGATTTTTTCGGCAATCGGCAATTCCATAAACTCAAGGAGGGGGCGCATCCATTTCATCTCGGTCTTGCTGGTAAGGGCAAATGCGGTCCGCTGTTTGGGTGTCATGAAGGAGAGGATGTTGTGTTTTTTCAAGTCAGTTGGGGTGGTGTCCATTTATGAGAAGAAAGAAATAATTAAATATATTCGACTTTGGGGGTGAAAATCTTTTCAATCACTTTGGGACGATCTTTATAGACATCCATTTTCTCGCACACGTGGGATTCGGGTGCCCGATCATGGATACAGAATTGTTTATGACACAACGAACATTCAATCAAGATCAACGCATGCTTCCGGCAATGACCACAGCGGTTTCTTTTTAAATCCATTGTATCGTTCTCTATATAGGCAATATTTTTTGAAACTTTTTCAATTTTTTAAATTTTGGTTTAAAAATTTAAAAATAACATAAAAATGACAGTAAATTATATAGAAATTATAAAAAAATCACCCTATTATTACCAGGTAGACGGGCTCTTGTTGGAGAAAAAATGTCCAAATAAATCATGGAGGGAATGGAAGGACAATCTCCCGGACTATTGCGAAAAAGAAAAGGTGTTTCTGGATATTGTCCAACTGGAATATGAGAACCCATATTCCTTTATGGAAATGATGAAGCGATTAAGCCACAAACTCGAAAAGGAATTTGTAGAATTCCTGGAAACGGAAAAAGAAAGGATTGAAGAAATATACAAAAGAGAAGCCCATTTGATGGTGGTGCCAACACTACAGAATTGGAAAGAAATCAAGAAAAATCTGACACACTTCCACGGGACCTGTGAGTGTGTTTCTCATTTTTTTTTACGAACGGCACTGCAGCACTACAGGAACGACTGGACGGCGACAATCACATCTTTTCGTAATTTATTAATGGGAAAAATCATAATGGGGATAGAACCCTATAAAAAACACACATGTTTTATAGAGGGAACGCCCATATGGACCACCGATGGGGTCAAACCGATTGAACAAGTGAAAGTAGGCGACCTTGTCGCCACCCACAATGGCAGGTTCTGTAGTGTCATGAAAACCTTTAAAAATAAACGAGAAAATAGGAAATTATACACGATCTACAACTCGTGTGGAAAAGTCGCGGTTGCCACTGGGGATCACCCATTCTTGGTGCGCAGCAAGGAATACCAACAAATCGTTTGGAAAAGAGCGTGTGATTTGACAAAAAATGATTACATGGCCAAATGTTCCCTGTCAGGCCTTCAATCCTATCACCTTTTTAGCCACCTAAAAGATTACCCAGAATTGAACATGTTTATTCACAAGTATCCCAGGATTGTGGGGATTTCAATTTCCAGAATAATGGGAAACAATGGGCATGTCAGTATTACCACAAAAGAACTTGATGAATGCCTGAATCAGATCCAGAAAAACGATTTAAGGATTTATGAAGATTTGGTGATCAATTTGATAAATATCAGTATCCGTATGAGAATATGGAAATGGGTGCTGGAAACAAACCAGCACGCACTGGTCCGGGGGTGGTGGGAGGCGTTCACAAACAAGACCTATTTTGACACCAAAGAGGAAGCAGACATGGTCAATATGGTATTGAATCTGTATAATTACAATGTGATTCTGAAAAAAAATGCAATAATACCAACTGCGAGATGGTGCTTACAGAAACAAAAAGGGAGAATGAGCTGTTTCCAAAATGACGAATTGACCCTGGGTGATAAAGTGTTTGTAAGGTTTTCTCATAAAAAAAAATTTTCAGGCGAGCATCCATTCGTTTATACATTGAGTGTGGACAGAGACCATTCATATAGTGTGAATGGGTACATCGTTAAAAATTGTATGGGATTGACACCCGATACAATGGTGCTGAAAGAAAATGTGATTGTGCCGATTTTAGGACTACAACCGGGAGATTTTATTCTGGACAGAACATACAGCAGGGTAAGGGTGCGCAATGTCATCAAGAATCATTACGAAGGAAAAGTTGTTTCAATCCTGGGCTGCTCACACTCAATATCCACAATAATCTATATGAAAAACGACAGCACTAAATATATCCAAGATTTGGAAGACACTGGAGAAATCCAATCACCGAGTATATGTTATTATTACGACACAGCCATCGATAAAAAGTTTTCAGGGCATCGCCTTAATTTTCTATTAAAGTACTTGTGTGATTGGAAAATTGAAGAAGAAAATGAATGGTTCAAATGGCCGATTTCTATATCAGATAAAATATTCTTGTCATCGGTATTACCAAGTTTTCATAGTTTTCATTATAAACTCCACGACAACGATATTTACATCAAGAAGGATATACTGAATGAATTTATAAATCAGCATGTTTTCGACCTTTTGTATATCTCTGTTGAAAAACTAAAATATTTCTTCTCCTATATCGATCGGGCGAACTGTAATCAAATCCGTTTGGATCACAAGCAATCGCATTTTTGTAGCACCCTTCGGTATTTTATAAACAAGGAAAAAAAAGACATCCAGCAACAAAATTATATAGGTGATATTTATGATATTGAAATAGAGGGTGATGGTTTCTGCACCCCGCATACAATCATAAAAAAAGATTTTAAAGTGGGTATTGAAAACAGGAATCTGGATAATATTTCATACTTGCATGTGCCGGATGTATTTTTCCAAAAAATAAATATTGACGATGGTGAAAACCAGACAAGTAAGGTGTGGCAAGAAATCGTGAGCGATCAACTAAAAAATGGAAAACCATCCATCATATGCGCAGACAGGAATAAGAACGAATGTGTTTCGGGCGACACGCGCATCCTAACATACAATGGGGTTGTTCCAATCTCTTCAAAAAAAGATGAGATGGTTTCAGTGTGGAATGGAACTCATTTTACAGATGTCATGGTTACAAAAACCGGATATGAAAAAAAATTCTTAAATATCCATTTTTCAAATGGAATGTGCCTCACATGCACACCTTATCATAAATTTTTTATTCTTGGCCCAAGAGGGGACATCGAGAAATCACACGCATCAGAAATTGTGTGCGGTGATGAACTGGCCCCTTATCAATTGCCATCCATCTCAACAATGGATGTATTGCCCTCTTCAATCATCATGACCCTGGAATGGATCGCCAAACGATGTGTTTATATAGAAAATTATGTGGTCCTTTTTGACAAGGATGTGGAATCATTGAAGGATATCCTGCTGGATCTTCAATATTGCGGCCTCCGGAGCAATATCCTATTCAATTCTTATAGGAACGAGTATGAATTGAGAGTCGACAAGGCAAGGTGGAACCTATTGAATTACCGACACCTAAACAAGCATACTACCTATATTGAAGGAGATAAAATAGAAAACATAAAGGTTGTCAGGATAGAAGAGAGCCAAAAGTACCAAGAATCTTATTGTTTCCACGAGCCGTTTTCAGGAACCGCCATCTTTGAAGGCATGGCCACCGGGCAATGTGAAAATTTTTCTGATGTAATGTGTGTCCAGGGTTGTATTGATATCTCAAAATTTATAACCACAAACCCCCTAAGGAAACACTTGTATAATTACCATGTGACTGTTTATACCACCAAAGAATGTCCTTTTTTGCGATTGCTCCAGTTAGAATACGATCACCTAGAAATCAAGGACATTGAAACGTGCCAGGAAGAATGGAACATAAAAAGACACGCCCACGCCCTAAGCAGTGTGCCCGCAATTTTTTTGGACAATCTATATGTTGGAAATTTTATTGATTTCTGGAAACACTATCTGTGCCCTGTGTTGGACATTGAGAGCTTGTATAAATCTGTGTATTTATTATGCCAGGGCCTCGATAATGCGATTGACAAGGAACAGAAACACAGGATTATCAATGAATTTTGTTTCTTGTCCAATAGGCCTATCCTATTGAGAGTAATCAAGCTTCGACAAGTGCTGGTCAGTATGAAATTATCATTTGATGACCCCCAATCACAACAATTGAACAATACTATTTTTAAAACCGTTTACCACGCGGCAATCAAGGCATCCAATGATTTATCAGTTAAAAAAGGGTCCTGTATTAATTCTTCTAAAATAATTTCAAAACTGGAAGCTTCTTTGAGGAATAATGAGAATTTATGGCAAAACATATTGAAAAAGGGAATACGGAATATAATCTATATCCGGACCTGGGAAGAGGTTGAAAAGAATATACTTGATCGGTTTCATCAATTTTTGAGTAAAGAAATAAATGTTTTAACAAACAGTGTGGACTCTCTAACAGTATTAGATACAATTGGAAAATTAAATTCTGTTCAGGAAACAGGCATCCCAAATTCACTAAAAAAAATTTACCAGAATGAATATGAGGTTTCACAATTAAAAAGGTTGCAATTCATGGTGGATAGAAAAAAATATAATGTGGTTGATGATACATTCCACCTCTATATTGATGAGCAGATGGACGAGGAATTATTATCAGAAATACAACAAAAAATATGGGAAGAAGGATTCCATACCATTCAAATCCATCATTATAAATAATTATTTATTTTTCTAAAAAGAAAACAATCAAAATGAATAATAACTTTTCTTACGAAGATTTTAGCATTGGCGGTGGGATTGGCGGTGGTGGTAGAGGTGGTGCTTTTGGACCTGGTGGTGGAGGAGGTGCGTTTGGTCCAGGTGGCGGTAGAGGTGGTGCGTTTGGTCCAGGTGGTGGCAGAGGTGGTGCGTTTGGTCCAGGTGGTGGTGGAGGTGGTGGGATTGGTCCAGGTGGTGGTAGAGGTGGTGGGATTGGTCCAGGTGGTGGTAGAGGTGGTGCGTTTGGTCCAAGTAGTGGTGGAGGAGGTGCGTTTGGGCCTGGTGGTGGTAGAGGTGGTGCGTTTGGTCCAGGTGGTGGTAGAGGTGGTGCGTTTGGTCCAGGTGGTGGTAGAGGAGGTGCGTTTGGTCATCATCATCCAAAACCCAGATACTATTATAATTATTACCCCTATTATTCCAATTATTATCCATATTATTATCCGTATTATTATTACCAAAATTATTATCCTTATTACGAAGATGAAGATGTCTGTTTCTGCACAGAAACTACATATGATTATAAAGATCAGCAAAAAGTTTGCACGGATGGCATATGTGGCATTTGTACCCCACGCTCATTGTGCAAGACGTGTGAAGATAAGATTACTTGCAAAAAAGAATAGAAAAAATATATTGCTAATAAATTAGTAGTATCAATATGACTAAAATTATAATTTTTGGATTTCCACATTGTGGGACAAGCATCTTGAAATCAATTATAGGACATATTGATGATGTAGAAGAGATAATAGACGAAACAAGTAGAATTACAACTATGAGCACGAAAAAATATATAATGTGCAAGTATCCATATACTCTCGATGAATTTTTTGAATTAAACAAAGCTTATAACAATTATATAAAAATATTTATAATTCGCAATCCACTCTTTGTATTTTCTTCGTTAAACAAGAGATTTGATTATAAAATACCTAACAAATGTAATATCGACAGTTATGTGAGAACAATCACAAGATTCATTCATTACAAACATAATCCCATTAAAAATTTATATACAATTCGATATGAAGATTTATTTGAAAATAATTATAGAAAATTAAGAGATATACTGGATTCTATAGGGTTTCAATATACAGACAAAATATTTAATAATACTGAATATGAAAATAAAATAATATCAAATACAATTCTTGTCGATAAAAAACCAAAAAATAGCCAACATGATTTATATAGGACTTGGCAAATCAATCAACCTTTTATCAATAATAATGATATTTCAAAGTTGGATTTGAAACCAGAACAAAAAAAGAAAATAATGGATAATAAAATGATACGATTGGTTTATCCAAATCTTCTGGTATAGTTTTTTATATTTCATTTGATGAAATATAACAAGGATTATTATTTAAGGGGATTGGGTGGTCAAGAGAGTGATGATTTCCTGGATCGAATCAGAATAAGAGCCCTTATTGGCTGAACGGGGAAGGCCTGGGAAACTCGTCTTGTATTTCTTGGAGTAGGTGAAAGGGATGGCGGGTAATTGGTTGGTCTCAAGGTAAGGGTCCTTGACAACCTGTTCTTTATTTGTCAGATCAATAACCTTGAAATAAGGACGGAGACCGGCCTTTTCAATAAATGCCTTGTACATTACGCAAAAGTGGCACGAATCAGAAGTATAAACAGTGATGTCCAGATCTTTCAACTGTTTTTCCAATTCAGGGTGGATCTGGGGACCGGCATTGCTGGAAGATACGGACTTTTTATCAAGAGCCTTGATGAGCATCTCCACATTGGGGGGCGCACCTGTGATGCTTGTGCCCAGAGTAGAAGACTTGATAAAGGGCACGCCATTCGCACCGTGTTTGGCCAGTTCATTCCTGAAGGAAGGGTTTGAAATATCCTTCAGCACGACACTTGCCATAAGATCATTATTGTCAAGTAGATTCAACAATGTCTGGCTGTGGGGGCAATTCTTGGAATCGACAAAAACAACCAACCCCAGCTTGCTAATAGTATCCGTTAGGGGCTTTTTTTTTTCCATAGTAAAAGCTTCCCTCATCATCATAGGAGGGGGTGTGGAGAAGATGGGAGGGGCAGGGGCCCTGATGGGTTCGTTTCCGGGGCACTGCGCCATGTGGAAAGAAGTGCAACGCTTGCCGTAACCGGATTCGACAGTGTAATAACCAACACCATTGTAATCGTGAGAGAGGGCATTGTATCCATAATTGTTGTAGTCGTGGGGCAATTGGATGTACTGCATAGGAGGGATAATAGGAGAAACTGGAGGTCCCCACACACTCTTGTTGTTGTAGGTGTCCAACTGAGCATATCCATTTTTGGGGTTTGTTACAACTGCACCGAGTTCTGCTGACATGTTCTTTTTTCTATATATAAAAAAAAAAATTTATGAAAATTTATGAAAATTTATCGAGATATTTAAATTAATTTGTTTTTTTTTAATAAATAAATGACGGTTCCAAGAAGAAATCCTATTGTATTGCGTAAAATTGGTGCTGATTTAAAAAATTTTGATTGGGAAATTTATCTCTTGAATTATCCTGAACTGGCCAGTAAAGGAGTCAAGACAAGAGAGGATGCCATTAATCATTATAAAAGAGTTGGATTTTTTGAAAATAGGTCTTCCAAAATCTTGGCAAGTTTTGATGCCGAGAAATATATAAAAGAGCACTCATCCCTTGGATTAAAAACACCGAGAGAAGCGTATATTCATTTTATGAGGGTAAAATCCCTGACAAAAAAAAATGAAGAATTCAAGAGAAACATCCAGGCGTATCGGGTGCCAGTCGCATCTCAACACAGGAGGCCCATTCATAACAACAAGGTATTTATAAAACAAAACCAACCATCCACCCAAATCCATCCAATGCCGAAACCCCAGCAACAGCCAAGGCGTATTGTTCAACCTTTTGCGATCCGTCAATCACTTAATACAAAACTCAATCCAAGAAATAACATTGTCCCATCTCTCTTTACAATGAATGCGAGAAGGATTGTCAAACAACCAAAACCCGGACAGCTGGTCCTCCACGAACCCCCCTCTTCTTATTTCGGGAAACGAGGGCTTCTTGGACCACCTAAATATTTAAATTAATGCTATATCAAAAACTTATAAAATATAATATTTCTTTCTTCATAAGAAAAAAGAAATGTCTGCTACACAATTTTACCCATTAACAGGAACAGTTGGTTTATCAGGCCCAAGTTTGGGCACAATGACTATTCAAGGAAGTTTGCGAACACTCGATATTTTTACTGATAATATAGGAGCTGCTTCCGGTTATATAAATAATTTGGGGGTTGACACTATTGTTATTGGAGGCGTGACAGGTCCATTCTTCACTGGTTCTACCGGTTATACTGGAACAACTGGTCCGCTTGGATGGACTGGGCCCACTGGTCTTCCTGGGACAGCCGTCAATACCGGTTCTACGGGACCTACTGGTCCGCTTGGATGGACTGGTCCAACTGGCACTACTGGCGACACTGGTCCTACTGGTGAAACGGGTCCTACGGGGATGACTGGTGATACAGGAGCAACGGGTCCTACTGGTGAAACGGGTCCTACGGGGATGACTGGTGATACAGGAGCAACGGGTCCTACTGGTGAAACGGGACCAACTGGATGGACTGGTTCAACTGGTGATACCGGACCAACTGGTGAAACGGGGCCAACTGGATGGACTGGTCCTACTGGGTGGACTGGTGATACAGGCACAACGGGGCCAACTGGTGAAACGGGACCAACTGGATGGACGGGTGATACAGGAACAACAGGAGCAACAGGCGATACGGGCGATACTGGAACAACAGGCCCAACTGGTTGGACTGGCAGCACAGGCACAACTGGTAATAGTGGGCCTACTGGATGGACTGGTAGGACTGGAACTACTGGAACTACTGGTTACACTGGGTGCACTGGATCTACTGGGCACACTGGACGAACTGGACCCACTGGGAGGACTGGTCCAACAGGGGTGACTGGTTCCACAGGGAGGACTGGACCAACAGGGATGACTGGAAGGACTGGCCCCACTGGCATGACTGGAAGGACTGGACCAACTGGAAGGACTGGACCAACTGGGGTCACTGGGCCAACAGGGAGGACGGGTTCAACTGGCGTGACGGGTCCAACAGGAGCCACAGGATGGTCTGGCCCAACGGGGATGACCGGTCCTACTGGATTTACTGGATGGTCTGGTCCAACGGGGGTGACTGGCCCGACTGGGATGACTGGGGCAACAGGATACACAGGTCTTCCTGGAACAGCTGTCAATACAGGAGCCACTGGGCCCACTGGTGAAGTTGGAACTGGGCCCACGGGTCTTCCTGGAACAGCTGTCAATACAGGAGCCACTGGACCCACTGGCGAGGTTGGAACTGGACCCACTGGGGGGAGTGGGCCTACTGGGACCACTGGGGACACTGGCCCTCTTGGAACTGGCCCAACTGGTGGAACGGGTGATACTGGCCCGACTGGGTGGAGTGGGCCAACAGGTGGAACGGGTGACACAGGTTCGACTGGATGGAGTGGGCCTACTGGTGAAACGGGTGATACTGGTCCTACTGGAGGGAGTGGGCCTACTGGTGATACCGGTCCAACTGGCTCAACAGGGACAATTGGTCCAACTGGGGACAGTGGTATTCCGGCTGGTGGAACAACGAACCAGATTTTGGTGAAAAACAGCAATGCTGATTATGATACTGTCTGGACATCAGATATTATTACAAATACCATTAATAATGGTCAATACACCGGGACAAACATGTTTTTGAATGGAGACCTGAGTTTGACTGGAAGATTGGCCAATACCTCGACAGAAATAAGAGTGGGCCTCGAAAGTGGCTATTCATCACAGGGAAGCCAAACTGTCGCCATTGGTTATCAAGCCGGATACAATCGCCAGGGTAATTATAGTGTCAGTTTGGGATCACAAGCAGGAGAACTTGATCAGAGTATTTACGCTGTTTCAGTAGGGTATAATGCTGGCAATAGTGCGCAGGGTGCGAACACTGTTGCGATTGGCAGTAATTCTGGCGACATTTCTCAGGGTGACGGAGCAGTTGCTGTTGGTGGTAATGCTGGAAATTTTGAACAGAGTGCCAATTCTGTTGCTGTTGGTTTTGGGGCTGGACAGACACAACAACAGGCAAACGCCGTGGCTATTGGAAACAGTTCAGGGCTCACCCTACAGGGGCTCGATGCTGTAGCAATTGGGAATCTTGCTGGTAATTATGAACAGAGTGCTAATTCCGTTGCGATTGGGTATGAATCTGGCTCTACACAACAGCAAATAAATGCGGTGGCAATTGGCAATAGTGCTGGGTATTCAACACAAGGAATAGGAGCAGTTGCAATTGGGGATAATGCGGGGAATACTTCTCAAGCAGCCAATACAGTTGCGATTGGTTCTAATGCCGGTTATTCTTTACAACAGATCGACGCCATTGCGATTGGGGATAGTGCTGGAAATACCGCTCAAAATTATTATGCGATTGCTGTTGGAAACAATGCCGGGAATTATCAGCAAGGGGTTGAAACAATCTCAGTTGGTCATAATGCCGGGAATTATCAGCAGAGCGCTAATTCTGTGGCAATTGGGACCAGTGCTGGCTCCACAAGCCAGGGCGCTCAAGCCGTGTCGGTCGGTTATCAGGCAGGCCTTTCTTCACAATCTTCATATGCGATTGCGATTGGTTCGAGTGCGGGCGCATCAGGACAACAAGTAAGCAGTGTTGCGATTGGGAATAATGCGGGGGTTGTGAATCAAGGATCTTACACTATAGGGATTGGCAGCAGTGCCGGCCAATATTCTCAAGGGCAACGAGGGGTTGCGATTGGTGAGAATTCTGGTAGATACACACAGGGTCAGTATTCGGTTGCGATTGGTGCCAGTTCGGGGGTGACTGGACAGGGAAATAATTCAGTTGCAATGGGCTACCAGGCAGGCAACAGAACCCAGGGATTGAATTCTGTGGCAATTGGGACTAATTCGGGGTATTCTCTACAGGGAGCGAATACAATTGCGATTGGTTATCAAACTGGTTACACTGGGCAGAAAACCAATACAATTGCGATTGGTACTTCAGCTGGTGCTTACAATCAGGGTGTGTCTTGTATTGCAATGGGATTCTTCGCCGGTGCCACGGGGCAGGGACAGAATAGTATTGCCATTGGGTACAATGCTGGTAATAACACTCAGGGCACCTCATCTGTGGCATTGGGTTTTGGTGCTGGAGGACAAGTGCAGGGGTCTGGTTGTATTGCGGTGGGTCAATACGCGGGGCAATTCAGTCAATCAACCTATGGTCTTGCTGTTGGCATCAATGCTGGAAATACATCCCAGGGCCAACATGGCATTGCGATTGGCAGGATGGCCGGTAATTTTTATCAATCCGCAAATTCGGTGGCATTGGGAAGACAAGCCGGATACACCGGTCAAGGAATGAATGCGCTGGCTTGTGGTAATAGTGCTGGTCAATATTATCAGGGGGCTAATTCTATTGCGATTGGGCATTTTGCCGGGAATCTGGGGGGCAGTGCAAATACTATAGCAATTGGCAATCAAGCTGGATACTCGGCACAAGGAGCCAATTCCATTGCGATTGGGCTTTTGGCTGGCCAGACCAGCCAGCACGCAAGGACCACCGTAATTAATTCTTCTGGAATAGCATTAAACACAGATAGGACAGACGCACTGTTTATTGCCCCTATCCGCAATACAGGAACACCCAATTATCTATTCTATAATACAACAACCAAAGAAATCACTTACCAGAGCGGATTTGCTGGCGCAACTGGTCCAACTGGTCGAACTGGAAGTGCTGGCACAACTGGACCAACTGGTGGTGCTGGCGCAACTGGTCCAACTGGTGCTGTTGGCGTAACTGGTCCAACTGGTGCTGTTGGCGTAACTGGTCCAACTGGTGCTGTTGGCGTAACTGGTCCAACTG
>Ga0172373_10000596_pt1 | contig 59361 bp, 49 predicted proteins | sample Lak10m_2_FD_114546 | JGI IMG/M metagenome (GOLD analysis project Ga0172373, IMG submission 114546) | Freshwater microbial communities from Kabuno Bay, South-Kivu, Congo - kab_092012_10m | ecosystem: Environmental > Aquatic > Freshwater > Lake | place: Democratic Republic of the Congo... | reverse complement strand
GTTGGCGATCGAGAGCGTCTGGATGCCCAGCTGCTGCTTGGTCTGCAGGGCCTGGAGCTTGGCGCTTTCCTTCGCGAGGTCGGCGTCAACCAGGTTACCCACGCCCTTGTTCAGCTCGTCGACGAGCTTCATGACGAAGGTTTTCTGCATGTTAACCTTCTTGGCGTCGGTGCCCATCTGCGACAGGGCCAGGTTCAGGTTGTTCAGCGAGGTCTCGATGGTCGTGATCGCCGTCGCGGCCTTGGTCGCGGTCGAGATCGAAGCCGTCGTGGCGAGCGTCACGATCGAACCACCCAGCGACAGGTTGCGCGCCAGAACCGTGATGAAGGAGGTACCGTCGGCGTTGGCGAGAGCCTGCAGGTTGGTGTTCGTGTTGAGCAGGTTCGAACCGTCGAAGGTCGCGTTTGACAGCGTCTTCGTGATCATGTCGCGCAGGGCTGCGAAGTCGGCGTTGTAGGCAGCGCGGGCGTTCGCGTCGATCGTGGTGTCGCGTGCGGCGAGCGCCTTTTCCTTCATCTCCTTCAGAAGGTCGGAGACGCTAGTGCCGGCGGCAATGGCCGTGTCCGTCACGCTGATCGTGCGGTCAAGGCTCTGCGTGACCGAATTGAAGGCCATGACGTCCATGCGCATGGTCTGGGCCATCGCCCACACGGCGCCGTTGTCCTTGGGACCGGCAATCCGCAGACCCGTATTGATGTTGTTCTGGGTCGTGGAAAGTTCGGAATTCGTCTTGTTCAGGTTCTGCAGAGCGATCATTGCCCCGTAGTTCGTGTTAACGCTCAGCATGGCTTTGTCTCCCGGTTTCTGTTTTCAAACCAACGAAGGCGTTTTTTCGCTTTCGCCTTTGCAGAACGCTTGGCAAACCCCGTGCCACATCAAAAATTGGCTCTTTTCCAACAAAAAAGGCCCGTCTTTTGACGGGCCAGCAGGTTTTTTCTGCAGTGTTTGCCGGGCAGGTTTTTCTTCCGCCCTGGTACTGTTTTGCCCTGTCCTTTCAGGCCGACGGGCGCTGGGCGAGACCTGCCATCATCGACTTGTTCACGTCGATCAGCGGTTCGAGGGATGCGCCCTGCTGGACGACCTCGCTGGAATAGCGCGAGACCCAGAGGGCAAGCGAAATGATCTGTGCACGGACGGCTTCCGGCAGCTTGTTGTCAGGGTCGATGCATTGACCCGAGAGCGTCGTCCAGAGGCGCCGGTTCCAGTCAATGGCATCAATCAGGCCAGCAATGTCCTTCCGGCCTTTCTCGCCGGCGCCGATGAGGGCATGCGTAACCTGCGCAAACAGGCGGTATTCCATGCTGCGCGGGTCTTCGCTTGTTCCCTGGACCTTCTGATAGGCCTTATGTGACATGGTTCAGTCTCTCCTGTTCATAGTCGAAGAGCTGGCGGCACTTCACCAAGGCCTTGTAGTAGTCGCCCTTCAGGACGTCGCGGGACATTGCAATGCAGGTTGCGAGAATGTCGCGATCAGAGACGGCTTCCATGAATTCGGACATGCGATTCACGAATTCGTCGTAATGCACATCGGCATGGTCATTGTCGAGGTAGAGCATCATGATGGGGAAGTATATCCGTCTTGCCGGCGTGTTCGCGTCGGTGAGCTGCATGATGTCCTTGTCACGCAAGATTGATGCCTTGTTTTCGATCACAAGGCTTACGCGGCGGTCACCATTCGTCAGAACCGCACCGTTGCAGACAAACTTCTCACCTGGCTTAAGGGAAAGTTTAAGCGGCATGTCGTGTTCGCCACCCTCCGGCGGCGCTCCCCTTTGATCGGAACCCTATGTCACACCACGATACGGGTGCAGGGTTAAGAAACATCTGCAGAGAGAGTGAAATTTCCGACAATGTTGCAGCAATCCACGCGTTGTTCGCTTAGCGCGCTGTTAACGCCGGCATTGTTATCGTGTCACCTGTTTTCGCATCCTTACAGGCGATCGCCCTCATGACCAAACGCAAGTCGTCCAAGCTTTCGGCGACACAGGCCTCAAGCCTGGCAACGATCGCGCGCCAGATGCAGGAAAGCCGGAAACCGGCGCCCACGCGGCACCCGCCGAACAGGGAAAGCCTGATGGCCATGCAGCGGGCTGTTGCCCACTACAAGAAATGCGAGTGGAAGGAGGCAGCAATTGCCGCGTCGGAAGCTGCCGACCTCGACTCGAAATCCGCGATGGCGTTCCACATGCTGGGGCTCGCGCTGGTCAACCTGAACGAGAAGCACACGGCGTTCGAGATGTACGAGCGCGCACTGGCGCTCGACCCGACCGATCCGGACCTCTACCTGAACATCGGCACTGCAGCCTGGGACCTGGGCATGCTGGATGGCGCGAGCCAGGCCTTCCGCGCCTATATCCAGCTCAAGCCGAACTGCCACAAAGGCTACAACAACCTTGCCGGCTGCCTGCGCGACCAGGGCAAGACGGATGAAGCCATCGCGCTGCTCAAGGACATGCTGGCCATCATGCCGGGCGAGGCGATGCTCTGGAACACGCTGGGCTCGGTGATGATGGAGCAGAGCGATATCCAGAATGCGCTCACCTTCTACCGGGAGGCAGCCCGGCTGGATCCGGGCATGGCCCGCGTGCACCACAATATCGGTCATTCGCTGGGCCATCTCGGTGCCTTCGAGGAGGCGCTTGCGAGCTATGACCGTTCGATTGAACTGTCGGACAACGACGCCGAGCGCGCGGAAACAATGCATGCGCGCGGCCTGTGTCTTGCGGCGATGGGCCGGCTGGAAGAGGCGTGGCCCCATTATGAATACCGGCTTCACCCCCGCTGCAGCCAGCGCATCTACTTTGCTGTCAATGCGCCGGAATGGAAGGGCGAGGACCTGACGGGAAAAACATTGCTGTTCGTGGGCGAACAAGGCCTCGGCGACGAGATCATGTATTCGAGCCTGGTGCCCGACCTTGTCGATCGCGTGGGGCCCACCGGCCGCGTGATGATCGCCTGCGACCACCGTCTCGTGCCCCTGCTCCGCCGCTCGTTTCCGGGTGTCCACGCCGAGACGGAGATGCACACCAAGCATAACGGCACCCCGGTGCGGATCGTGTCGTGGGCGAATGGACCGCTCAAGGCCGACTATTTCACGCCGATGGCCGTGCCGCTGAAATACCTGCGCAACTCGATAACAGACTTTCCCCGGCACCGCGCCTTCCTGAAGCCTGATCCGGCTCGTGTTCGCTTCTGGCAGGACCGACTGGCGGCGCTCGGCCCGGGTCCTTACATCGGCATCTGCTGGCGTTCGATGCTGATGACGACGCAGCGCAAGAAATTCTACTCGGCGCTTGAACTTTGGCGGCCGCTGCTTGAATTGACTGAACCCAAGTTCATCAACCTCCAATACGGAGATTGTCGCGAAGAGCTTGAGCATGTCCGCAATACGCAGGGCGTGACGATCCATGCCTTCGAGGACATCAACCTGAAGAACGACCTTGATGACAATGCTGCGCTCTGCGCGGCGTTGGACCTTGCCATCTCGGCTGCCACGGCGGCGGTCTCGCTCGCTGCCGGCACCGGCACCGAGTCATGGATCCTGACCCCGGGTCGCGTCTGGCCGCAGCTGGGTACTGATCAATATCCCTGGTTCCCGAATACGCGGGTCCTGAGCCCGGAAAGCTTTGGCGACTGGCCGAGCCTGCTGAAGACGGTTTCGAACGACTTGCAGAAGAGGCTGGCGACTGACCTGCGATGATGCAGGCCTACCGGTCAGCCTGCCCCATATGTTCGGTGACGGTGACGCTGCGGCATGCGGCTTGGCTTGCCTCCGGCGGAGAGAGAACCTAAGGTTTGCCGAACAGGCATTTCCCTCTCTCGGACCAGGACCGGCCATGAAGAAATTCGAAGGTACCAAGAACTATGTCGCCACCGATGACCTGCGGATCGCGGTCAATGCCGCGATCACGCTCGAGCGGCCACTGCTCATCAAGGGCGAACCGGGCACTGGCAAGACGGTGCTGGCCTTCGAGGTGGCCCAGGCGCTGAACGTGCCCATCATCCAGTGGCACATCAAATCGACCACCAAGGCCCAGCAGGGGCTTTACGAATATGACGCCGTCAGCCGCCTGCGCGACAGCCAGCTGGGCGACGAGCGGGTCAAGGATATCCGCAACTACATTGCCAAGGGCAAGCTGTGGGAGGCCTTTACCAACGACCAGCGCCCTGTCCTTCTCATCGATGAAATCGACAAGGCCGACATCGAGTTCCCGAACGACCTTCTGCTGGAACTCGACCGCATGGAGTTCTTCGTCTACGAGACGGGCGAGACGGTGAAGGCCAAGCAGCGCCCGATCGTGATGATCACCTCGAACAACGAGAAGGAACTGCCGGACGCCTTCCTGCGTCGCTGCTTCTTCCACTACATCAAGTTCCCGGATCGGGACACGATGCAGCAGATCATCAGCGTGCATTACCCCAACATCATGGACAAGCTGGTCGGCGAGGCGCTGAACATCTTCTACCAGATCCGTGACGTCCCGGGGCTGAAGAAGAAGCCGTCGACGTCGGAGCTGCTGGACTGGCTCAAGCTGCTCATGGCTGACCACATCACGCCGGAGACCTTGCGCGAGCGGGATCCCTCAAAGCTCATTCCGCCGCTGCACGGGGCGCTGCTGAAGAACGAGCAGGATGTTCACCTGTTCGAACGGCTGGCGTTCCTGGCGCGTCGCGAGAGGAACTGATCCCTGGGAGCGCGGGCATCCTGCCCGTACTCCCTCCTTTGGTGCATGCGGGCAGGATGCCCGCGCTCCCGGGAAATCTTCATACGAGTGAGAGTGGCGTCATGTTCCTGAACTTCTTCGATGAACTGCGCCAGGCCAAGGTGCCTGTGACGCTGAAGGAGTACCTGGCCTTGCTTGAGGGGCTGGACCGAAACGTGATCGACATGAAGGTGGAGGAATTCTACTATCTGTCGCGCGCGATCCTGGTGAAGGACGAGCGGAACCTCGACAAGTTCGACCGCGTCTTCAGCCATGCCTTCAAGGGGCTGGAGACGCTGGATCCGTCCGAGATGGCGCAGATCCCGGAAGACTGGCTCAAAGCGCTCACCGAAAAGTTCCTGACCGAGGAAGAGAAGAAGCAGATCGAGGCCCTCGGTGGCTGGGACAAGATCATGGAGGAGCTGAAGAAGCGCCTCGAGGAACAGAAGAAGCGCCACGAAGGCGGGAACAAGATGATCGGCACGGGGGGCACCTCGCCCTTCGGTGCCTATGGCTACAATCCCGAAGGCGTGCGCATGGGCCAGGACAAGGGCCGGCACGGGAAGGCCGTCAAGGTCTGGGACAAGCGCGAGTACAAGAACCTCGACGACCAGGTCGAACTTGGTACGCGCAACATCAAGGTGGCGCTGCGGCGCCTGAGGAAATGGGCGCGCGAGGGGGCACCGACGGAACTCGACCTGCCCGAGACGATCCGCCATACGGCGCACCAGGGCTGGCTTGATCTCGTGCTGCGCCCGGAGCGGCACAACAAGGTGAAGGTGCTGATCCTGTTCGACATTGGCGGGTCGATGGATTCGCACATCAAGCTCTGCGAGGAGCTGTTCTCGGCGGCGCGTACAGAGTTCAAGCACATGGACTTTTACTACTTCCACAACTGCGTCTATGAGAGCCTGTGGAAGGACAATCGCCGCCGTCACAACGAAAAGACGCCGACCTGGGACGTGCTGCACAAATACCCGCATGACTACAAGGTCGTGATCGTCGGCGACGCCACGATGTCACCTTATGAGATCACGTATCCGGGCGGCTCGGTTGAGCACTGGAACGAGGAGCCCGGCGCTGTCTGGCTCGAGCGCATGACGCGCATCTATGAACACGCGGTATGGCTGAACCCCGTGCCGGAGCGGCACTGGGACTACACGCCGTCGATCCAGATCATGAAGCAGATCATGAGCGACCGCATGTACCCGCTGACGCTCGAGGGCCTCGACAAGGCGATGCGGGAGCTGAGCCGGTAGGGGCGCAGGCGGCTCATGGCGGCGGCTGACGGATGGGGGGCTTGCGTGCTACGCCTGCCCCGTCGTTCCTCATGACTGCGGAGACTGCGCCATGCCCCGACTGAGACAGGTTTCGAAGGCGGATGCCGATCCTTTTGCCCAGCAGATCTTCAAGCTGCTGTTCGGCGAACGCGATCCGGTGAAAGATCCGGGAACGGCGACAGGAACGCCCGGCAACTGGTGGACCGTGTTTGCGCTGGTGCCGGACGCGTTCCGGCACACGACCGAGGGGTTCCAGTTCTATCGCAGTCCCAACCGCAAGATCTCGCCGCGCCTGAGGGAACTGGGGCAGATCCGCGCCGGCTGGGCGCGTGGCTCGCAGTTCGTGTTCTCCCAGCATTGCAAGGCCTCGCGCGACGCAGGGCTGAGCGAGGACCAGATCAAGGCCATCCCGCACTGGCAGGTGGCGGACGTGTGGAGCCCGGTCGAGCGCGCGGTTCTTGCCTATACAGATTGCCTCGTCCTGATGGGCGGGCGCGTGCCGGACGGGATCTTTGCGGCGCTGAAGGCGCACCTGTCGGACGAGGAGATCCTTGAGCTGACCTACATCACCACAACCTACGAAATGCATGCGACGATGTCGCGTGCGCTCAGGCTTGAGTATGATGATGTTGACGAGCGCGTGGTCGAAATCGCCGCACCTGCGGGCGCGAGCAGCGACGTCATGAGCATGGTGGACAAGAAGTCATGAAAGGCTTTTCGGCCCAAGACTGCATCACACGCTGACTGAAAACTGCGCAGGAAAGGTCACGGTGACAGGATTGTTGCGGCCCTGTCCGTTAAACCAGACTAATCTTCCTTTGACTTGTGATATCGCGCACAAATCCGAGGCATTGCCTGCCTGATCGGCTGACAGGATTTTCACTTTCAAAGTGCAACCGGCACCCTAGTCTGTGCGTAGCAGACATGAGTGATCCTGGATGAAGCCGCCCTGGCTTCGTGCATGACTGTCATGAACGTCGGGCAGACTGCCTGATGATGATGTGCCGACGTGACGAAACGCCAGGCGCCGTTGAATCCACGCACAGGCGCCACTACATCCGGGACAGCCTCCCGGCTGGGGAGTTCCACTGATGCAAGACCGTGACTTGAAGCAATTGCTTGTCGATCCGGGTCTTTCGCCCCTGCATGGTGCGGCCCATTCGCTCCTGACATGTGAACGGACATGGCAGCGGGCGCTGGTGCGGGAAGTCGATCCTCAGCCTCGCGACGTCATCCTCGATGCGGGCTGCGGCAACGGGACGCTGGCGATCCTGCTGAAGCAGGCCTGCCCCTCCGCGTCGGTGCACGGCACGGATCCTGACCCGATCATGCTGACGCGCGCGGAAACGCGCGCAAGGGATGCGGGGGTTCTCGTTCATTTTTCTCAAGGGTTCTCTGAGGGCATGGCTGCATCTGCGGCGTCGATCCGCCCCAACAAGCTTGTCACCTCCATGGCGCTGCATTCGCTGCCCGAGCAGGACAAGCACGCGATGCTGCGCAGTGCGTTCGCAGCAATCGAACCCGGGGGCGTGCTCTATGTCGCGGATTATGGCGAGCAGAAGTCTCCGCTGATGCGGCTGGCTTTCAGCCAGGTTCAGGTCATCGACGGCAGCAAGCGCACCCGTTCGCATGCGGAGGGACGCGTACCCGATCTCATCGCCGATGCCGGCTTTTCCGCGGTGCGCGAGAACCTCGCCATTCCCACGCCGTCGGGCTCGATCTCGATCTACTCGGCCCTACGGCCTTAGCGCCGGCCGGGTTGCGGGGGACTGTTTGTCCTGGTCGCTGCCCGCCATGCTGGTGGGCTGGGCGATGCGCAGCGCTATGGGTGCGGCGGGTGTCGCGAAGACTTCGGCGACCTGCGGGTCGGCCATGATCCATTGCGGCGGGGCAACCTCATAGCCGCCGACCGTGTTCCAGCACTGCGCTGAATCGAGGTAGCGTTTGCGGCAGGGCTCGCTGTTCAGCCACTTCGCACCGAACTGGACCTCGACATTCCTGTTGCCCCGCGCCAGCGCGCGCAGGCGGTCGGTGCGGCCGATGCTCACGCCTGCCCTCAGGTAGGCCAGGCGTACGAGTTCGCTGGAATAGAGGCGTTCGTGCGATTCATCGAGGAAGAAGTCACCGGGCTTTCCCAGGAACGCGCGGGCGGCGGCGACCACGGTCGTTGCGCGTGCCTTGTCGAGGGCAGAAACCCTGTAGACGACATAGTCCTTCGAGTAGCCTGCGGCGAGAAAGGCCTTGAGCGGCGTGTCGACCACGGTGTCACGTGCTTCGATGACCACCGGTCCGTCAGGCGCAAGTGCGACGATACCCATGTGGACGGGCGGATTTTCAGCGTCACCGAAGACCGGGAGGACCGGCACGTCGGGGGCCTGCTGCACGATGAGGTCGCCATCGCGCCAGTCCTGCATGCCTTGGTCGAATTTTATGCCCGTGAATGCCCACGCGACCGCTACCAGCGCGAAGGCTGCAGCGACAAAGATGTAGTCGACCCGTTGCTTTCCTTTTCTCATGGAGCGCAGTCTAGGCCGCGGGTGTAAAGATCGCGCCAAGGCGCGTGCTTAACGCAAGGTCAAGCGCGTGGCCAGCTTACCTGGCTGTGCCCCAGTAATTGTAGCCGGCGAAGCGGGGCGTGGACGGCAGGTACATGGTTTCCATTTTCTCAATCTCGAAGCCACCTTCACGGATGAGCTCGGGGATCGGGCGACCCACGTGGCAGCCGCCGCCGATGACTTTCCAGATTGGCGTAATGCGCTGTTGCCAGCGGCGAACGTCCTCGTCGGGGGCGCGGCCGTGCTCGCAGAAGATGAGGCGCCCGCCGGGCTTGAGGACGCGGCACATGCCTTTCAGCGCCCGGGCGACGTCAGGTATGGTGCAGAGCGTGTAGGTGACCAGCACCGTGTCGGCGCTCTTGTCGTCGAGCGGGATCTCCTCGGCCTTGAGGTCGAGGAAGTCGAGCCCGATGCTGAGCCCGGCGGCACGGGCCCTTGCGCGCTCGCGCATCTCGGCAGACGGTTCAAGTCCCCAGATGTGGCTGACCCTGGAGGTGTCATAGAAAGCGAGGTTCTGGCCCGCACCGATGCCGATCTCAAGCACGCGGCCCTCGGCCAGCGGCACGACCTTGCGGCGCTGGTAGGTGATGGGCTTGGCGCTCATCGCGACGTCGAGGAGCCAGGGAAGGATGCGGCGTTCGTAGAAACCCATGGGCATGTTGTCCGGCGCTTGGAGCCTGACACCTCGCACGACTGCGTTCGGGCTTCCTCAGGCAATGTTGCGCGCGGGGCGGCGAACCACAAGACCCTTCATCGTCAGGTTGCCATCGGGGGCGGCGCCGAAGCCGGGCCGGCGGGCCACCTGCCCGTCATCGTCATCCTCCACGACATCAAGCAGGTCGTCCTCGTGCAGGACGGGCATGCGCGGGCCGGGATCCTCGAACTGCTTCTGCTGCAGCGTGGGCTGGTGACTTGCCGGGTGACGGGGACGGGGGGCGGGTGTCGGCGGGGTGGCGAGGGGAAGCTGCACATCGATCGCCACGGCCCCACGGGCCCATCGCCCATCCCAGGCGAGGAGCTCTGCATTGGACAGGGGCTTCTGGATCCAGATGCCCTGTGCCGAGGTGAAGCCGACGTCGGCCAGACCTTCCATGGTGACCTCATCCTCAGCGCCGACGGCCACTGCCTCGAGGCCGAGACGTCGAGCCTGGCGCAGTCGGGATGCGAGGGCGCCGCGACCCTTCAGGCCCAGGCGCTGGGCCAGGCGGATGCTCGCGGGCCCGCCGACCTTGATGGCAGTGAAAGGCATTGGCTTGAACCCGTCGAGGTCGACCGGCACGATACCACCACCGTCGAGCGCCACCTGCACGCCGAGCGCGCGGATGTCATTAAGGGCCTGGCAGAGTTCGTCGGGCTCCTGCGCGACGGCGCGCTCGGGGATCTCGATGATCACGCCCCTCGGGTCAAGGCCATAGTCATCGAGCAGGCTTTCGAGACCCTCGCGGAAGTCGGGCGCCGTCACGATGCCCGGTGCAACGTTGATCGAGATCGACCAGTCACGTCCACGTGCGCGCCAGCTCGCCGCGGCACGGAAGCTTTCATGGAACACGAAGGACGTGAGCTCCGGGATGCGGCCTGCGGCCTCGATGAAATCAAGGAAGAGTCCCGGTGGCAGCAGGCCAAACCTGGGGTGCTGCCAGCGGATGAACGCCTCGGCACCCGTCATGCGCCGCGTGGCAAGGTCGATCTTGGGCTGGAAGACGAGGCGGAATTCCCCGCGCTCGAAGCCAAGGTCAATATCTGTTTCCGCGAGGCGGAACTGCTTGTCGCTCATGGGCTTTGGACTACCTTCGAATCCGGGGCATGGACATGGACCCCCCAAGCCACAGTATCGCTTGGACCCTTTAAGGGAGCGTCGTAAGGTGCGCTGGCATTTGAGCATTTAAAACTTTAGGCACTGCGCGCATGGGACCCATGACAAACACAGGGAATGAGCCGAAAATGCCGCCTGCCAGCCTGCCCTCCGCCACGCTCCTGCTGCTGCGCGATGGTGCGTCGGGGCTGGAAGTTTTCATGGTCAAGCGGCACCACCAGATCGATTTCGCCTCGGGGGCGCTGGTCTTTCCCGGCGGCAAGGTGGATCCGAACGATCGGGATCCGCGCGTGCGGGCGCTGTGTGACGGTGCGGGCGGACTTGACGATGACAGGCTCAGCCTTGCCGCGTGCGCCATCCGAGAAGGGTTCGAGGAGTCCGGGATCCTGCTGGCGCGGGGTCCGGATGGACTTGTCGACGGGGCGCGCGCGAGTGCGCTTGCCCCCTGGCGCGAACCACTGAATGCGAGCCAGAAGGGACTGGCTGAGTTCCTGGGTGCCGAGCACCTCAGGCTCGCGGTTGAAGCGCTGGTGCCGTTCGCGCACTGGATCACGCCTGCGTTCATGCCCAAGCGCTTTGATACGCATTTCTATGTGGCGGCCGCCCCCGCGGGACAACTCGGGCGGCATGACGGCTCGGAGTCGGTGGACTCTGTCTGGGTCAATCCTCTTGCGGCGATCGATGACAAGCGCTGGACGATCATCTTTCCGACAAAGATGAACCTGATCAAGCTGGGCCAGGCAAAGACTGTCGCCGAGGCACTGGCCACGGCGCGCGCCACGCCGGTTGTCACGGTCGAGCCCAAGGTGGAGGTCATCGACGGGAAGCAGATGCTGACGATCCCGGAGGAAGCCGGTTATGGGAAGATCGCGGAACCGCTGACGTCGATCAGGGGGTGATAATTTAGCCCGTAACGAATTGTTCGGCGAGGATGCGCTCCTCGAGGGAGCGATCGGGGTCGAAGAGGATGTTGACGGCGAGCGATGTGTCCTCGGCAACTGAGACCTCGACGACTTCGCGCACCTCGGTATGGTCGGCCACGGCGCTGACAGGGCGCTTGTCGGCCTCGCGCATGCTGAAAACAACCTTGGCCGTCCGCGGGAGCAGTGCCCCGCGCCAGCGGCGCGGGCGGAAGGCGCTGATGGGGGTCAGCGCCAGCAGGGCGGCGTCGATTGGCAGGATCGGCCCATTGACCGAGAGATTATAGGCGGTCGAGCCAGCCGGCGTGCACAGGAGGATACCGTCGCAGATGAGTTCCTCGAGGCGAACGCGACCGTCGACCTTGACCTCGATCTTGGCGGCCTGGCGGGTCTCGCGCAGCATGGAGACCTCGTTGAAGGCCAGCGCTGTATGGGTCCGGCCGCTGGCGGTGCGGGCGCGCATGCGCAGCGGGTTTATTGCCTGGGCCTTGGCGGCCTCCAGGCGCGCCGGGAGGTCGTCGGCCGTATAGTCGTTCATCAGGAAACCGACCGAGCCGCAATTCATGCCGAAGATCGGAATGCCCCGGCGGTGGGCCTTGTGGATCGTCTGAAGCATCAATCCGTCGCCGCCCAGGGCCACGATCACGTCGGCATCCGCCTTCGCATTGCCATAGGCACGCGTGAGTTCGCGCAGGACCTGCTGGGCTTCGGTCGCGCTGGAGGCCACGAACTGGATCTTCCTGAAACGCATCAGCCCCCCGTGACAGACATGTGGCGTGCTATGGCCGGTGCAGAGTGCCGGCGGTCAATGATGAAGTCGTGGCCCTTCGGCTTGCGGGCGATCGCGTCATCGATGGCCTGCGCAAGGGCGCTGTCGCCTTGCGTCGCGCGCAGGACGTGCCGCAGCTCGGCGCTGTCGTCCTGGCCGAGGCACATGTAGAGCGTACCGGTGCAGGTCAGGCGCACGCGGTTGCAGCTTTCGCAGAAGTTATGGGTGAGCGGCGTTATGAAGCCCAGACGTCCGCCGGTCTCGGCGACGTCGACATAGCGCGAGGGGCCGCCTGTCACATAGGTGCTGTCGGTGAAGGTGAAGCGCCGTGACAGGCTCGTGCGCACCAGGGAGAGCGGCAGGTAATGCGAAATGCGATCCGCGTCGATCTCGCCCATCGGCATGGTCTCGATCAGGGACATGTCCATGCCCTGACCGTGGGCCCAGGTGACCATGTCACCGATTTCGTCCTCGTTCACGCCGCGCAGGGCGACCGTGTTGATCTTGACCCTGAGGCCTGCGGTCCGGGCGGCGTCGATGCCCTCCAGGACCTGGTCGAGCCGGCCCCAGCGCGTCACGCGGGTGAATTTTGCCTTGTCGAGCGTGTCGAGAGAAACGTTGATGCGGCGTACCCCGGCTGCGTGCAACCCGGTTGCGAAGCGGGCGAGCTGGCTGCCATTGGTGGTCAGTGTCAATTCGTCCAGCGCACCGGACGCCAAATGGCGGCCCAGGCTTTCGAAGAGGGACATGACATTGCGACGGACGAGAGGCTCGCCACCGGTGATGCGCAAGCGGCGCACGCCCTTGGCCACGAAGGCCGAACAGAGGCGGTCGAGTTCCTCGAGGGTGAGCAGTTCCTGCTTGGGCAGGAAGGTCATGTCCTCGGCCATGCAATAGGTGCAGCGGAAATCGCAGCGGTCCGTCACCGAGACGCGCAGATAGGTGATTTTCCGGCCGAAGGGATCGATCATGGGATGGAACCTTAGCAGGCGGAAGCCTGCCGTCCAGAGGAAGTGAGTCGCACGGTTGCAGAAAATCCGGCTAGACTTGGGGCCCTGAAGCGACACGCGTGCGCGGGAGCCCACATGCCATCCATGGACAAGACCATCTTAAGCATAGACCAGGGCACGACCTCGAGCCGGGCGATCGTGTTCCGCGCCGACGGGGCGGTGCTGGGTTCGGCGCAGAGGGAACACCGTCAGATCTATCCGCAGGATGGCTGGGTCGAGCATGACCCGGAGGAGATCTGGCTGGCGACGCTGCATGTGATCAAGGGTGCGCTTGAAGGACGGGCGCTGGCATCCGTGGGCGCGATCGGGATCACCAACCAGCGCGAGACAACCGTCGTCTGGGACCGCCGAACGGGCAAGGCGATCCACAATGCCATCGTGTGGCAGGACCGGCGGACGGCCAGCCTGTGTGCGCGGCTGAAGGACCAGGGGCTCGAGCCCCTGTTTGCGTCGCGCACGGGGCTGCTGCTCGATCCCTATTTCTCGGGGACCAAGGTCGCGTGGATCCTCGATCACGTGCCAGGGGCCCGCAAGCGGGCGCAGGATGGCGAGCTTGCCTTCGGGACGATCGACAGCTGGCTCGTATACCGGCTGACGGGGGGCAAGGTGCACGCGACCGACACGACCAATGCCTCGCGCACGCTGCTTTACAATATCGCGAAGCGGTCCTGGGACAGTGAACTGTCGGCAGCGCTGAATGTGCCGGAATCGCTCTTGCCGGAGGTGCGCGACTCGGTTGCCGACTTCGGCGTGACGGATGAGGGATTGTTCGGGGCCCGGCTGCCCATCACGGGCATCGCCGGCGACCAGCAGGCCGCAACCGTGGGCCAGGCCTGCCTGCGGCAGGGTCTGATGAAATCGACCTATGGCACGGGCTGCTTTGCGCTGGTGAACACGGGCATGCGCATGGCCACGTCGCGCAACAGGCTCCTGTCGACGATTGCCTATTCGGCGAAGGGCGCGACGCATTATGCGCTCGAGGGGTCGATCTTCATGGCGGGTGCGACGATCCAGTGGATGAGGGACGGCCTGAAGCTGTTCCCGAAAGCGTCTGACGTGTCGGCGCTGGCGCTCGAGGCGAACCCGGCTTCGCGCGTCTATCTGGTGCCGGCCTTTGTCGGCCTGGGCGCACCGTACTGGGACGCAGAGGCGCGCGGTGCGATCGTGGGCATGACGCGTGACAGCGGACAGGCCGAGATCGCGCGGGCGGGACTGGAGAGCGTCTGTTTCCAGACGCGCGACCTGCTCGAGGCGATGGCGAGCGACATGGGGGCTGCCGGCCTTGGTCGCCCCGAGGCGCTCCGGGTCGATGGCGGGATGGTCGTGAACGATCTCTTCTGCCAGTGGCTGGCCAACCTGACAGGCTGCCCCATCGAGCGGCCGCAGGTGGTCGAGACCACGGCGCTGGGGGCGGCCTATCTGGCGGGTACGGGTGTGGGTCTCTACGGATCGCTGGATGCCGTGGCGGCAGCGTGGCGCTGCGAGCGGCGTTTCGAGCCAGCCATCAGCCAGGACGAACGTGACCAGCGCTATGCCGGGTGGAAACAGGCGGTCGGGCGGGTCCTGACCGCGGGCTGATTTGACAGCCGTCCGGCCCGGAGGGCACTCTCGCTGCCTGACACAGGAGCGCCACCATGTCTGCTGCCAGCCTTCATGCCATCCCGTCGGTTCGCGACAAGGTCTCGCGCGAGGAGTGGCAGTTGCGTACCGACCTCGCGGCCACGTACCGGCTGGTCGCCCATCATGGGTGGGCCGACATGATCTTCACCCACATCACCGTGCGCATCCCGGGGCCCGAGCATCACTTCCTGATCAACCCCTATGGGATGCTGTTCGACGAGATCACGGCCTCCAGCCTGGTCAAGATCGACGTCGATGGCAACAAGGTGATGGACAGCCCCTATCCGGTGAACCCGGCCGGGTTCACGATCCATTCTGCGATCCATGGCGCGCGGGACGATGCGCATGCGGTCATCCACCTGCACACGGCTGACGGCGTTGCCGTTTCCTGCCAGGCGCACGGGCTTTTACCCATCAGCCAGCACGCGATGCTGGTGCACGATGATATCGCCTACCACGAATACGAGGGCGTCGCGCTCGACCACGACGAACGGCCGCGCCTGATCCGGGACATGGGCCAGAAGAACCTCATGATCCTGCGCAACCATGGAACGCTGACGGTGGGCCACACCTGTGCCGACGCGTTCATGCGGATCTACTATCTTGAGCGGGCCTGCACGATCCAGGTTCGCGCGCTGTCCGGCGGGGCCAAGCTGAACCCGACGATGGAGGGTGTCGCGGAGAAGACGGCGGGCCAGGGTCGTGGCGGGTTTGGCGGCCCGCTTGGTGGCTTCGCATGGCCGGGCCTGCTGCGGCTTCTGGACCGCAAGGATACATCCTACCGCAACTGACGCCTGACCTCATCAAGGAACATCCACGCATGAAATTCGGTGCAGGCCAGTCCGTCCGGCGGCTGGAAGATGATCGCCTTGTCCGCGGACGGGGACAGTTTGCCGATGATGTGGCCCCGGCGGGGACGCTTCATGCGGTTCTCGTTCGCTCGCCGCATGCGCATGCGCGCATCCTGTCGATTGACACATCTGCGGCACGTTCGATGCCCGGCGTTGTGGCGCTCTATACGCATGCGGATACGGCGGCAGCGGGCCTGAAACCCCTTCCCTGCACGGCGACGCTGCCGCATCGCGACGGGCGGCCGATGGTGGTGCCTGCGCGCCATGCGCTGGCGCGTGACCGGGTCAGCTACGCCGGCGAACCGGTGGCGATGGTCGTGGCCAGCAGCGCCGCGCTCGCGCGTGATGCGGCAGAGCAGGTCATGGTGGATTACGAGGACCTTCCGGCGGCGGTCGATACGGCCCGCGCCATCGGGGGACCGGTGGTGCATCCGGAGTGCCCCGACAATGTGGCGCTTGACCACGAGCTTGGCGATGCGGCTGCGACCGACGCCGCTTTTGCGCGCGCGGCGCATGTGGTGTCGATCCGTCTTGTCAGCCAGCGCGTCGTCGTCAACGCGATGGAACCGCGGGCGTGCACGGGCGCGTACGATCCGGCATCCGGCCGCTACACGCTGCACACCGGGTCACAGGGCGTGCAAGGCATGCGCAATGCCATGGCCAAGCACGTGCTGGACATTTCGCAGGACAAGCTGCGGGTCGTGACCGGCGATGTTGGCGGCGGGTTCGGCATGAAGTCGTTCATCTATCACGAGTATCCGCTGGTGCTCTTCGCGTCGAAGCAACTGGGCCGGCCCGTCAAGTGGACCTCGGACCGCTCGGAGGCCTTTCTTTCGGACACACAGGGCCGGGACAACATCACCGAGGCCTCGATCGCTTTCGACCGCGAGCTGAGAGCGCTGGCCGTGCGCACGCACACGATTGCCGCGATGGGTGGACACCTGTCGATGTTCGCCCCTTATGTGCCGACGCTGGCGGCGCCCGGCATGCAGGTGGGTGTCTATGCGATCCCCCACTTCTACACGCACACGCAGTGTGTCTACACGAACACGGTGCCAGTAGATGCCTATCGCGGGGCGGGACGCCCGGAGGCTGCGTATGTGATCGAGCGCCTGATCGACAAGGCAGCGCTTGAGCTTGGTGTCGATCCGGTGGAATTGAGGCGGCGGAATTTCATCACGCCTGCGCAGATGCCCTATACGTTCCCGGCCAAGGGCACGATCGACAGCGGCGACTTCGCACGGAACATGGATGATGCGCTGGAACTGGCGGCGTGGTCATCGTTCCCGGCGCGGGCGGCGTCAGCGAAGTCGCGCGGGCGGCTGGCGGGGATCGGCCTTGCCTATTACGTCGAGAAGACAGCCGGCGGTTTCGAGATGGCGCATGTCGAGGTGCGCGCCGATGGCGAGGTTCACGTGATCGCCGGGACGCAATCCAATGGGCAGGGCCACGAGACGGCCTATGCGCAGGTCGTTGCGGCCGAACTCGGCGTCGACATCGACCGGGTCAGGGTGTCCTTCGGGGACTCGGACCGGCTTGCCCATGGCGGAGGCACGGGTGGATCGCGGTCGCTGACCATGGCAGGTGGTGCATCGCTTGTCGCCATCAAGGACGTGGTTTCGCGCGGGGCAGCGATCGCGGCAAGCACGCTGGGCGTTGCGGCGGACCGCATCGCGTATCGCGACGGGAAGTTCCACGCCGAGGGTGCAGGTCAGGCCATCGACCTGTTCGAGGTGGCACGGATTGCCAAGGCTCAGGCCAACGAGGCAGGTATCGAGGGGATTGCAGCGACGGGTGAGTACAAGAACCCCAGCAATACCTGGCCCAATGGCTGCCATGTCTGCGAGGTCGAGATCGACCCGGAGACGGGTGTCACCGAAATCGTGCGCTATACGGTGGTCGACGATTTCGGGACGATCGTCAACCCGATGCTGGTCGCGGGCCAGGTGCATGGCGGTGTCGTGCAGGGTCTTGGTCAGGCGATGGGTGAGGAAGCCGTCTATGACAACGAGACGGGTCAGCTGCTGACGGGATCGTTCATGGACTACTGGATGCCGCGCGCCGACAACATGCCGACGATCCAGTTCAAGACGAACGAGATCCCCTGTGCGACCAATCCGATGGGCGTGAAGGGGTGCGGCGAGGCCGGGACGGTCGGGGCGATGCCCGCTTATGTGAATGCCGTCGTCAACGCGCTGGCTGCGCGCGGGGTCAGACATCTCGACATGCCGCTGACACCGATGAAGGTGTGGCAGGCGGCGCGGGGTAGATTGCAGTAACGGACCGGGAATTCGGACGGCGGAGCGGCCCCCTTCCCCTGCGCCGCTTTCGCGTCGCAGGGACTTCCCCCTGAAGGGGGAAGAGACCCAACGCGCAGCCCGCAGACGAAGGGGGGATCAGAGGCTCTCGGGGGCGAGTGTCAGTTCGAGGCCGTCGAGCTTTTCCGTCAGGCGGATCTGGCAGGCGAGGCGCGAGTTGTCCTGGACGGCAACACCGAAGTCGAGCATGTCGACTTCCTGCTGCTGGGCTTGCGGCAGTCGCTCCAGCCAGGCCTCGGCCACGTAGACATGGCACGTTGCACAGGCGCAGGCCCCGCCGCATTCGGCAGCCATGGGCAGGTTTGCGTCGCGAATGACTTCCATGGCGGACCAGTCATCGCGGCCCTTGAGTTCGTGGACGGTGCCGTTGCGGTCGGTGACGATCAGTTTCATGCCACACCCAGTTTCTTCTGCAGGCTTGAGGACGATGTCGTGTACTGGAAGCGGAGCTTCTCCTCGGGGCGACAATAACGGAAGGCCTGCTGGGCCATCAGCGCGCCTTCGTGGAAGCCCGAGAGGATCAGCTTCAGCTTGCCCGGATAGGTGTTGATGTCGCCGATGGCGAAGATGCCGGGCACGCTGCTCTCGAAGGTGCCGGTGTCCACCGGGATCAGGTTTTCATGCAGGTTGATGCCGAAATTCGCCACGGGGCCCAGCTTCATCGTCAGACCGAAGAATGGCAGCAGTGCATCGCAGGGCACCGTGAAGTCACCCCGCTCCTTGTTGTTGAGCACAATGCCGCCCAGCGCACCATCAGCCCCCTGCAGCGCCTTGATGTTGGCGACGATGAATTCCATCTTTCCCTCGGCTACGAGCGCGCGCATCTTGTTGACGCTGTCGGGTGCCGCGCGGAACCCGTCGCGATGATGGAGGAGGGTCAGCTTGCGCACCAGTGGCTGCAGGTTCAGCGTCCAGTCGAGCGCGGAGTCGCCGCCACCGGCAATCACCAGCGTTCGATCGCGGAAGGTGTCCATCTTCCGAACGGCGTAGAACACCGACTTGCCTTCATAGGCCTCGATGCCGGCGATCGGCGGGCGCTTGGGCGTGAAGCTGCCGCCGCCAGCGGCGATCACGATGCAGCGTGCGGTGATGCGCGTGCCGGCGTCGGTCGTCACGGTCCAGCCATTGCCCGCTTTCTCGAGACGCTCGGCCATCTGGCCCAGGTGATAGGTCGCGTTGAAGGGCTTGATCTGGTCGAGCAGGCGGTCGGTCAGCCCCTGCCCCGTGACCTCGACGAGCGCCGGGATGTCGTAGATCGGCTTCTCGGGATAGAGCTCGGTGCACTGGCCGCCCGGCCGGTCGAGGATATCGATCAGGTGCGCCTTGAGGTCAAGCAGTCCCAGCTCGAAGACTGCAAACAGGCCCGTGGGGCCCGCGCCGATGATGACCACATCGGTCGTGTGCTCGGAGCCGGGAGGGGCGACCGTAATTGACATTTCACTTCTCTCTTATGTTATTCAATTTATTATGTATTTTTTACATGTGAATTCGAGGATGCGCCAGAGGCCTGCGTTCAGGGCGTCGGTGCCGCGGCTTGCGCGTCCGGATGACACGTTGCCGCCCGGGTTGTGACCCGCCATATCCGAAATCGGTCGGCGAAAGACAAGAGGGATGACTGCGATGAAAACGCACGAGGCTGACCGGGATGGCGTGCCGGCCGTGGAATGCGCCGGCATGGCCGATGTGCGGCGCGAGATCGACCGCATCGACCGCGCCTTGGTCCGGTTGCTTGCCGAACGGCTGACCTATATCGAGCGTGCCGGGCACATAAAGCCGTCGCGCAGCACGGTGCGTGACGAGGACAGGATCCGGGATGTCCTGGCCAAGGTCCGCACCACATGCCAGCAGGAGGGCTTTCCCTTCGCCATTGCCGAGCCGGTCTGGCGGCAATTGATGGAAGGCTGCATTGCGCACGAGTTCGACGTATTCGACGCGCGCAGTGAGGCGCGTACCAAGGCAGCCAGCGCCTGAGAGGCCGTTCCCATGCATCGCAATGTGCTTTTCATCACCGCCGACCAGTGGCGCGGTGACTGCCTGTCGGCGCTCGGGCATCCGGTCGTGCGCACGCCGAACCTGGACCGGCTGGCGCGCGAGGGGGCGCTGTTTGCCCGCCATATCTGCAACACGGCGCCCTGCTCGCCTGCACGCGCGACGCTGCACACGGGGCTCTACCAGCACAATCACCGGGTTGCGATGAATGGCACGCCGCTGGACCGGCGGCATACGAACTGGGCGCTCGAGGCGCGCGCCGCGGGGCATGATCCATGCCTGATCGGCTACACGGACCAGACGCCGGATCCGCGCGACCTTCCGGCTGACGATCTGCGGCTGACGACCTATGAGAACGTGCTGCCCGGCCTCAACCCGATCGCCCATGTGGGCATGGATCATCCAGGGCCTTGGGCGGACCATCTTCGCGCGCGCGGTTACACCCTGCCCGATCCCGAACGCTTCGTCATCTGGATGCGCGAGAGCGGGCCCGACTACGAGGATGGCGCTGCCGTGCCGCGGCCGTGGTCGATCCGGGCCGAGGATAACGACACCACATGGCACATCGACCAGGCCATCGACTTCATCAGTGCACGCCGTGACCAGCCCTTCATGCTTCACCTGTCGCTGCTGCGGCCGCATCCGCCGTGGATCGCTTCTGAGCCCTGGAACCGCCTCTATGACCCCCGGAGCATGCCGCCCCCCTTGCGTGCGGCTAGCCGCGCGGCGGAAGGGCTGCAGCACCCCTGGCTTGCGCATCACCTGTCGCATCCGCTTCACGCGTCACCGGATGACATGCGCCAGCTGCAACGCATGCGAGCGGTCTATTACGGGCTGATGAGCGAGGTCGATGCGGGCCTTGGCCGCCTGTTCGACCATCTGCGGCAGGAGGGCCTCTGGGACAACACACTCCTCGTCTTCACCAGCGACCATGGCGAGCAACTGGGCGACCACTGGATGCTGGGCAAGGCCGGCTATTTCGACCAGTCCTTCCATGTGCCGCTCATCATCCGCGACCCATCTGCGGCAGCCGATGGTCAGCGCGGCCGCGTGGTGCACGCGTTCACCGAGCATGTCGACATCATGCCGACGCTGCTGGCGCACATGGACCTTGCGGTTCCGCCGCAATGCGACGGTGTGGCGCTCCAGCCATTCCTCCACTCGAACGGGCCTGGGGCATGGCGAACGCATGCGCACTGGACGTTCGACTTCCGCGATGCCAGTTTCGATGGTCCCGAGCAGGCGCTGGGGCTGACGCTGCACCAGTGCAACCTTGCGGTCATCCGCGGCGAGCGGTTCAAGTACGTGCATTTTGCCGGACTGGAGCCGTTGCTTTTCGACCTGGCCAGCGATCCGGGCGAGTTCTTCAACGTGGCCGCAAATGAGGACTACGGGGCCGTGGTGATCCAGCACGCGCAGGCGCTGATCTCGTGGCGGCTGAGGCACGAGGACCAGACGCTGACGCACATGATGGCGACCCCCAAGGGGATCCTCAGCCGGCCATCGCCGCGGGCCTGATCAGATCAGGTTGACGCGCATGTTGTCCCGAGCGACGAAGCAGCCGGACCAGGCGGCAAGCGCCTCGGCCTCGAGTTCTTCCATGAAGTGGTCCTCATGGTCGGGATCGTGGTGGAAGATGGCGAGGCGCTTTGCGCCCGCGGCCTGGGCAAGGCGCATCCCCTCCTGCCACGTCGAGTGGCCCCAGCCGCGGCGGGCGGGGAACTCGGCGTCGGTATAGGTGCAGTCATAGATGACGAGGTCCGCGCCTTCGATCAGCGCCAGGATGTTCTGGTCGGGCTGGCCCGGCGTATGCTCGGTATCGGTGACATAACAGAGCGACTTGCCCTTGTAGTCGAGACGATATCCGGTGGCGCCGTCCGGATGGTTGAGCCGGGCGGTGCGGACGGCGATGTCCGAAGATATGCTGAAGCTGTCGCCTGCGCGGAAGTCCACGAACTCGATCTGGGCCTGCATGATGTCGATTGGCACCGGGAAGAAGGGATGCGTCATCTGGCCTGCGAGCACATTCTGGATACTGAGGCCGGTGTCGAGATGGCCGGCAATGATGCGAAAATGGTGTCCCTTGCTGAAGGCTGGCTGGAAGAACGGGAACCCGTGGATGTGGTCCCAGTGGGTGTGTGACATGAGGATTGTCGCCTCGCGCAGCTGTTTGCGCAGGAACCACTTGCCGAGGTTGCGCACGCCCGTGCCGAGATCGAAGATCACGCGGCGCCCCCCCATCGCAACCTCCACGCAGCTCGTGTTGCCGCCATAGGTCAGGTGGTTCGGTCCCGGGCAGGCGACCGTCCCCCTCGTGCCCCAGAATTTGACCTTGAAACCCATGCCTTGCCCCTGGCTCCCGCAATCTTTCCAGTTTAACCGGGTAATGCCGCGCCTGGGCGGCCGATTTGAGGTCCGGTGACCACCATCACAGCGGATTATCGCGGATGAAGCGGCGTGCGGCGAGGAAGGCCTCGTGCAGTGCTGGAAGGTTGCCCGCCTCGAGGGGTGCGGCCTCGGCCCGGGCGGCGGCTTCGGCGACGTCGAAGGCCCCTACGCCGCGGGCCGAGCCCTTCAGCGTATGCGTCAGCTCTTTCCATGATTTCGGGTCCGAGGCGATCTCGAGTGCATCGAGGATCTGCTCGGTCTGCAGCAGGAACAGCTGGAGGACCTCGCGCATGACGTCTGTGTCTTCAGCGGCCTGCGTACGCAGGTGCGCGTAATCGACGGCCGTCGTGGATGCGGGCATGGTGGTCCTCCCGGGTTTGTTTCGGGCGAGTCTAAAGCCGAGGGGACACCAAGGCGTTAATGCCTGCGCCTAGAAGGGGACCCAGCCTCCCGGGAAGGGTGACACGCCAAAGACAAGGTGATGGGCAAACATCACGGCGAGGAAGACGATGATCGCCACGGCCTGGCGCCAGCCCATGAGTTCGCCGAGCGCAAGGCGGTTGCGGCCCTTGAGGATAGCGGCGAAGGGAATGTTCGAGGTCTGGCTGGCGAAGCCGTCCCATTGCGCCGGATCCCGCCGTCGGCGCTTGGCGTCGATCGAAAAGGTGCCCAGCACCGACAGGACAAGGAAGGAACCAAAGAAGTAAACGGATGCAAGATCGCCATTGGCGGCGAGGTGGAAGCCCGCCCAGATGGCGACGCCCCAGAGGAACGGGTGGCGCGTGATGCGCAGCATCCCGGTCACGATGTCCTTGCGGGCTGACAGTGCGGCCTGGCCGACGGCTGTCGGATTTGGTGCCAGCAAACCTGGCACGACAAACAGAAACGCCAGCAACAGAACGAGGCCGCCAGCGTGGCGCAGGCCCTCGCCCAAGTCCCACAGGAACGGATTGTCGCCCATGAGCGCCGCGTTGTAGCCCGCTGCCATCCATACGATGCCGCCAATGCTTGCCAGCGAGAAGAGGCCTGCAAAGGGTCCCTCGCCGATGGAGGCGACGATGGCGTCGCGCCAGCGCGTTCCCGATACAAGAAGATGGATGGCCAGAAAAAATACACAGGCGACAATCAGCTGTTCCATGGTCTTCACACTCCCTGCCGACGCAGCGTTATCCTATCACGCAGCGCGCGAATCAGTCGTCGCGCGGGTTGCTTCATGAGGGCTCGCATCATTTCTGCTCGCTTCGCTCCTTAACTTTGCGACCTGCCAAATCGCTGTCCCTGCTTGGGTTTCGATCCACAATCACTTGCGGTGTGACGAATCTTGGGTCGTGCTCTCCGGGCCGGAAAATGGTAAGTTTTTGGTTAATTCGAGCCGTGCCTTCCGCGGCTCGATCGTGCGCAGAGGGTCTTGCATGCAGCGTGTCCAGCCGGCGGATGTCCGCCCCTATGCCGATATACCATTGCGAGCCCCTGCCCAGGGAACGCCCGACGTCAAGGAACTGCGCCCCGACATGGAGGTGCGCCCCGACGCGCCCGTTCCGCAGCCGGCCGCGACGCCGGCGAGTGGCGAGCGCGCTGGCCTGTCGCCCTTCAAGGCCGTGTTTCTCTTCAGCGCGCTCTGGCTGTCGGCCCTCGGGGCTTACGGGGTTGGCGTGCTTGGGTCGGAGGCTGCGAGCAAGCTGTCACCGGAATGGCTGTTTGGCGTAGCGGCGATTGCGATCATCCCGGTGGCGCTTGCGCTCTTTGCCGCGGTGATCATGAACGAGGCCAACAATCTGAGACGCCAGGCGCTTGCACTTGCGGCCTCGACGCAGAACCTTCTGCGGCCCGATGATCAGGCCGCGCGCAACGTGCAGCGCCTCAGCCACGCCATCAAGCGCGAGCTTGACGGGCTGACGGGTTCGCTTGACGCGGCTACCAAGCGGATGGCGGCGATCGAAGCCTCGGCCAATGAACGCATCGCGCTGATCGAGCGGACGGCGTCAGCTGCACAGGAGCGGGTCGAGAAGGCCACTGGCAAGCTGGGGGCGGAGCGCGAGAAGCTCGCGCAGTTCACGCAAGCCCTTGATTCCGTCGTGCTTGCCGCCTCGGAGACGCTGACAACGCGGCTGCAGGATGCCCGCGCGGCGGTGCGCACGGCGAGCGAAAGCCTGCACGCTGAGCATGGCGCGATTGCCGGCCTCGTCTCGACGCTGCAGTCGGCATCGCAGGCGGTGTCAAGCAAGGCGCTCGAGACCAGCCAGGAACTGGAGCGGCAGGCGCAACGGCTGGATTCCGCGTCGGAGGCAGCGGCGGCGCGCTCGGAGCAGGTGATCATGCGCCACGAGCGGCAGCGTGCGGCCTTCGCCGAGACCATCGACCGTCTCAAGCAGGAAAACGACCATATGGCGCGCGCGCTGGACTTCCAGCGCGAAGGCATGAGCAAGCTTGTGAATGCCATGTCCGAGGAGACGCGAAAGATCGGCACCTTTACGACCGAGAGCGCACGGCGCCTTGACGAGACGGCCTCGACCATGGCGCTGCGGATCGTCGAAACGACCAAGCTGTTCGCGCGCGAGTCCGAGAAGCTGCGCACATCGACCGAGCTGACCATGACGGGTCTCGAACAGGCCGTGCAGAGCATCAAGATCGCGGGCGACAGCTCGTTCGATGCAGCTGGCCGGCTGGGGTCTGTGCTGGTGGGCTTGCGCGATACGGCGGCGTCGGCATCGCAACAGATCGAGGGAAGCGTCGGACGGCTCTCAAAGATGCTGGCCGACATGCCGGCGGAAGCGTCAAACCACGTCAAGCTGCTCGGGCAGATGATCGACGAGCAGGCGCGCTCGATGCGCGAACTGAACACGCGCGTGGCTGCCGCCTTCGACCGGGTGCAGGGCATCGAGCTGTCGCGTGCGCCCGGCGGCGGCTACGCCGGCGACATGGGCGAGGCGCCCCTGCCATCGCCACGCCACCTGCCAGCGCCACAGCCGGCTCACCGGCAAATGGACCTGCCCGAGCCAGTGGCGCCACCGCCTCCGGCAAACTATCGTGCAGCCCCGCCTGTCGAGCCGCCGATGCCGCCGACGCGCATCAGGCCTGCACTGCCGCAGCAGCCCCCGGCCCAAGCCTATGGGTCCGAGATGGGTGAGGCATCGGCACCCATGGCTGGCTATCCGCAGAACAGGCCTGCCTCCGGCGAGCGGCCTGGACAACCGCCGCATGCCGCGCCGGATGGCCAGGAAGGCCGTGGCTGGTTCAACCTCGCCCGCCGCTTCGTGCGCACCTCGCCGGACGAAGTTGACGGGGCCGGGGAGGAGCGCGGCAACTGGGACATGAAGTCCCTGCTGGCAGCCGCCGAGACAAAGCATGGATCCGAGCGACGGACGCCGGCCCCGGCAGCCGTGCCGCAGTTCAGGGCTGACCCGCGCGAAATCCGGCAGGCCGAACAGGGTGTGCCGCCTGATCAAGGCCGCGCACAGGCATCGCGCATCGACCCACCCGCGCCGAGCCGCGCGGAAGCGCCTTCACCCCGTGCTGCCCCGGTGCCGCCACGCGCGGGCCTGCCTGCAAAGCCTGCCGCGCCGCAACCGGTTGTGGCGGCGAATGCGCCGTCGCACCAGATGTCCTCGCGCCACATGATCGAGGCGCTTCAGGCCATGGCGATCGACCTGTGCCGCTTCCTCGAAGATGATCCGCCGCACGAGCTTCTGAAGCGCTACCGCAACGGCGAGCGCAACGTGTTCGCGCGGCGTCTTGCAGGCGCGCTTGGCCCCGAGCACCTCCAGATGATCGCACAGAAGCACCAGAGCGACCGGGAATTCAGGGACACTGTAGATCGCTACATCCACCAGTTCGAGGCGCTGCTGGAACTGACCGCCCGCAATGACCGGGACAATGTGCTGGTGGAAACCTACCTGTCGTCGCAGACGGGCAAGGTGTACATGACGCTGGCCTCGGCGACGGGGCGGCTGTCCTGAGGCCTGGCGTCGGGTTGATCCACGAATGAAAAAAGGGCGGAGACCGAGGTCTCCGCCCTTCGTGCATTCCGGAACCCGCCCTCGGAGGGGTCGGGGGCGCTAGCTGGCGGCCTTGGACGTGGCGCGCACGATCTCGCGCTTCAGCTTGCGGGCGCGCTCGGAGAGCGTGTCATCGCCGAGCTTCAGGATGAAGGCGTCGAGGCCACCGTTGTGGTCGATCGAGCGCAGCGCGTGCTTGGAAATGCGCAGCCGCACGGAGCGATCGAGCTTGTCGGACATCAGCGACACCTCGGACAGGTTCGGGCGGAACTTGCGCTTGGTCTTGTTGTTGGCGTGGCTGACATAATGTCCGCTCAAAACCGCCTTGCCTGTAAGCTCGCAACGCCGTGCCATCGAAGTCGTCCTGCCGTTCAGATCGTTAATCCGCGCGGTCGGGCCGCGCATGAGGGCCGGACCTATAGTTGAGGCACCGGGGTATCGTCAAGGTTTGGGGAAGACTTTCGACAGGATCCTGCCTGCGGCAGATGCGGGGGTTACCTGCCCGCCTGCGACCATTTTCTCGAGTTCCCGGATCTCGCCAGCCACGCTGTCCCTTTCACGGAGCTGGGCGACCAGGCCCTCCCGGAGTTCGCTCCAGAACCAGGCGAGGCGCTGGAGCCTGCGGTGCTCGTCCCACTGGCCCGAAGCCTGCAAAGTGGCGCAAAACCGCTCCACATGGGCCCAGTATTCAGGGATCCCCGTGCGGGTGGGGCTCGAGACAAGGGCGACCTCGGGGTGCCAGCCGGCGAATTTCGGCCGCATGAAATGGAGGGCGGCGGCGTATTCCGCGGCGGTGCGGTTGGCCGCGTGCAGAAGGTCACCATCTGCCTTGGTTACCAGCGCGATGTCGGCGAGCTCCATGATGCCGCGCTTCATCCCCTGCAATTCGTCTCCGCCCGAGGGGGAAATCAGCAGCGTGAAGATGTCCACCATGTCTGCCACCGCGGTTTCAGACTGGCCAACGCCCACGGTTTCCACGATCACGACGTCGAAACCCGCGGCCTCGACAAGGACAATCGATTCCCTCGTGCGGCGGGCGACACCGCCCAGGGTGGTCCCCGAGGGCGAGGGCCTGATGAAGGCCTGTGGGCTCTGCGCAAGTTCGGGCATGCGGGTCTTGTCGCCAAGGATCGAGCCGCCGGAGCGCTGCGAGGATGGATCGACGGCGAGGACCGCGACCTTGCGCCCGGCGCCGATCAACCATGTGCCCAGGGCCTCAATGAACGTTGATTTTCCGACCCCCGGCGCGCCCGAGAGGCCAACCCTGACGGCCCGGCCGGCATGCGGCAGGGCGGCGTTGGTCAGGCGCTGGGCCATCTCCTGGTCATCGTGGCGCAGGGATTCAACAAGGGTTATCGACTTGGCCAACGCCCGGCGGTCGCCAGCCGCCAGCCTTTCGACCAGTCCAGCCACCCCGTTGTCAGATGATGAGCGCAAGTTCATCTTTTCCGTGACGATTGCCGCTTGATGATTACGCTGGATTTCCGCCACAATTCAACCAAGGTGACGGGCCACATATGAACCGGCTGCGGGGCCGGGGCATTTCCGCCGTTGTCAATCGAGACTGAAGAGGTTTTCCTGCCAATGCTCAAACGCCTCCTGATCGCTTCCTGCCTGGCCCTCGTGCCCACCGCATCGATGGCGCAAGGAATGAATGTGCAGCCTGCAGCGGACGAATCGCAGAAGGGTCCCTCCAGCACGATCCAGCTTGTATGGCAGGTCTATCTCGGGGGCTTCAACCTTGGAAACATCGGCCTGAAGACGAGTTTCAGCGGCAATGGCTACTCGGCAGTGTCGAAGCTGAAGACGGCTGGCGTCGTGAACTCGTTCTACGAGGCGGTGATCGACGCGTCGACCGTCGGGCTTGTGGCGGGGCCGAGCCTGCAGCCCACCAAGTACAACTCGAACACCGTCAACGAGAAGATGTCACAGAAGGTCGACCTGACCTACTCGGCGGCCGGGATCGAGCTGTTCGCCGAGCCCGCCTACAACACCGAGCGCTATCCGGTGAGCGCCGACCAGAAGCGCGGCACGCTCGATCCGCTGTCGGGCATTGTCCTGGCCCTCTCGGGCGTGTCGCGCTCGAGCGCGAAGCCCTGCGGCGACACGGTACGCGTGTTCGATGGTCGCCGGCGCTATGACATCGACCTGAAATTCCAGGGAAACGACAAGCTCAGGTCAGACGAGGGCTATTCGGGCCCTGCGATCCGCTGCACGGTCAGCTACAGGCAGCTCGCCGGCTTCAAGCCCAACATCAACAGGGGTCGCGCGCTGCCGACGATCTCGGTGTGGTTTGCGAACCTTGAGAGCACGACGGGGGGGCCGGTGCAGTCCTTCCACGTTCCGGTAAAGATCATGACCGAGACACCCTACGGGATCGCACTTGCGCATGCCCGCAAGATCACGGTCGACGGCGTGCAGAAGTCGAACTGACCCGGCCCTCCTCTCTCAGACCCGGATGCGCGAGGGCGTGAGGGCCTCGATGTGGACGAGCACGTCGATGGTGGGCCTCGGCATTATGCTACCGGGGAGGTTGAGGTCGACCCAATGATTTGCCGCATAGCCAGGGGCCCTCATGCTGTAGTGTCGGCTGGCCCAGGTGCTCATCGCCGGGGTCTTCGGCAAGGCTGCCAGATCGATCCATGCGTCGCCGCCGCCGTTGCTTCGAAACAGGCCTGCGAGGCGGCCTGAGCGGTAGGGCCAGTCGATGACCTCGTAAGGCAGCGTTGCTGGCGGCAAGGGCGAGAGAAATTCAGTCGGCACTGCATTGAAGCGCGCTGTGGCGTATTCGAACAGCACCGCGCGATAGCGCTCACCCAGCGTCCGGCGGAGGAAGTGACCCGTGGGCTTGAAGACATCGCCGCCATGGCTGGCCGGCGCCCCGGCAACGTGGTTGTTGTGGGCCCAGTAAGCGCCCGCGCGTTCGGCTGCGTGGTGAAGGATGTTGTCGGCCATGTAGATGTCGCGGCGACTGAAATATTCACCCAGATCACCCTCGAGCTTGCCATCGGCGGTTTCAAGCTCGAATGCCCTGAGCCCCTGCCAGGCGGTACGCGCCGATTGCGCGGCGTCGGCCCTGCCGGGCGCGCGAGCATGGGGGCCATCGGGGGCCAGCAGATCCTGCAGGTCAACCAGCGCCTGCATGCATGCCTGCGCCTGTCTGGTCGTCAGCGCGGAGATCAGGTCGGGAAACCTCATCTTGCGTACCGCCGGATTGATCACGGGTTCGAGCCGCCCGGCAAAGCCATCGGCTGCGACGGCATCGACGGTGCGCAACCAGTCGAGCGCAAAAACGGTGTCTGGTGCGGTCGCCTGGCAATCAATGCCGATGATGCGAACGGGGGTTTTCGCTGACCTGTTCCAGGTTCGCAGCCACTCGACGATATCGATGAGCGGGTCAGCCTTCAGAATGCGGAATATGTTGGCCGATACAACGCGCTCGAGGGCGCTGCCCTGCCCGCCCGCGATGAAGGCGTCAAGCTGTCGACCGCCGGCCGCATTGGCCTCGAGGAAGACGGCTCCGATCGCGCCGGCCTCGACGAGCCCCTTGATGATCTGGGCCTTGCAGGCAACGTCCTCGTGGCTTCCGTGGGTTGCCTCGCCGATGCCGATCACCTGCGCGCCGGCAAGCGCCCTGACCATCGCACCGTCGGCCATGATCGACGCGGGCCTTGCAGAGTCAAACCGCCGGGTGTTGTCCTTCATCCATGCGAGCACGTCCTTCTCGGCGGCGGCGCGCTCCCATTCGCCATAGCCCCACCAGGCTGCACTGCCGACTGCAAGCGCGCCACCGCCCGCGAGAAGCGCCCTTCGCGTTGTCCTGAACCTGCTCATCCCGTTCGACTCCTTCCCGCAGCGGGGGCTGCATGGCGTCCCCGCATAGATGATGAGCGAGGCGCGCGTGCCACAGCAAGGCCCTTTCCTGCATCACATTCCACCGTTGCGTGCATCGAACCGGGGTCTACCAACCGGTTTTGCTTGGCCCGGCCTTTGCCGCGCCTGACAATGGGAACAGCCGATTCGAGCCAGGCGGGCGCCCCACACCCATGTCTTTCTCGCTCTACCTCAAGCGTACCGACCATCTCCTGCGCCGCTGGGCGGAGGAACCGATCGGCGTTGCCGTGCCCTTCCTCGCGTTCTTTGCGGTCTGGCTGCCCGAACAGATGCCCGACATGTTCGCCGGGATGGAGTTCACGTGGCGCGAAGGTGACCCCGTTCACTACGCCCTCTCGCGGCCATTCCTCTTTGCTGTTTCGGCTACGCTGCTCGGGCTCAGCGCGTGGTTCTGGACGCGGGCGGCGCTAACGGCGCAGCGCGAGCATGGCGAACTGGACAAGATCCGCATCGCGCGGGGACGCGGCACCGGGCATCCGGACACGCCGACGGTGGCAGGGGACCGGCAGCGTCGCCGCGACAGCGCAGCCGACCATGAGGACTGGAGCCATGAGTGGGCGCCGCGCATCGCGCTTCTGGCTGCCGGTGGCATCACGCTGCTGCCAATCGTGTTCTTCTTCTTCGTGAACAATCAAGACGGCAACCTGCAGGTCCAGCTTGCTTTTGACCGCTCCACGCTCGGCCTGATCGGGGCACAGTTGCTGAGTTTCGGCCTGGTCGGCCTGCTGTTCTTCTTTGTCGTGCATCGCACGCGGTTCCAGTGGATGCGCGCCTTCGACGCGCCGGTATGGATGAAACGCCAGCGGTTCACACGGATCCTCGCCTTCGCACCGTTCGGCTGGCCCTTTGCGATCCTGTCGCTGGCTTGCAGCCTGGCCGCGCTTGCCTGCGTGATCTTCAGGCCCGCGTGGGTCGGGCAGCTTGACGCGCCCACGGCAGCAATCGCGTCGCTTGCCTTTGCCGTGGGCCCGCTCGTGGTGCTGCTTGCCGTGTTCCGCGGGCTGGTCGAGCGGATGTTCGGCCTGGTCCATTGGCTTTCCCATCACGGTCGCTCGCGCGCGATGATCCCGGGCGAGCGGCATCGCGTAAAGCGGCTCAGCAATGCGCTGGGAACGGTGGCCATGCTGGCATGGTTCCTGTCACCCCCGTGGATGACGGACGCGCATCCCAAGCACCCGGTGCCGCTGCTTGCGGCAAAGGTGGTCGAGCCCTCGGGTGCCGGGGCCTGTCCGCAGCCGGGCGTCGCCGGAGTGACGGCAGGTGCCTGCAGGCCCGACCTCGAGACCGCCTTGCGCCACTGGGTTGAAACGCGTCGTGGCAATGGCCCGGCTGAGGCGCGGATGCCCGTGATCATCGTGGCGGCGGCGGGTGGCGCCAGTCGTGCTGCCGCGTGGCTGCTGTCCTCCATGCGGATGCTGGACCTGCAGACGAATGGCGAGGCCGGCCGCCATGTGTTTGCGATCAGCGGCGTGTCCGGCGGCAGCCTCGGGGCGGTCAGCTATGTTCGCCTGGTTGCGGCGCATGGCGATGCCGAGGGGCGACTTGACTGGAACAAGCCCGAGGTTCGAAGGGCCCTGGGTGCACTGGCCACAGAGGACCTCTTGTCGGCGACGATCTCGACCTACTTCCTGAGCGACATGTTCGGGAGCATCGTGGGCCCGCTCTGGGCGCGCAGCCCCATTCGTGACCGCAATGCCGTGCTCGAGCATTCGTTCGACCTGCTCTGGCAGGAACAGGATGGCTTCAGGTTGCGCGGGGAACCGCGCGACACGCCCGTGGGCCTGGTCGAACTCTATGCGCGCCTCGATGCCCGGCGCGCGGGCCGCGCCTCGCTGCCGCATGTGATCCTGAATGGCTCTGATGTGAGCACGGGACGCCGGATCCTGACCTCCTCGATCCGCACCAACGCGAACCCGGGCGACTTTCCCGACAGCAGCGACTTCATCAAGCTCGTCTCGCGCGACATTTCCCTGTCCACGGCGGTCACCAACTCGGCGCGCTTTCCCTTCGTGTCGCCCGCCGGCAGTTTCCGGAGCGTGACCGAGGGCAAGGGCTACCAGATCATCGATGGCGGCTATTTCGAAAACTATGGTGCGCGTAGCGCGTCGGAGCTGGCGCTTGCCATCGAAAACCTGAATGCGAAGGATCCGACGCTGAACGTGGTACCGGTCATCGTCATCGTGTCCAATGACCTGGAGGCCTTTCAGGCGCCCGCCCTGAAGGACGGGAAGTGCCGGCCGCAGCTTGGCGACCTGCGCCCGGACGGCATGCAGATCACGGTTCGCTGCGACGAGCCTTCCACCCTCCAGGCCTGCACGGAAGGCAGTGCCGCCGACGGCGATATGGGGCCCGGGGTCCGCCGCAGCAGCCTTGTGCCGCAATCGCTGGCTCCCTTCCTCGGGCTTGCGTCGACCCGCTCGTCGCACGGGCGCGACGCACTGAACATCGTGAAGGCGCAGATGTGCAGGGTGCCGCCTGGAACATCCGATGTACCGGCGACGCGCATGATCCATGTCGCCCTGCCCGAGCCCGAGATCAAGCCGAATACCCCGGGTGGCGGCACGTCGACACCGGAGCAAAGGGTCAAGCAGTCGGCGCCGATGAACTGGGTTCTCAACCCCTATGCGTGCAATTACATGATGAACGTGGCGCCGGCGCTGCCGTTCAATCTCAACCAGGGACGCAAGCTTGACGCCACGATCGCCGCCATCGCGCGGAGGGCGCCCGCCAAGATGCGCACGCCTGGCCAGCCCATCGACTGCGGCCTTGGCGGCGGGGCTTCAGGACAGAAGGGGCCTGGGCTCATCGCCCGGTTCCCGTGACGGGGCGAGGTCCAGCGCCGGATCGGCCTCGACCACGGCGGCGTTGTCGGCGATCTCGACGTCCTTGAGACGCCGCTCGACGGCGCGGGCCCGCACGCTGATCTCCTGGATCGAGTTCTGCGCCGTCTGGAGCTGGCCTGACACCTTTTCCCAGACATCGGCGTATTTCTTGAATTCGGCCTTGGCCTCGCCGAGCACGCGCCAGACCTCGCTTGAGCGCTTCTGGATGGCGAGTGTGCGGAAGCCCATCTGCAGGCTGTTGAGCAAGGCGTTCAGCGTGGAAGGACCGGCGATGGTGACGCGGTACTTGCCCTGCAGCCTGTCGGCGAGGCCCGGCATGCGCTGCGCCTCGGCGAAGAGGCCCTCGGTCGGCACGTACATCACGGCGAAGTCGGTCGTGTGTGGAGGCCTGATGTATTTGGAGGAGATGCGCCTGGCCTCTGTCTCGAAGACAGACGCCAGCGCGTCGACGGCCTCGCGCACCCTTGCGGCATCGCCAGCATCCCAGGCTGCCACGAGGCGTTCGTAGTCCTCCTTGGGGAACTTGGCGTCAATCGGAAGGAAGATCTCGGTGCCCTCGGCCTGGCCAGGCATGCGGACGGCAAACTCGACGACTTCGGCCGAGCGCGGGTCCATGCGGGCGTTGACGACATATTGCTCGCGCACGAGGACGGTGTCGAGCAGCGCGCCGAGCTGCATTTCGGCCCAGCCACCGCGATCCTTCACATTGGACATCAGGCGCTTCAGGTCGCCCACGCCGGTGGCCAGCGCCTGCATCTCGCCCAGGCCCTTGTGAACCTGCTCGAGCCGGTCGGAGACCACGGAGAAGCTTTCTCCAAGGCGCTTTTCCAGTGTGCCCTGCAGCTTTTCCTCGACGGTGGCGCGCATGGCTTCGAGTTTGGCCTCGTTTTCGGTGCGCATGCGCTCGAGGCTTTCGGTCACAGCGCGGCGCAACGTGTCCTGTGTCTGGGTCGTGGAGTCCGACAGCGCCTTGACGTCGGCCTTCAGCATGTCTGCCAGTACGCCCATGGTGTTGCGCACCTCGTCGCGCAGGCTGGTCGAGAACTCGCCGGATGTACGGGAAAATTCCTCGAACTTCTTGTCAACGCCCGCCCGGTTCTCGGAGAGCGTAACCTGGATCGTGTTGCCGAAATCGAGGATGCCCTGGTTCACCTCGCGGCGGAGTTCGCGGCCGCTTTCGTCGGTGTCGCGGCGGGCACGCTGCTCACCATCGCGCACGGCAGCCTCGGTGCGTTCGGCCAGCGTGGCGAGGCGCTCGAAGCTGGGCAGGAGGTCGCGCGCAACGCTGTCGGCGCCCGCACGTCCCAGCCTGACCCAGAGGAATACAACTGCCACGAGGGCAAGGAGCGAGAGCGCGATGTTCAGATAGAGGAGCAATTCCATTGGGGGATTTCCTTCCGTCGACGGGGCAGCGCAAGGGGCAAGGCAAGCCGTGGGGCGCGCCTTGCCGGGACAACGCAGGCGGTGTTGCTTCAGGCCGCGCGCTTCGATTGCGCGCGGATGAGCTTCAGGACTTCAGAGGCGGCCACGGGTATGTTCGTGCCCGGGCCGAAGATGGCGGCTGCGCCGGCAACCTTCAGCGCCTCGTAGTCCTGCGCCGGGATCACACCACCCACCACGATGAGAATGTCGGAGGCGCCCTGCTTCTTCAACTCGGCGCTGAGCGCGGGCACGAGCGTCTTGTGGCCAGCCGCCTGGCTCGAGACGCCGATCACGTGCACGTCGTTGTCGATCGCATCGCGCGCGACTTCGGCCGGGGTCTGGAACAGCGGTCCCACGTCAACATCAAAGCCGAGATCGGCAAAGGCGGTGGCGATCACCTTGGCGCCACGGTCATGCCCGTCCTGGCCCATCTTCACGACCAGCATGCGGGGCCTGCGCCCCTCGTCGCGGGCGAAGGCTTCGATTTCGCCGCGGATGGCCTCGAAGCCGGCGTCGCCCTCATAGGCGGCGCCGTAGACGCCGCTGATCGAACGCGTCTCGGCGCGGTGGCGGCCGAACACGGCTTCCAGCGCGTCGGAGATCTCGCCGACCGTTGCACGGGCGCGGGCCGCGTCGACGGCGAGGGCCAGGAGATTGGCCGCGCCGCGCGCGCCTTCAGTCAACGCCTTGAGCGCCTCGTCGACGCGGGCCTGGTCGCGCGTGCCCTTGATCTTCTGCAGGCGCGCGACCTGCCGGGCACGCACGCGGTCGTTGTCGATGTCACGGACCTCGACCTCAGGCTCGTTCGCCAGGCGGTACTTGTTCACGCCGACGATGACTTCCTCTGCCCGGTCCACGGCGGCCTGCCTGCGGGCGGCGGCTTCCTCGATCCTGAGCTTGGGCCAGCCCGCGGCAACCGCCTTCGTCATGCCGCCCATGGCTTCGACCTCGTCGATGAGCTTCTGTGCGTGGACATCGAGTGCATGGGTCAGCGCCTCGACATAATAGGAGCCGCCCAGAGGATCGACGACCTGGGTGACCTTGGCCTCAGACTGGAGGATGAGCTGGGTGTTGCGCGCGATGCGGGCCGAGGTTTCCGTCGGCAGGGCGATGGCCTCGTCGAAGGAGTTGGTGTGGAGCGACTGCGTGCCGCCGAGGACGGCGGCCATGGCCTCGTAGGCGGTGCGCACGATGTTGTTGAAGGGATCCTGCTCGGTCAGCGAGACGCCGGAGGTCTGGCAGTGCGTGCGCAGCATCAGCGATTCCGGCTTCTTCGCGCCGAGGCCCTTCATGGTGCGCGCCCACATCTGACGGGCGGCGCGCAGCTTTGCGATCTCCATGAAGAAGTTCATGCCGATGGCGAAGAAGAACGACAGGCGCGGGGCAAATTCGTCGATGTCGAGGCCCTTGGCCTGGGCTGCCTTGACGTAGGCAATGCCGTCGGCAAGTGTGAAGGCGAGTTCCTGGACCGCGGTCGCGCCGGCCTCGTGCATGTGGTAGCCGGAGATCGAGATCGAGTTGAACTTGGGCATCTTCTCGGCGGTATAGGCGATGATGTCGGCAATGATCCGCATCGAGGGCTCGGGGGGGTAGATGTAGGTGTTGCGGACCATGAACTCCTTGAGGATGTCGTTCTGGATCGTGCCTGACAGGAGGGCTGGCTTCACGCCCTGCTCCTCGGCTGCAACGATATAGTTCGCCATGATCGGGATCACGGCGCCGTTCATGGTCATGGAGACCGACATGCGGTCGAGGGGGATGCCGTCGAAGAGGATCTTCATGTCCTCGACGCTGTCGATCGCGACGCCCGCCTTGCCCACGTCTCCGAGCACGCGCGGGTGGTCGCTGTCGTAGCCGCGATGCGTGGCCAGGTCGAAGGCGACCGAGAGGCCCATCTGGCCGGCGGCCAGGTTCTGGCGGTAGAAGACGTTCGATTCCTCGGCCGTGGAGAAGCCTGCATACTGGCGGATGGTCCAGGGGCGGCCTGCGTACATCGTCGCCCGGACCCCGCGCGTGAAGGGGGCAAGGCCCGGCATGGTGTTGTGCGCGGCGATCTCCTCGAGGTCGGCGGCCGTGTAAAGCGGCTTGACGGGGATCCCCTCCGGCGTTGCCCAGGTCAGGCTGTCCGCCGGCTTTCCCTTGAGTTCGGCGGCAGCAAGCTTCTGCCAGTCAGCCAGGGACGCCTGCGGAAGTACAGTCATGGGTTGTGTGCCTTTTAGCGGTCTGGATGGCCAAAAACGGGGCCTTCAGTATTCGACCAAACAGGCCGTGGGTCAAATCCGGGAATACGAACCCCCTTGGGGTTGACGGGTGGGTGGCGCCCAACATCTTGGGCGTGAACGAATGGGAACTTTGAGCGGGTGGACCCTTTGGACGCCAAATGTTCCATTTCTGTCCGGCGCCTCTCCCGGAATTGTCCACAACCTGCCGAAGCTGGCATTTTCCTTTGTTGACGATTACCGAATTGCTCAGGGCACTGATTTTCGACGTCACGGAAGCGTCATTTTTCCTGCATGTTCCGTGCACGGATGAGTTGCAACCGCGCTTTCGGGGACAGGACGATGACAATCTCCTGACGGGTCCCGTGAATTGGGGTTGGTCCCGCACCGCGTACCATGGATCGTGCGTGAACGAAGGCCGAATTTCCCCTCGTGGGCGATTCGAACTCGCTTCGTTCCGTAATTGATCCAAATGATCCCGTTTTCTCCACAGGGGACGGTGGAAAGCTTTGCCCGCCGCTTGCCATCGCAGGGCTTCGCAAGGCAAGAGGACCGACTGAACCTGGACACCCCCCGACATGACGATCCCGTATGGCCGCGTGACGGCCGTTCTCGGCCCCACCAATACCGGCAAGACCCACTACGCCATCGAGCGGATGGTGGCCCACCAGAGCGGCATCATTGGCCTGCCGTTGCGGTTGCTGGCGCGCGAGGTCTACGAGCGGATTGCCGCCGTGAAGGGCTACCATTGCGTGGCGCTGGTCACGGGCGAGGAAAAGATCGTTCCGAAGGCGCCGACGCACTGGGTGGCGACGGTCGAGTCGATGCCGATGGATGTGGGTGCGGAATTCGTCGCGGTGGACGAGATCCAGCTGGCGCAGGACCCCGACCGCGGCCATGTGTTCACGGACAGGATCCTGAACGCGCGGGGCCGCTCGGAGACGATCTTCCTGGGGTCTGACACGATGCGCCCGCTGCTGCAGAAGCTGCTGCCCGGCGTGCAGTTCATCTCGCGGCCGCGCTTCTCGGACCTTGCCTATACGGGTGCGCGCAAACTGACCCGCCTGCCCCGCCGCTCGGCGATCGTCGGGTTCTCGGCGGATGCGGTCTATTCGATTGCCGAGCTGGTGCGTCGCCAGCGCGGCGGGGCCGCCGTCGTGATGGGGGCGCTGTCGCCGCGGACGCGCAATGCGCAGGTCGCGCTCTACCAGTCGGGCGACGTGGACTTCCTGGTGGCGACCGATGCGATCGGCATGGGGCTGAACATGGACATCGACCATGTCGCCTTTGCGGCTACCGACAAGTTCGACGGCGCGGTACGCCGGCCGCTGCGCGCCAACGAGCTTGCGCAGATTGCCGGACGCGCGGGACGGCACATGAATGACGGCACGTTCGGTGTCACCGGCGATGCCGAACCGCTGGATGGCGACCTTGTCGAGGCGATCGAGAACCATCGCTTCGATCCGGTGAAGGTCGTCCAGTGGCGCAACACGAACCTGGACTACTCGTCGCTCGCGGGGCTTGACCAGAGCCTTGACCAGCTGCCGCCGACGCGGGGGCTGAGCCGGGCGCGTGCGCAGGACGACCAGCTGGTGCTGCGGATCCTGTCGGCCGATGCGCGCGTCCAGGACAAGGCGCGGGGACCGGCCGTGCTGAAGCTGCTCTGGCAGGTCTGCCAGATCCCCGACTTCCGCAAGATCGCGGTCGAGGAACATGCGCAGCTCGTGGGTAACATCTTCGAGCACCTGATGAGCCATGAGGGCGTGCTGCCGGCGTCGTGGCTGGAAGGCCATGTCGCGCGACTCGACAATGTCGAGGGCGAGATCGACGCGATCGCACAGCGCATCGCGCATATCCGCACCTGGACCTATGTCGCCAACCGGGCGCAGTGGGTGGGAGATGCGGGCTTCTGGCAGGAGCGCACGCGGGCTGTCGAAGACCGGCTATCGGATGCGCTGCACGAGAAGCTCACGCAGCGTTTCGTGGACCGACGCACCAGCGTCCTGATGAAGCGCCTGCGCGAGGACGAGGAATTCGCGGCCACGATCGATGACGATGGCGAGGTGCTGGTCGAGGGGGAATATGTCGGCCGGCTGCAGGGCTTTTCCTTCGTTGCGGATCCGCGGGCCATCGGCATCCATGGCAAGGCGTTGCGTTCGGCGGCGCTGAAGGGGCTTGCTGGCGAGATCGCATCGCGGGCGCATGCGCTGGCCATTGCGCCGGACTCGGCCATTACGGTGTCCGAGCACGGACGTCTCTGGTGGAACGGCAGCATCGTGGCACGCCTGCGCAAGGGGCATGAGCCGCTGAAGCCGCGGATCGAGTTGCTTGCCGATGATCTTCTGTCCCTTGCGGCGCGCGAGCGGGCGACGGAGCGGCTGGAGGAATGGCTTGCGCTCCACATCACGCGCGTGCTGGCGCCGCTCGTCACGCTGCAGGCCGAACTGAACAAGGAAATGCCTGTCGTGCGCGAGGCGGCGGCGCCAGTGGCCGAACCTGTTGCCAGCACGCCCGCGCCGGAGGTGGAGGCAGACGCCGAGGCTGAACCCGAGGCGGAGGCCGAAGGCGATGATGACACCGTGGACGCGCCCGATGCGGGCGCGGGCGCGGCTGCTGCGGCACCGGTTGCCGGCGAGCAGGGGCTGTTTGCCTCGCCGCTGCAGGGCGTGGCGCGCGGGCTTGCGTTCCAGCTCTATGAGAATCTCGGATCTGCCGCGCGGCTGACAGTCACGCGCGAGCTGAAGGCCATTGCACAGGAGGATCGTGCACCCTTGCGCCGGCTTGGCGTCAGGTTCGGGGCGTTCTCGGTCTATCTGCCGGTGCTTGTGAAACCTGGAGCTGCGAAGCTGAAGGCACTCTTGTGGGCGGTGCACCAGGACATGACGGACATTCCCCCGCCACCGCCGGCGGGGCTGACATCGCTGCAGGCCGAGGCGTCGGTGCCTGCGGGGTTCTACGAGGCTGCCGGCTACCGGGTGTGCGGGCCGCGCGCGGTGCGCATCGACATGCTGGAACGCGTGGGCGAGATCATCCGCGGCAAGGGCAAGGGCGGGAAGATGCCCGACGGCTTTGCCATCACGCCCGACCTCATGTCGGTGCTGGGATGCGGCGAGGAGGACCTGGCGCAGATCCTGCGGTCGCTGGGCTTCCGCGAGATACGCTCGAAGAACGAGGCCGGCGAAGAGGTCGTGCTGTGGCAGCAGCGCCAGCGCCGCGAGGATCGCAAGCCGCGCCCCAAGCCTGCAGCCCGCGAGGCCCGCAGCGAGGAGCCGCGCCGCGAGCGCCACAAGGGCCCGCCACGCAAGGACCGCGAGGCACGCAAGGGGGAAGGCGAGCGCGAACGTGGTCCGCAAGGCCGACCCGCGCACGCGGCCCCCCCGAAGCGCAAGGAGAAGCCCTTCGTGGTCGATCCGGATTCGCCCTTTGCAGCACTCGCGCAGCTCAAGTTCCAGAAGTAAGCCTTGGCGCGCATCGACAAGTATCTCTGGCACATCCGCTTCTTCAAAAGCCGCACGCTTGCGGCCGAGGCGGTGGCTGGGGGGCGCGTGCGTGTGAATGGCGCGCACTGCACCAAGCCTGCGCAGGCCATCAAGGCAGGCGACGTGCTGACGGTGGCGATCGGCAACCAGGTGCGCGTGGTGAAGGTCGTGGCCCATGGCGAGCGCCGTGGTCCGGCGAGCGAGGCGCGGACACTCTACGAGGACCTCACGCCGCCGCCGCCGCCAAAGGATGAAGCTGACAGCCAGACGTCTCCCAACCCGATGCGCAAGCCCGACCGGCGCGAGCGGCGGGCGATTACCCTGCTGAAGGCGAAGCATTTTGACGCGTGACGCAGCCGAGGCAATAATCTGAGGGTTGTTGCGCGGATTATGAAGTGCTAGGCGTGTCGCGTCCAAAAGTTCAATAACCCAGCCAGCGTGGGTACGTTTCATGACCTATGTCGTCACTGACGCCTGCATCAAGTGCAAGTTCATGGATTGCGTTGAAGTCTGTCCGGTGGACTGCTTCTACGAGGGCGAGAACATGCTCGTCATCCATCCGGACGAATGCATCGACTGCGGCGTCTGCGAGCCCGAGTGCCCGGTCGATGCCATCAAAGCCGATACCGAGACGGGGCTGGAAAAGTGGCTCACGCTGAACAAGGATTTCGCTTCCAAGTGGCCCAACATCACCGTCAAGGGAGAACCGCCGGCGGACGCGAAAGAGTTCGAGAATGTGACAGGCAAGCACGAGAAGTTCTTCAGCCCGAAACCCGGCCAAGGCAGCTGAGATATACAGGTGGGTCATTAACCTCCTGATCCGCGAAAATCTGCACTTTTCCCCATTTCGTGGATTTCAGCGCGTTATTTTCATGTGATGCGCATATTGCCGCTCCATGAATTTTTTGCAGAAAAACGCCAAAAATTTCCTTATGCCTCGCCGGGGCATTTTGGGTTAACCATCTGGCGCGCCTTTATTTTTCCCCCTTTTCGTGTTACATTTTCATCACTTGGTAACGCACGACAGAAAGCTGAAAGTCGACAAGACGACGTGGGGATTTAAAGGTCCAACCTCCGGAACGTGTACCGGTTGAGCGTGCGCCAGGGCGTCCTGGCGGTGGCTTGGCGCCGGTTCTTATTGCTCGCTTCCGAGAACGGGGATCCCCCGCATCCTGACGGCTTCCGGTTCTCCCCGCGACGCTACCGGTGTTGAGCGAGAAAGACACAACTGGATGAGCACGAAAAAGCAGGCTGTCAAAACGCAGGCGAAAGCCGCGAAGGGGTCGGCAAAAGTCGCCGCGAAGCCCGCAGCCGCGAAGGTGGACTTGAAGGCCACGGCCAGCAAGACCGAGAGCAAGAAGCCTGAATTGAAAGCTGTCCCGAAGCCGGACGTGAAAGTGCCACCGAAGGCCGATGCGAAGCCTGCGCCGAAGGTGGAACTGAAGGCGGTACCCTCGACGGGTCCTGCATCGAAGGTGGTGGCTGGCCCTGCGCCCAAGGCCGTCGTGCCGGCCGCGCCGCTCGTGAAGCCGCCGGTTGCGATCGTGCCGAAGCCTGAAAAGAAGAAGCCCGAGTTCCGCACCAACGACTGGGTCGTCTATCCGGCGCATGGCGTGGGACGGATCGTGTCGGTGGTCGAACAGGAAGTGGCGGGCATCAAGCTCGAGCTCTTCGTGATCAACTTCGACAAGGACAAGATGACCCTGCGCGTTCCCGTGGCCAAGGCCTCGGCGATCGGCATGCGGCGCCTGTCTTCGCCAGATGTGGTGGCTTCGGCGCTGCAGACGCTCAAGGGTCGTGCGCGCATCAAGCGCACGATGTGGAGCCGCCGCGCGCAGGAATACGAGGCCAAGATCAACTCCGGCGACCTGATCTCGATCGCGGAAGTTGTGCGCGACCTGCATCGCGCCAGCGGGCAGCCCGAGCAGTCCTACTCGGAGCGCCAGCTCTATGAGGCGGCCCTGGCCCGCATGGCGCGCGAGGTTGCAGCGGTCGAGCGCATCGACGAAGACGCGGCGGTGAAGCGGCTCGAAGTGGCGCTGCAGCGCGCGGCCTGAGAGCGTTGCGACAATCCATCGAACGAGGCCCGGGCCCGCATGAGCCCGGGCCTTTTCGTTTGAGCGTCCTCAGGATGCGGCTTGACCTGCACGTGCAATCGACAAATGATGCACCCCGCAATGACCCCGTAGCTCAGCAGGATAGAGCGGCAGATTCCTAATCTGTAGGTCGGACGTTCGAATCGTCTCGGGGTCACCATTCCCTGCCTCCCCCACAGGTGCCCATGCGCGTCGGCCTCACCTACGATCTCAGGTCGGATTATCTCAGGCGCGGCTACTCGCCCGAAGAGACCGCCGAATTCGACAAGGAAGAGACGATCGACGGACTTGCACACGCGATCGCGGCGCATGGCCACGCGGTCGATCGCATCGGGAATGTCCGCGACCTGGTTTCCCGGCTGGCGAGCGGCGATCGCTGGGACCTTGTGTTCAACATTGCCGAAGGCATGCACGGGATTGCGCGCGAGGCGCAGGTGCCTGCGCTGCTGGAGGCCTATGGTATCCCCTGCACCTTTTCGGATGCCGGCGTGCTGACGCTGTGCCTGCACAAGGGCCACACGAAGGCCGTGCTGCAGGCGGCGGGCGTCGCGACGGCGCCCTTCCTGGTCTGCGAGCGTGCCGAGGACCTTGCGCGCGCCGACTGGCGTGCGCGGCTTGATGCCATTCCCTTCCCGCTTTTCGTCAAGCCCGTCGCGGAAGGCACGGGCAAGGGCGTGACGCCGCGCTCGATCGTGCGCGACACGGGCGACTTTGTCGCCACGGTGCGCGACCTGCTGAAGGCGCATGACCAGCCGGTGCTGATCGAGCCCTATCTCGATGGTCGGGAATTCACGGTCGGGCTGCTGGGATCGGGCGCGTCCGCGCGGACGGTCGCGGCGATGGAGGTGCACCTGGGGGATGGCGCCGAGCCGGGGCTTTATTCCTATTTCAACAAGGAAAACTGGGAAGACCGCGTGACCTACTCGATCGCCACCGATGCGCAGGCGAAAGAGGCCGAAGCGGTCGCGCTGGCGGCGTGGCGGGCGCTAGGGTGCCGTGACGCCGGACGCGCAGACCTGCGGGCGGGTTCCGATGGACGCGTCTATTTCCTCGAGGTCAATCCGCTGGCCGGCATCAACGCGCAGGTCTCCGACCTGCCGATCATGTGGCGCCTGCTGGGTCGCAACTACGAGGACCTGATCGGCATCATCCTTGATGAGGCAATGAGCCGCGCACAGGGCTGAGGTCGCCGCGGCGACGGATGGGCAGCACGAGGGGAGAGCCCTGGTGCTCGCCGATGAAGGCATCGACGCCAAAGACGGTCCGCAGCACATCGCTTGAAAGGACCGCGCGCGGCAGGCCTTCGGCCGCCACCCTGCCTTCCGAAATCACGACGACCCTGTCGCAGCAACGCGCCGCCAGCGCGAGGTCGTGCAGCACGACGACCACCGTTGCGCCCCGCGATGCCTCGGCCTTGAGAACTTCCATGGCATGGATCTGGTGCTGGGGATCGAGCTGGGCGAAGGGTTCGTCGGCCAGGATCACGCGCGCGCCTGTTGCCAGCGCCCGGGCCAGCAGCACGCGGGCCCGCTCGCCGCCCGACAAGGTGCTGACCGGCCTCTGGGCCAGGTGCGCGATGTCGCATCGTGCCATCGCATCGGCGATGGCCGCCTCGTCGAGGGCACGCGCTGCACCAAAGGGTGCATGCGGCAAGCGCCCCAGCGCCACGACGGCGCGGACCTTCAGCGGCCAGTGCACGTCGCCGTTCTGCGGCAGATAGGACAGGTGGCGCGCGAGTTCCGGCCGGGTCCAGGCGGCCAGGGCCCTGCCCTCCACCTTTACCGTGCCCTCGCCGGGATCGAGCAAGCCTGCGAGCACCTTCATGGCTGTCGACTTGCCCGAGCCGTTCGGCCCTACAATGCCGATGCAGTTTCCTGCCCCGGCTTCGAAAGAGACTGACTTCAGGATCTGCTGCCCGCGCAATGCGACCGAGACATTGCTTATTTCCAGGGACATCATGCAACCTCCTGCCGGAGACTGAAGACGAGCCACAGGAAAAAGGGCACGCCGATCAGCGAGGTGAATACGCCCAGCATGAGCTCGGGACCCGATGGGACAAGGCGCACCGCAATGTCTGCGATGCTTACGAGGAGCGCCCCGCCAATCGCGCTCGGCCAGAGAAGGCGCGAGGGCTCATGGCCCACCAGGCGGCGGCAGAGATGCGGAACGATCAGGCCGACAAACGCAATCGCCCCCGTCACTGCGACGGAGGCACCCACCGTGAGCGCGACGCCGAGCGTGACAAGCTGGCCGGTACGCGTCACGTCGATGGCCATGGAGCGCGCGACGTCCTCGCCGAGCGCGAGCGCGTCCAGCGCCCTGGCTGTGCGGTGCAGGACCAGCATGCCGAGCACCACGAAGGGGACGGCCAGCACGACGTCATCCATGCTGCGGTCCTTGAGCGACCCGAGGAGCCAGAACACGATCTCGCTGACGGCATAGGGATTGGGCGCAAGGTTCAGGGCCAGCGCCATGAGCGCAGCGGCGAGGTTTGCCAGGGCGACGCCTGCGAGCACGAGCGTGTAGAGCGAATTGTGGCGGGCCGAGATGAGGTTCAGCGCGAGGGCTGCGAGCAAGGCTCCCGTCATGGCGGCGATCGGCAATGACAGCTCGAACAGGGTCGAGAGGCCGAAATAGATCGCGACGATGGCACCGAGCGAGGCGAAGGAGGCGATGCCCATGACGCCAGGCTCGGCGAGCGGATTGCGCAGAAGGCCCTGCAGGGCCGCGCCGCTCATGCCGAGGGCTGCCCCCGAAACGACGCCCAGCAGCATGCGCGGCAGGCGGATGTCCTGCATAATGATGCCTTCGACGCCCTCGCCACCCAAGAGGCCTCCGAGGGCTGCAGGTACCGGGATCGGCGCATAGCCGATGAAGAGCGAGATGCCGCAGCACAGCGCAAGCGCCAGCGCGAGGCCTGCCATCAGGGCTGCCTGCGAGAATTCCATGGTGGCGGCTGGTCGCACTTCAGGCGGACTCCCGACGGACAAAACGCATTTCGCCGCGACGGAGGATCCGCTTCACTGGCACACCCCGGCCAGGGAATAGACGACGAGTGCCTGGCAGGTTTCCTGGCTTACGGCTTCATCGCGGGCTTGCCTTGCCTTCCCGGAGCCCGGAGGTTCCAGTGGCGTCTGGCGGCAAGCCGCTCGCCGACTACAGTTGCGGGGGCAGCTGCGGCCTTGGACCTTTTCGGGGTCCGCACCGCATTCCCTTTTCCTCCGGCAGGGACCGTCCCTGTCGAAGCACCATGCACGGGAAAATCGGTACCGTGAATCTCAGGGCTTGGCAAGCGAGGCGGCCAGTGCATCACGCCGGGCGCGCAACGCCGCCACCGCGTCGGCGACCCAGGGGCCCGGACACAGCAGCAGGCGCGACTTCATGCGATAGATGCTTGTCTTGCCGGCGAGTGCCGCGAAGGCCGGATGGCGCAGCAAGGCCTGCGCGCGGCTGGAGCTTTGGGCGTAGCTTTCGTCCATCACCAGAAGCCGCGGCGGGTTGGCGACGACACGCTCGAGGGGGACGGCCACATAGGTGCCCGCTGTCATCGTGCCCGCGATGTTGAGGAGGCCTGCCTGCCCCAGCACGTCGTCGCTCAGCGTGCCTTCGCCCGTGGTCAGTCCGTTGGGTTCGTAGACGAGAGCCGTCACGGTTGCGGCCGGTCGCGGCCCCATGCGCTGGCGCATGTCGTCGATGATCCGGCTCGCCCGTTCCGGCTGGCCCACCACCTTGCCGAGATCGGCGATGATGCGCTCGACATCGGTGATCGAGGACGGCCAGCCGACCAGGTGCACCGGCACGCCGATCGAGCGGGCGAGCGCGTTGGCGTGACGGCCCGTCTGCACGTCACCGACGACAAGGTCGGGCGACAGGCGAATGATCTCCTCGGCGCGCGCGTGGTTGACGGGATGGCGTGCGGCCTCGCGTGCGAGGTTGGAGACTTCCGGATCACGGGCGAGGCTTGAGACCGATGCGATGTCTTGCGGATCTGCCAGCAGCATCACGAGCTGGTCGGCACAGACATTCGTCGAGACGATGCGGCGGGGCCGTTCATCCGCGCACGCCGCGCCGAACGTCATGATGAACGCGAGCCCTGCTGCGGCGAGATGTTTGACGATGGTGTTCAGCCTCATTCCCGTTCTATATTTCGGACATCCGTCGCAACGCAAGGCAGCCCGCGCGCCATGAGCTACCAGACATTGCTGATCCGCAAGGAAGGTCCCGTCGACTGGGTCACGCTGAACCGGCCTGACAGCCTGAATGCGCTGAACCGCCAGCTGATCGACGACCTGCTCGACTATACGCAGAGCCTTTATTGGGACAAGAGCGTGCGGGTCGTGGTACTTCGCGGCGCGGGACGCGCGTTCTGTGCGGGACTTGACCTGAAGGAGCGGGACAATTCCCCGCGCAGCCCGTCGACGGGCCTCACGTCGCAGCGGCGCATCAGCGAGATCGTGATGCGCATGCGGCGTGCGCCGCAGCCCTTCATCTCGCTCGTGCACGGGCCGGCCTGTGGTGGCGGCTTTGCCTTTGCGCTGGCCAGCGACATCCGCATTGCAGGGGCAAGCGCGCGCATGAATGCGGCCTTCATCCGCATCGGACTTTCGGCCTGCGACATCGGGGTGAGCTATTTCCTGCCGCGCCTTGTGGGCGTGTCGGTGGCCTCGGAGCTGATGCTCACGGGGCGCTTCATCAACGCCGAGCGGGCGCTCAGCGTGGGGCTGGTCAGCGAGGTTGTTCCCGACGATCAGCTTGAAGAGGCGGCGCGGTGCTATGTGGACGAGATGATCACAACCTCGCCGCTGGGCCTTCGCATGACGAAGGAATGCCTGAACATGAGCGTGGATGCGGGCAGCCTCGAGGCTGCGATCGCGATGGAGGATCGAAACCAGATCCTCTGCGCGCAGACGGAGGATTTTCCCGAGGGCATGCGTGCGTTCCTCGAGAAGCGCAAGCCGCAGTATCAGGATCGCTAGCAGTGGACGGACGGTTTCACTACCTGCGGGGTGGCACGGCGTCGCTGCTCATCGACCTGAAGCCAGCCGACGGCCTGCTGCCGCGCGTCGCGCATTTCGGCGCGGACCTCGGGCCCCTGCCCCATCCCGACGTGATCGGCGAGATGGCCCCGCATGTCATGTGGGGGGCGCGGCTTGACGCGCCGCGTCCGCCTTGCGTCCTGCCGGGTGCGGAGGCCGGGCATTTCGGGGCGAGCGCGATCGGCCTCAGACAGCCTCGCCTGCTGCGGCTGATGGATGCACGCGGGTCGGCGCAGGAGCTGGTCATTCGGCTTGCTGCCGATGACGATGCGCAGGCGCAGCTTGTCATCGAGTACAGGCTCTCGATGCATGGCGTGCTGTCTGTCCGCAGCTCAGCGCAGGGGCTTGACGTGATGCGGCTTGCGGCCATGGCGCTGCCATTGCCTGCAGGCATGGACGAGATCGTTACCTTCGGTGGCGACTGGGCGCGCGAGTTCGCGCTGCACCGGCAGGTGCTGGGCACGGCCGATGTCGTGCTGGAAAGCCGGCGTGGACGCCCGGGTCATGACCGCTTCCCGGGCCTGTTCCTCGGCGAACGCGGCTTCGGCAACGATCATGGCGAGGTCGTCGGCGTCACGCTGGCGTGGAGCGGCAGCCATCGCATGTCGGTCGAGACCCTGCGCGAGGGTGCGGTCATGGTGCAGGCGGGCGAGCTTGCCGAGGACGGTGATGCCTTGCCGGCGGACTACCAGAGCCCGTGGTGCCACGTCGCCTATTCGCGTGCCGGAATAAACGGCGCGATGCAGGCGCTGCATGCGTTCGTGCGGGCCGAGATCCTTCCGGCGAAGGTCGCCGCGCGCCCGCGGCCCGTGCACTACAACACGTGGGAGGCGATCTATTTCAAGCACGACATGGCGACGCTGCGCGACCTTGCCGATCGAGCGGGCCAGGTGGGTGCCGAGCGGTTCGTGCTTGATGACGGGTGGTTCAAGGGCCGCAACGATGATCGGGCGGCGCTTGGCGACTGGACGGTCGATGCGCTGAAATATCCGGACGGGCTGACGCCACTGATCGACCACGTCCATGCACGGGGGCTTGAATTTGGCCTGTGGGTCGAGCCCGAAATGGTCAACCCGGACAGCGACCTTGCGCGCGCGCGTCCCGACTGGATCCGCCGGGATCCTGGGGCTCAGGTCATGATGCGCCACCAGAGCGTGCTGGATCTTGCGCGCGCGGACGTGCAGGCGTACCTGTTCGCGGCGCTGGACAGGCTTCTTGCGGACCATGCGATCGCCTATCTCAAGTGGGACATGAACCGCGATGTCACCGGGCCCGGGCACCATGCGCAGGTTCGCGGCGTCCATGCCTTGATTGATCGCCTGCGGGCGGCGCATCCGGCTGTCGAGATCGAAACCTGCGCCAGCGGTGGCGGGCGGTGCGACTACGGGATGCTGGCGCGCGCCGAGCGGGTCTGGGTGTCGGATTCCAACGATGCGCTTGACCGGTTCGACATCCAGCGCAATGCGAACCTGTTCCTGCCGCCGGAGGTGGCGGGCGTCCATGTCGGGCCGGCGACGTGCCACATCACCGGTCGCAAACTGTCCCTTGATCTGCGTGCGCATGTGGCACTGTTCGGGCACATGGGGCTGGAACTCGATCTCAGGACGCTGGACGAGGCGGGGCTTGCACGCCTCTCGGCGCATATCGCGACCTACAAGACGTTCCGTCCGCTGCTGCATGGGGGGCGCTGGTGGCGCATCGACATGCCGGGGGCGGACCACCATGCTGTCGCGGTGACATCGGCCGATGGCAGCGAGGCGCTTTGCCTAGTGGTGCGCACGGGATCGCAGGCGCTGGGGCGCGGCACTTGGCTGCGGGTGCCGGGGCTCGATCAACAGATGCTTTACCGTGTCGCCGTGCCTGGTCCCCACCCGACGGCGGTCGAGCAATCAATGCCGCCCGCCTTGCGTAGCGGCAACCTGAAACTCGGCGGGAAGGTGGCCGGACAGCGGGGCATCCCGGTCTACCTCGCGCGGCCGGAAACATCATTGTTGCTCCACCTCAAGGTGGCCTGAGCGTTGTTGCCATAACGGGGTCTTGACGCCATATTCCCCGGCGCACGCTTTTTGCCAAACCGGATCAACAACATGCCCAGCTACAAAGCCCCTGTTGACGATTATGATTTCCTTCTTTTCGACGTGCTCGAGATCGAGAAGCACAAGGATCTTCCGGGCTATGCGGAACTTGACCGTGCGACGGTGCGCGACGTGCTCGAGGGTGCGGGCACGTTCGTGTCCGAGGTGCTGCAGCCGCTGAACCAGATCGGCGACGAAGAGGGATGCCACTTCGAAAACGGCGTCGTTCGCACGCCCAAGGGCTTCAGGGAAGCCTATCAGGCGTTCTGTGACTCCGGCTGGAACCGGCTGGGCGTACCCGAGCAGTTCGGGGGTGCTGGCCTGCCGATCCTGATGACCTTTGCGGTTTCGGAGATGGGGGCCTCGGCCAACCAGGCCTTCGCCATGTATCCCGGCCTCACGAGTGCGGCCTATGCGGCGCTGCTGGGAACGGGCGCCCCGTGGATGCGCGAGCATGTTGCGTCGAAGATGATCGCGGGCGAGTGGACGGGCACGATGTGCCTGACCGAGCCGCATTGCGGCACGGACCTGCGCCTGATGAAGACGAAGGCGGTTGAGCAGCCGGACGGCACCTATCGCATCCACGGCACGAAGATCTACATCTCGGGCGGCGACCACGACCTGACCGACAACATCATCCACATGGTCATCGCGAAGATCCCGGACGAGAACGGGAAGATCCACGACGACCTGTCGACCGTGAACTTCTTCATGGTGCCGAAATTCATCGTCAGCGAGGACGGCAAGGTTGGCGCGCGCAATGCGGTCAACACGGGCTCGATCGAGAAGAAGATGGGCATCAAGGGCAGCGCAACGTGCGTGCTGAACTTCGATGGTGCGGTTGCCTGGCGCCTTGGCCCCAAGCCGCAGGCCAAGGGTGCGGGCGACAGGAAGTCCTCGTCGGAAGGCATGAAGGGCATGTTCGGCATGATGAATGCGGCACGCATCGGCGTCGGCGTGCAGGGCGTGGCGGTTGCTGAAGTCGCCTACCAGAATGCCGTTGCCTACACGCGCGAGCGTCTTGTCGGGCGATCGCTGACGGGTGCGAAGAACCCGGAACTGCCGGCCGATCCGCTGCTGGTGCATCCGGATGTGCGACGCATGCTGTTGTTCGCGCGCACGGCGGCCGAAGGCGGGCGTTCGCTTGCTACCCTCATCACCTTCCTCATGGGGATTGCGCAGAGCAATCGCCCGGATGCCGAGCGGCAGGAAGCCGCCGACATTGCCGACCTGCTGACGCCGGTCATCAAGGCCTTCTGCACGGACATGGGCTTTGACGCGGCCAACGCGGCGATGCAGTGCTTTGGCGGGCATGGCTATATCCGCTCGTACGGGATGGAGCAGTTCGTGCGCGACTCGCGCATCAACCAGACCTATGAGGGCGCGAATGGCGTGCAGGCGCTGGACCTCGTGGGCCGCAAGCTGTCGCGCAATGGCGGACGGGCGCCGTTCGCCCTCTTCCGCGTCATCAGTGAATTCCTGAATGCGCATGACGGGGCCGACATGAAGCCCTATGTGGAGCCCGTGAAGGCCGGGCTTGCCCGCCTGCAGGACGCCACGATGTGGCTTGCGCAGAACGGCCTGAAGAACCCGGACAATGCAGGCGCGGCTTCGGTCGACTACCTGCGCATGTTCGGCATCGTCGTCGTCGGCTATCTCTGGGCGCGGCAGGCGGCTGTCGCCAAGGCGAAGCTGGCGGGCGGACAAGGGAACAAAGCCTTCTACGAAGCCAAGCTTGTCTCGGCGCGCTACTGGATGGAGCGGCTGATGCCCGACACGCTGTCGCTCAACGAGCGCATCAAGGCGGGCGCCGAGGGGCTCATGATGCTGGATGCGGCGAACTTCTGAGGGATTAGAAGAGGTTCACGCGAAAGCGAGAACAGAACACGCGAAATTTCTCCCCTAAACGCGGAGCGTTTGGGGATACGGGTGCGCGCGGCGAAGCTCGTAGTGCGCAGGCGTGCTGCACCCGAGGGGGGCGGCGGAGCCGGTTGCTGCTGGCACCGCCATCATTGTCACGGATGATCCCTCAAGAGAGACCTAAATGCTGGTTTTGACATTCGCCTTGCAGACGACGCCCTGCTCCTGAATGCCGCCACCCTGAAACTTGCGGGCGACGATAATGGCCGACGGCGTCAAACCGCCTCCGGCCTTGGACAAGGTAATGCAAAGATTCATGGCATTGGGGTCCGTCGTAGAACTGCCAAGTGGCGTTGCACACACATAGGTGTCCGAAAGAACCGATAGACGAGAAGCCGCAATTTGCAGGATTCCCTTGGAGGTTTTCGCATAAAGCAGGCCGGCGCCCTGCTCGCTGATGTTCAACTGGAGATTTTGCCCATCATTGCAGCTGGCAATGTAGGTCTTTTTGATTACCGCATGTGCTGCTGCACTCAGCGTCGTGGCGGCAACAAGTCCAAGCAAAATCCTTCTCATGTCAAACTCCTCAAGTTAGAAGTCATGAACCTCAGGCCAATTCATACCGCATCCCAAGATTGCGCCGCGTGACAGCAGTCACCACTGACCATAAATGTTTGCGTCTCTCGCCCGATGCCCCAGCGCAACGCCAGCTTCGGCTTGGCGAATGAACGTCATACGTGCCGTCGGCATTGTGCTGCGGATCACCGGGTGCCTGTGGCCGGCTCTTTGCTTCGAGGGGCAGAAAGGGTCTCACGCGAAAGCGCGAATACGCGAAAGACGCGAGATTTCTCCCCTAAACGCGGTAGCGTTTGGGGGCGTGGGTGCGCATGCCGAGGCTCGCAGAGCGCAGGCGTGCTGCACCCGAGGGGGGCGGCGCCAAGGCTTGCCAGGCTGTTTCCTCTTCGCGCTTGCCAGAAATTTCTCGTCCCGCTTCGCGCATCAATTGACGTATCATTCAAAAGCTGGCGCTGCCCCCCTCGGGTGCAGCACCTGCCGGTGCGCACCCACTCCCCCCTCGCGCTGCCGCGCTCCGGGGGAGATTGCGGTGGGGGCCAAAAGGTCGCGGGGCGGCCGCTTGATCAGCGCAATTGTTCCGCTTATGTTCTTTTCTGTTCATGCAGCCTTTGCTGCCCGGAATTTGACAATTGAATAGATGCCCGGTGAAGCCTCGCCCCACGGCCTGGCCGATCACCTCGTGAGCCCCGCGCGAAAAGGGAAAGCGGTGGAAGTGGCCGGGACTCTGCCCGATGCCACGTTGCCCCGAAGCTCTTCCGACAAATGCAATAACAACGACGAAAGTGTCATCTTCCTCGTCGAAGAATCGCAGAAGGCAGCCAAAATGGGCTCCACGGATTCGGCGATTGTGTCATCTTCCGATCGGTGCGTTCCAGCAGCGTGTTCCGGCCGCCCCTATACACGGCTGGATTTTTGAGCCACAGCAGCGCGGCGTGACTTTTGTTGCGAAGGCTTCGTTGCGCTCTTTTTCGACGCGGCGCTTGAAATTCATGATGTGGCTTGCGATCGCGTCGATGGCGCGGATGGGGATGTTGTATTCCCGCCCCGGCACCAGCTTCAGTTCGGCGCCCCTGATGCGCTCGGCGGTACGGCGACCAATTACGGTGACACTGCTGGAGCACACTTAATTCCGGTGAGCCAGCGCGCAGGCGCGACCGCTCTTGCGGGAGTTACGCGCACTCCAGCGTTGTCACCGAAATCAGTCCTTGCACAAAGGCTGTGCAATTCACGCCATGTGATGTTCAACCCGACCGGTCGTGGCGGCGCATGAAGTCGATCATGGGGCCGGTGATGGCATCGACGGCGCCGATAGGCATGTTGTGGCCCCAGCCCGGGACGATGACGAGCTCAGCGCCCTTGATGCAGGCGGCCGTGTGGCGACCGGCCTCGGGCCTGATCAGGAGATCGTTGGCGCCGTGGATGACCAGCGCGGGGCAGTCGAGCCGCTTCAGCATGTCGGTGCGCGGGGGTGAGGCCATGATGGCGGCCCAGTGGCGCAGCACGCCTTCGGGATAGTAACTGCGATCGTGGTTCATCGCGATACGGGCGCGCAGCTCGTCGTGGTCTTCGGGATAGCCGGGGCTTGCGTTGACGGCCCGCATCTTGAGCGTGTGATCGATCACCGTGTCGCGATCTTCGGACGCAGGCTTGCTCACCAGGGCGGCCTGCGCCTGTGGGTCGGAGCGCGGCAGCGACGGGTCGCTCGTCGTCGACATGAGCGAGATGAGGCTGCGGGTCTTCTGCGGATGGCGCAGTGCCATGAGCTGGGCGATCATGCCGCCCATGGAGGCACCCGAGACATGGACTGAGGTGAAGCCCAGCGCCTGAACGAGGGCGGCGGCGTCATCGGCCATGTCGTCGAGCGTGTAGGGCACGTCGGGCTTGCGGCCTTCGGCCGTGGCTTTTGCATTGGCCGCGTTGTCGGGGATGATGCCGTGGAACTTCTGGCTGAGACCGACGTCGCGATTGTCGAAGCGGATGACGCGGAAGCCGCTGTCGGCGAACTTGCGGTGATAGGCGTCGGGCCACGATGTCATCTGCGTGCCGAAACCCTGGATGATGATCAGGGGGATCCCATCTTCCGGGCCCGACATCTCGCAGCAGATGTCGATGCCGTTGGCGCGGATCATGCTGGCCATGGGCTTTGCTTCCTTGCTCAGGCGCGGCCGTCGACTTCGGCCACGAAGCGGCCGATCTCGCGCAGGTAGACGGGGACCAGCTTCGAGGTGAAGTCGTGGCCCATGCCTTCGATGATCTTCAGGCGCGCGCCGGGGATCGACGCCGCCGTGTCCTTGCCGCCGGCCACGTTGACCAGCGGATCGCCGGCGCCATGGATGACGAGCGCGGGCAGCTTCACGCCAGCCAGCATCTCGTGGCGCGGCGGCGAGGCGAGGATGCCGACCAGCTGTCGGGCGATGCCGGGCGGGTGATAGGGCGCGCGGTCAACGATGCTGACGGCGATGCGGCGCAGCTCGTCATCGTCTGCTGCATAGGGCTCCTGGCTGCCGATGATGCGCCAGACCTTCATCGTGTGGGCGATGCGGGCGTCGCGCTCGGCAGGCGCGGGCTGGGTCAGCACGGCCATGGCCTCGGGGCTGGAGGGCGGCAGGTCACGCCGGCCGGTGGTCGACATGATCGAGGTGAGGCTCAGCGCCCTGTCGGGATGGCGGATGGCGACAAGCTGGGCGATCATGCCGCCCATCGAGGCGCCGACGATGTGGGCCTTGCCGACGCCCAGCGCGTCGAGGACACCGACCGAGTCGGTTGCGAAGTCATCCAGCGTGTAGGGCGCCGAGACCGGCTGGCCGGAGGCGGCCTTCATGAAGGCCTCCATCACGTTGACCTCGCCCAGGTGGTCGAGCTTGTCGGACAGGCCTATGTCTCGGTTATCGAAGCGGATGACCTGGTAGCCGCGATCGGCCAGGCCCGTGCAGAGGGCCTCGGGCCACATGGTCATCTGGGCGGAAAAGCCCATGACCAGCAGGATCGCCGGGTCGTTGCGGCTGCCAAAGGTTTCGTATTCGAGGTTCAGTCCGTTTGCCTTGAGGCGGGGCATGATGGGAGGTCCGTTAAGTGCGATGGGATTAATTGCGATGGCCAGAACACTATCAGGGTACAAAGGGAAGGCAAGCACCCTGCCCCCGCAACGCGCCGTAACTGCGCCGTTGACTTTGGCGCTGTCAGGGGGAAGTTAGTCACTCAAACCCCGGCACCCACCAGCGATGCAACGCAAGTTCAGGAATCTCGGCGCGGACCTCTTCGATATCGCCATCATTGGCGGTGGCATCACGGGTGCCTGCATCGCGCGGGATGCTGCCCGGCGGGGTCTCAGCGTTGCGCTGGTCGAGAAGGGCGACTTCAGCTGCGGCACGAGCGCGGGCTCGACGAAGCTCGTCCACGGGGGGCTGCGCTACCTCAAGTCGCTGGAACTGCGGCTCATCCGCGAATCGCTGCGCGAGCGGCGGGTGTGGGAGCGGATCGCGCCGCACATGGTCTATCCGATGCCGTTCCTGCTGCCCCTGAAGGCGCCGGCGGACCGCTGGGTGATCGGGGCGGGACTGACGCTCTATGACCTGCTGTCCTTCGATCGCAACTGGCTGGACGACTTCGACCAGCACATGCCCGCCCACAGGTCGCTGACGGCGGCCGAGGCGCGGGCGCTGGAGCCGTCGCTCGAGGGCACCGCGCTCGACAGTGCGATGCTCTACTACGACTGCCAGATGTACTCGCCTGAGCGGCTGGGCCTTGAGTGCCTGATGGATGCGGTGAAGCATGGCGCGGTGATCGCGAACCATGCGCAGGCCATCTCCTTCGAGCGGCGTGGCGGCACGATCCACGGGGTGCGTGCCCGGGACCGCCTCGATGGTTCGGAGACAACGATACGCTGCAAGCTGGCAGTCAATGCGGCAGGTCCATGGGCCGACCGGCTGCTCGAGCTCATGGATGGCTCGGGCGGAGGTTCCCACAAGCTGATCCGCTCGAAGGGGATCCACGTGGTCACCCGTGCGCTGACACAGCGCCATGCGCTCGCGGTCAGCCACAAGGGTGGCCATTTCTTCATCGTCCCGTGGCGCGATCACTCGATCGTCGGCACGACGGACACCGTCTTCGAGGACGAGCCTGATGCCTTGCGGGTGACGGCCGACGAGGTCGCCGCGTTCCTCTCCTTCGTCAATGACGGGCTTCCGGGGCTCAACCTTGTTCCGGACCATGTCTGCCATGCCTATGCGGGCCTGCGGCCGCTTGTCGATGACGGGTCCAAGACCAGCTACAATGCGAGCCGCAAGGCCGAGATCGTCGATCATGGTGCCGAGGGCGGGCCAGCCAACCTGCTGTCGGCGATCGGCGGCAAGTGGACGACCTCGCGGCAGATCGCCGAGACCTGCGTGAACATGGTTGCGCGCAAGCTGCAGGCCGGCACGAAGGGCTGCGATACGGCCGAAGCGCTCCTGCCTGGTGCGGCGGGCAACCACAAGGCCCATGTCGCGCGGCTGTCATCGGCGCGGCAGGACATCTCTGCCGCAACGGCTGAAACGCTGGCGCGCACCCATGGCGCCATGGCCGGTGACGTTCTGGCACACGCCGACACCGACAAGGCGTTGCTGAGGACCGTGTCCCAGCGGCTGCCCGACATCGCTGCGCAGGTTGTCCATGCGGTGCGGGCAGAGATGGCCTGCACGCTCGATGACGTCGTGTTCCGGCGGACGGGGCTTGGCACGCTGGGTCCGCTTGAGCCAACGGCCCTCTCCGATATCGCCGCGCTGATGGCGCGGGAGCTGGGTTGGTCGGACAGCGAGCGGCAACGCCAGATCGACTCCATCGCATGGCGCTATGCGCCGCTTGCGCCGATGAGCAACGGATGAAGACACTTGCCGTGATCAATCCCCGCTCGGCGGGCGGGCGCACGGGGCGGGACGCCGAGCAGATCGCACGGCGCCTGTCGGAGGTCTCCGGCCCCCTCACCATTGCCCTCACGTCGGGGCCGCTCGATGCGGCGCGCATCACGACCCGGGCGCTGCTCGAGGGGTTCGAGCGCATCGTGGCCGTTGGCGGTGACGGGACGATCAACGAGGTCGTCAATGGCTTCTTCCACGAGGGCGAGGCCATCAATCCCGAGGCTGAGCTGTCGCTCCTGAACATGGGCACAGGCGGCGATTTCCGGAAGACCTTCGAGATTGGGGCCGGGCTTGAGCCGTCGCTGCAACGCATCGCCGAGGGCATGGCGCGGCGCATCGATGTGGGTTGCCTGAGCTTCGTCTCGCCCGACGGGCAATCAGGAAAGCGCTACTTCGCCAACATCGCGAGCTTCGGCCTCAGCGGCGAGGTCGTCGACCGGGTCAACAGCGCGCGCCTGCTGAAGCGGATGACGGGGCAGTTCGCCTATACGTGGGGCAGCCTGTCGGCGCTGATGTCCTTCAGGCCGCGGCCGGTGCGCCTGAAGATCGACGATGCGTTCGACGAGGTGGTCGAGATCTCGACCTGCGCGATCTGCAACGGGCAGTTCTTTGGCGGCGGCATGCGGGTCGCGCCCGATGCGGCGCCTGATGACGGCCTGTTCGACGTGATCATCATGCGGGCTGCGCCACTCAGGCAGACGCTATCATCGATGAACGACATCTATACCGGCGCGCATGTCAACAATCCGAATGTCCGCGTGGTGCGCGGGCGGAGCGTGATTGCAACGCCCGTCGAGGCGACGCACGGCGCGCCGGTCCACATCGAGGCGGACGGGGAAAGCCCGGGGCGCCTGCCCGCCATGTTCGAGGTGCTGCCGCGCGCCATCACATTCCGGGGTTGAGGTGACACATGCCTGTCCGCAGGGAAGATACGCGCTGGAATGGCTGGGGCTGGGTGAAGGCCCATGACCCATTGCATGGCCGCGAAGCTGCATGGCCGTGGATCGCCGCGGCCCTGCAGGTGCCGGACCTGCCGCATACGCCTGCTGTCGGGCTTGAGGCGATCAGGCTGCCCGCGTCGCGCCTTGGCGGCGAGGCAAAGGCCGAGCTCGTGGCCGGCCTTGGCGCCGACAGCGTGCGCGAGAGCGCCGAGGAGCGCGCGAGCCACGCGCGGGGGAAGAGCTATCACGACCTGCTGCACCTGCGCCGGGGAGACCTGTCGGCCGCACCGGATGCTGTTGCCTATCCCAGAACGGCCGACGAGATCGTCATGCTGCTGCGCTGGGCCGAGAAGCACCGCGTCGCCGTCATACCGTTTGCCGGCGGGTCGAGCGTGGTGGGCGGCGTCACGGGAACGCCCGGTGCGCTGACGGCATCGGTTGCGGTGGACCTGACGCTCATGAACCGGCTGCTCGAGGTCGACGAGGTCTCCATGACCGCGACGGCCGAGGCCGGGATCTATGGCGTGGACCTCGAGAGCGCGCTCAACGCGCGCGGCTTCAAGCACGGGCATCATCCGCAGTCATTCGAGTTCTCGACGCTGGGTGGCTGGATCGTGGCGCGCGGCGCCGGGCAGCAGTCCAACGGCTATGGGCGTGCGGAAGACTGGTTTGCGGGCGGCGAGATCGCCACCTCGAAGGGCATCTGGACGCTGCCTGCCTTGCCTGCATCGGCGGCGGGGCCGGACCTGCGCGCCCTCATTGCGGGCAGCGAGGGCGCCTTCGGCATCCTCACCCGCGCGCAGATCCGCATCCATCGGCTGCCGGAGACGAGCCACTATTCCGCGTTCCTGTTTCCGGACTTTGCCAGCGGCGCGCGGGCGATCCGTCAGATCATCCAGCGCGGCCTCCCGGTGTCGACGCTGAGGCTTTCGGATCCGGACGAGACCTATTTCTTCCAGGCCTTCGGGAAGGCAGGCGTCGAGCCCACGCTGAAGGACCGGCTGCAAGAGCGGTTCCTGCGCGTCATGGGCATGGGCGAACGGCCCTGCGCCCTCATCTTCGGCATCGAGGCCGACCGCGCCATGGCTGCGTTCTCGGTTGTGCAGGTAAAGCGGATCATGCGCGCCTGTGGCGGGCTGTCGGTGGGTACGGGACCTGCCAGGCGCTGGCATGGCTCGCGGTTCCACGGCCCCTATCTGCGAGACCCGATGATGGATCGCGGCGTCGGGATCGACACGCTGGAGACCTCGACGCACTGGTCGAACATCGATCATCTGTACACGGAGGTTCGCCGCGCGCTGTCGAGCGCCATGGAGGAGACCTCGCCCGTGCGTGGCGGGCGCGGGCTTGTGTTCACCCATATCAGCCATTCCTATGTCGATGGCGCGAGCCTCTATTTCACCTTCCTGTTCCCGCGCGATGCGGACAACGAGGTCACGCAATGGCGGCGGATCAAGGGTGCCGCATCGGACGCCATCGTGCGCGCCGGCGGCACGATCTCGCATCACCATGGCGTGGGCGAGGACCATGTGCCGTGGCTGGAGGCTGAGAAGGGCGCGCAGGGCATGGGCGTGCTGCGGGCCATCAAGCGGGAGCTTGATCCGGCGGGCGTGTTGAACCCGGGCAAGCTGGTGGGCTGAGTGGTTCGGGTGTGAGCCCCGCGGCTGGCGCCTCATCTTCAGGCGCTGGGAGGGCGGTTGCGCGGGCGAGGATGGTCTGGGTGGCCGGTTCGCACTGCCGTGCGACCGGCCATGACGGCAGAGGGGATTGGAACTGGTGGGGTGTGTCGTCGAGGGCGTTGGGCCATCGCCTCG
>Ga0172373_10000595_pt1 | contig 59375 bp, 43 predicted proteins | sample Lak10m_2_FD_114546 | JGI IMG/M metagenome (GOLD analysis project Ga0172373, IMG submission 114546) | Freshwater microbial communities from Kabuno Bay, South-Kivu, Congo - kab_092012_10m | ecosystem: Environmental > Aquatic > Freshwater > Lake | place: Democratic Republic of the Congo... | reverse complement strand
GCAGTGTGGCGTGCGGTCGATGTCAATCGGCCGGTCAGGCTTTGGTGCGCTCCTGATACGGTTCTGGCGGCGTTGGCACGAACCGTTACCGGGGGACTAACATCCCCCGCACGCCTTGGCACGGTGGAGCGGATCCAACGAACGAAATCAGGTGTCCTTAACACCGTTTCACCATCCCAGCCACGACCTTCATGGAGCGGAATCACCACTCAATTGTTTCGCGGGAAATGTGGAAGTACATGGCGCACAAACGGTCCGTGGCAGTCAAGCGGTCCATGGCACTCAAACGGTCTGATTGCCTCTTGCGTTTCCGGCTTGTCAGGCCAGCTTCATGAGCATGGCGTCAAACGCGAGGACAGCGCCGTTTTCCGGTGGCACACGTCGGCCGCTGCGTGGTTGGGTTGAAGGTGAATTTTTGTGCGCCGCGGGGGCGATTTTGGTATGCCCGAGGATCGCGTGCATCCACACGGCCCGTCGCCGGGAGGCGGCTGAGAACTGGCCTGACAGGCCGGAATCGCAGTTGAATTCAATTGACGTTGCCCACATCAGCGGCGCGAGCGATGGCGATACGATGTCGTTGGATCCGGCCCGGCGAGCATTGCGTGCTACGCTTTGGAGGCTGCTGAGATGTGCACCGCAATTGCTGCACGTTTCGTGTGACTCGAGCCCGTAATAAGAAAATCAGCAGATCAGCAGGACATATGTTGCGTTTTTATCGCTCACCTGCGGACGGCGATCATGCGGATATCATCGAGATCAAGTTGTCCGGTGGCGCCGTTGAGTCCGATGCGAAAGATCATTTCTTTGGCATTTGGAGGGACGGGGATGACGGACCGTGCATCCTGCCATTGGAGTGAACCGCGCCATTTGCCGACCTGGACGGCGGAGATTTCGCGGCGGACGTTGTCGTAGAAGTGGACGACGATGGAGGCTTGTCCGGCGGCATCGGGGCCTGGGAGGATGGATTTGCAGCGAACCCAGTACTGGAGTCTGAGCGAGCCGATGGAGCGTCCGTCGATAGCGGTGCCCTGGAGTGCCTGTGAGATACCTGTTTCGCTGGTATTTTCGAAGCGGAGGCATTGTTTTCCGGCCATGACATCATCGGTGCAGACGGCGGTTTTGCGCTGATAGTGCCAGCCATCGACGCGTCCATCTTCGTTGGCATCGATTTCGAAGGAGCCATTGACGAGTGTAGGGTTGGCGGGGTCAGGGAGTACGCGGCGGAGGTCTTCTGAGGCGCCGGTCATGGGCACGAAGAGGGTGGAGATGAGTTTTTCGTCTTCGAGTTTGCCATTGACCTTTTTGAAGAGGTGGAAGGCCTGTTGATAGCGTTCTCCCATGGGAATGATCATCTGGCCACCTTCGGCGAGTTGATCGACGAGAGGTTGCGGGACATTTTCGGGAGAGCAGGTGACGATGATGCGATTGAAGGGGGCATGTTCGGGCCAGCCCTGATAGCCGTCGCCATCTTTGACGTGGACATTTGCATATCCGAGTTCTGCGAGTCTGCGGGTGGCTTGTTTGGCGAGTGGAGAGACGATTTCGATGGTGTAGACATCGCGGACGATTTCGGCGAGTACGGCGGCCTGGTAGCCGCTTCCGGTGCCGATTTCAAGGACTTTATCATCGGGTTGTGGATCGAGAGTTTCGGTCATGTAGGCGACGATGAACGGTGGCGAGATGGTTTGCTGGTGACCGATGGGGAGAGCGGTATCTTCGTAGGACTGGGCTTTTTCGGTGCCGCGGACGAATTCGTGTCGGTGGACTTTGCGCATGGCGGCGAGGACGCGGGGGTTGGAGATGCCTTCGGCTTCGAGCGCAGTGCGGACCATGACTTCGCGCTGGAGTTCCCATTTTTGCTGGGCGGTCGCGTGTGGAGCGAGTGTATTGAGAAGGAGGACGGTGATGCTGGCTGCGAGTGTGGGTGAGCAGCGAGCGATGAAGTTGGCGGGGGTTGTCATGTTGGCGATCCACAGGCAGGGCGATGGGAAACGCGGAAGCGGCGGGTGAATGATATGCTCTGGCGGCCGTTGAAGGCGAGTGGAATTCGAGGTGGTTGGTTGGCGTGACGGTAATGACTTTGCGAGAATACGCAGCGTGAGGGCTGACAGTGGTTTGGCGGGTTGTCGGCGGGCATATCGATCGTGGAAGGAAGGAACAGGAGCGATGGAACTGGATCGGGAACATGATGACTGGCTGCGTGCGGCGAAGCGGGCAGCTGTGGTGGGTGGGGTGGTACTGCAGGAGTGGCGGGGTCGATTTTCGGTTCGGGAGAAGAGTCGTTCGAATCTGGTAACGGAGGCGGACGAGGCATCTCAGTCGGCGATCGTGGCCAGTCTGTCCAGTGAATTCCCGACCCACGGTTTTCTGGGTGAAGAGAACCTGCAGTCAGAATCAGCGGGATCGGAGGCTGTGTGGATTATTGATCCGCTGGATGGCACGACGAACTACGTACACGGTTTTCCCTACTATGCGGTTTCGATCGCTCTGCAGGTCCGTGGGCAGCTGGAGGTGGGTGTGATCTACGATCCGACGCGGGAGGAGATGTTTTCAGTGTGTCGAGGGCATGGCGTGGAGCTGAATGGTGAGCGGGTTTATGCGAGCGGAGAGACTCGAGCGGGTTCTGCGTTTGGCGTAGGCAGTTTGCCGGTGGTAACGGGAGCCGGGGACGCTGCGGTGGAGCGTTTTTTGAGGGCATTACGAGAGTTTCAGACGGTTCAGCGGACGGGTTCTGCAGCTTTGAATCTGGCATATCTGGCGAGCGGTCGGATCGACGCGTTCTGGTCGAGCAGTTTGAAGGTGTGGGACGTGGCGGCGGGGGCATTGATGGTGAAGGAGTCGGGCGGAGCAATTTCGGGGCTGGAGGGCGGCAAATTCGACATATTCGTTTCAAGCCTTGCGGCCGCGTCATCTGCTGAGTTGCTGGGGGAGCTGGTTCGGGTGCTTGGAGATCGGTGATCGCTGATTTGGCAACTTCTCCGTCCGGGGCAGTCTGCGTAGGATATATTGGACATTGGGAGATGTTTTGATTGCGTGTGACAGGAAACCAGTGAGGAGAGAGGGGGAAGCCGTGAACAAGCAGCAGCGGAAGCAGGAACAGGGACGTTTTGGCGGCTTTCATCGCGGCTGTTTTCTCGGCTATTTTTGCGTCAGTCTTCGCCGCGGATGGTGGTGTGTGGCGACGCTGCTGTTGCTGTTATGCAGCATGAATTCCCCCATTCCGGGTCAGGAGAATCCTGCAGCGATTCCTGGCCGGTTGGGTTCTGCCGGGGGAACGCAGTCTGGTGGCGAGGGCACTGCGGGTGCTGGCGGTGGTACCGGTTCATTGGGTGGTGCGGGTTCTGCTGGTTCTGGCGGTTCATTGGGTTCTGCCGGTTCTGCGGGCAGTGGCGGCGTTGGTGTTGCAACCGGGTCGGGTGGAGCATCGGAATTGGCTGGACCACTTTCGGCGGCGGGCGGCGTAGTGGGTGGAGTGGGATCTGAGTTATTTCTGCGGACGGAGGGAGGGCGTCTGATACCGCTGCGGGAGTTGCTTTCGGCGGAGGCGGTATCGAGGTTATTGATGCGAGCGGGCGAGCAGCAGCTCCCTGGGTACTGGATTGCGCGACTGGAGTTGCAGGGGAGGATCGAGGGTGAGGTGCTTGAACTGGACTTGGAATTGCAGGTGGTGGTGCGAGCGGTTTCTGAGTGGGTTTCGGTGCCGCTTGTTTTTGGCGACGTTTTTTTGACGGACTTTGAGCATGAGTCAGGGGTGGCGGGTGCGGAGTCTGTGTTGCAGTCGGGTGAGCAGAACAGTCGGCGGTGGAGTTTGCGTGGAGCGGGTCTTCATCGATTGAAGCTGCACCTTTCCGGGAGGACTCGAACGGCGAGTCCGGGGATACATCAGTTGAATCTGCAGCTTCCTGAGTCCGCGGCATCTCATGCGATGTTCGAGTTTACCGGGCCGGTGGAGATGCAGAAGCTGCCTGACGGGGCGGTGGACCGTCAGACGCGAGACGAGCGAGGTGTGCGGAAGGTGGAGTTTGTGGGGATTTCGGGAGCAGCGACGATGTCGTGGCGGGAGGTATCGCCACCGGTCGCGGTGAAGCCAGTGGTTCAGGTGCAGAACCGGATGAAGCTGGATTTGACGACGATACCGGCGAGTTTGACGGGGACGCTGGAACTGGAGGTAACGGGTTCTCCGCTGTCGGAGGTGGTGTTGACGTGGCCGGAGGGTTTTGAGATGAACGAGGTTCAGGCGCGGAATGGATCGCGTTCTTCGGTGATGGATCATTTTGAGCAAGGTCGGGAGGCGGGGAGTCGTGAGACGAAGATCAGTTTGACGAGTGCAGCGGAGGGGGACCTGACGATTGAGTACGACCTCGAGTTGAGCAACCGCAGTTTTCCTCAGGACATTCGTGTGTCATTGCCGCTGGTGCGGGACGCGAACGTGCAGACGGGTGATGTGGAGTTGATCTTTCCGGCGGGGATGCTGGTGCAGCAGCTGGAGATTGTGGGCGCGCAGCGTCGTCGGGTAACGGCGGAGACGGACTCTGGAGCGGCGGCGACGGCATTTCGTCTGCGTTCGAGGGAGTCTTTTATTCGTCTTCATCTGGACGAGATGGCAGCTCAGTACGCGGTGACGACGGAGCTGGGAATTCGCCCCCAGGGTGGTTCAGTGTTATTAACGGGTCAGGTGCGGGTGAGTGTCTTGCGTGGTGCGTTGCCTGAGCTGTTGCTGGACTGGACGAGCGCGGTGGAGGGTTCGGGCTGGTCCGCGTGGTCGCTGCTGCCAGGTGCTGCGAAGCTGGTGCGGAGTGGTCGGACGATACCATTGAGTCCGGAGTTGACGGCGGGGAGTCCTGGGGAGTTGAAGTTTGTATTTCCGGAGCGTCAGTCGGGCGAGTTTCTGCTGGAGTTTCAGGCTGTGTCTGAGTTATCGGCAGCGGCACCGGGTGAGGTTGGTGCGGCGGTGGCGGGGAATGAGGAGCGGCGTTTGCTTTTGCAGTGTCCGCAGGTTCAGAGTCGTCGTGGTCAGCCGGTGGTATTGCGAACGGAGGAGTCGGACGAGTATGAGGCGGAGTTGTTGCTGGCTGGCGGTGGTGAGCGATTGCGGGGAGTTCCGGCGACGTCGTCGTTATCAGCGGGCCTGTCGGGTCTGGAGTCCGGGGGAGTCGGGGCAGTTGAGGGGGCAGGAGCGGTGTTGGAGCGGGGTTTGTCGTGGATCCACGAGAATCCGAGCGAGCCGGTGTGGATTCGGCTGATGCCGCAGCGTCAGACGATACGAGCATCGGTGACGGCGGGGCTTGTGGCGGTGGATCGGGGCGTGGAGGTGCGAGAGAAGATCGAGCTGGACGTGATGCATCGGGACATAACGGAGGTGACGTTGCTGGTGCCAGCGACGGTGCAGCCTGTGGTTCGGGTGGCTGGGGTGGCGGATCCGCTGCGTGCGGTGATTGGCAAATCGAATGAGTGGACATTCCGGCTTCCCCAGGCGACTCGGGGGACGCTGGTTTTGGAGGTTCGCTGGCTGAAGGCGGCGGCAGCGGTTGCTGGGGCGACGGCAGGTTCAGCGGCAGCGGGCGTATCGTCTGCAGGGGACGTTGAGGATTGGAACATTGAGTTGGTGGTACCGCGTGATGCGCGGATTTGGCGGGTATTGGCGGGGACGAGTGACGGGGGATTGGAGGTCCGGGAGGGGAGTGGCTGGGAGCCTGTGTATTCGGAGAGTTACACATCTGCGTGGAGAAATTTGAAGTGGGGGGGGGAGTCGGCAATTGAGACGGGTGATTTGGCGGTGCCACTGCGATCACGGCGGGGTGCGTTTGCGGGCTCGGGTATTGGTCCGGTGCTGGTTCAGGTGGAATCGCGATTATTTCCGGGTCAGTCCCTGACGAGTTGTCGCTGGTATTTTGAGGGTCGTCCGGAGCGAATGGTACTGGAGGTTCCGGCGGGATTGTTGCTGGAGTCGATTGAGTTGTGTGGCGAGTCGTTGAGTGGTCGGACGGGAGTGCTTCAGGCGGAGCGTGGCGAGGAGGGAGTCGAGGAGCGTTGGGAGATTCTGCCTGAGGTGCTGGGTGGGTTGGATCTGGCGGCGGGAGTGCCTGTGGTGCTTGAGGTACGCCTGCGTCAGGAGTTGGGGGTATCGACGGGTTTGCGTGGTGCGGGAGAGCAGTTGCGAGCGCGTGAAATTCGGCGTGTGCGTTTGCGGGGTGAGACGAAATCGGCGACGTTGATATGGCTGTTGCGGCCGCAGACGGGTCTTCGGGCGGTGACATCGGAGGCACCTCTGGCATCATTATCTCCGTTGCCGGGTCGGGTATTTGGAAGTGATTCGGGAGCGCGGGCTGTTTCACTGCGTCAGCTGGAGGCAATTTTGTCAGCATTTCCGGAGGGGATACGCAGTGCAGCGCGGGAGCGTGGAGTGGAGTTGCTGGAGGAATCTGGTGGCCACGACCTGTGTCTGGGTTCTGGGGAGGACGGAGCGGTGCGAGTGAGTCTGGTGCCGCAATCGCTGCTGATGCTGGTGCCGGCGTTAATTTGTCTGGTGGTTTTTGTGTTGCTGACGTGGCTATGGCGTTTGCCGCTGGGTTTACCGATACCGTTGGCTGCGGCTGGCCTGACGGGTCTGTGGGTAGCGTTACCGGACTGGGCGGCGTTGTTGATCCCGTGGAGTGCCGGAGGGGTACTGGCAGGAGTTGTGGCGGCAGGATTGCAGCGTTGGAGTTTGGTGCGTCGTTATGGTGTGGTTTCGCTGCGGCGGGTGACGGAGCGTCCGACGGTCTTTGGATTTCCGGACTATGCGGATTCGGGTTTGCGTTCATTGCGGGGTGCATCGGGCGGATCAGCGGGTGGGCAGTCGGAAGCGGCTGGCGGGGTAGTCTGAGATGGCTGGATTGTTGTGGATGATTTGTTGTGTGTTGCAGCAGCCGCCGGGTGTTGAGGGCACGGGGGCTGTGACGGGGGAGTTACGTGTGCAGCGGCTGGGCTGGGAGGAGTTGCAGGCAGCGCTTGCGGGAGGTGAATACCGGGCGATCAGTGGAGTGGAGTACGATGAGTTACAGCGGTTAACGAAGGAGCAGCAGCAGGGGTCTCCGCAGCGACCGTGGATTCGTCGAGCGGAGTATCGGGCGGAATTTCGGGGGATTGAGCTGGGCGGGGGTCAGGTGACATTTCAGCTGTACGATGCTGGGGCAGCGCGAGCGGCGGATTCGCCGCCACTGCTGGGTCGAACGAATCTGCAGCGACTGCAGCTTTCGGATCCTCAGGGGTTACTGCCACTGGGAGCGGATCTGGAGCGGCGATTATATGTATTGAAGCGGGGTGTATCGGGGGACGTGAGTGGAAGTTTTGGAGCAGACGGGGTGGTGGCGGGTGCGTCTGTGGTGTTTCGGCTGGAGCTTCCGGCGGCCACGACGACTCAATTGCAGCTGACGGCCCCACGGGACGTTCAGGTGACGGGTTCGGGGTGTTTGGTGACATCGCGGCCGGAGGAGGGTGGCGGTTCAGGGAAAGTGTGGACCTTGATTCCTGCGGATCCGACGCGACTGACGTTTACGTGTCGTCGGTCATCGGGGCTGGTGGCTCAGGATCCTGCGTTGCTGACGGGGTTTGGAGCCTGGCATTCGCTGCAGGGTGACATTCTGACATCACGGTGGACGGTGGGAGTTCCGGCGGAGCTTGGGAGTGGTAGCGGGAGTGAGTTATGGCTGCGACTGGGGCGAGGGATGCGGGTGCTTGGAGTGGCGATGGAGGACCAGCGGGAGTTGTTATGGGAGGCTGTGTTGGAGGGTGGAGGCTCGTTCCTGCGTGTGAAGCTGCCGGTCGAGGGGAGTGTGGGTTCGTTTTCTGTGCAGGCGGCGACGGTGATTGAGCAGTTGGATGCGTGGCATTTGCCGACGCTTGTTCCGGATCAATGGAAGTCGGCTGCGGACCAGCGAGGACCGTTGTTGACTCCAGCGGGTCCGGTGACGGTGACTCTGCCGACATCGCTGCGAGTGGACGAGTGGGCGTTGACGGGGATGCAGGAGCGAGACGTGGTTGCGGGTCCTGACATGTCGCAGACATTTCAGTTGCTGCAGTTCGAGTCGGGTGCGACGGCATTTCTGCGAACGTCGACGAATTTGCCGCAGTTATCGGAGACGATTGTGCATTTGGCGGAGGTAACGGGTCAGGCGGAGTCGGTGCGAAGTTATGTGAATCTGGTGTGTGCGGAGGCAGCGGTGGTGGAAGCCTCGTGGCCTGTGTCAGTTGGCTGGGAGGTGATCAGTGTGCGTTACGCATCGAGTGGTCGTCCGTTGTTATTTGAGGTGAGTGCGGCGGTGGGTGGTCGTGAGGGGACGACGCTGCAGGTTTATTTTCCGGAGACGCTGGAGGCGGGATCTTCGCGGGTTCTGGAGATTTTGCTTCAGCGGAGTGATCGGGCGACAGCGGGTGCAGAGGAGTTGCAGTTGCCGTTGCCGGTGATGGAGGGTGTGCGTCGGGGCGACGTGTATTTATTGTGGGGGCGTGGTGGCGGAGTATCTGGCGGATCGGCGGCGCGATGGTCGGAGGGTCGAACGGAGTTATCTCTGGAGGAGTTTCGCAGTCGGATTCCGTGGTTTCCGGCTGTACGATTGGCGGCGGGGCTGCGATGTTGCCTGCCTGGGAGCGGGGGAGCTGGAGGGAGTCGGCCGGAGCGTGGGAGTGTGGAGGGATCGGTGGAGCACGAGTTAGCGGTTGTGGATGGTGGGCTGCGTGAGACGTCGGTGATCAGTCTGCCAGGCTGGCCGGAGTCTGGGGTATTGTCGGTGCAGTTTCCGCTGGAGTCGGGGGAGATTCGGGAGTGGCGAGTAGGTGAGCGGGAGTTATCGGTGGAGAGTTTGGCTGGTGAGGTGGAAGGTGGTCAGTGGAGGGAGTATTTGGTTCGCAGGCCTGAGGGTGCGGCATTGGGTCCGGTATCGATTGTGGTGTCATCTGAGCGTGAGTTGAGTCCGCGATTTTCGGCCGGGATACCTCGCGGCCCGTCTGGGGGCTGGCGGGGATTGCTGCGAGTTTCCGGAACGGGTCCGGTGCAGCTTGTGGCGGAGAATCTTGAGTTGGTGGGTGGAGCGGGGTTGAAAGTTGGGGGGTTGGATGAGTGGTTGTTGCCTGGCACGGGGGAGTTGGTGACGATTCGCACAGCGCAGCGATCGGTGGCGGCTGGAGTTGAGTTACGGCATGTTCGTCAGTATCACGTTCTGCAGCAGACCGGAACGGACTGCGAGCACGAGATTCTGGCGGTGCTGGATTTGGAGTCGGCGGAGGGAGTGCAGCGGTGTTCTCTGCGTTGGGCGAGCGAGTATGTTCCGCAGCTGGTGGTGAATGGTCAGGGGGTGCGTGGTGAATTGAGTGGCGGGGAGTTGCAGATTCCGTTGCCATTGGCGGGTGGTCGATCACGAGTACTGCTGTTGTGGAGTGAGCGAGGCGACGTGCGTCTGGGGCCGGACTGGCGGTTGTATTTGCGGCGAATTGAGGTGGTGGGTGAGCTGTCTGGTAAAGCGTCGGGTAACACGGTGCATGCGGTTGTGAGTCTGGGTGACCTGCAGACGGCGGGTGGTCAGCGTTTGATGGTTTCAGAGGAGCCGGTGGACGCATTACCTGACTGGAGCGAGTTGCTGACGGGTCAGGGGACATCGGGAGCATCAGAGAAGCTGGAGTCGGCATTGCATGGGGCAGCGGGCTTGCGTGCATTTGTATCGCGATGGCAGCTGGCGGTAGCGGACGGATTGCAGCAGCGGTTGTATGTGGACGCTGGAGGAACGGAGTCTGATTTGGAGCGGGGAGCTGGTATTGAGTTGCGTGCGGCGTTGCGTCAGCGGAGTGCGGCGGCAGCATTTGGCGCGGGTTTGGTTTGTTTTGGATTATTTTTGGGTCTTGCGGGTTGGTTATCACGGCGGCTGCCGTGGGCATCGCTGCCAGTGGGAGTGAGTTGTGCAGCGAGTGTGGTGGCGGACGAATCTGTGCTGGGATTGGTGATTCGCGGCAGTTTTTGGGGATGTTGTGCGGGGATGTTGCTGGTGTTGTTGCTGCATGGCGGTCAGCGAGCCGTGGGGAAGCTGCGATGGCGGCGTGGTGTTCTGGCTGGAGTGGTGTTGTTGACGAGTACTCAGTCGGCGATGTCGCAGGATGGTTCGGCGATATCCGGTGCGATCAATTCGGGAGTGCCGGTGCGTGGTGAGGGAGTGAAACCTGATGTGTTGTTGTCGGAGGGTTTTGGTGGCGAGGTGGGGTTGGTCTTTGTGCGTGAGCCAGCGTTGCGGCGACTGCGTGAGTTGGGTGGGGTGGAGGCTGGCGGGGGCAGCAGCGGTGGTCCGGGAAGTGAGGGTTTGATTCAGAGCGTGAGAACTCGTGTGATAGCGGAGGCACCGGACCGAGTGGAGCTGGAGCTGGAGATTGCGGTGTCGGCGGCGAGTGGAGGCCGGGAGGCGGAGGTTCGACTGCCTCTGGACGGCAATCGACTGGTGTCATGCGAGCTGGACGGGGAGTCGATTCTTCCGGAGACGCAGTTGGGTGATCAGTTGGTGGTGCGTTTGCCGGCTTCGGTGGAGGTAGCGGAGCAGAGTTTGTCGCCTGGTGGAGAGAGTCGAGGGGGCGTAGCGGCGGCAGCTGACGAGCGGGCGGCATTTACGGGGCATCGTCTGGTGTGTCGATTGTGGCCGGTTTTGAGTCGTCAGCCGTCGGTGGTGCAGTTTCGTCTTCCGGGGTTACCGTGTCCACGTTCGACGGTGGAGATAGTATCACCGGCGGGTTTGTATTCCGGCGCGAGGCTGCAGACGGCTGACGGGGTCATTCAGTGGGATCCGGCGGCAGGCGAGCAGGAGTTGAACAGTTTGACCACGCGTGGTGGTGCGGACCTGCGGCTTCTGCAGGCGGGTCTGGAGAAGGGAGTTCGTGAGCCTGCGAGTGTGGAGACGCTGGTGATCTGTGAGAACGTGGCGGGGCTGCAGCAGTTAACGTTGATATGCCGCGTGAAGAACTGGAATCCGTTGAAGGGTGAGTTGCATTACCGGGTTCCGGGGGCATTTCGATTGTCTGGTGTAACGGGGCTGGAGGGGCTTGGCACGGGTGAGTTATTGTGGTCATTGCAGGACCGGCAGGCAGTGATGTCACTTCCACCGGGGCACACGGGTGAGTTTGTGCTGCAGCTTCAGTTAGCGGGTCTGCGGCCGCTTGAGGTCAGGCGACAGGAGATACCGGTTGGCGAGTTACAGCAGTTTGCCGACTGCATTCAGGAAAGGACGGTAGTGGCGGCGATTCGGAGCGGGACAGCGATGGCTCCGGCGGCGGTGTTGAAGGAGCGGACGGAGGCGGTGGCGTTTTCGGCGGAGTCAGCGAAGTGGGGTACGTGGCTGCGTCGCACGGACACGTTGTTGCGAGCACCGGTGGATCTGGGTGTTCTGGAGGTGAAGCTGGAGCCGCGAAGCAGTCGCCACGAGGTGCGGATGAGTCAGTCGTGTGTGGTTCGGGACAAGGAGCTGAACTGGAGTTGCCGGATGGACGTGGAGACATCTCAGGTGCCGGTATTTCGGCATCGAATCACGGTGCCTGCGGAGTTGCGTGTGACGGAGGTTCAGGTGACGGCTGGGGAAGCGAATCGGCTGCAGTCATGGCATCGGCGTGGGGATCAGATCACGGTGCAGTTGCGGGAGGGGACAACGGGATTGCATGGGATCGAGCTGGTTGGGCGCATGGAGCTGCGTCCGGACGACAGTCGGGTTCGCGTGGGAAGTCCTCGTCTGCAGGATTCGCAGGTGCTGGAGTCATTATTAACTTTGACGGACGAGACGACGGTGGGATTGCAGCTGGAGGACGCGGGAGCGGCGGTGCCGTTGCAGGCGGGGAGCAGTGACGGGCAGTTGCGTCCGGGTGAGCCATTTCGGCTGCAGCTCATCAATGAGTCTCGAGTTGTGGTGCTGGAGCGATTGAATCCGGTGGAGCCAACCGGGCGAATTGCGGTGCTGCGATCGGGTGAGCGAGTGGTGATGGTGATGCGTTTGTCGAACTGGTCAAGTCGTCTGGGGCCATTGCAGATGCAGTTTGCAGTGGGGACTGAGTTTGCGGCGGAGCCGATGGTGCTGACTGAGCGAGGGCCATTGAGTCTGGTGGAGAATGAAGGGTTATTCGAATCGGGTCCGGAGCAGGTGAAGGAGTTGTTTGGGGTATCGGAGTTTACAGTGACGTGGTCAGCGAAGCCAATTGCGGGGTCAGGGGCGATGGGGAGCGAGCGATATGCGTGGCCGAGGGTATCTGATCGGATTGTGTGGACGGAGGTTTTGTGCAACGCGAGTGCGGCGACGGTCGGGATTTCTGGCGCGGTGACTGAAGATGTGCCGGAGTGGGCTGGAGCTGCAGCGGAGGCGCTGGGGTGGAGGATTTCCGACGCGGCGTTAAAGGGAGGGACGCGCGTTCCGCTGGCGATGATTTTACAGGGCGATCAGCTGGTTTTGCCTGGCTTTGTTGCTGTGACGGACGGTGTCTCGGAGAGTGTTCCGGGCGCCCCGGAGGTCCATTCGGTGAGTATGCTGCAGCTGCAGGACGGGCGTCCGACACGTGGAACGACGATGTTATTGATTCTTGCGCGGCGTTATCCTGTTCAGGTGGAACTGGAGATTCCGGAATCGCTGGTGCTGGAGCATTTGCCAGCGGAGCTGCAGCCGCTGCCGCGAACTGAGAAGGCTGGTCGATTCGGGCTTGAGTTGACGGCACCGATGACGCGAATGGAGCTTCGCTGGCTGAGTCGTGTGCGTGGAGCGTCGTTATTTTCGCCGGAAGTGCAGCTGGAGTTGCCTCATTTGCAGGGAGCGAAGGCAGACGGTGTGGTGCGTTTGTGCACTGTTGGCGACAGTGCAGCAGGAATTCGAAGTCCGCAGCGTTTGCGGACTCGTGAAGACGCGACTCCACTGCTGGCAAGTCAGATACTCCGTTCACTGCAGTCAACCGGGCTTTCTCCGGTTCAGGTGGGTTTAAGCGGAGAGGCGGCTGTGGTGGCTGCGGGGCTGTCTGGTGACCTTGTGAAGGCAGTGACGGGTGTGGGACCGTCGGAGTCGGGCGAGGCGTGGTTTCGCCTGAATCGCGGAGAGTCTTTGAAGTTCGCCGTTCGCCAGCGGCTGAATCTGGAGCGAATTCTGACGGTCGGCATTGGACTGCTGATGTGCGCGGCAGCGGTGTTATTTGCAGCGCCGGCTCGGGGAGGGGAGTCGCGTTGAATTGTGAGTGTGTTCAGAAGGCGATGCCACAGCGGAGAATGCCTGTGGAATCAAGTTCAGTGGACTCCGGCTCACTCTCATATTCCACAGCTCGGCCGAATACGAATCCGCCTTCGACAAAGATACTGCGGTTGTCCGGCAGCAGATGTTCAAAACCTGCAAGGAGACGGTAGTCGCGGAGGGTGAGTTCGTCAGCGACACCGGAGGCTCGCTGGACGGACCACGTGTTTCCACCGAAGACGCCGGACAGGTAGATCCACGATTCGCTGTGAGAGCCATCTTTGTCGATGCGAAAGGAGACTCGGGGGGAAGGAAACTGGATATCAACTTTCCATTCGCGTGTGGGTGTCCAGAGCAGCCCGGCGGCAGGGAGAATGGGGAAGTCATCACGGCCGGTATGGACCACGCCACCGGAGAGCGAGAGTGTTTCGGGAACAGCCTGCCAGATCAGCAGCCCCAGTCCGAAGACGCGGAAGGCGTTGCTGGTATTTTCGAAGTCAGAGCGAATGGCTGGAGTGACGATCGTCATGACGCTCAGTTCGTCATTCAGCGGGCGTTTCCAGAAGAAACGTGCGCCGGTTTCATAGAGTTCCTCAGGCAGATCAAGTGCGGGCGCTGCGGTGAGGAAATCGGTTCGCAGAAATGGTGTGGCGACAACAACATTATCGAAGGATCCCAGTGGAATGGCGAACGAAGCCGAGAGGTCCGTCGAGGTGACTCCCATACCACCATCGGTACCGTCATTAATAAAACCGGTGGAGACGGCCGCGCCCTGAAAGCAGCCCTGGCGAAAGCGCGAGAGGGGTGCTTCGGAATCGAATTCGCGGGGGTAACTGTTCGAAGTGGAATCAGGCTGGGACAGCGCTGGTGCAGCCCGATTGAACTCCATTTCGGACTGCAGGTCAGACCCTGAAAACCCAGCGGAGATAAATGGAGACTCTGTGTCTGCCGGGAATACGGCTTCTGTGGCCGTGAGTCGCTCATCGTCGGATTCAGACTGCTGCGGAGGCTCTGCAGCGGATTTTGCAGGTGGCCCTGCCCCGTCTTCCTGAGCGTTGGTGGACTGAGTGCAAGCACCGAGCACGGCTGCGACCAGAGCAAGCGGCATCAGCAGGCAGTGGAAGCGGTTGCGGGGCATGGAACATCCCTGACGGCGGCGTCTGGCGGGACCGGAGGACGGAAACTTGTCCTAATATTCGGCAGAGCCCCTGCATTTGGCAGCATCGGATTTTTCGAAAACCGGTGTTCGATGTGGGGGATCGGGCTTGACTTTGATGATTGAGTTGACGTGGGGGTTGGGGAAATCCGAGATGCACTACGAATCCGGTGTGATGGAATGCAGGATGCTGGGATTGTGGGTTGTGTGGAAATCTGGGGAAAATTGGTTATCTGCGGTGCTTCCGGGGTGATCTATCAATGGGCGTGGCAATTGACTTATGATTCCGGGTCAGGTGCGGCGGCGTACCCGACAGGCGGGTGCTGTCCTCGGGTGAGATGATTTCTGGAATGGAATCCGGAAGATGGCGACACGAACAGGAAAATGGCGGCTGTGTCTGTTGTCGGGCCTGCTGTTGTTGTTGTTTGGGGCGGGATGTCGTGGGCGTCAGCATGCTCATGTGCTGAAGGATTCGGACCCTGACATGGTGGGGAGTCACACGGCGGGCGCAGAGACGTGGAAGCCGTTGATTGACGAATCTGTTGGTCGATTGCTGGGGAAGAGTTGTGCGACGATCGAGCAGGCATCTCATGTGTCGGTGAACGAGCATGGGGGGGCGGTTCGATCGGTTTGTTTTGTGGGTGTTGAGAACCGGAGTGGGGAGGTATTGGGGGACTTCAAGGAACAGATTTACGACCACATCAGTACGTTGACAGGTCAGCACGATCAGTTTCGGATGATCAGTCGTCGAGCGGTTGAGGCGGCGATGGCGGAGCTGCGGTGTACACCTGAGAGTCTTGTGCTGCCATCGAAGCAGCGGGAGTTTCAGGTGGTGCTGGAGCGGGAGCAGCAGCCTTTTGATTATCTGTTGTTTGCGAGGATTACATCGGGAACGACGACGAGTAATGGGGATTATCAGCGGGATTATCTGTTGAAGCTGGAGTTGCTGAATATTCACACGCTGGAGTCGATTGAGGATTCGGCGATGTTGCGGAAGGGTTATCACAAGAGTTTTCTGGGAAAGCTGAAGCATTACGACGACTGATGATAGCGGGTATTTGAATGCAGCGGTCTTTGGTTGTCGGAGTCCTGGCAGCGACTTTTAAATGGGTCCGGTTACCGGCCGCGCTGCTGTTCTGCCCTGCCCTGCTGAGTGGTTGTCAGACGTGGCAGCGGACTCATACAGCGGCGTTGGCGGCATGGTCAGCGGGGAATGTGATCAGTGCGGCTGAGCAACTTGAGGCTGCGAGGGATTCTCGGGGTGCGGAGCGGGAGTTATTGAAGCTGGATCTGGCGATGGTTGATCTGGCGCGGGGAGAGTCAGTCGCGGCGGAGTCACGATTTCGGGAGCTGCGTGAGGAGCTGGCTCATTTGTCGCAGCGGGATCTTGCGGAGCAGACGGCAGCGGCCTTCACGGATGCTCGGTCAACATCATATTCCGGCCGGGACTACGAGCGTCAGATGGTGTTGAGTCTGGGGTTATTGTCGAGTGTGATGAGTGGCAGCGGGGATGCGTTTGCGTGGTCGCTGCAGGCGGAGGAACTGACAGCGGCGCGATGTCATGAGTTGTCAGGAGAGGCGAAGTCGGGTGTGGCAAAGCTGGAGCCGGAGAGTGCATCCGGTGCAGCTGGAGGAGTAGAGCAGGCGGGTTGGACAGGGGAGGGGTTGGCGGAGGAGAAGGCGGCCCCGGAATTGGTTGCGGCTGTGAATGATGCACCGTTGGCGCTGGCATCGTGGCTGACGGCGGTGGTGCAGTCAGAGACGCCATCGCGGGCGATTGAAACGGAAGCGGCGTTGCAGCAGGCAGCATTCTGGAGCGGCGAGAAGTCAGAGCGATTGCCTGGGGGGCGTTTGGGAGTGCGGTGTGCGAAGGGCAGCGGCAGTCTGAATGTGATTGTGCTGGCGGGTCGAGCTCCGGAGTGGGAATCGGAGTCAGCTGAGCCAACGACGACGGCTTTGCTGATAGCGGATCGGATTTTGAGTCTAACGGGGCGACATACGCTTCCGCCAACGTTGATTTCGGTGAAGATCGCATGTCCGAAGGTAGTTTGGCGGCCGGGTTCGGCAGCACCGGTGGTATGTCGATTGCGAGTTGGGAGCAGTGACGAGAAGCCTCGGGTGCTGGGACTGAACACACTGGTGGACCTGAACGCGGTTGCGGCGGCTTCTTATCGAGCGCATCGGGACGACGAGCTGGCGGCGGCGGTAGTGCGGCGGGTGGTGAAGAAGGGGACGGTGTATGCGGTGAAGGAGACGGCTCAGGTTTCCGGCGGCACGATGGTGGATTTGGGAGTGAATGCAGCGGGGGTAATCTGGGAGGCACTGGAGAAGCCGGACACGCGTTCGTGGACGACACTTCCGGCGGTGGTGCTGGCAGCACAGGAGGAGTTGCCAGTGGGCGAGCATCGTCTGGAGTTGCTGGGTCCGTTGCCGGACTTCGGCGCGCGACGTGGATACGGGGAGTTTGTTGTGCGGGTGGAGGATGGTCGGAACACGAATGTGTTGTGTGTGATTCCGAATGAGACGATCGCGGGGAGCATTCTGATTTCTGGACCGGAATTGAAGACGGTGCCTCCGCCGATTGGTGGCCCGTGAAGTTTGCAGGAGTGCTGGTCGCCATCTACACTCTGGACGGTTGTCGAATTCCTGACCTTTTGCCCCACAAGAGAGCATAGCAATGCAGAAGACCCCAGTTAGTCGCCGTTCGATGCTTCACACCACTGCGGGCGCTGCGGCGGCGGCTGCATTCGGTGCCGGATTTCCGTGGACGCGGGCTGGTTTTGCAAATGTTTCGGCAAACGACCGTCCGCGTATTGGCTGTATTGGTCTTGGAGGAATGGGCCGTGGAGATGCTCACGGCCATCGGCAGTTTGGGGACATTCTGGCATTGTGTGATGTGGACGAGAACCAGGCTGGCCGGGCCAATCAGGACCCGAACATTGGTGGCGGGAAGGCGGACGTTTACGGCGATTATCGGAAGGTTCTGGAGCGGGGCGACATTGATGTGGTGAGCATCGTGACTCCGGATCACTGGCACGTGAAGATTGCGATTGAGGCATTGCAGGCTGGCAAGCATGTCTTCTGCCAGAAGCCACTGACGCTGACACTGGAGGAGAATCAGCTGATTCGGAATGCCTGCCGGAAACACAGCGATCGCGTGTTCTTCATCGGCACGCAGCAGCGCAGTGATCAGGAGCGTTTTCTGCGGGCGGTGAATATGGTGCGGAAGGGACTGATCGGAAAGTTGCAGAAGATCACGGTGGGAATCAACGGCGGTGACGTGGGAGGTCCGTTTAAGAAGACTGAGCCACCGAAGAATCTGAACTGGGACATGTGGCTGGGTCAGGCGCCTGTGGTGGAGTACATCGAGCAGCGTTGCCACAACAATTTTCGCTGGTGGTACGAGTATTCCGGCGGCAAATTCACCGACTGGGGTGCTCACCACGTCGACATTTCGCTCTGGGCAGCCGGTCTGGATCAGGACGGCACTGGTCCGGTGGAAATTGACGGAACCGACGCGAAGCATCCGGTACCGTTCAAGGACGGCTATCCGACACAGGACGACAGCTATAATTCGTCGCATGACTTCAACGTGATTGCGAAGTTTGATGGCGGTCTGGAGATGCACATCACCAGTCGCGGCGACAATGGAATCTTGTTTGAGGGCACTGAGGGTCGATTCTTTGTGAATCGTGGCAAGATCACGGGCCAGCCGATTGAGGAGCAGCGGGACAAGGATCAGTTTGGCCCTGAGCAGCTGCAGGAGCTTTACAAGGGCAAGCCATTCGAGGGGCACAAGCAGAACTTCTATCGTTGTCTGGCCGAAGGTGGTCTGCCGGTCTCCGACGTGTATACTCACGTGCAGACCATGAATGTCTGTCACCTTGCGGCGATCGCTGCGCGTCTGGGTAAAGTCATTCGGTGGGACGCGAAGGCGGAGTCGATCGTTGGCGACGAACAGGCTGCCGGTTTTTTTGCGCGTGTACCGCGTAAGGGCTTCGAGATTCCGCGGGTGTAGCTGGCAGTGATTGGGGGTTGTTATTTCGGCAGCTTCCAGAGTGTGCTGCGGCCTTCGATCAGAATGTAGTGTGAATCGGTTTCCACGTCATGAAATGCATCGCTGGTGCCTGTCGGCCATGTGATTCGCAGCGTGGGAACCGTTTTTCGTTGCCCGCAGCCGTGAATCAGGGTGGTGTCGGCTGCTGACTGATAGCCATGACCTGCGAAGAGCTGCTGGATCGGGCCAAGTGGAGTTTGGTCTTCAAGCAGGACTGCGGATCGTGCGCCGACGGGGTGACGTTCATGGCGGTGGCTGACAAGTGTGAGTGAGATTCCCTGCCCGGGCTGGGGGGACGAGTTGGAGAGCAGCGTGGAGTTTTCGTGGAGCAGCGTGACGAGCAGATCGGGGGCATGGTCGCGGTTCCAGTCAAGCGACACGGCCGCTCGTGCGATGTGGGGCAGTTGAAACCATGATCCGAGTTCTGTCGCGGGCAGCAGATGAAATTCGTCTGCAGTTGCTGTGAACATCTGCGTGGGCATGCGATAGGGCCGCCCGAGATGTTCGAGGTTGTCGATGTGACCGTTGGCGATGAGGAGTTCGGGGTGTCCATCGAGATTGGCATCGAGAAAGCAGGTACCGAAGCCGAGGACATCGCGGGTGGCCTGTTCGAGTCGGCTGGGTATGCGGCGATCTTCCCACGTGCCACCAGGACGAGACTCGTACCACGCGTGTGCTTCGCCGAGGAAATTGGTGATGACGAAATCGGGTATCTGGTCGGAATTGAGGTCAGCGGCGGCGATGCCCATGCAGCCTTCTGCCCTGCCCTGTCCACTCATAGCCAGCCCGGAGATGAAGCCGCGATCCTGCCACGTGGCGGAGTCGGGGTCCCATGTGAACAGAGCGTTGGGTGTGGTATCGTTGGCGACAAGTATTTCGGGGCGCGTGGCCTGGTCTGCCGGGGCGGAGTGCATGACAAGAACTCCGAGTCCTTTTCCGGCGTTATTGGATTCGGGAAGATCTGTGGAGTGGTCGTGGAAGGAACCGGTTTCGTCATTGAGCAGCAGGAGGTCGGGCAACGCGGGGAAGATGGCGGGAAGGCACATGGAGGCCTGTCCGAAACCATCGTCACAGAGCCGGGAGAAGACATCCGGTCCACCGAGGTAGGTGACGAGAAACAGATCGGGCATTGAGTCCTGATTCAGGTCAGCGATAGCGCAGCTTGTGATCCATTTTCCGAGGGATTCGGGCAGGATGCCATGATCTTCAAGCGTCCCATCGCCGTTGTTGATCCACAGCCGTGCTCCGTTGAGAGAAGCGGTAACAAGATCGAGGAATCCATCGTGATTGAGATCACCGGCAGCGAGTCCCTGGCCGAAGTCATTTGCGGAGGAACCGGCGGTGGATGAGACGTTCTGGAAGCGTTGTCCGCGGAGATTGCGGAAGAGTGTGAGCGTGGGTTCGGCGGAGGATTTGCGATTATTCTGCCACGTACCACCCTGGGTGAGGGCGATATCCGTCCAGCCGTCGTGGTCAAGATCTACTGCGGCGGCGCCGGGCCCCGTGAGTTCATACATCCGGCGGGAAGGTGTCGTACTGGAGCCGTTGATAAATGAGAAATCGAATCCGACTGAGTGTTCGAGGGCGGTGAAGGAAATTGGAGATTTGCTGACAGGGGCGTTGGCTGTGTCAGTGCCGGTAATCTCGGGGCCGACTGGTGGCTGATTTGTTTGCAGTGACCGGAGTCGTTCGACGGCGACAGATAATTGGGTGTTGTTGATTGGCAGCAGTGGGTTGGCTGAATCCTGCACGAGCTGCAGGGGCGCCTGACTGGCAGAGTTTTGGAGGCGAGTTGCGAGAGTCTGGATTTCGCTGTTTTGGGGGAAGCGTCGGGTGGCAAGTTGTGCCCAGCCGGCGGCTTCGATGAGTCGGCCGCAGTTCAGGGAAGCATTCACGAGCTGGATTGCGTCGTCGGGCTGCGAGTTGTCGGAGAAGAGAACTCGATCCTGCGCTTCCTGCAGTATTCGATCGGCTTCGAGGAAGCGATTGCAGCGTTGGGCGATGTCGGGGAGTGCGGCCTGTTCGAGGAGTCGGGAGAGTTGCCAGAGTGTGTCGCGGTATTCGGGCTGCGAACGGGCGGCATGGAGCAGGAGAGGGAGAGCGGTGGCGGGCTGCCGTTGACGAAGGCGGAGCAGCCCGACAATCCGCGCGATATCCGGGGCATTCCGAAGGTCGGCGGTCAGGCTTTGTTCCCACGTCTGGAGCTGTTGGGGGTCATCCAGCAGCGTGAGGCAGCGGCCGAGTTCGGCGTGAATGGGCAGGAGCAGGAAATCGGGTGCGGATTTCAGGGCTCTGCGGCAGAATTCGGCAGCGCGGGCGGGGTCACCGGACTGTTCTGCGCTGCGGGCTGTGGCAAGCAGCAGCAGTGGGTCATTGGTGTCAGCGGAGGCGGCTCGTTCAAGCAGGAGTTGATCCTGGAGTGTTCCGGACGGTCGGGCGAGGACGATCAGAAGTTCGGAGGGCTGTCGGAGCTGGACGAGTCGGAGGATCAGTGGGGCAGCTTCGGTACGACGACCGGCCAGAGCGAGGAGTCGTGCGAGACCGGTGAGAGCGACAGGATCATCGGGTGCGATTTCGACAGCTTTGCGATATGCGATTTCGGCCAGTGTGAGCAGTGCCAGACGCTGCTGGAGGAGTTCGGCGGCCTCGAGGGCGGCTTCGAGGCTGCGCGGGGAATTAGCGGGGATGTCAAGAAAGTGTTCGGCAGCAGCACGCGGATTTCTGAGGCCCAGCTGGGCGCGGCCGGCGATCCAGTGTGCTTCGGGGCTGGAGCTTTGCTGGCGGAGGACCTGCTGAGCGGTTTCGAGGGCGGTGGCATATTCGCGACGTCGGAGCTGCTGTTCGGCAGTGGTCAGCAGCACGGCGGTTGACGGGGAATTGAACCGGAGGAAGGCAGCGTACAGGCAGGTGAGCATGGTGAGGAGGCAGACGACCGCGAGAAGCACTCGTGGCCGACTGCGCGGGTTGCTGAAACCGGATGATCGGCTGCCTGACATGGAATGGGTTGCAGAGTGATGTTTGGGCTATTTTGGCACGACGTAGATATCCGAGCGATTCTCGACGAGATGCAGACGGCAGTCGCTGGGAACATTTGTGATTGAGACCACTTTTCCGTTTGGCCAGGTCACGCTGAGCGTCAGGCCGTTTGTGGCGTTATTTGATGGGGGGCTGGCTCCAGGCGTGAGCTGGAGTACTCGTTGTGAGGAGGCATGATAGCCACTGCCTGCGCGCAGCTGTTCGCGAATTTGAGTTTGGCTGTTGTCGAGGACGACGGCTGTGAACCATGCATCGCGATCGCTGGAGACAGCGTGCAGTTGAAGCTGGATACCGGGCCCGATCGGCGATGACTGATTTTCAACGAGTGCAACCGGGGAGTTGATATTGCCGGCGATGAAGTCCATGCGACCATCCTGGTTCCAGTCGAGGGTTGCGAGGGCACGGCCGAGTGATTTGCGGGCCAGCCAGGGGCCGGCTTCTTCGGCGGTGACTTCTAAGAACTGAAGTTGTCCCTGATTTCGAAAGAGTTGAGGGCGCATTTCGAAGTCGCCGCCGGTATCGCGATAGTCTTCGATGTGGCCATTGACGGTGACGAGGTCCTGATCGCCATCGCGATCGGCATCAAGGAACTGGGCTCCCCAGCCGACGTACGGCAAGCCCGGGGCATCGAGACCGGAGGTGCGGGAGACATCCTGAAAGAGACCGGGAGCCAGTTGCAGGTAGAGCGTATTGGGTTCATCGCGAAAGTTGGTGACAAAAAAGTCGGTGGTGCCGCTGGAATCCAGATCGGCAGCAGCGATCCCCATTGCTGCTGTGAGCACGCCGTCACCGTTGAAGGCCAGACCAGTGCGGGAGGCCTGATCGATCAGCTGCAGGCGACCATCGATTATTTCTGGAGTGAGCAGGAACTTTGGGGTCTGGTCATTGGCGACGAAGATGGACGGTGGCAGGTCCGGTGCATCGCGATAAATGAGAATTCCGAGACCTTTGGAATCAGCCACGGGGACAGTAGCGGCGATCATCTGAAACGAGCCATCTCCCTGGCTGATATGAACTTCGGGAAGAGTGCCGGTGAAGGTCGATGGGGAGCAGGCGCGGCCGTTGCAGATGAGGGAGTACACGTTGCTGCCAGAGACATAATTAATGTCCACGAGATCCGGGAGTGCGTCATTGTTGAGATCGGTGATGGCGCAGCTGGAGCACCAGCGGAGTGGAGTTGCGGGAGCAGGCAGAGCGTGTGGAGTAAATGTTCCATCACCGTTGCTGAGCCAGAGCGAATTGGGGCCGATGTTAGCGACGTACACGTCGTCGAAGCCATCCTGATTAAGATCTCCGACGGCGACTCCCTGACTGAAGCCGAGTTCAAAGATGCCGGAGCTGGCGGTGACATCATCGAATCGGCTGCCGCGGAGATTTCGAAAGAGGCGATCGGGGAATTGAGGATCGGCAAGCGGTTGAGGAGAACCAGTGGGCCATGGGGAGGCCTGGGTGCAGTGGATATCGGGCCAGCCATCGAGATCGAGGTCAAGTACGGCGATGCCACCGCCGGTTTGTTCCTGCATTCGCTGGCCGCGGGTGGAAGGATCAGTGGGGCTGATGCAAGTAAAATCGAGCCCGATGGCCGTGATTTCTTGGAATTTCAGTGGCGGTTGCGAGGGTGAGGAAGTGGAGGCTGGGATACGGGAGCCTGCTGGCCTTTCGGAGGGTGTTGCGTTGGGTGCTGCGGCGGGGCGGTAATCAGGAAAGTCGGAGGCGGCGAGTAGTCTGACCGGGGACTGCTCGGGGCGAACCATGGGAAGTTCCTGGGAGAGCAGTGGTGCAAGTCTTTGGAGATAAGGATCGGCCCAGCTGGAAGTGGGATCAACGTGGCGGGCGAGCTGAGCCCAGGCGCAGGTTTCCCAGACGCGGCCCTGTTGATCGAGGATTCGAACGATGGTTTTCAGGGAATCCTGGTCGCGGGCGTCTGAATCGGCGGCGCGTTTGAGGGCGTTAGACAGTGTAAACAGGTCAGCAGCGAGCTGGGCGAAATCTGCGGCGGCAGGATGTTGAGTTTCGGTGAGCAGACGGCTGAGCTGATAGCAGGCGCGGCGGTGGAAAGGTGCGATGGCAAGTGTTTCAAGGAAACATCTGACGGCGGTGGCGGGATGTTGGCGACGAAGTCTCACGCCGCGGGCAAACCAGATGTCGGGATGGCTTGCTGCGGCCGCGTGAAGGCGGCGATCCAGTTGATTGAAGTCATCACCGGGAAGTTCTGCGAGCAATTCGAGAAGGAGAGCTGCGGCGTCGAGATCACTGGGGTTTTCAAGAAGAAGTGCATCGAGAGCAGAGCGGGCCGTGGCAACGTCACCATCGAGGAGATCGGACGCGGCGAGGCCGAGCCGGGTCTGGGGATCTGAGGGGACGAGTTCGCGGGATTTGAGCAGAAATTCGCGTTCATCGACGGGGCGCTGGAGGTCGCTGAGCAGTGCGAGTTCCTGTGCGGTGGCGGAGCCGCTTTTGAGGAGGATTTCAAGATGTGGCCGGGCCTGCTGGCTGCGAGCAGCGGCGGCATAGAGGAAGGCGACGCGGGAGTGGGATGCCAGGTCCTCCGGGCGGTGCTGAAGGACAAACTGAAAGTTATCGAGGGCTTCAGTGAGCTGTCCTGTGTGGATGGCGACGTTGGCAAGAGCAGTGGCGGCGCGGAGCCCATCAGCGGAGGAGTCGCGTTGAATCTGCCGGTAATATTCGAGAGCCTGCTGCAGTTCGTTGCGGCGTGTCGCGGCTTCACCGGCAATCAGCATGGCCTGAATGAACAGTGGTGAATCTGAATCGATCCGGAGGGCTTCTGCTTCAGCTTCGAGATATCGGCGAGCGCGGAGTTCGCTGCGAGCCATGCTGAGAATTTCGGGGTCTGTGCGGAGGCTGGAGAACCACAAAAAAAGCCCTGAGAGCACCGGAAGTGCAATCAGGGCAATGATGATTCCGGTGGCTTTTGGAATGGGCCGGAACATGGGCAACTGGGGGGAAAGCAGGTTCAATCGAGCTTCAGATCGATGGTGTTTTCGCCGCTTGATTTGACTTCGGCGCTCAGACCATTGCCAGGTTTGCTCCATTTGGGGTCGATAGTCGCGCCCGTGTCATCGGTCGCCTTTTTGGCGTTGTGCGTTGGCGCGGAGGGCGTGGAGGAGTTGGAACCTGTCGGATCATGCACGGGGGCATTGCTGGCAGGTGGGGCGGCGTTTTTGGTGACCATCACTTCGTACTGTCCTGCAGCGGCGCCGTCGAAGGAATCGTAAGTTGTGAGCTTATAGACCCCCTGAGCATCTGTGATGGCGGTGGCTACGGCCTGATCTTTGCCGAGCGGCTGAAAGATGACAGTGGCCTTGGCAATGGGTGCACCTGCCATCGTGACTTTCCCAGAGACCGGGAAGACAGGTTTCTGACCTTCTGCACCACCACAACCAGCGAGACAGCAGATGAACAGTGCGGAGAAAAGAACAGTGAAACGGGCCATGGCGAGGTATCCTGTGGAAACGCAGACGCAGGCTGAAAAAACGGCAGAAGACCAGGAGGACTGGTCTTCTGCGTGACCTGTTAAACAGAGCATCCGAGGCGGACTAGAAGCCTGCGACGACTTCCTGACCGTTGACGGATCCGAGTGCTCCCCAGATTCCGAACGGTGAGCGTCCGAACTGGGTGAACGGAGCACAGGCACCGGCACGGGCAGAGGGGCTGTCAGGACCCGGGCAGGAGGTCAGGCCGGTGTCGATGTTCTCGCTGATGAACTGAACAGCACCGTCTCCCATGAGGCACAGCACGCCACCGGTGTGACGGCTGGAGGGTTCGTAGATGCCGTCTTCGCCGTCCCAGCCACCCTGAACGTAGCAGCCCTTGTTTGGACCAAGTTGGGTGGTGTGACCGGTGAAGGCCGGAGCACCGTCGGGCCAGCGGGTGCCGGTCCACCTGGCGAAGTCACCCTGTAGCTGGCCCTGAACGAGTTTCGGCAGCACGCTGGCGGGGTTGTCGCGGAGGGCACCACCGTTGTTCAGTGACAGAGCACCGGCGTTGGCGAAGCGCTGGCCTGGCTGACCCTTGGAACGTTCGGACATTGCAATCGTGTTGGACAGTCCGTCGATCACGTCGCGGAAGTTGCGATTGCGGCCGTTGGAACCATCGTTGCCGTCGCCGGCTGAGCTGAAGAAGCCGCGCTGGCCACGACCACCGTTACCCGACCACTGATTGTGGTCCCAGTTGCCGTCGCCGCGGCTGAACATGTAGTTGGTCTTGCCGATGCTGCCACCTTCGGTCGTGTCCGGATCGGACGGGCAGAGGATTGATGGCAGGCGGGTTCTGAAGGGAGCAAAACCGCCGTCCCAGGGCACCGGACCGCTGTCACCGCGGGCAGCCACAGCAGTCGAAATCAGGTTGAACAGATTAGCCTGTTCAAAGTAGGGCAACAACGACACGAATGCGCTGTACCGGCGAGGGCCGCGAATTGCCCCGTTGAGGTTGTAGTCGGTGTGCGTTTCGGCCGGGGGAATCGCGTTGAACGTGTCGTGGTAGTTGTGAATGGCAATCCCCAGCTGCTTCAGGTTATTGCGGCACTGGGTGCGGCGTGCTGCCTCGCGGGCCTGCTGTACGGCAGGCAGAAGCAACGCGACCAGAATTGCGATGATGGCAATTACCACCAGCAATTCAATGAGGGTGAACCCTCGGGGGCGAATCAACGTTTTTTTCATAGACACCTCCGGAAAAACAAATGAAAATCCCAAAACGACAATCGTGGCGCTAGGAATGGAGTATTCTAGCTCCAGCTTTCGTCTGTGACAGTCCGAGATTATCACTTTTGCGGCAGATATGACGCAGGAATTTGCAGATTCGAGGCAGAAAGTGAATAAATGTTCAGTGTTTTCGGGTAAAGAAACCTCGATTTTCAAGCAGGAAGTACTGTCCAGTGTAGGTTTGCATGGGTGACGTTGTGCCCATTGGCCAGACGGCTTCAGCCGTGAGGTTACCGACTGTGCTGGCAGGGGTTGTTGGGGTTGTGAGCGGGGCGGACGGTGGGGCTAAGTGCAGCAGCAGTTCGCGACTGGACGCCGACTGGAAACTTTCCCCCGGATGCAGGGTTGTTTGCACGTTCTGAGGAGCTGCGGAAACCGTCAGCCCCCATGGAGTGCGAGTGCTGTTGGTGCCCACAGCGATGAGCGACAGAAAACTGTGTTCAGCGGGCGACCCGGCAGTGGGCGTTTCATTGATCAGAACAGCGGCAGGTGCGAGCTGGCAGGAGACGACCAGATCAAGGCGGCCATCCTGGTTGAAGTCAGCCGTGGCGGCACCGCGGCCCAGCCATGATTCCTGGAACCAGTCACCGCAGGTCGCTGAGACGTCGGTGAATCGCCCCTGCTGATTGTGGAACAGCTGTGGTTGCATCCGGAACGGCTGTCCTCCGGGCAGCCAGGAGCGATCATCGACGTGGCCATTTGCGACGAAGATCTCATCCCAGCCATCGCCATCGAAGTCAGCGGCGATGGTGCCGAAGCCAAGTTTTCGTCGACTTGGCGGGCCGAGTGCCGAGGCGCGTGTGGCATCGCGGAAACTGAGCTGCCCGGGTGAACTTTCATTGAGATACAGTGTGTTTGTATCGCCGAAGAAGTGTGTGAGAAACAGATCGAGGCGGTGATCATGGTCGAGGTCACCGACAGCGATTCCCATGGACGCCTGGGCGTAACCCTGTTCGTTGAGAGCGGCACTGGCTTCGAGAGCCTTGTCGGTAAGGCGAATCCCTGGCACCTGCCCTTGCGTGGCCGGAGTGACTTCGATGGTGAACAGGAAGTTGGCTTCGCCGTCGTTGGCGACATAGATTTCCGGCCGTTGATCGCCATCGAAGTCGCAGACGACAACTCCGAGCCCCTTGCCTGGGATTTCGGCGAGCCCTGAGTCTGCTGTGGCGTCCAGATAACCTCCGGTGCCGTCAGAGAGATAGACTCGATCAGTGACGGCATCGAAGAGTGCGGGTGAGCAGCCGATGAAGCCGGTGGGGCTGGCGGGTTCGGGACAGAGTCTGGGGTTGGTGTCGGATTCTGCGAGATAGTTCACGACGTAGAGATCCTGCCAGCCATCGCGGTTGAGGTCCGCGAACGCAGCGCTGGAGCCCCAGTCACCGCAGCGGGTGCCGTTTTCAGCCGCGATTTCTGTGAAGGTTCCATCACCGTTGTTGTGCCAGAACTGATTTCCGCGATAACACGTGATATAGATGTCGTCGAAGCCGTCTTCGTCGGCATCGGCGACGGCGCAGCCATAACCAAGGCCAAACTGTTCAAGGCCTGATGGCTGGCTGACGTTCTGGAATTTCAGATCTGAGCGATTGCGGAAGAGTTGTCCGGGGGTGTGGCGGTCGGCTGGGTCCAGCGGAATTCGGCAGCCGTTGGTGAGGAACACATCGGGCCAGCAGTCGAGGTCAGCATCGAGTACAGCGACACCACCGCCATTGGCTTCCAGAATCCGCCACTGGCCGCGCTGATCGTCGAACCGCGTGAAGTTGAAGCCGGAGTCGAGGCCGAGCGTTCGAAAGCGGATGGGCGAGGCCACTGGAGTTGCCACGGGTTCCGCAGTCTTCGTGGGTGTCGCGGGTGTCGTGGGTGTCGTGACACTCGCGGGTTCTGTGGCCTTCGGTTCCGTCACATCCGGACGAGGACTTTGGCGACCACAGCCACAGAGCAGAAAAACAGCGAGGAGCAGCCCCAAAGTCGCGTTTCGCTCTGCGAAACGTCCGCCCCTCCCCTCCCACAAACTCCGACACCGAGCCACGACCGCAGCGGTCAATTTCCACCACCCCAAATCGCATGATGTGTCGGGGTGCGATGTGTCAGGGTGCATGGCACCCGCACGCCAATAAAAGTGATTATGGCGAGCAAAAACACGGTGATTTTGAGGCCGGGGTGCATGGCACCTTTGTGGTTTTCTCTGCAGATGATGTGTGAGACGATGCAGGGAGGCTGCCATGGCTTTGCAGGCATTCAAGGGCGGAGCTCCATGGAGGGTACGGTATCAGCGAGTTTTGAAAACGCATCCGCGGCAGTGGTCAGGCCGATGCTGCGGGCTTCGCTGGCGAGTCGTTGTGCAGCGGCAGGGTCATTGGGGCGAACTTCTGAGAGCTGCACACGAATGCGAGCGAGAACCTGCGATTTCTTCTGGACATCTTCGCGTTCTGTAGGCCTGCCCTGCCCTGCGAGGCTGGCGGCCAGTCCCATGTGGCAGGCCGGGTTTGCGGGGTCATTGGCAAGTGCAGCGTGGAAGAGCGACTCGGCGTCTGTCCAGCGGTGCTGGTGGATGGCCGCATCAGCGCGCATTTGCGTGAGCAGCCAGGGTTCTGCGGGGCTGAAGGCGGGGGCGGTTCTGTTCAGGTCGATGAATTCATCAAGCAGGTTCATTTCGAAAGTGGCTTCGAGAAGAGCAGCGAGAGCGTGCAGGTTGTGGGGGTGATTGCGGCGGATTTGCCGGAGCGTGACAGCGGCGACTTCGGGGCGTCCTTCAGCCGTTTCGTAGCGGGCAGCGGCAATGAGCAGTGTCGGGTTTTGGGGGTCATTGGCGACGAATTCCTGCAGTCGAGTGCTGCCGAGGCTTGAAGCCCAGATCAGCAGAGTGGGAAAGAATCTCTGCTTGGCATCGTAGACATCGGCTTGTCCGGCATTCAGGAGCTGGTCGAGCCATTCCACGCGGTCTTCAAAACGCAGCTGGACAGCCATCAGCCATGCGAGCCAGCGGCGTGCGGTGGCGAGCTGTTCGGGATTGGTGTCGCCGGGGCTGGCGGCTGCGAGGCTGAGAAATTCTTTGAAGCTCTGTTCTGCTGCTGCCGCCTGATTCAATTTCAGCAGCAACTGGGCTTCCTGCAGTCGGGCACTTTTGCCGTAGCGAGGGTGACTGGAGTCGATGGCGGAAAAACAGGCGACGGCGGCCTGGAGCTGTTGCCGTTTGATTGAAGTTTCAGCGAGCAGCATGAGTGTGTCTTCGTGAGACGGGCGGGTGCGGAACAGTCCTTTCCAGTCGGCAGCGGCACGTTCGTACTGGTGGCGAGTGATTTCCGGTGGGAGTGTTGGTGGGATGAGCCACAGGCCGAGCCGCTCGCCAGCGACGACAGTCAGCAGCAGGATCGCCGGGGCCGCGAGAAACAGGTGTTTGCGGCGTAACTTCCAGGGATGCTCAGTACTCATTTACGAGTCCTCGCGGATTGCATCCGTTCAGCCAGCGTCTGCTGGGTGTTGGCGTCATCGACGCGACCGACTTCGCGGAGTTTTTGCGAGTACCAGCGGCGAACCTCCAGTTGGGAGGGATCGCGGTGGAGAGATTCGGCGGCGGCAGTGAGGGCTTGATCGGGGCGTTTGAGGTTCCAGAGGCAGTCAGCGAGCAGCGCGCGGCAGCCGGGGTGACCGGGGTCGAGAGCGAGCAATTTTTCTGCGAGCTGGCGAGCCTGTTCCCAGTCTGCACTGCGGTAGGCCAGATCGAGCAGACCGGCGAGTGCGGCTTCGTGGGAGACCGGGTCTGCGAGTGCGAGTGTGTAATGCTGACGGGCACTGGCGATCCGTCCATGCTGGGTTTCAAGGGCAGCGAGTGTGGCGAGGGTCAGTCCATCGTCGGGGCGGCTTTGGAGTGTTGTGTCGAGGAAGCGTCCCAAAGTGGGCGGGGCCGACAGGCCTTTGCGAGCGAGTACTGCCCAGAGACCTGCTCCCATGGCACGCTGCTGCTCCCATTCGGCAAGTGTTTCTCGCGAGCTGCCGAAGAACTGCAGCTGCAACGTTTTTGTGTTTGTGTTTGTGTTTGGTGAATTTGACTGGAAGGAGTCTGCGGGAGCCGGGTCTGCTTTTCTGAGGACTCGGTGATCTGTCTGAGCAACGTGGGTGATGTTTTTGGAATCACGCTGCGGCATGTGACAGGCGATGCAGGAGTCCTGTTGAGCCTCGCGGATGGACGTCTGTTCGCTGCAGGCTGTGGTTTCGTGGCAGTTGAGGCAGCGTTGTCGATAGAAGTCTGCGGCGAGAGCGGGGGCGGGGGTCGAGTGCGGATCATGGCAGGAAATGCAGCCGAGGCGTCCATCGCTGTTTTTGAAACAAGAGCTTTCCTGCATCTGTTGAACATGATTGACGGCTTTGGTGGTGCCATCTTCGGCCACTTCGGAGCCGGCGTGCAGGATGGTCCAGAAGTCATCAAGGTTGCGTCCGGGTCGGAAATCAAATTCGCTGAGGCCGTGGCGGACGATGCGTGCTGAGCCGGCGAGGTGGCACTGATTGCAGACACTTTCGCGGAGCTGCGGGGCGAGTTCAGCGGGGTTGACGATGGGGTCATGCGATGCTGGGATGGTCTTCTGTTCGGCTCGTCCGAGGCTGCGGTGCCATTCGATATGTTCGCGGCCGGGACCGTGGCAGCGTTCGCAACCGATGGCCAGTTCGTGGAAGGCAGGGTCTGCGTAGCGATTGGGAAGACGCTCAGCGGGAGCCGGGCGACCGGCGTGGCAGCTGATGCAGTCATCGGTAACGCGGCGGCGGAAGCGTCGGGGATCATCGGGCTTGTAGCCGGGGGCGACATCCCAGCAGGCCTGTTGAGAGAACCAGTTTAATGGGGATTGAAAGAGCAGTTCTCCTTCGCGGCGGATCCATGCCTGGGCGCGCTGGCCGGAACCTACCACATAGTCCATGGCGAATTCCTGGGAATAAATCGGTTGCCCATCGGCGGCCAGCATGATGTCTCGGTGCAGGATACGGCCATTTTCGAGTCGCGCGTCGTAACTGCGGGTGATGCCGTGGACGACAGGAGTGGCTGAATTGGAATCTGCTGGAAGAGTGGTGGCGGGGGCGATGGAATTGGCCATCGGGTGCTGCTGCCATGTGTCGGCGATGGACGTGTGGCATTCGCGGCAGGCGTTTGTGCCGACGAAGCTGGCAGAGTCGTTCGGCGTATGAGTGGCGGTGGAGGGTGGCGCCGTGTTCTCGTGGGCAGGGTTCGCGGGGGACGAGCGGGACTGATCCGGCGTGCGGCCTGTGGCCGGGCTGCTGGGGCTTTCAGCACACCCGGCGAAGAGCAGTGCCAGCAGTGCCGTCAGCAGCAGGGCGGTGGTGGCCTGTCGGCGGGGATATTGATGGCATTGGGTGTGGAGGGGCACGGTGATCCTGTCGCGAACGCAGAGCTGACCGGCGTCGTAAAGCGGGCTGGGTTGGACAAATTTGTGTGATTCCGACAGAAAGGGTAGCATTCTGGCCGAGAAAAGTCCTGGTTGAGCAGGGTGGGAGTTGTTGGCAGGGGAATGAATTGATGCGGAGAGCCGGAGTATTTGGGTGTCTGAGTTGCCTTGCGGTGACATGTTCGGGAGCCAGTGCACTGACACTGGAGATCCTGTGGCAGCGTCAATTGCATTTGAGTTTCGGCGCAAGTGCACCGGCGACAACGGCCGTGTTGGCTGCGATTTTTCTTGGCATTGCATTTGGCAGTTTGGTTGCCGGGCGTCTGTTGCCGCGGTTGGAGCGTCCGTTGCAGGCGTTTGCTGCAGTCGAAGCAGGAATTGGACTATGGGGTTACGCAGTGCCTCTGCTGGTGCCGATCTCAGACAGCTGTTACCGGTGGGTGGCGGCAGGTTTCGGCGAGAGCAGCTGGTTGCTGGCAGCGATTCGGTTTGTGCTGTCCGCCGGGTTGTTGTTTCCAGCGGCGCTGGGAATGGGTGCGACACTCCCGCTGGTGCTGGGAGGGGTTCCGGCGGGCGGGCGTTTACGTCCGGCTGCTGTGTACGGCTGGAACACTGTGGGGGCAGTCTGTGGCTCGCTTGTGACGGGGCTGCTTCTGGTTCGCTGGTTTGGAACGGGGCGAGCGTATGTGGGCGCGCTGGTCTTCAGTGGATTTGGAAGTTTGCTGGGGCTGGCTGCTGACAGGTTCGCGGGGACCGTCGCTGTCGGGGGGCTTGCGAGTCATGCTGCCCTGCCCTGCTCAACTGTTCAAACCTGTCCGCCGGTACAACTGGCCTGCCGCGGGCTTCGAACCGCCTATTTTCTGGCGGGTGCAGTGGCACTGGGACTCGAAGTTGTCTGGCTTCGATTTCTCGGAATTGTCAGCTCCAATTCGACCATCACATTCAGCTTTTCCCTTGCCGCCTATCTGTTGGGGATCGGCTGCGGAAGCCTGTTTTTGTATCCGTTGCTGCGTCGCGTTGTGGCGGCTGATTCGGTGCCGATGCAATCTGGAATTCGAGCGCTGCGAATCTTCTCACTGGCCAATTTGACCACAGGTTTGCTGACTTTGGTGACATGGCCAGTGCTGCATCAGGCGTCGGCTCTGAACTACGAGTGGATCACGGTACCTGCTGCCGCAGGAAGGCTTACGCTCAGTCACATTTATCAAACGGAAGCGGTGCTCGTGTTCGGGCTGATGTTTCTGCCTGCATTGAGCATGGGGCTGGTATATCCGGCTGTTTGTGATGCGGCAGAGGGGACGGAGCTTTCGCGGAATCGCTGGGCTGGTACAGTGGGTTTCATCGGAACGCTCGGGGCTGCTTTCGGGGTGCTGCTGATGTCGCTGTGGGTGATACCGTTGCTGGGCCTGCATGGATCGCTGGCGCTGTTGATTTTCACAGCGGTGGGATTGGGATTATGGATTCGTTCGGGCTCAGAGCCGTTTGTTGTGCGAGGTCTGCGAGCGGCAGTGGCGGTGATGATTCTGGCGGGGGCCGGATGGATTGCGGTTGAGCGACGTCCGGCATTGCGGGAGTTTGGCGTGGAGTGGCGGGAGGGGGCATGGCATGAAGTCTCGCTGGTGCGGCCGGGCGAGCTGGTATCGCGGATCGAGCGTTTTCGGGCGGGGCCGACCGGGACGGTGATTATCAAGGAGAAGCTCGACAGCCGCGATCGGCTCGTCTGCGTCGACGATCAGCTGGTGGCATCCACAAATCTGGAGGCGCGCGTGGATGCACTGATGCTGGCCCATTTGCCTTTGCTGCTTCACCCCAGCCCCCAAAGTGAGCTGACGGTGGGGTTTGGCAGTGGCGGCACGAGCTATGCGATTACGACTCACGGGATTGACGCGTGGTGCGTGGAGATTGAGCGTGAAGTCCCGCGGGCGGCAGAGCTGCTGACGCAGCAGAACCTTGACGTGCTTGGGCATCCCCGCTTCCGACTCATCATCAACGACGCGCGGGATCACCTGATTGCCGGGCAGCAGTGGTACGATGTGATTGCAACGGATGTGACCAATCTGCAGTATCGGCAGAACAGCAGTTTGTACACGGTGGAATATTTTCAGCGAATGCAGGGGCGATTGAATCCGGGCGGAATTGCGTGCGCGTGGATTCCGCTGGCGGCGATCAGTACGGACGAGTTACGGATACTGATGCGCGGATTTCAGCAGGTGTTTCCGCATGCGACGTTGTGGTTTCTGAATCACACGCATACGAACTTTGGCATTCTGATTGGGACACCAGAACCGCTGCGGGTGGATTATGGGCGGCTGGAGTCGGGCATGGCGATTCCGGCTGTTCGCGAGAATCTGGCGCGAATCAGTATTCAGGATCCGTTGCAGGTGATCCACAGTCTGCATCTGGATGAAGCTGGCTATCGTCGATTCTGTGGCAGCGGTGTGCTGCATACGGACGACAATCCGGTGCTGGAGTTCAGTTCCCCGCTGTCGTTTCATCAGTACAACCAGACGTTCCGCCAAAACCTTGCAGAGACTTTGCGGTTTCGTCCTTCCGATCTGCGGCCATTCGTGACTGGCTTGCCAAAGCTGCGTGCTGCCGACTGGGATGCTCACGCCACAGCAGCGACGATCTTCTGCCGGGTGCTGGTCTGTTTCTACGACGTGCTGATGGCTCAGGGACGAAGTGACATGGGCGAGGTCCTGCAGACGTTACGAAAAGCTGTCGGTCTGGCTGAAGCGGGCCTTGCAGCCAACCCGACTGATGGTTCTCGGGAACGATTTTATACAGCATTTTTCGATCAGGCTCAGGAGTGGCTGCAGACTGCGGCAAGGCAGGAGTGAGTGATGGGACTACTGGCGGGTACAAAGTTTGACCGGCCACCGCACTGCGAGCGGTGTGAGAAGCCGGAAACCGAATGCAAATGTCTTCCAGTTGAACGGCCGGCAGCCGCGCGTCCGTCGGGGTCGAGATCGGTGCGTGTTGGAGTCGAGAAACGCAAACACGGCAGGACAATGACGGTGGTGCGGGATTTGAGCCCGGACCGGGATGACCTGCCTGGCCTGCTCACCCTGCTGAAATCCGCCTGTGGTGCCGGCGGTACGATTTCCGAGGGTTTGCTGGAGATTCAGGGAGCGCAGCGGGAACGGGTGAGCAGCGAGTTGTTGAAACTGGGGTATAAGGTGCGATAGACGGGATTGGGCGGAGTCGATGGCGTTTCCCGATGCGTGATTTCAGCGATCACTGGAAATTGTCCCCATGCGAAAGCTGGTCCTGGCAGCTCACCGCCCTACAGCCGTTTCAGGTTCTACTCGCTTTTCAAACGTCAGAATTTCCGTCATGATACGCCAAACAGGGGTTTCCGTCCGCTCAAGGCTCAGCCGAATCCCGCGGGTTACCGATCATCGCCGGTGAATCATTTTTTGCCGGGCATCGGTCTGGCACAGATTCCCTGCTCGATGCTGCAACCCGACCGGCGTAAAAGCTGGGTGCGGCGGTTGGTGTCCCGTAATGAAACTGAACAGTCCGCTGAAATCCGTTTTTGAATCCCACAGGAGCACTTGCATGACTCATACTGCCCCCAGGCTGCATAACGCCATGTGGCCTGGACTCGTCGGAAAAGGCTCCGGCGAAGGCCAGGAACCCGCCATCAGCCTTGAGCGCATGCTGCAGCTGACCGCGGCCGCGAACGTCAACGGAGCAAAGTTCGATGGCATCGACTACTTCCTGTTTCTGCCGCACACCGACCCCGAGGCCAGCGACGACGAAATCCTTCGGATCGCCGACCAGATCGCCGGCTACGGTTTTTCCGTCGGATCGCTTGTTGCTCCTGTCTGGCCGGGCACCGTGGGTGACTCTGCCATGGGCGACGACGTGTCCCGCGAAAAGTTTCTGAGTGCCGTTCGGATGGCCTGCCGGATAGCGGGAATTTTTGAACGTCATGGCATCCGCAAGTACGGTGTCATCCGCATCGACTCTGCTGAATTCGGCGTTGCCAAGTGGCGAGAAAACCCAAAGACGAGCACATCGAAGATTGCGGGAACCTTCCGGGAAGCCGCTAAGATCGCCGCGGACCACGGTCAGCGGCTCGCAGCCGAAGGCGAAATCTGCTGGGCGGGCATGCACAGCTGGAAGGACATGCTGAACCTGCTTGAAGAGGTCGGAATGCCGCAGTCGCTGGGCTTCCAGGCAGACCTTGCTCATACCTATCTGTATCTTCTGGGCTACAACGCACCGGAATGCGCGCTCGTCCAGCCCGGTTATACGGATGCTGAATTCTGGGCCGCCTACAAGACGATGACTGACATGCTGCGTCCGTGGACGATTGATTTCCACGTCGCTCAGAACGATGGTCAGGTGCACGGCGCCGGTTCCCACGACAAGACCGGCAAGCACTGTCCTGCCGACGACCCCAACGGCAAGCTCGACATCGTCAAGTGTTCAGAATACTGGCTCAAAGGCGCCAGCGACCGCGGCATCCACCATATCTGCTGGGACGGCTGCATGTTCCCCAACAGCACGCTTGAAAACCCATCGACCTGGAACACCATTCTTGACACCATGCTGCGCGTCCGCTCAGCCTGCGGCTGGAACTGATTCGCCACACCCCGCAGCTCACAATTTTTCCCTCAAAGGTCCCCACCAATATGTCCCATCAAAAACCACTCAACATCGGTCTTGTGGGCTACGGCTTCATGGGCCGCACCCATTCAAATGGTTACAAACGGGTCAACGACTTTTTCCCTGAGCTGCAGTACCGCCCGGTGCTGAAGGCCATTTGTGGTCGGAGTCAGGATCAGGTTCAGAAATTCGCAGATCAGTGGCAGTTCGAATCCACCGAAACCGACTGGCGAAAGCTCATCGAACGCAGCGATATCGATGCGATTGATATCTGCACCCCAAATAACTCGCACGCCGAAATCGCCATCGCCGCCGCTCAGGCCGGAAAAATGGTGCTCTGCGAAAAACCGCTCGCCATGGACCCTGCGGAAGGCGAGAAGATGGTGCATGAGGTGGAAAAGGCCGGTGTGCTGAATACGGTATGGTACAACTACCGTCGAGTCCCCGCAGTATCACTGGCGAAGCGACTGATTGACGAAGGGCGACTTGGACGCATCTTTCACTACCGCGCCAACTTTCTGCAGGACTGGACCATCAACGCGGATCTCCCGCAGGGTGGTACGGCCTTGTGGCGGCTGGATGTCGCCGCTGCCGGCTCCGGTGTCACGGGGGACCTGCTTGCTCACTGCATCGATACCGCCATCTGGCTCAACGGTTCGATCAACAGTGTGACTGGCATGACCGAAACGTTCGTCAAGGAGCGCAAACACAATCTGACCGGCAAAGTTGAAAAGGTCGGCATTGACGATGCCTGTGCGTTTCTCTGTCGCTTCAGCAACGGCTCACTGGGGCTCTTCGAATCCACTCGCTACGCCCGTGGCCACAAGGCGTTGTACACTTTCGAAATCAACGGCGAAAAAGCCTCGATCAAGTGGGACCTGCACGACTTGCATCGCCTCGAATACTTCGATCACGGCGACGATTCGGTGATCCGCGGGTGGCACCAGGTGCACTGTACTGACGGCGACATGCCTTACATGAACAAATGGTGGGTTCCCGGCCTGCAAATCGGCTACGAACATACTTTTGTGCACCAGGTCGCCGATTTTCTTGCAGCCGTCGAATCGGGTAAACCGTGCAATCCGACTTTCCGCGATGCATTGGAAACGCAGAAAGTCTGCCAGGCAGTGCTCGACAGCGCAAAATGCGGGCAGTGGAAGGAAATTGCATAGCCCGCCTGATTCCGCGCGGGTATAATTCCCGAACAACACCCAGCAGGGCGGCCGAAGCCATCTTCAGCCGCCCTGCTTTGTTTGTCTCAGGACCAGACACCGGTTTCAAGCCGAATGTCTGTGTTCCTGCGCGCCGTTTACAGCTCGTTACTTTTCAAGATTCCTCTCTTCCCCACCACCGTTCAGGTCACGCCATGGAACGCCAGCCCATCTCCCGCGAAGGTTACGACAAACTCCGTGAAGAAGTCCGCCTGCTTGAAGAGGTGGAAATGCCGGCGGTGGCTGAACGCATCAAGATCGCCCGCGAGGAAGGCGACCTGAAGGAAAACGCCGAATACCACTCCGCGCGTGAGCTGCAGGGGCTTCTGCAGGCCAAAATCAACCAGCTCCGCAGCAAACTCGGCAGCTGCTACATTGCCGAACGTTCCGAAGGCCCGAAGGACAGCGTCGAATTCGGTGCCAGGGTGACTGTGAGTGTCGATGGTGACCAGGAGATTTATGAACTGGTCGGCCCGGGAGAAGAAGACTACGAAGGCGACGTCATGAAGATACTCACCACCAGTCCCATTGGCAGTGCCATGATGGGCAAGAAGGTGGGGGACAAGATCGAAGTCGCAATTCCTCGCGGAAAACTGCGGATGCAGATCGTGGCCATTGAATAGCCATCCTCGATCGCATTTTTTTCAAAATCCACCCTTGGCGCCTCTCCAAATCCCCTGTACCATACCAGTGTTGGGCTAAAACCCAACACCTGAATGGATGCGGATTGTTTTGGGTAATTCGGGCGATCACTTCGGGTTGACATTCTGGAAAAAGGGGTGCGGTCATGCTGGTTTTAAAACGTCGCAAGGGTCAGGAAATTGTCATCAACGGCCAGATTCGGATTCTGGTCATCCAAACCGGCGAAGGCAGCTGCAGTCTCGCCTTTGAAGCTCCGGACAGTTGTCGGATTCGTCGTGGAGAGCTGCCTGCGTTCGACCGCACATTTGCGGACCCGATCTGTCATTCCGCGGCTGCCGAACTGCAGGTGCACTGATGGTGCAGCACGTGGGACAGCTCATCCGTCAGGCGCGTCAGGCTCGCAACATTTCTCTGCGGGGCCTTGCGGGTCAGATTGGCATTCATTTCAGTCATTTGTCCAAGATCGAAAACGGCCAGGATCAAATAGGTCGTGACGCGTTGTTGCGTCTATCAGAGATTCTGCAGCTGGACGCTGATCTGCTCCTTGGCGAGGCGGGCCACCAGGTTCGTCCTTTTCGTGTGCTTGGCGATGTAGCAGCGGGTGTCCCGATCGAAGCGATGGAAAACGTCGAAACATTCGATCTTGCCCGCTACTACGATCCTCAGCAACATTTCCTGCTCCGGGTAAAAGGCGATTCGATGATTCTGGATGGCATCCACGACCAGGATCTGGCCATCATTCGCCACGCACAGACAGCCACCAACGGAGACACGGTTGTGGCCATCGTGGACGATCAGGAAGCAACGCTCAAGCGCTATCGCCGCGTCAGTTCAACCGTGGTCCTGATCCCCGCCAACGAACAGATGCAGGAAATGGTCTTTCCCGCTTCCCGCGTACGGATCTGCGGAATACTCACCGGACTCATCCGCACCGGACTGCGCTGAATCCTCAGGACACCAGGCTCCATGCAACCACCGTCACCGTCATCACCACCGTCATCACCACCGTCATCACCACCGTCACCCTCGTCCACTCCAGGTCCTCCTGCCACTCCCGGTACACCTCGAATCGGCATCAATCAACTGGACATGGGTGGCTGGGTCCGCGTCTATCTCGGACAGGGCGATCCCACTGGCGAAGTCGCCTGCTATCTGTCTCACGCGCTCAACGGCTGGTTCCGTGAACGCCCTCACCTGCGGCTCCGCTTTGTGCTCCCGGTCACCCGCAACGGCCAGACTGTCGAACTGCACGCATGGTACGAACAGGTTTGGTTCTCTGACCAAAGCCCGCTCGCACGCGCCACCCCAAGAACCCCTGGCACCTCACAGGCCACCGTCTCGCAGGCCACCGTCTCGCAGGCCACCGTCTCGCAGGCCACCGCCCGCTGACTCACCGCGCGACGCCTGTGGTAACAACGCGACCGGCATCAAAAGTTCTGACCAACGTTCTTCAGCAGGCAAAAATCTCGTGGGACGTTTCGCAGAGCGAAACGCGACTATTGGTTCACACTGTTACACTTGCCCGCTCACCAAACACTGCCTGAAACGACCTTATCGTCTGTTCTGCCGCCGTCCGTGAATCCGGTATCGGAAACGCCTCGGCCGACGCATACCCCGCATATTTCAGTTCGGTCAACACCGCACCAACTCGATGAAGGTCCAGGTGACCGCGTCCGGCCGCCTGGCGGTTGGAATCCACAAAATGGACATGCCCCAGAAACCCGTCGGTATCGCGAAGCCCCCCTTCGATGCTGGACTCTTCAATATTCAGGTGAAACAAATCCGCCAGGATCTTCACGTGCTCTGTCCCCAATCCCCGGATCAGTTCTGCCGCATCGCGCATCGTGTTGCACAGGTTGGTTTCATAGCGATTCAGCGGTTCATAAAGTACAGCTGTCCCCAGGGTTTGGGCAAGATTTCCAAGCCTCCCCAGGGCATCAGCAAGCATCCGCATGGCGACGGGCCGTGGAACCGCATCGCTCCATCGCCCCTGCATCGACCCAATAATGGCCGGCGCACCAAACTCGGCCCCTGCCCTCAGCATGTCCCCAATAAAATCCTCAGCCCTGCTTCGGCGTTCCGAATCAGCATCACACAGCTGCAATCCTTCCACCACCATTCCGGCACCGGTCCCCAGAGCAGCCAGTTTCAGTCCGTTTGCCTGCAACAGCAACTTCAGCGGCAGCTCCCGAACGGCTCGTGCCGAGGGCGCAAAAATTTCCACGGCATCAAACCCCAGTTCTGCCGCTGTGCGGCAGCCTGCGGTCAGATCGTCGTGGAACACAAACGGCCCTCTTCGAGCCTGCTCAACCAGGCTGATGGTCACTGCTGATCGAATCATTTCAGACCTTAGTGTGATGAAACATCATTCGCTGTGGCGGTGGACGGCTGGGACAGCCCCCCCAACTGCAACAGCGGCTGCGGGGCTCCTTCGCACAACGGAGTCACTCGACCGGGCTGCTGCAGCATTTGAGCCACAGTCATTTGCCGAAACAACTGCTCCATAGTCGCCATTGCCTGATCAAGGCTGCTGTGCAGCGGACACAACTGTCCCGAATGCGAACGAATTCCCAGCGGACACTCATGAATCCTCTGAAACGGCTCAATCGCACTCACAACGTGCCACAGCGTCAATTCCTGAGGGTCCCGCAGAAGCTGAAAACCGCCATTTGGCCCGCGATGCCCGGACACGATGCCTCCCCTTGCCAACGCCTGCAACAGCTTTGGGAGATAGGATGGCGGCACCCGAGTGGCCTCGGCGATTTCCCGTGCCGTGCAGACACGGCCTGCGTTTTGAGCGATCGTGACGATGGCACGGAGTGCATATTCGACGGTTTGTGAAAGCATTTTGCCGGCCACGAGCTGAAAAAGAGAGTGGTTAAGCCGGAAACACGTTGTGGAATATCGACAAAAAACGATGGGAATGCAAACCAGTATTACGAGTCACTGTTTGGGGTGTAGCCAAGCTCCTTGAGCATCTGTATCAGTGGTGCTCGCCATGCCTGCGGCAGCGGCAGCACGGGGGGCTGCGGGTCTCCCACCGGCGGACCGATCAGGTTGAGAGCCGCTTTCATAGTGCTGAACCAGTGGGCACCTTCTCCTTTGGAATGATAGGCCTGGAACTGCAGCCGCATCAGCGGCGCCAGTTTCTGCCACAGCCTGCGTGCCTCTGGAAGATTCCCCTCCACAGCAATGAACTCGTACAGCTTCCGAGCGGCTCGCGGAACGGTGCTTGGAATCCCGGAAATCCAGCCGTGACTGCCATGACACAATCCCTCAAACGCGGCCGTATCAATCCCTGCGTAAACGGCAAACCGCCCGTCAGTGGCCTGCAGCAGCTGACACTGCCGATCCGGCTCCGGATGCGACATTTTTACTCCGGCAATCACTCCTTCCTCGAACAGCCTCAACAGATGGTCTGTGGTGAGATCGACGGAGGTGAGTGGAATATTGTGGTAGACAAGAATTGGAATTCTGACAGCTTCGGCGATCCGGCGGTAATGGTCCATGACCTGCGCTGGCGTGGGCGCCATGTAGTAGGGAGGTACAATCAGCAGCGCACTGGCTCCGCAGGATTCAGCAAAACGCGAGAGATCAACAGTGCGGGCGGTGGAGTAATCATGGGTTCCGGCCACCACGGGAACTCGCCCAGCCACCGCAGTGATGGCTGCTTCCAGCACCCGTCGCCGATCATCGCACTCCATCGCAGGAAACTCACCGGAACTTCCCAGCGGTGAAATTGCATCGACGGATTCGGAAATCAGCCAGTCGATATGTGGCTGCAGTCGTTCCAGCCAGAGGCTGCCGTCCGGGTGGAATGGAGTGACGGACGAAGCACAGACGCCGCGGAATGGAGGTTGAGACATAGGATTCATGCTTTCAATATAAGTTGTCTGCTTCAGTTCAGGGCTGCAGATGCCGCACAAAAAACTCGGTTCGTCGCCGGGAAGCCCAGGGAGTTTCGCAGGCCCCGTGGCCGGCACCGGGTACGACCAGTAAATCGAAGTCCCGGCCAGCTTCCACGAGTTTCCGTGCCACCTGCATGGTGCTGGCGGGATCCACGTTGCGGTCCAGCTCGCCAACCACCAGCAGCAGGTGTCCCTGCAGCAGCTGCGCGTGCTCGCGATTCGAATTACGTTCATACACATCGCCGGCTGGAACGCCCATCCACTGTTCGTTCCACCAGATTTTGTCCATCCGGTTATCATGGCAGCCGCAGTCGGCGACAGCGGCGCGATAGAAGTCCCCATGCCACAACAGAGCGGCCATGGCATTCTGTCCACCGGCCGATCCGCCGTAAATCCCGACTCGCGAAAGATCCAGTTCCGGGTGCGCAGCGGCCGCCTTTCGCAGCCAGGCAATTCGATCCGGAAAGCCGGCGTCTTTCAGGTTCTGCCAGCAGACGTCGTGGAATGCTTTTGAACGCCAGGCGGTGCCCATGCCGTCAATCTGCACCACTACGAAGCCACGGTCCGCCAATTGCTGCTGATGTCCACGCCCAGCCCTGAAGGTTTTTGGCACGTGATAATCATGCGGCCCCGCGTAGATGTTTTCAATCACCGGATATTTCTTCGCTGGATCAAAGTCCCGCGGCCGCAGGATGATCCCATGAATGCTGGTGCTGCCATCGCGTCCTGGAGCGACAAAACGCTGGGGGAAATGGCGGTATTCTGCGAGCACTTCGCTGGCGTCTGCGGATTCCAGCAGACACTGGGATGTTCCTTCAGCTGATCGCAGTTCTGTCACCGGCGGATGATCAATTCGCGACCAGCGATCAAGAAACCAGCGGCGGTCCGGCGACCACTCAACAGAATGCGTGCCGTCACCATCCGTGAGTACCTGAAAGCCGGAGCCATCCAAACGAACGCGGCAGAAATGCTCGTGATACGGATCCTGACCAGCAACTGCTCCGACGGCGTAAAACCAGATCCATCCCTGCGACTGATCGACATGTTCGATCCGCCGCACGTTCCATTCCCCCTGAGTGACTGCGTTCAGCAGGGCTTGTGACTGGAGGCTGTAGCGGTACAAGTGATTCCAGCCCGATCGTTCGCTGGCCCACAGCACTGTTTGATCGTCCAGCCACCGCAGCTCAAACTTGCCTTCGGATGAGTAATGAATGAATGTGGGGCTGAATTCGTCGATGACAGTCTGAACGGAACCATCTGCGACATTCACATCCAGCAGCCGCAGTCGCTGGTGTCCACGCTCGTTGTACAACAACCAGAAACCGCTTCCATCCGGTCGCCAGCGCTGAAACTCCAGCGACCACGGATTGGGGAACAGTGCATTTGAAATGGGGATCTCAGTTCGATCCGCGGTGCGGAACAGCCGGGGCGTTGGTGTGGGAATGGGATCGCCGGGTTTGAGATACGGATAAGACTGCAGTCGTGGCTGCAGCTGATCGCCGGGAGTGCTTTCAATGTAGTGTACGCGTCGTTCGGGCACCTGAGTGGTCTGGAAGGCGAGGAGATGCTTTGCGTCGGGAGCCCAGTGAACGTCTGCCAGATGTTCGGGGAAGTCTGATCGATTGTAGTCCATGCCGACGGCTCGCGGACGCTGAGCATCCCGGCGGAATGTGTGCTCTGCTGATGCGTTGCTGCTCAGCTGAAACTCTTCTGATTCGGCGGACTTCAGCCACAGATTGTGATCTCGTACAAACGGAATGAAACGCCCTTGAGGTGCTGCAGCATTTTCCGGCGGTGCTTCCGGTGACCGGCGACCGCGACGGTTTCGCGGCGTGTCGGCTGATCGCTGCACATTTGCCAGCACGTTTTCATTCAGCGTCCATTCGTTGGCACCACCAATTGCTGAGGCGCATCCCAGTTCTCGTCCATCAGCCGCTTTGAAAAGCCATGTATGTCCGACGAAGGTGTGCTGCCGATGTGTTTGTCCCGGGGATATTGTGGCATATTCGCGGCGACCGCCATCCGGATCGATCCAGACAAGCGTAACGGCCGTTGTCCACTGGTTTGTGAAAACAATACCGGTGTCTTCCGTAGCAGGCCCGGAGGGACGCGGCGGTAGAAAAAGCTGGAACGCAGCACCGGCCGCAGGACGCAGTCGCCGCAGAGTGTTGTCAACGGAATTCCACGTGAATTCTCCGTCGGGCCCCTTCATTTTCCAGACGCCTGCATCGCCTTCAGGAAACTGCAGTTCGTGGATTGGAATCCGTTGGGCGTCAATCGGGCGCTCCAGCAGCTTTGAAAACTCAGTGGCAGCAAGAGCGTGATTGAATGCTGGCTCCCGCGTTCCTCTGGTTGCGTTCACAAGCACGAATTCCCGCGACTCGCCGGGCAAGTCGTTGCGGTACCAGAACTGAGTCCCGCTGGTGTCCCAGTGCGGTACGACGCGATCGCGATAGACGCGGCTTTGCGCGGTGACGCCGGGGCAGTTGGCTGCGAGCAGCAGTGTGATGAAGATCGAGGTGCGTCCAGCCTGCATTGAAATTCCGATGTTGAGTCTGAGAGGGTTACACGCCAAGCATTCCCGTACGCTGGTCAAGCCCCAGCATCAGGTTCATATTCTGTACAGCAACGCCGCTTGCACCCTTGATTAAATTATCGAGTGCGGCGAAGACCACCAGCTGTCCGCGATTGAAGCGAACACTGATGTCGCAGAAATTTGTGCCGGACGTGTCCTTTGTGGAAGGAATGTGATCGACAATCCGAATGAATGGCTGGCTGCGGTAGAATTCGCGGTAAATCTCCAGCAGTTCCAGCTGGGTAGCCGGAGCAGTCAGCCGCGGATAGATGGAACAGAAGATACCGCGATCCATGGGCATCAGATGGGGATTAAACGCGACCTGTACCGAAGTCCCGCTCACATTCGACAGCACCTGCTCGATTTCAGGCGTATGTCGATGATTGCCAATACTGTAGGCCGTGACATTTTCGTTGCATTCGCTGAACAGGTTGGACAGCTTCGGCGTCCGCCCTGCCCCACTGATGCCGCTTTTAGCATCAATGATGATACCGGTGGGTTCGACGCGCCCCGCCGCAACCAGCGGCGCGAGAGCCAGAATGGAGGCGCTGGTGTAACAGCCAGGATTGGCCACCAGCGACGCCGCAGGAATTCGGTCTGAGTACAGTTCGGGCAGACCATATACGGCTTGAGCCAGACGCTGAGGATCCGTGTGGGGATGTTCGTACCATGTTTGATAGACGGCAGGATCCTGAAGTCGATAGTCGGCGCTGAGATCCACAACGCGACAACCGCCTGCCAGCAGCTGCGGGACGGCTTCCATGCTGGCTGTATGCGGCAGGCAGCAAAACGCAATGTCGCACTGCTTTCCCACCTGCTCCGGACTGAGATTCTGGCAGTGAAGATCAAACAGTCCTGTCAGGGACGGGTGAATCCTTGCAAGAGGCGGACGGTCGTCCTGACGGGTGGTGGCAGCGACCAGTCTGGCGGAAGGATGTCGAGCAAGAATGCGGAGCAGTTCCAGCGCGGTGTAGCCAGTGGCGCCGAGAATCGCAATGCGTGCCATGGGGCGTGAGGTCCAGGGAAGGGCCGGAGGAGTCGGAGGAAGAATGTGATCGGAGTATAAGAATGGTATGTTTCGCGACAACCTCACGAGCCTGAGGAAAGTTGGCTTTTTGGTAACCGTTCCAGGAGCGATTCGTTTTCCGGGGTCAGTTTTTAGGAGAGCATCCTGAAGGTACTGGTCAGGCAGCACACTGAGCTCTGCCTGTAAAGAGCCCCGGAAGAGCAGACAGGAAGCTTGTGGGAACGGTTTGCAGGGATGCTGTGGCCAGCCCTCAGACCCCCTGAGTTTATCACTTTGCGCCATCAACAGGTCTGCTGCCTGCATGGTCTGCTGGTTGGCGTGGTGCTGACGGAAACACGCGTGGCTGGCGAAGGCAGCCAGTGTGCGGGGACGGAGCACTGCACAGTTCGGCCGGCCAGTTGACAACTATGTTTCGCACCGAAGGGACGCGCGCTGGCAAGGGCGATGGTGGGGCGTTGTCAGTGCTCTTGTGCCCGCAGGCTGCCGCCCAATGGCCGTGAAGTTCTCTCCATCCGGGCGAACATCAGTCTCACCCACCCCTCTCCCCTTCGAGGGGAGAGGGGACGGGGATTGAGGGGTCAAAGAACACTGCCAGTCCCCTCGCCAACACTTCCTGGACACTGTGAATCCAGCATCCTTCTGCACTCTCCGTGCTGCGCGTGGCAGACGCGTTTCGCCCCTCACCCCCGACCCCTCTCCCCGGTCCGGGGAGAGGGGAGTCAGATGCTGTTTCCGCAAGAAAGTCAACGCCATTGGGCTGCCGCCACGCGGCTGACAGGACACTGTGAATCCAGCATCCTCATGTGCTGTCCGTGCTGCGCGTGGCAGACGCGTTTCACCCCTCACCCCCGACCCCTCTCCCCGGTCCGGGGAGAGGGGGGATTGAGGGGTCAAAGAACACTGCCAGTCCCCTCCTCAACACTTCCTGGACACTTTGAATTCAGCATCCTTCTGTGCTGTCCGTGCTGCGTGTGGCTGGCGAGTTTCGCCCCTCACCCCCGACCCCTCTCCCCGGTCCGGGGAGAGGGGGGCCGGATGCTGTTTCCACCAGAAAGTCAAGGCCATTGGGTGGGAGCCACAAGGATTAACAGCCCCGCATGCCTTTTCCGTTTTTGCGGTGATTGGGGGAACATGAATGCGATTGGGCTCATCCATTCGCAAAGTGCGGCTGCTATTTGCGAGGGCGATTTCGGCTGGACCTGCGGTGATTTTTCCTGGCTGCCGAATTGCTGGGCCGGTTTGATTGTTCGGATTCGAGTCGATCGAGTTCGAGGAGTCTGCGGTCGGCATTGAACACGGGGAGGGGGAGTGCATCGGCGAGTTTTTCGGCTTCGATGGGATCGAGTAGCGGGCGTGCGGTGCCGTGGCCACGGAAGATCGGGAGTCCTCGCTGACGAGCGATGATTTCGCGGCGGGTGATTCCTTTAGGGGCGTTTGGCCAGGGAGTGCGGACTTCGGTCCAGTCGAAGAATATCGGCAGAATACTGAGCATGTATTTCCAGTAGCCTGGGTGATCGGTTTGGAGGACGAGTTTTCCGCCGGGGGCGAGAGCGCGATGGGCGAGCAGCAGAAATTGGGGAGTGATCAGTCTCAGGCCGATTTGATCGCGACGGTACCACGGTTGGGGGTGGTAGCAGTGAATTTCGGTTACGGAGCCTGGCGGGGTATGGAGGGCGAGAAGTTCGCGTCCGCCGATGACAGCCCAGCGGGTGTGGAGCAGTCCGCGCTGATTAGCGCGGCGGGTGGCGTAGCGGATGACGACGGGAAGCACGTCCACACCGAGTGCGTTGTAATCGGGGTGGGCCAGTGCGAGGTTGAGGAGTGAGCGTCCGTTGCCGCAACCGATATCCAGAACGACAGGGGCTTCGCGACCGAAGAGTGTCTTCCAGTCAAGGTGCCCTTCGGGAACTCGTTTGAGTGCTGTGCGAGCCCATTGTTCCGGCGGCAGAATGATGCCGGGGATGGGTACATTGAATTCAAATTCGACATCACCGGGGCCGGGAAGCGGCATGGCATCTGATTTCCGGAGCACTGGGTTACTGTTTCGCCTGAAACTCGTAAAGAGAAAAGGCGAAGTGGATCAGGAGTACGGCGAGCGTGGACCAGAGGATGGAACGCGTGATGGAGCGGGAAATATCGGACGACGACAGTTTGGGGGTGACGGCCTGTTGCCAGGAGATGGAGCCGATTGCCGCGCCACAGGCCAGAAGTTTCACCGCGAGCCATGGGGTGCCATTGTAAAGGAAACCGATCTGAGGGCGAAGTTCCCGATGGAAGTGGGCATCCCAGAACGGGAGTCCGAGATCCGGATGGGTGAGCAGAAAAGCGAAGGCAGCACTGACAGCGGCCACGAAATATCCGAGGAGGCAAAGAGCGGGAGTACCGATCAGAAAGGCCCACAACAGGGGAGTGCGCAGCAGTCGTTGCGGGTTGGCGTTGAGTGTCTGCAGGGCATCCAGCTGGGACGTGTAGAGGCGACTGCCAATATCGGCTGTGGCAGCGGCGCCGGAGCGTGCGGCGACGAGCAGAGTGGAGAGAATGGGGACGAGAAACCGGAACAGCGAAAATCCGGTCGCGTGGAGCAGATTTTCGGTGATCAGTGGTTCTGAAAACTGGCGGAAGGGCAGATAGCGGAAGACGAAGTCCTGAGCGACATAGCCGAGGATGCAGCAGGCGGCAGCGACATAGAGGCAGGCGGATGGGCCAGCCACAAGCAGCAGGTAGAATCGCGCGTATCGCAGTCCCCAGGCGAGGTTGTTCCAGAGGGGCAGCAGGAGCCACGGGAGGAACAGGAGGTCTTCAGCAAACTGCCCGGAGCTGCGAAGCGAATGAAAGAGCAGCCGCATGGTTCGCTGCCAGGGCGAGAGTGGCCGATGCGGCATCATCAGCGTGCGGGCTTCCGGGGGAGTACCGATGCGGGTGCTGAGAGTCTGCCATTCGTTGCGGGGCAGATCGTGCAGCAGCAGAGACTGATGATCAAAAAGAATAATTCGATCAGCGATCGCCGCGAGGGTGTGGTAATCGTGGGTGACGATGATGGAGGTGCGTCGATAGCGATCGTGGGTCTGTCGAATGAGAGTTGCGACCTGAGCAGCGGAGTGGACATCAAGTCCTGAGGTGGGTTCGTCGTAGAAGATGAGGGGGCTGTTGGGAGCGATGGCGCGGGCAATGGCGAGCCGCTGCTGCTGTCCCCCGCTGAGCACTGTCACAGGGCGATCGGTGGGGACTCGAAGTTCTTCCAGCAGAGCGACTGCGGCGTGGTGTCGCGCTGTGGGCGCCAGCTTTCTGCGGGGGCTGTGATCGATGGCGATCCGCACGTTCTCTGCGGGGGTCAGTTCGTCAAGCAGAGCAAAGTTCTGGAAGACAACAGCTGGGTTTGGGGGAGCGGCCGGAGGATTTCCGGAGGGTGCGGTCTGGTCGATGAACTGGAGTTTTCCGGACCAGTGGATGGTGCTGTGATCCGGAGGGATCAGCCCGGCGAGTACTCGGAGAAACAGGGATTTGCCAATGCCGCTGCAACCCAGGATCAGCGTGATTTCGCCGGGCTGGAAACTGGCGGAAGCATTCTGCAGAAGCGGGCGACTGCCCACTGCCAGGCTGAAGGAGCTGAGTCGCAGTTCGATGCTGTGAGAAAACTGATCCGTGGCGGCAGGCGGGGTCACGGCAAAAGGTCCTGGGCTGGAGCAACGGCGGCATCAGCAGCGTGGCTGGCTGATGCCGCATCTGAGTGGATTGGTGTGATTCGCCGCAGACGGAGAAGTGTTGACGAAAATCGCCGGATTATTTTGCTTTCGTGGCCGGTTCAGTGGCTGTGTCAGTGGCTGCAGGGAGGATCGGCGCTGGTGGAAACAGTTTGTCATATTCCTTTTTCAGCTTCGGAGCTTCGGCGATGGTTGCGAGGATTCCAACGGTGAGAAAGAAGCAGGCTCCAAGCACAAGTGCGATGCGTTGCCAGAGTCTGGGGCGAAGTTCGCGGGGGAGCAGAGTGGTGTTGATCACGAGCGTGTGCAGGCAGCTGAATCCGAGTGCATAGTTATACATCATGCCGGTTGCGGTGGTGAGCAGTACATCGCCGCGTACGAGCAGGAGCATGGCGAGTCCGACGACCATGTATGCGCAGAGGACGCCGAAGTAGAGTTTGCCGATGTGTCTGGGGTCCCATTTGCGGATGAAGGGGATCGCAGTCCAGAAGACATCGACCCAGCGGCGGAGGACGCCATCCGCGGTGGTGACCATGCTGCTGGCAAGAATCAGAAAACCGCAGAAGAGAGTGAGGTACCAGAATGTCTGGCCCCAGCCGGCACCGACGACGTCGCGAACGCTGCCGGCCGTCATACTGGCGACGAGCCATTTGTCGCTCAGATTGGTACCTCGGGGGAGAAACTGTACAGAGAGCATACTGGGCAGAGCGAGTCCGATGAAGCAGGCGGGGAGCCATACAAGGTATTGTTCGCGGCTGACGTGAGCCATCCAGCCGCGCCAGCTGACGCGGGATTCGGGGGTTGGGATAAAGACTTTGCCGGAGTGCGAGAGTTCGATGGCGTGACCGCCCACCATGCTGGGAATCGCGCCAACATGGCGTCCCATACCCCAGCCCTGATCGCGGGTGAAGGAGCTGATGGGTGTGTTGGTGAGTCCGCCGTTTCCGGAGATGGCGACCATTGAGGCGAGAAATCCGACGAGCGACATATCGAAGGCGAGACTGCGACCACTGAGCCAGGCTGAGAACACATTATCGATGTTCTGATGGGGCTGTTCATCGGCATCGCGAGTGCCGTTCGCGTTGGTGTCCTCAGCAGCAATGACGGGCACGTTGCCGAATTTCAGAAAACCGGTGCCGATTTCCTTCCACGTATCGGCGGTGGAGTACATGACGGCGAGAAAGATCAGGAAGGTCAGCACGAAGACCAGTTTGAAGTACATGATGGCGCGGATGGAATTGTAGACTTTTCCACCGATGCAGAGTGGTATGAAGACGGAGACGAAGATGAGGCAGCCGAGTCCTTTGAGGAGTGCGCCATCGGTGGCGGGATCGGGAATTTTTCCTCGAATGAGTGCTCCCAGCGGGATGGCGGCGTTGGATGCGAGATATGGCAGGATGGAGCCGAAGTCGAGGACGAGATAGATGAGGACCCAGAAAAGCGGGTGTGGCAGGATACGAAATTTCCCGGTGAAGATCGGCTCGCCGCTGTAAAGCGTGTAGCGACTGATTTCCACGTTGTAAATGACCTGAAACACCACGCTGAGGGTGGCAAGCCAGAGCAGAGCTCCGCCGTAGCGGGCGGTGACGGCGGGGCCTGTAAGCCATTCTCCGCCGCCGATGGCGGCGCCGCCCATAACCAGCCCGGGGCCGACCATCAGCAGGAGTTTGTTCCAGGCAAAGATCGGTGGTTTCGGCAATTCGGCGACATTCCAGGGCGGCATGTGTCGCGAGCCTGGCTGCGGAGAAAAAATGGGCTCATCAGAACGCCTGTGGACTTCAGACTTCGGGGTCTGGGGTTGACCGGCGCCAGGTGTCGTCGCAAATGGATTCGGCTCGGTCATGGAGGTGTTCCTTGTGGGTGGGCGGAGGAAACGATCTGGTGAGGTGGTCAGCGGGTGCTATTGTGCAGGCTGGAGAACAGGATGCAAGCGCCACCGCAGGAACTCAGGGCGGTCCTGTTGCGAAAATGACGGTCTTCGCTATACTGGTCGCGAAGAGAGCCGTCCACAAACTGCGGCAGTATGTTCCCGAAAGTGGCCCTGAATTTGCACTCTCTGCGGTTCCCGTGGATGCTTGCGGCCTTTGAAACGGCCGCAGTTCAGTTTGCACCAGGAGACAGTAACCCCTTGAATCGGACGCTGGTCAGGCAAACACGATTTCACCGCTGCGTCTCAGCCCTGCTGCTGATGACGCTGTGTGGAATTTTTGTGTTTCCGATTCCGATGGTCGATATTGCAGGGTCATCCGGTCAAAGGGGTGCGGTCGGGAAGGACACTTCTGTACCATTCCCCTGCATGCACAAATCCTGTGGATGCCGCAACGCTGAAGACTGCTGGCGTGGCTGCTGCTGCTTTACCAATACCCAGAAGCTGGCATGGGCAACCCAGAACGCAGTCGATGTTCCGGACTATGTGGTGGATGCTGCAAAACAGGAACAGCAGCCAGACACGCTGCCTGCTCAGAACGAAAGTGTGCTTTCCCTGCTGGCTGCATTCCTTGACCCTGCAGTCTCCGGTGAGGCTGGCGACTGCTGCACAAAATCCTCAGATTCATGCGCGGCAATCGCAACCGCGGACGCTGACTGCTGCAATGAACCATCAGCAGCGGCACCCGCAGACCCCGAACAGTTTTCTCTGCGACTGGTCTCGACGATTCGTGCTCTGCAGTGCCGCGGGCTCACAATGACCCTGGCGGTGATGTCCACGATGCTGGTTACCGAAGGTCCGCGACTGCAATCACAGTTCGCGGCGCCGGACTACCTGCACGCTCCCACGTCAGAATCGCTCCCGGACACCACTCCGGGACCGCCTGAGCCTCCGCCGCGACTCTGCGGCGTTTGAAGGCTTGTTGACTGTTCAGAGCAATCCGTTGCGACATTTGCCCAGCCCTGCGCTGCCCTGCCTTCAAGTTTGGCGGCAGATCAGGTTGCGGGCCTTCACTGTAATCCCGGCTTCTGGGGTTTCCGGCAACGGTTGCGACTGAACACTTTGGGTCCCTGATTTTTGCGGCTGCAGGGACGTTCCGATTCGTGTTCATTCGGCGGGGAACGAGCAACCGCGCGGCATCTGCCGTGGACGGATCAGCGTACCGCTGTTTATTCGGAGAGATAAAGATGTCTGTGATGCGTCGATCGCGTGGATTTACGTTGATTGAGTTATTGGTGGTGATCGCGATTATAGCAATTCTGGTGGCGTTGTTGTTACCGGCAGTCCAGCAGGCGCGTGAAGCGGCGCGGCGAACATCCTGCCGCAATAATTTAAAGCAGTTCGGGCTGGCGCTGCATAATTATGAGGGAACATTTGGGATGTTTCCGCTGACAAATGCTCAGAACTATCGTCCGAACGTTCAGGGTTTTTCACCGCAGGCTCGATTACTTCCCTATATGGAACAGGTGAATCTCCAGAATCTCCTTGATTTCACTCAACCGGCATTCACCGGACCATTTAATAACCTGGTTCCCAATCCGAGTTTTGCGGCGGCATTTGCAACGCCGCTGCAGGTGATGCTGTGCCCCAGCGACCCTGCTCCAACGCTGAATCAGGGAGCAGGCGGAGCGTTATATGCAGGTGTGAACTACATGCTGAGTTACGGAAGTGGCAAGGACGCCAATTACGACCTGCGCTGGCCCACGGACGGGCTTGTCTTCGAAAACTCCAGTGTGCGACTGCGTGATGTAACGGACGGGACATCGAATACGGTGTGCATGAGCGAGTCCATTCGGAGCGTGGGGCCGGACATTACTTTGCGTGGTGGCGTGCTGCCGAAATTCAACTATCAGATGACGTTGAACGGATCTTCCGGAGTGAGCGCGAATTTGCTGAGTATTCCGGGGCTTTCGGGTTCTGGCGGTGGCTGGGTGAATGGTCCTGGAGGCGTGATCATGAATCCGGATTTGTCGCTGATCTGGCCGCAGAAGACCGCCTGGCGGGGCGCCTCCAGTGCCGCGCTGCGTGGACGTGGTGTTTCGTGGGCACATTCGGGAGCTGTCAGTACGCTGACGAACGGTTATACAACACCGAACAGCAAAATCCCGGATGTGGTGGTGCACTTTACAGGCTTCTTTGGACCGCGAAGCTGGCACACGGGGGCCGCGCAGGTGCTGCTGTCGGATGGCTCGGTAAGGATGTTGAGTGACAACATGGATGCGTTTGTGCACCGGGCCGTTCACAGCCGCAATGGCGGTGAAGTTGTGGGTGATTTCTAAGTGAAACACACGGCCGCTGCCGAGCGGATTGCGGGGCTCGCTCATGTCTGTCCGGGCGTTCTCCGTGGATTCGCCGGCAGCGGTTCGTGTGATGACTTGTCAAGGACATTCCAGCGTGTTTCGCAATTTCTGGCCGCATTATCGAGCAGTCTGGCGATGGCACTTCTATGCGGGCCTCGTCTGTCTGCCGTTTGTCGTTGTTCTTTCGCTGACGGGCAGCGTCTACCTTTTCAAGCCACAGATTGAAGCGTGGACGGAGCGGAATTATGACAGACTCGATGTGCAGGGAAAGCCGGAACCTGCCTCGCGACAGATTGCGGCTGCATTATCGGCTTTTCCGGGGTCTTCGTTCGTCAATTACGAGCTCCCTCAGGCACCGGACAGTGCGGTTCGTGTGACAGTGCGGCACGGTGACCGATCACTGCGAGCATTTGTGCATCCGGAAACACTGCGGGTACTGGGATGGGTGCCTGAGGACGAGCGTGTGATGCGAATCTTTTTTCGCCTGCACGGTGAGTTGCTGATGGGCGACCGGGGATCGAATCTCGTGGAGACGGCAGCGTGCTGGACGATCGTGCTGCTGGTGACGGGTTTGTTTCTGTGGTGGCCGCGGAATCGGCGGGGTCTGGCGGGGGTACTGTATCCTCGGCTGCGATCGGGCCAGCGGGTATTCTGGCGGGACCTTCACGCCGTGACGGGAATGTGGATCACGGGTCTGGCGTTGTTTCTGCTGTTGACTGGTCTGCCGTGGGCGAAGTTCTGGGGAGATTACTTTAAACAGGTGCGGCAGTTAACCGGACTGTCGGCAGCGCGTCAGGACTGGGCGAACAGCAGCGGTGCGAAGGCAGGAGGAGGTCCGTCAGCAGTTGGCGGTCATGCGGGGCATGGTGGCGGTGGGGCAGCTGGAGTGACGTCGTCGATGTTGCCTGCGCCGCAGGTGCTTGATGCGATGGTGGCGACGTTGGGGCGGTTGCAGCTGGAACCTCCGGTGCTGCTGGCAGCACCTGGAGGTCGATCACGTACGTGGTCGGGCAAATCGGAGACTCAGAACCGTCCGCGGCGGGTGACGGTCGAGCTGGATGCGAAGACAGGCGCGATCGTCAGGCGGGAGAACTTCGCCGACCGTCACTGGATTGACCGCATGGTGGGTTACGGGATCGCAGCGCACGAGGGTCAGCTGTTTGGGTGGCCGAATGTGCTGCTGGGGCTGTTGACAGCGGCTGGCCTGGTGTTGTTGTCAGCCAGCGGTGTGATCATGTGGTGGCGTCGTCGTGAGCCCGGAGTCCTTGGAGCCCCTGCAGCGAGCGCTGATCGTGCGGGTGGGGGGCTGGTGCTGTCAATTGTCGTGCTGGGCTTATGTTTTCCGCTCTTCGCAGCCTCGCTGGCGGCAGTGCTGATACTTGAATGGGCGGTGCTGCGACGACTTCCCCGGGCGCGAGTGTGGCTGGGGCTGACGTGACAGCCCTGCTCTGGATTGGCGGTCATGGAGCGTGCGGCTTCGAATCTTCGCAATTTTTTACAATTCGCAGTGGGTGGTGAGCCTCACGGTCAGTAATATTACGCCGTTCTGCGGAGGATTGTGATCTCTGCACCAGCACAGGCTGAATGAAATTGGGTGTCTGATGTCAGAGCAGGCGGAGCAATCGCAGCGGATGCAGGAATGTTCGTTGCACGTGCGAGGACTGTTATCGGGCGTGCAGTCACTGGAGCGTCGGAGTGGTTTGCTGGGACTGTCGGGGCTGTCTGGTCGGGAGTGGTACGAGCTGCTGCGGCAGAAGCTGGTGCCTCAGCTGGGGACATCGGGCTGGCTGGTGGCGGCGGTGGTGGGTGGCACGAACATTGGCAAGAGCGTGGTGTTCAATCACATAGTGGGAAGCCGCGCGAGTGCGGTGAGTCCACTGGCTTCGGGGACGCGGCATCCGACGGTTCTTGTTCCGGAGCGATTTGGGGACGCGGAGCAGCTGCAGCAGATCTTTCCGGACTTTGAACTGCGGGCTTGGGAGGCTGCGGAGGGGGCTTTGGAGAACACGGACCGTGATTTGTTGTTTTGGCGGACAGCGGCGGAGTTACCGGACTGGCTGCTGGTGCTGGACACTCCTGACATCGACAGCGACGCTCGAGTGAACTGGCAGCGAGCGGACGCGGTGCGGCGGAGTGCGGACGTTCTGATCGCGGTACTGACTCAGCAGAAGTACAACGACGCGGCAGTGAAGGAATTTTTTCGGCGGGGAGCGCGGGAGGGTCGCACGGCGTTTGTGATTTTCAATCAGGTGCATTTGCCGGAGGACGAGCCATACTGGCCTGTCTGGCTGGAGACGTTTTCGCGGGAGACGGGTCTTCGTCCGGAGGCGGTTTATGTGGCGCCGTCGGACCGTCGTGCGGCGGAGGCTTTGCGGCTGCCATTTTATGAGCGTCAGCCGTTATCAGCGGGAGTTGGTGGCGAGTCTGACCGTCCGTATGATCCGGAGCGAGTCGTGCGTCCTGGAGACGAGTTATCGCGGCTGCGTTTTGGTGAACTGCGAATTCGATCGCTGCGGGGATCGCTTGAAGAGTTACTTCATGAGGTTCGGGGGGTTCGAGGCTGGCTGCAGGAGCTGAGTTCGGCGAGTGAAGACTTGCGACGGGCATCACAGCGTCTGACGGCGGACGGCTTAATTTCAGTGCGGGACTGGCCATCGCCGGGAACGGGGGTTCTGAGTGCGGGGATCAGAGACTGGTGGCGTGAGCATCAGACGGGTTGGGCGCGAGCGATCAACAGTGCCTACAGTGCTGCGGGGCGATTGGTCCTGCGGCCGATTACGGCATTGCGGGGAGTGGTTCAGGGGCCGCAGGCGGAGCAGGTGGACGTTTATCGCCAGCGGGAATGGTCAGCGATTCTGCGGGTGCTGGAGAACGTCTTCGAGCGGCTGTCGTGGCTGGCGGAGTCCGGGCATCCGGTGATTCGTGAGCGTGCCGGCCGGCTGCTTAGGGGTGAGGTGCGAAGCGGACTTCTGGAATTGCTGCGTCGTGAGCACGAGGAGGTGGATTTTGATGGCGAGTTGCGGGGCGTGATTGACGATCAGATGCTGCGAATGCAGCGGGAGCGACCGGATATTTTTGCGTTGTGTCGTCACGCAGGAAACGTATCGGCGGCATTGCGGCCGGTGACGAGTGTGTTGATGTTTTCGCTGGGGTTTGGTCCTGCCGGAGAACTGGCAGCGCAGGCGATCGGGAATGTGGCAGCATCGGCGCTGGTGCATGTGGCGGCGGACGTTGCAGGAGGAGCGGCGGCGGCGTTTGCGGGTGAGGCGGCGGTTTCGACGGCGGCGGGTTCCGGTGCCAGCATTCTGCAGGTGTGGTTTCAGCGGCTGCAGCATGAGTATCTTGCGCGGCGGGGTGGGTGGCTGATGGAGCGGCTGCAGCGGGAATTGCTGGGAAGTTTGCCGGAAGAATTGCGGGAAGCTGCCGGACTGCGGGAGTGTGCTGAGTGGCGCGAGACGCAGGCGCATGTGGCGGGGCTGGAGGGAGCGTTACGCGAGGTTTCGGTGGACAGGGAGACGGGGGAGCAGTGATGATTGCAGGCAACGAGTGGGCGGCGTGTTCCGGTGAGCTGCAGCATCTGTCGCTGCTGCATGACGTTGACGATTTGACAGCGCGGGTGCGTCGCTGGGTGGATGATCGGGTCGGCTGGGAGCCGGCTGTGCGTGCCCGCGGACTTGCTCAGCAGATTCTTGAGCGTGTGCAGACGCTGCGAGTGCGTCTGGAGACTCCGCTTGTTGTGGCAACATTTGGGGGAACGGGAACTGGCAAGAGCACTTTGGTGAACGCTCTTGTTGGCCAGGAGGCGACACCGAGTGGTCGTCAGCGGCCGACGACGGTGACACCGGTGTTGCTGGTGCATCCGGGCTTCGAGCTGCGGGGGACGGGTTTCGAGGGCGGTGACTTTCTGGTGAAGCGAGTGGACGCGCCTGTGCTGCGGGAGCTGATTCTCATTGACTGTCCGGACCCGGACACGAGTGAGGGCTCCGAGCCCGGCAGCAATCTGTCGCGGCTGCGAGCGATTCTGCCGCACTGTGATGTGCTGCTGTATGTATCGACGCAGCAGAAATATCGCAGTGCGCGGATTTCCGAGGAGCTGCTGGAGGCGGCTGCAGGGTGTCGGATTGTGTTTGTGCAGACACATGCGGACCATGATGTGGACATTCGGGAGGACTGGAGGCGTGTTTTGCTGGAGCGTTACGAGGTCGCGGACATGTTTTTCGTGGACTCGCGACAGGCATTTCAGGAGCAGCAGCGGGGGCTTGTTTGTGGCGGCGAGTTCGGTCGTTTGCAGCAGTTACTGAGCAGTCAGCTGGGTGCAGCGCGGCGGGTTTCCGTACGCCGGGCAAATCTGCTGGATCTGCTGGAGGAAACGCTGCGTTTGAGTCGGCAGGAGTATGACCGTGTGCTTCCGGAGGTGGAGCGATTACGGGGAGTACTGCAGGACTTGCGGCGGGAGCAGTTGCAGCGGATGAGTGGCCTTCTGGCTGGCGAGCTGCTGCAGAGTCGCAGTCTGTGGGAGCGGAGGCTGCTGGAGGCGGTTACGGACCGCTGGGGTTTCAGTCCATTCTCGGGAGTACTCAGGCTGTACACAGGATTTGGAAGTTTGGCGGCATCGCTGAGTTTTTTCCGTGCCCGCACATCGGCTCAGGCGGCTCTGATCGGAGCCACTCAGGGAGCCCGCTGGTTACGTGCGCGTGCGGAGGAGCAAACAGCGGAGTCGGGTTTGGAGCGGGCAGCGGAGCTGGGTCCGGACGACAGTCAGCTGCAGGAATCGCGACTGAAGCTGGCGGGTTTCGTGCGCAGTGCTCAGGTAGATGCCGGTGAGTCACTGCAGGGGCGGGATTTGCAGGAGCTTCGTAAGCAGGCACGGCTGGTTGAGTGGCGATTTCTCAGCGATGCGCGACGCGCGGTGGACGTTGTCATCGCAGACCTGGCAACTCAGCATTCAGGTCGTGGAGTGCGGGTGATTGCCGAGGTTGCGTTTCTGACTTATCCGCTGTTTGTGATCCTGCGAATGGCGCATAATTTCTTCTGGAGTTCGTTCCTTGCACCGATTGTTGGCACGACGAGAGCTGCCGAGCCGTTGTTCACGATTGACTTTTACATCCCGGCTGTGTTTTTCTTTTTGTTCTGGTCAGGAGTGTTGCTGCTGTTGTTTGTCCGGCGTCTGCAGAGTGGTTTGGGTGTTCGCATTCGGAAACTGGCGGAGCAGCTGGCAGTGCAGCGATTTTCCGAGGGCTTATTTCCTGGAATTGAAGAGGAATGTCGGCGGATAGAACGCGAGGATCTGGCACTGCGGGAACTGACAGACCGGGCTGAGTTTTTCCGGCGTCGTCTTGCGGAGCATGGGAGTCTGCCGGGTGGAATAAGGCGATGAGGTGAGAGCATGCTGAATGCTGAAGCGGCCACAAGAGGTTTTGCCTTGCGGGTGTCCGGAATGACGTGTGCGGGCTGTGCGGCGGGACTGCAGCGGGCACTGGAACAGTCGGGGCTGACGACGTCTGCCACGGTGAGCATTACGACGGGAATGGCGTCGTTGAGGTGTGCTGAAGACGTTCTGCCGCGGGTGCTGGAAGTGATTCGCAGGCAGGGATTTGGCGCTGAGCTGGCGAGTGGAGGGGTGTTGTATTCGGAGGTGGAGCAGCGTCAGGCGGCTGCGGAACTGTTGTGGCGTCGCCGTGCGATCCGCGGACTGATTCTCTGGCTGCCGCTGGAACTTTGTCACTGGGGCCTGTCGCTGGCACATGTGCATCCTGCATGGCTGCCATGGTTGATGGCGGCCGGTTCAGCTGCAGTGGTATTTGGGGTGGGTTCGGAGTTTCTGCGATCGGCGCTGGAAGCAGTGCGACGTGGTGGCACGAACATGGACACGCTGATTGCGATGGGCGCAGGGACGGCGTTT
>Ga0172373_10000593_pt1 | contig 59523 bp, 60 predicted proteins | sample Lak10m_2_FD_114546 | JGI IMG/M metagenome (GOLD analysis project Ga0172373, IMG submission 114546) | Freshwater microbial communities from Kabuno Bay, South-Kivu, Congo - kab_092012_10m | ecosystem: Environmental > Aquatic > Freshwater > Lake | place: Democratic Republic of the Congo... | reverse complement strand
CTGGGCCAGGGAATCGCGGCAGAAGGGACAGAACATGCCGAAGATGTGCGGCTCGGTGACGTTCTGCGGTTCGTGGGCGCCGAGCACGCGTACCGGCAGCATGCCGGCGGCGATCAGCAGTTCTTCGGCGGTGTAGGTGCACATCGTGGCCACCACCTGCCCGCCGGTGCGGGCCTTCCAGTCGCGGGCGTAGTCGTGTCGCTTCTCATACCAGTCCTTGAACTGGTCGAACAATCCATCAGCCATTGCTGCCTCCTATGTTGGTCAGCCCCCTGCGATACAGGGAGTGCTGGACTTCTTCATGAACAGGAACTATTGTTCCTTGCGTGAACCAAACTGCAGACGTGTGGCAAGTATGGCCACCCAAAACAGCCCTGTCAATAGGGTGATGCAATATTGTTCCTGATATGAAAAATAAGCATTACTTGCTGTTTTTATTGCTTTTAATAGCCTTTTTTGCTGATTTCGCTTTACACCTAAAAAAATATTTGTTGACTTCGATCAAAAACATGAACTATAGTTCTTTCCATCGTAGCTTCTCCATCGCACCGGACACAGCATGCAAACCCTAGCCAAGGATCAAACCATCGCCGCGCCACAGCTGATCGATGCTGCGGTCGACGCGGATTTCCTGCGCGCGCTGGGCACTCGGGTGCGGGAAGGCCGGGCGCGGCGCGGCATCTCGCGCAAGGCTCTGGCGATCAACGCCGATGTTTCCGAGCGCTATCTGGCGCAGGTGGAAAACGGCGAGACCAACCCGTCGATCATGGTCCTGCGCCACATCAGCGCGGCCCTCGGCTATACCCTGATGGAACTGCTGGAACCGCAGCAGGACTCCACCGAATACCGCATGATCCAGCGCTTCCTCGAACAGCTGGCCCCCAGCCGCCTCGAAGACGCCCTGCTCTGCCTGATGCGGGAGTTCGGCAAGGAAGACGCCTCGCGGCGCAAGCGCATCGCCCTGGTCGGCCTGCGCGGGGCCGGCAAATCCACGCTGGGCCGCGCCCTTTCGGCGGAGACCGGCATGCCCTTCGTCGAGCTCAACAACGCCATCGAGGCCGAGGCCGGCATGAGCCTCAACGAGATCTTCATGCTCTACGGCCAGCCCGGCTTCCGCCGCCTGGAACGCCGCTGCCTGGAAAACTTCGTCGCCCAGCACGACAGCGCGATCATCACCGTCGGCGGCGGCATCGTGTCCGAAGCCGAAACCTTCAACCTGCTCTTGATGAACTGCTTCACCGTCTGGGTCAAGGCCAGTCCGGAAGAGCACATGTCGCGCGTCGTCGCCCAGGGCGACATGCGCCCCATGGAAGGCAGCGCCGAGGCCATGGAAGACATGCGCCGCATCCTCCAGGCTCGCGAACCCCTCTATTCCAAGGCCGACGTCACGCTCGACACGACCGGATGCCGCCCCGACGAATGCCTCAAGAAACTGCGCCAGGCAGTCACCCCCAACCCCTGATCCACCCCCGACCCCAACAGACAAAACCACAACGGAGAACCCCATGAACAGCCCCGAAGCCGTCAAGCCCGTGATCACCTACGACACCAGCCCCGAGCAGTACAAGCACTGGAGCCTCGCCTGCGACGGCGCCATCGCCACGCTGACGCTGAACATCAACGAAGACGGCGGCATCAAGCCCGGCTACAAGCTCAAGCTCAATTCCTACGACCTCGGCGTGGACATGGAGCTGCACGACGCCCTGCAGCGCGTGCGCTTCGAGCACCCGGAGGTGAAGACCGTGGTCGTCACCAGCGGCAAGGAGCGCATTTTCTGTTCCGGCGCCAACATCTTCATGCTCGGCCTGTCGACCCACGCCTGGAAGGTGAACTTCTGCAAATTCACCAATGAGACGCGCAACGGCATCGAGGATTCCAGCCGTTACTCGGGCCTCAAGTTCCTCGCCGCCTGCAATGGCACCACCGCCGGCGGCGGCTACGAGCTGGCCTTGGCCTGCGACGAAATCCTGCTGGTCGATGACCGCTCCTCCGCCGTCAGCCTGCCCGAAGTGCCGCTGCTCGGCGTGCTGCCCGGCACCGGCGGCCTCACCCGCGTCATCGACAAACGCCGCGTGCGCCGCGACCATGCCGACATCTTCTGCACCCTGACCGAGGGCATCCGCTCCCAGCGCGCCAAGGACTGGCGTCTGATCGACGACTACGCCAAGCCGCAGGCCTTCGCCGACAAGGTGAAGGAACGCGCCACCGAACTCGCCGCGCAGAGCGACCGCCCCGCCGATGCCAAAGGCATCGCCCTGACGCCGGTCAAGCGCACGATCGACGAAGCCGGCTACCACTACGAGACGGTCGACGTCACCATCGACCGCGCCGCGCGCCGTGCCACGCTGACTGTCAAGGCGCCCGCCGCCGCCGTGCAGTCGAAGATCGATGACATCGTCGCCGCCGGCGCCAACTGGTGGCCACTGCAAATGTCGCGCGAACTCGACGACGCGATCCTGATGCTGCGCACCAACGACCTTGAAGTCGGCACCTGGGTGCTCAAGACCACGGGCGATGCCGCCCTCGCCCTGGGCGCCGATGCCGCGCTTGATGCCAACCGCGGCCACTGGTTCGTGCGCGAGACCATCGGCATGCTGCGCCGTACCCTGGCGCGCCTCGACGTCACCTCGCGCACCCTGATCGCCCTGGTCGAGCGCGACTCCTGCTTCGCCGGCACGATGGCCGAGCTGCTGTTCGCCGCCGACCGCGGCTACATGCTGGCCCTGCCCGATGCCCCGGCCGAGGAAGGCAAGGTCACGCTCTCCGCGATGAATTTCGGCGACTACCCGATGGTCAATGCCCAGTACCGCCTGGCCGCCCGCTTCTACGGCGAAGAAGCGCCGCTGGCCGCCGCAAAGGCCGCCATCGGCCAGGCGCAGGGCGCCGACGCCGCGCTGGCGCTGGGCCTGGTCACGGCCACGCCGGACGACCTGGACTGGGACGAGGAAATCCGCATCGTCCTCGAAGAGCGCGCCAGCCTCTCGCCCGACGCGCTGACGGGGATGGAAGCCAACCTGCGCTTCGGCCCCGGTGAAACCATGGAAACCCGCGTCTTCGGCCGCCTCTCGGCCTGGCAGAACTGGATCTTCATCCGCCCCAACGCCGTCGGCGAAGGTGGCGCACTGAAGGTCTTCGGCAGCGGCAACAAGGCCAAATTCAATTGGGAACGCGTCTGACGCTCCCAACCCCATAAAAAACCCCGACCCCAATCAGGAGAGCACCATGAGCATCGATTACAGCCAGAAAATCCCCAACAACGTCCACCTCAACGACAACAAGACCCTGCAGCGCGCGCTGGAGCATTGGCAGCCCGAGTTCATCAACTGGTGGAAGGACATGGGTCCGGACGGTTCGCAGAACTTCGACGTCTACCTGCGCACCGCCGTCAGCGTCGATCCGTCCGGCTGGGCGCACTTCGAACACGTCAAGATGCCCGATTACCGCTGGGGCATTTTCCTCAACCCCGCCGAAGAAGGCCGCAAGGTGAATTTCGGCGCGCACAAGGGCGAGGCCGCGTGGCAGGAAGTCCCGGGCGAGTACCGCAGCAACCTGCGCCGCCTGATCGTCACCCAGGGCGACACCGAGCCGGCCTCGGTCGAGCAGCAGCGCCACCTCGGCCTCACCTGCCCCTCGCTCTACGACATGCGCAACCTGTTCCAGGTCAACGTCGAGGAAGGCCGCCACCTCTGGGCGATGGTCTACCTGCTGCACGCCTACTTCGGCCGCGACGGCCGCGAGGAAGCCGAGGCCCTGCTCGAGCGCCGTTCCGGCGACGCCGACAATCCCCGCATCCTCGGCGCCTTCAACGAGCGCACGCCGGACTGGCTCAGCTTCTTCATGTTCACCTACTTCACTGACCGCGACGGCAAGTACCAGCTGTGCTCGCTGGCCGAATCCGGTTTCGACCCGCTGGCCCGCACCTGCAAGTTCATGCTGACAGAAGAGGCGCACCACATGTTCGTTGGCGAATCCGGCGTCGGCCGCGTCATCCAGCGCACCTGCGAGGTGATGAACCAGCTCAAGACGGATGACGTCAACAAGATCCGCGCCGCCGGCGTGATCGACCTGCCGACCATCCAGCGCTACCTCAACTTCCACTTCAGCGTGACCATGGATCTCTTCGGTGCCGACGTCTCGTCGAACGCCGCGACCTTCTACACCTCCGGCCTCAAGGGCCGCTACGAAGAGACCAAGCAGGACGACGACCACCTGCTCAACGACGCCAGCTATGGCGTGCTCGAAGTCAACGACGGCAAGCTCGTCACGATCCAGGCGCCGTATCTGAACGCCATCAACGAGAAGTTGCGCGACGACTACGTGACCGACGCCAAGGCCGGCATCGAGCGCTGGAACAAGCTGATCCAGAAGGCCGGCATCCCCTTCACGCTGTCGGCTCCGCACAAGGCCTTCAACCGCAAGATCGGGCCGCTCTCCTCGGCCAAGATCTCGCCCGCCGGCCACGTGGTGTCGGAAGGCGAATGGACCCACCAGCACCTCAACTGGCTGCCCTCCGCCGAGGACCGCGCCTTCGTCGCCTCGCTGATGGGCCGCGTCACCGATCCGGGCAAGTACGCCAACTGGATCGCGCCCCCGGCACGCGGCATCAACAACCAGGGCGTCGACTTCGAGTACGTCCGCTTCAACTAAGCCATAGCATGCCCACCAAGCCCTTCCGGCGCCCCTGCGGGGTGGCCGGAAGGCTGGTATCTTTCGCCCGTCGCCCGCCCCAACGACCGAGGACAAGAACATGACCGTAGCTGCGACCATCCTGCGCCAGCACCTGATCGACCCCGAGATCTGCATCCGCTGCAACACCTGCGAGGAAACCTGCCCGCTCGATGCGATCACCCACGACTCGCGCAACTACTTGGTCGATGCGGCCAAGTGCAACTTCTGCTACGACTGCATCTCGCCCTGCCCCACCGGCGCGATCGACAGCTTCCGCAACGTGCGCGCCGACGCACCGCATTCCACGGCCGACCAGCTGACCTGGGATGCGCTGCCCGACCAGGCCCCGATCGAATCCTTGAATCCTGGTGCCACAGAAGTTCCCGCAGGGACGCATAGCGCTGGCGCCGGCGGCACGGCGAGCGAAACCCCCGAGGACGTCGAACGCATCGCCGCAGCCTCGACCGCCGGCCAGGGCGGCACTGCGCCGCCGCCGTGGTCCGCCGCCCACCCCTACATCAACCTCTACGGCATCCACTCCCCGGCCGTCGCCACCGTCAGCGGCAATTTCCGCCTCACCGCCGACGACGCCTCGAGCGACATCCGCCACATCGTGCTCGATTTCGGCAACCAGTCCTTCCCGGTACTGGAAGGCCAGACCATCGGCATCCTGCCGCCCGGCGTCGACGCCAACGGCAAGCCCCATTACGTGCGCCTGTATTCCGTGGCCAGCCCGCGCGAAGGTGAACGGCCGAAGTACAACAACATCTCGCTGACTGTGAAGCGCGTGACCGAGGACCACGAAGGCAAACCGGCGCACGGCGTCGGCTCGCACTACCTGTGCGACCTGAAGAAGGGCGACAAGGTCAATGTCGTCGGCCCCTACGGCACCAGCTTCCTGATGCCCAACCACGCCGGCAGCCACCTGCTGATGATCTGCACCGGCACCGGCTCGGCGCCGATGCGCGCGATGACCGAGCGCCGCCGCCGCAAGTTCGTCGCCGGCGAAACCCTGGGCAAGCAGATGCTGTTCTTCGGCGCCCGCAGCCCCGGCGAGCTGCCCTACTTCGGCCCGTTGACCAAGCTGCCCAAGGAATTCATCGACATGAACCTCGCCTTCTCGCGCGTGCCGGGCGAGCCCAAGCGCTACGTGCAGGACCTGCTGCACGAGCGCGGCGAGGATGTCGCGCGTCTGCTGCGCGACGAGAACACCTACGTGTATCTGTGCGGCCTGAAGGGCATGGAGAAAGGCGTCGAGGAAGCCTTCACCGCGCTATGCCAGGCCAACGGCCTGGACTGGAGCAGCCTGCGTCCGCAGATGCTCAAGCAGGGGCGGTATCACGTGGAGACGTATTGAGGCGGTAGTTCAGAAGTCGGCGCTGGTGGCACGGCGTCCGACTTTGCATGAGTCAGCTTGTGCGCCCCCTAACCCAAATCCAGCCCTCCAATTCAGCTTTCATAGGGTCATCAGGCGAAATCGCGAGTCCGTCCACAAAATCCTTCGCAGCGGCCAAACACAAGCACGCATCGAAAACGTTTGAGTTGGCGTCGACGTATCGAGCCAGCTCCGGAAGATCATCCTTCAGGCCGTCTGCAATTGCGATGCGAGCGCTGCGCTCTGCAAGCTTTTTATATCCCGAATGTGGCAGGCCGCGAGCCGCGAGCATGGCTGCTGGATAGACCTCTATTGTGACCACACCCGTAAATCGGGGTGACCACGCAAGTGGGATATGTTTTCCGGCTTTCTCACGGATCAGCCTAAGCACATCGAGCGCACGATGAGCAGCACGAGCAATTCGATCGGCGCCGATCTCCAGCGGTTTCTTGCCATATCGCTCGTGGACAATCCGATCGGTCTGTCTCTGAAACAAATCATCTTTTGCCGTTGGAATTGGCTCGCCAGCGCGATGGACCTTCAGCTCCGCCGCCATGCTAGCCGGCCAACCCAATGGCGCGTCAATCGCGACAATAGCCCTATCAACATCTCGGAGAAGCGGCGCAATTCGGTTCTCAAGCGGATCTATCTCGATTCTGCTATAGAGCAAGCCTGCCGATTCAACCCAGAGTCCTTCTTGATCATATCGACCAATGGCGTAGCCAAAATTTTCGAGCGAGGAAGCCGCGTCAAGCCCGATCAGAACCATGCTCTCCACTTTCCTTTTTTCCCCGTATTCAATCTTCCGACAGGCTTTGAAAGTCAGCGCTGGCAGGAGGGCGCTATCGAGTCAGGCTACGTCAAGCATGATGGCACCGGCTACCTAAAACCAAGTTGAGCCCGCGCCCAGGCGAGCGATCGCGAAATCGTCGCATCCAGGCGGGAGGCATCGATCGCCGGGGCCTCGTCGGCACCTGAATCGTCGTAGCGCAAGACAACCCCGAAAGGAGTGAGCGCGCCGAACTCTTCGGTATCTGGCGGCAGCTGGATCCCGGCCTCGCGAAGCAGCTGTGCCAGCATGACCAGGTTATGCGTTCGCGGATAGGTCTGGCCAGCGGCGGAAAGCACTGCCTTGAGCAATTTTTCCACCGCCTGTTGGGCATGGAATCCGATTACCCAGCGCGGCGCCTGGCTATCCCCCATCAGACGCCGAACCACGTAGAAGTCGTCCTCGGCCCGCGCAAGCAGCGCCTGCGCGTGCTCACGCGGCGAATTCATGCGCCTGCCCTTCGCGTGCGGCGCGCCACGCCAGGGTATTGACAACGGTCTTTTGCCGTTCGAAGGACTCCGCGCTCATGACAATCACGTCGGCAGGGATCAGACGTCTACCCAAGGCGGCTGACAGGCGCACCATTTCTGCGAAACGGTCGCGCACGGCCGGTTCGACCACCAGCAGATCGAGATCGCTTCCCGCATCGGCAGACCCGCGCGCCTGGGAGCCAAATACGATCAGCCTTGACCCGACCGGCAGTTCCTTGGCAAGGCAAGCCAGCGCATCGTCGATCAAGTCCATTGCATATTCCGATTTCTGTTGTGCTTCATGATGATACAGGCAAAAATTGCGAGTTACTGCGGAAACCACCTCGCCCATGCTCCCCGCCCTCACCCTGCTCCTCGTCTACCAACTGGTCGGTGAAGTCATCGCCCAGTTCTTCGCCCTGCCGGTGCCCGGCCCGGTGATCGGCATGGGCCTGCTGTTCGCCACGCTGGCGGTGCGCGGTTCGGTGTCGGACGAGCTGCGCGGCACGGCCAACGGGCTGTTGCAGCACCTGTCGCTGCTGTTCGTGCCGGCGGGCACCGGAGTGATGCTGCATTTCGCCCGGCTGGCGGACGAATGGCTGGCCTTGCTGGCGTCATTGCTGGTGAGCACGGCAGTCACGATTGCGGTGAGCGCGATACTGATGCGCGCACTCATGCGCGCGCCGATGGCGCGTGGCGGCGCCGATGCGGGGCGCGAACCATGAACCCGGTGACGCCGCGGCTGGGCGAAATCTGGGTCTATCTCTCGGCGTCGCCGCTGCTGGGGCTGACGCTGACCCTGCTGGCCTACCAGGCGGCGTTCTGGCTGCACAAGCGCTGCAACGGCCACCCGGCGGCCAACCCGGTGCTGTTTTCGGTGCTGGCGCTGGTGGCGATCCTGTGGGCAACGGGTACGCCCTACGCCACCTATTTCGAGGGCGCGCAGTTCGTGCATTTCCTGCTCGGGCCGGCCACGGTGGCCCTCGCCATTCCGCTTTACGCGCAGTTCGCGCGCTTGAAGCGCCTGGCGTTGCCGCTGCTGGCGACGCTGGTGGCCGGCTCGATCACGGCGGCGCTTTCGGCGGTGGCGGTGGCGGCGGCTTTCGGCGCCAGCACGGTGACGCAGATGTCGCTGGCGCCCAAGTCGGTGACGACGCCGATCGCCATGGGCATCGCCGAGCGCATCGGCGGCCTGCCCTCGCTCACCGCCGTGCTGGTGATCAGCACCGGCATCCTCGGCGCCATCGGCGCGCGCTATGTGTATCGCCTGCTGGCGGTGAAGGACGAGGCGGTGCGCGGCTTTGCGCTGGGCATCGCCTCGCACGGCATCGGCACCGCGCGCGCCTTCCAGGAAAGCGAGGAAGCCGGCGCCTTCGCCGCGCTGGCGATGGGCTTGAACGGCCTGGCCACGGCGCTGCTGGTGCCGCTGTTGTTGCCGCTGCTGGCGGGTTAGTGCGCGCCGGTTTAGCTGCCCTCGCCGCCCGCGCTACGCCCGGCCTGGCAGGCGTTGAACTCCTGTACGGACAGCGGCCTCAGGGCATTCCGCTTTTCGATGCACTGGCGATTGTTGCGTCGGCCGCAGACCCCGCAGATGCCAAGGCCATCGAAATAATAGGTGACACGGTCCGAACAGCCCAGCAGGTGCACCGCTCCGGCACGCTCCCTGGCCTTGAGGATGACGCCTATTCCCCAGCGGCTGATCTCGGTGCATTGGCTCAGATCGATGACAAGCGGATGATTGTTCCGCCTCGCGATGTCACAGGCATTCCTGACCAGCTGCCAGTCGTCATGACCCAGTTCGCCGCGCACCAGTACCCGCGTTTCGGTCGGTGACGTTTTCAGTAGCGCGCCGGATTCGGCCGGCGCCGTCTCGCCCAAGGCATCCATAGATCGCCCCCCAAGGATTCCGGAATGGCTGCAACGGCGGCCAGCGGAACGCCACCCGATGGCACTCGGATGGCATGCCATAGTGTGTTCCGCATGGCATTTTTATGCAATTAAACCAAAGATATAGGTCTTTGGTACTAGATTGATTGCGGCGATACGCAGGCCCGGTGGCCGGCGCATCACACCGGCCCGACACTTTTCAGGCCGCCGGCACGCCGGCCTCGCTCTCGATGTACAGGGTGCGCGTGGGAAAGGCGATTTCGGCGCCGTGCGACGCGACGATCGCGGCGATTTTCAGCAGCACGTCCTGCTTGACCTCGTGGTACTTCACCCACTCGCGCGTCCGGGTGAAGGTGTAGATGAAGAAGTCCAGCGACGAAGCACCGAAGGCGTTGAAGTTCACGATCAGCGTTTGCGTGGCATCGATCTCCGGGTGAGCCTGCAGCATCGCCCTGACGTCGGCGACGATGGGCGCCATCTTGCCGAGGTCGGCATAGCGGATGCCGATGGTCTCCTTGATGCGACGATGGCTCATGCGCGACGGGTTCTCGATCACGGCAGTGGTGAACACTGCGTTCGGCACATATATCGGATTCTTGTTGAAGGCGCGAATGCGCGTGTGGCGCCAGCTGATGGCCTCGACCGTGCCCTCGATCGCCTTGTCCGGCGAACGGATCCAGTCGCCGACGCTGAAGGGCCGGTCGAGATAGATCGTCAGACCGCCGAAAAAATTTGCCAGCAGATCCTTGGCGGCGAAGCCGATGGCAATGCCGCCAATGCCACCCGCGGCGAGGATGCCCGAGACGCTGAAGCCGAAGGTTTGCATCACCACCAGCACGGTGACCACGACGATCACCAGGCGCCCCAGCTTGGAGAGTGCATCCACCGTGGTGAGGTCGACTTCCTCGCCGACGGCCTGGCGCGACGCAACGTAGTGGCGGCCAATTTCCTTGACCAGGCGCAGCAGGAACCAGGCGAGGCAGATGATCACGCCTTCCTCGCGCAGCAAGGGTACGTAGGACAGCAGCGGCAAATCCGGCTCGTGGGTACGGACGATGTCGGCGGCAAAGGAAAAGCCGAGGATCCACACCAGAATCGGCAGCGGCAGGCGCGCCGAGCAGACCAGGGTGTCGTCCCACTCGCTGCTGGACTTGCCGGCCAGGCGCGCAAAGCGGTTGAGCAGCTTGCGGCTGAGGAAATGCAGGGCCAGCGTCGCCAGGACCACCGCCACCACCTTGGGCAGCCAGGGCTGGGCCAGGCTCGCCAGGTCGTACTCCAGCATCAGTCTTCGCCACCAATCGGTCATGCATCCGCCTCCTTGTCAGGATGCATTGTCGCAAACTTCGGCGAACCTGCCCCGGGCGTGGCATACATCGCCGGCCGCAGATGAAAATGCCGACCCCGCAGGGCCGGCATTCACGGGCAAAAAACGCGGCGTCGCTCAGGGCCGGATATAGGACCAGCCCTGGCTTTGTCTCTGCGCCAGTTCGACCACGCCAGCCTTGACGTAGCCGATCTTGTCGTTCATGTCCTCGCGCTTGAGTTTCGTCTTGGTCATGGTGTTTTCGCAGGCGACGACATTGACGCCGGCGGCAACGGCATCGCTGACACGGTTGGCGGTGACGGCGTCGGCCTTGAGCATGCCGATGCCGGGGCCGTAGGCAACGATCTCGATATCCGTCTTGTCCTTGCCGAGGTCGGCCTGGACATTCTGGGCGTTGTTGAGCGCCAGGTTCCACTTGGCCGGATCGTTGTCGCTGACCTGAATGATGACCTTGGTCTTGCCGGCCGGGTCGGCGGCGAGGGTGGCCGAGGGGGCGGCAAAGGCAAAACCGGCGGCAAGAATAGCAGCAAGGGCGTGACGACGAATCATGGTTATCCTCCTGGGGTTGTTGGGCTTGGTATGCTTTAGACGCAAACAATCACGGATTTATTCCTTGCGCACTGCAGCATCGAATCCGGGGAATAATCGGCTCGCCAAACACGTCTATCCACCATGCCCATCCTTTCCTTCCTGTTTCACAGCCGGCAATGGCGCGAGAGCCTTGAAAGCGCCCGCCCGGGGCTTTACCGGGTGGCCTTTTCCTGGTGCCGGGATGCCGCGCTGGCCGACGACCTGGTGCAGGAAGCCACGGCAAAGGCGCTGGAGCGCGGCGACCAGTTGCGCGACCCGACCCGGCTGAAAAGCTGGCTCTACGCCATCCTGTCACGCTGCTGGCACGACCATTTGCGTGGTCGGCACCCGCACGAGGACATCGACGAACTGGCCGACCACCAGCTGCACAGCGATTGCTCGCCGGTCGACGACGCCGAGCGCCGCGAAACCGTGGCGCGGGTGCGGGCGGCAGTGGCGCGGCTGCCGGTAGGCCAGCGCCAGGTGGTGACCCTGGTCGACCTCGAGGAATTCAGCTACGCCGAGGTCGGTGAAATTCTCGAAATCCCGATCGGTACCGTCATGAGCCGCCTGTGCCGCGCGCGCCGCGCGTTGCGCGACGACCTGATGCGCGTCGAGGCGGCGGGCATGTTGCGGAGGGTCAAATGAAGCACCATGTTTCGGACGAACAACTCAACGCTTTCATCGACGATGAGCTCGATGTCGCCGATCGTGACCGCCTGCTGGCTCACATCGCCGGCGATGGCGAGCTGGCGCAGCGTGCCTGCGCCCTGCGCCTGACCAAGGAACAGCTGCGCCATGCCTATGCGCAGCCGCCACTGCCGCCCCGGCAGACACGGGCGGCGCGACCCTGGCGTGCCCTGGCCACCATGGTCATGGTATGTGCCGCGGCCCTCGCCGGCTGGTACGGCCATGAGCGCCTTCACCCGGCCGACGCCGCCCTTGGCGCCACGGCCCAGCTGGGCGATACCACGCGCATCGTGCTGCACGTGGCGAGCGCCGATGCCCAGATGGGCACCGTGGCCCTGACGGAGGCGGAGAACCTGCTGCGCACGGCACGCGAATCCGGCCAGCCGATCGCCGTCGAGCTGGTGGCCAATGCCGGCGGCCTTGACCTGCTTCGGCTGGATACCTCGCCCTATGTGCAGCGCATCGCCCGGCTGCGTGCCGAGCATTCGAACTTCACGCTCGTCGCCTGTGGCAATACGGTGCAGCGCCTGCAGGAAAGGGGCATCGAGGTGCGCCTGCTGCCGGGCGCACGGGTCGCAAGCTCGGCGCTGGACCAGATCGTCAGCCGCCTCAAGCAGGGCTGGACCTACATTCGCGTGTAGGCGGCCCCGGGCGCCGTACCGCCAGCGCCGACTTTTGCAGGGCTCAGAGCTTGAGGGCGACCAGCGCCACTGCCGGCACGTAAAGGATCAGCAGGATGCGCAAGGCATCCGAGGCGAGGAAGGGAATGATGCCGATGAAGGTCTCCTTCATCGAGGTTTCCTTGGCCATGCTGCTGATGATGAACACATTGAGGCCGACCGGCGGCGTGATCAGCCCGATCTCGACCACCATCAGCGACAGGATGCCGAACCAGATCGCCTTGCCTTCCGGATCGAGGCCCCAGAAATCCATGCCCATGATGATGGGGAAGAAGATCGGAATGGTCAGCATGATCATCGACAGGCTGTCCATGATGCAGCCGAGGATCAGGTAGATGACGATGATCACCAGCATCACAAGGACGGGCGAGAGACCCAGGCCCACCACCCATTTCGCCAGTTCCGAAGGCATCTGCGTCAGGGCGAGGAAGACATTCATGATGTCCGCGCCGAGCAGGATCAGGAAGATCATGGCCGTGGCCTGGGACGTGCCATAGACGCATTCGAGGAAGCCGCGCTTTGACAGCCCGCCCGAGCGCCAGGCCACCCAGCCAGTGGCGAGGGCGCCGATAGAGGCGGCTTCGGTGGGGGTGAAGAATCCGCCGTAGATGCCGCCGATGACTGCGACGAAAATCAGGATCACCGGCCAGGTGTCGATCAGGGCCTGGACTTTTTCGCCCAGCGTGGCCTTGTCGCCGGGAGGGGCGGCCGTCTTGTCGACGCGGGCGACAATGGCAATGACGAGCATGTAGCCGAGCATGGCGATGATGCCCGGGATCACCGCCGCCATGAACAGCTTGGCGATATTCTGCTCGGTGAGGATGGCATAGATCACCAGGGGCACCGAGGGCGGGATGAGGATGCCGAGAGTGCCACCGGCGGCGATCGCCGCTGTCGCCAGACGGCCCGAATACTTGTGGTTCCGCAGTTCCGGCAGGGCCACCTGGCCCATGGTCGCGGCGGTGGCCAGGGAGGATCCGCAGATGGCGCCAAAGCCTGCGCAGGCGGAAACGGCAGCCATTGCCATGCCGCCGCGCCAGTGACCGATCAGGGTGTTGCCGGCGCGGAACAGGGCCTTGGAAAGGCCGCCGTGGGTGGCAAACTGGCCCATCAGCAGGAACAGCGGCACCACCGACAGATCGTAGATCGAGTAGCGCGCCCAGGCCACCGTCTTCATGTAGTTCAGCAGCGTATTGAGGTCCGCCATCCAGACGTAGCCCACGGCACCGGCGATCATCATGGCCATTGCAATGTGCACGCGCAGGGCCATCATCAGCAGCATGAAGGCGCCGATGGTGGCGCCGATTTCAAGGCCGCTCATGCGCCGTCTCCGAAGGCGTCGCCCCAGGCGGTGTACAGGGCCGCGCAGCCAAGCAGGAAAAACGAGGGAATCATCGGCAGGTAGCCCCACCAGGTCGGCAGGTTGAGCAGCATCGAGGCATCGCCGCTGCCGCGCAGGTCGATCAGGCCGACCGTGGTGCGCCAGGCGAAGGCGAAGGCCGCCACCGCAAGCAGCAGGCTGGCAAGGATGTCGCAGGCGCGATTGAAGCGCCTGGGTGCGGCGGTGGTGAAGAAGTCGACAATGATGTGGCCACGGATCATCTGGCAGAAAGGCAAGGCCATGGTCACGGCCACTGCCGACATCATCTGTACCAGTTCATAGTCGCCCAGTATGGGCTTGTCGAAGATGCTGCGACCGATGATGCTGATCAGCGACATCATCGCCATCATGATCAGGGTAACGCCGGAACCAACGGCGAAGGCGCGGCAGGCGAGGTTGAGCAGCCGCCCGACCAATGCTGTCGGCTGGATCTGCTTATCGACGAACAAGGCGTCTGCCATGCGGCCTCCGTTGCCCTGCCCGGCGTCCGGGCGCCGAGGCAGCAAAAAAGCGCCGGGGCCGTGCAGCGGCACCCGGCGCTGGGTTGCGGTTGTTACTTGGTGTGCTTCTTGATCAGGTCACGCGCCGTCTTGAGCAGCTTGGGGCCATCGTGGCCGGCCTTGGTCATGTTGGCGGCCCACTCGTCGTCGAGGCTGTCGGTAGCCTTCTTCCAGTTGGCCAGTTCGGACGCGGGAATCACGCTGATCTGCATGCCTGCGGCCTTGCTCTTCTCGCGGCCGGGGCCGTCGTCGGCTTCCTGCACGCGACCGGCCATGGCCGAGAGCTCGATGCCGGAGTTGTTGTCGATGACCTTCTTCAAGTCGGCCGGCAGCGAGTCGTACTTGGCCTTGTTCATGGCGATGGTGAACACCGTCGTGTAGAGCGCCGGGAACTTCGGATCGGTCTCGGCGCCGAACTTGGCGATTTCATTGACCTTGATGCTCGGCACCACCTGGTAAGGAATCACCGCACCTTCGATGACGCCCTTGGACAATGCCTCGGGCACGGCCGGAACCGGCATGCCAACGGGCGTGGCGCCCATCATGGCCAGCATCTTGTTGGTCAGGCGGGTCGGCGCGCGGAACTTCATGCCCTTGAAGTCGGACATGGTCTTCATCTGCTTCTTGGTGGTGAACAGGTAGCCGGGGCCATGGACGTGGACGGCCAGCGGGAGTACGTCCTTGAACTCGTGCTTGGCGTAGGTCTGGCTGAACTCCCAGGCGGCGCGGCTGGTCGCCTCGGCATTGGTCATCATGAAGGGCAGTTCGAAGACTTCCGACATCGGGAAGCGGTTGGCCGAGTAGCCGAGCACCGTCCACACCACGTCGGCAACACCGTCGCGCACCTGGTCGATCAGCTGCGGGGGCGATCCGCCGAGCTGCATCGCCGGGTAGATCTGGCACTTGATGCGGTTGTTGGATTCCTTGGACAGCTTGGCGCACCAGGGCTCGAACACGCCGGTGTGGATGAAGGTCTGCGCCGACAGGAAATGGTGCACCTTGAGGGTGACTTCCTGCGCTTGAACGGACAGCGCAGTTCCCGCGACGGCGACGGCAATCAGGGTCTTGGCCAATAGCTTTTGCATCTGGTTCTCCTCTTGAATTGGCGGCTCTGCCGCCTTTATTGAGCTACATTTTTGAGTGGGAGGGTGCTGGAGCGATGTTTGGCTGGCAAGGTATCCACCAAGCAAACATGCACTATAATGCATACAGCCCTCCCGATGGCTTGCACAATACTACATCAATCCGGTTTGCGCAATCATTTGGGCCGTTTATCGATGACGCGCTTGGCCTTGCCGACCAATGTGCGCTCGACCTTGTCGGTTTCGACGACATGAAGATCGGCGGTAACTCCGACCAGGACCTTGATCTGGTGCTGAACCTCGGCGCCGATGTCGCGCCGCTGCGCCTCGCCGAGCCTGTCGGAAAGGTCGGGCTTGACCTCGACATAGACGTCGAGTTTGTCGAGATGCCCGTCGCGCGACACCTGGAGCTGGTATTGGGCGCAAAGGTTCGGGTTCTTGAGCAGGATCTCCTCGATCTGCGTCGGGAACACATTGACACCGCGGATGATCAGCATGTCGTCACTGCGCCCGGTGATCTTGGCCATGCGCCGCATCGGCCGCGCCGTGCCCGGCATCAGCCTGGTGAGGTCGCGCGTGCGGTAGCGGATGATGGGCAGTGCTTCCTTCGACAGCGAGGTGAATACGAGTTCGCCCATCTCCTCGTCGGGCAGTACCGCGCCGCTGGCCGGATCGATGATCTCGGGATAGAAGTGGTCTTCCCAAATGGTCGGGCCGTCCTTGGTCTCGGCGCATTCGCAGGCCACCCCAGGGCCCATCACCTCGGACAGGCCGTAAATGTCGATGGCGCTGATGTTGAGGCGTTCCTCGATCTCGCGCCTCATCTCGTTGGTCCAGGGCTCGGCGCCAAAGATGCCGACGCGCAGGCTGGTGCCGCGCGGATCGACGCCCTGCTTGATCATTTCGTCGGCGATGGTCAGCACATAGGACGGCGTGCAGCAGATCACCGTCGGCTTGAAGTCGACGATCAGCTGCACCTGCTTTTCCGTCTGTCCGCCGGACATCGGGATTACCGCGGCACCCAGCGCCTCGCCACCGTAGTGCGCCCCGAGGCCGCCGGTGAACAGACCATAGCCATAGGAGTTGAGGATGATGTCGTCAGCGCTGCAGCCGGCCGCGCGCATCGAGCGCGCCATCAACTGCCCCCACATGGCAATGTCCTTGGCCGTGTAGCCCACTACCGTGGGCTTGCCGGTGGTGCCCGAAGAAGCATGGATGCGCACCACGTCCTTCATCGGCGTCGCGAACATGCCATAGGGATAGGTCTCGCGCAGGTCGGCCTTGGTGGTGAAGGGAAACCTGGCAAGGTCGGAAAGCTCCTTGAGGTCATCCGGATGGACTCCGGCGGCGTCGTACTTCCGCCGATAGAGCGGCACGTTGTCGTAGACGTGCCTGATGGCCCATTTCATGCGCTGCAGCTGCAAGGCGCGCAGCTCCTCGATGCTGGCCGTTTCGATCGGCTCAAGGCCGCTGGTCTTCGATGCGTTCACATTTCCCCCTTGCGATGCTTTTTTCAGGCCGCGCGGGCCAGTTGTTTGACGAAGGCCAGATTTTCCACGACCTTGGACTGGATGTGTGAAATCTGATCCTCGCTGAGGTGGCGAAAGCGGCCCATGGCCTTGAGATAGTCGGTCACCGGCAGCGGTGCGTCCACCGGCCGGGTGAAGTTCACACCGCCGGCGGGCGTGTACTCCCACAGCGTGACGAAGTTGGTCTCGACCGCCTTGCGCGCCACTTCCATGTTCTGGTCGGTCGGAAAGCGCCAGCCCGTGGTACAGGGCGAATACACGTGCAGATAGGCAAAGCCCCGCCTGGACGCCGCGATTGCCTTGTCGAGCTTGTCGTAGAGGTCTTCCATGTAAGCCGTCGAGGCCGTCGCGACATACTCGCAGCGGTGATTCACCATCAGCAGCGGCAGATTCTTGGCGTCCTGGGTCTTGCCGTGCTGTGCCGGCCCCACCGGAGTGGTCGAGGTCCAGGCGCCATAGGGCGTGCAACTCGAGCGCTGCATGCCGGTATTCATGTAGCCCTCGTTATCGACCACCATGAAAAGGATGCGCTCGTTGCGCTCGGCGGCACCGGAAAGCGACTGGAAGCCGACGTCGGACGCTCCGCCATCGCCGGCGATGGCCATCGCCAGCACTTCGCGGCCGACGCGTTCGTACTGGCGCTTGATCCCCGCCAGCATGGCCGCCGTATTGGTCAGCAAGGGGTGGGACACCGGCACCTTGGTGCCCGTGGTGCCATTGAAGCCCACCGAGCCCATGCCCGGCACGCAGCCCGGCGGTGTCGCCAGCACGGTGTCCGGCCCGGCGCGACGCAGTGTGTGGCGCATCAGCAGTTCCGTGTTGCAGCCCTGGCAGCCGGCCAGGCCCGGGGCAAACAGATCTTCCCAGTCGCCGACCTCGTTGTAGATCCGCGCCGTGGTGATGTGCGTGAGTGCCCCGGTCGGGCAGGCCGGCACGCAGGCCGGCGAATTTGCCACACTGTCGGCGCACATGTCGCACTTGGCGACGTGGCCGCTGCCGGCATCGAGTGCGATGCCTGCGTAGGCGCAGCCGACGGTGCACAGCAGGCAGTCGACGCACTTGGTGGCATCCCAGCCGATCACGCCGCTGGCCGCATCCTTGGCCAGCGCCCCGGCCGGACAGACTGACACGCAGCGCGGGTCGCCGCACTGGCGGCAGAGTGCGAGCTCGAACCCGGTTTCGGCATTGCCGCCGATCTGGATGCGCGAGCGCGCCGTGTCACCGGAGCCGACTTTTGTAGTCGAACAGGCGGTCATGCAGATGCCGCAGCCGTCGCACTTGGCGGCGTCGAAGGCAATGGTGGCGTAGGCTGACATCGGTTACCTCCAGAGCTTCGACATGAGTTCACGGCCGACCTTCATCGGCTCGGCGAGAAAGCGCTCCCTCACCGGCGCGAGGTCGATGCCGCGCAGGATCAGCTGGCACATCACGCCGCCATCGAAGAATTCATTGACGCCGTAGATGCCGCGTAGCCGACCGTCGAGGAAAATGGCCTTGAGGTAGCGGCCGCTGGCTTCGTCGTAGCGTGTCACCACCTCGCCGCCCTCGGGCACCTTGCTCGATCCGACCGAGATCGCATGGCGGCCGAAGAAATGGTAGGTGTTGAGCGGGATGCCGCCCGGGTAGCGACGCAGACCGGGGTCGCCGGCCATGGCCTGGCCGGCAATGCGGCCCTGTTCGGCGGCATCCGGCAGGATTGCGTTCATCATCTTCTGCTCGCTGAAGAAACCCCGGGCCTGCGCGACATCGCCGGCGGCCCAGACGTTGGCAACGCTGGTCTGCATGCCATCATCGACCAGGACGCCCCTGTCGTGGGCAATCAGCGCACCCGATCCGTTGAGGAAATCCATGTTGGCGCGCACGCCGGTCGCCACCAGCAGCAGATCGGCTTCCAGCGTGGCGCCCGATTCCAGCGTCAGGCGGGCGCCGATGGCAGACGGCTCAAGCTTGACCACGCGGCTGCCGGTCATGATTCTGGCGCCGTTGTCGGTGAAGGCCTTCTCGATCAGCCCGGCGGCGGTGGCATCGAAGTAACCGTCGGTGAGCTGCTTCGCCATTTCGACGATGGTCACCGGTACGCCGGCCTTGACGAGATTCTCGGCGGCATGCATGCCGACCAGGCCGGCGCCCAGCACCACGGCCTGCTTCGCCTGCTTCATGGCGACATGGAGCCCGGTCGCGTCATCCAACGTGCGCAGCACGTGGTAGCGGACGCTGTCGATGCCGGGTATTGGCGGGATCGCCGGCGAGGCGCCGGTGGCAAGCAGCAGCTTCTCGTAGGCGATCTCGCTGCCGTCGTCGAGTTCGGCGAGGTTGCGTTCGACATGCAGGGAGATCACCGCCCGGCCCCGAACGTAGGCCACCTTCTGCGTCCCGAACCATGCCTCGTCGCGCAGGATGACGTTCTCCGGTGCCGAGCGACCGGACACCACATAGGGCAGCACGGTCGGCGAATACGGCAGGTGGGTGTCGCGCGTCAGCAGCGTGAGGCTGCCATCCGCGTCATGCATGCGGATGGCCTGTACCGCTTCGAGAGCGGCGTGGCTGGAACCGACGACGAGATATTTCGTTGCGTCCATGGCCTCAATCCTTCTCGTTGAGCCACACCGGCTCGGTAGGCGCCGCGCTTGTTGCCGCGCTTGTTGCCGCGTTTGTCAGCAGCGCCTCGGTCTCGGCGATCACGCGCTGGAAGTGGCCTTCCGTGATATCGGCACCGGCCAGTCCGCCGATGAAGCTCATCGAGGGGATGAAGCGGCCGAGGCGATACAACACGCCCATGGTCTCCTGGTACATCGGCCCGCAGTTCCAGCGAAAGCCCACCGAGCGATCGACCACGCCCAGCGCCTTGACCTTCCCCAGCGCCTTCTGCAAGGCTGCCACCGGAAACGGACTGAAGGTCTTGAGCTTGATCAGCCCGACATTCCGCCCGGCATCGCGCGCGGCGTCGACGGCATCCTTGGCGGCACCGCTCATGCTGCCGAGTGTCATGATCGCGTAGTCGGCGTCCTCCAGACGGTATTCCTCGACCAGCGGCGCAAAACTGCGGCCGAAGCGCTGCGCCCACTCGGCATGCACCTCTTCGATCACGGCAAGCGCGTTCTGCATGCCCTTGCACTGGCCCTTGCGGTAGCGCACGAAGGTGGACGGGCCCTTGCCGCCGGAGCCGCCGGTCAGCGGGTCGACCGCCATCGGCCGCAGCGGGTCGAGGGCGACATGCCAGTTGACGTTTCTTTCGCCCATGAAGGCATCGACTTCGGCCTGCGCCGGCAGCTCGACGCGCGCGGCACCGTAGGACAGGTAGTTGCCGTCGAGGCAGACATTGATCGGCAGCATCACGTCATGGTGCTCGGCGATCTTGAAGGCCATGATGGTGGTGTCCAGCACTTCCTGCACCGATTCGCAGTAGATCTGGATCCAGCCGACCTCACGCACCGTCATTGCGTCCTGGTGGCCGCCCCAGACCGACTGCGGCGTGATGCCGTCGCGCGTGACGATGGTCATCACCATCGGCAGGCGCATGCCCGAGGTGCGGAAATACGGTTCGAACATGAAGGCCAGGCCCGGCCCGCAAGTCGCGGTATAGGTGCGCCCGCCGGCGAGCGCCGCGCCCTGCAGCACCGAAAGCACCGAGTGCTCGCCCTCGGCGTCGACGATGTCGGCATCCATCTTGCCGTCGGCGATCAGCTTGGCGACGTGCTCGACCAGCGAAGACTGCGGCGTGATCGGATACACGGCCACCATGTCGGGTCGCGCCAGGGCGACGCCCAGCGCCGCGGCCTCGTTGCCTTCGGCGAGGATGACCTTCGGCTTAGCGGCGGCGGACGGCTTTTCCAACGTGGCGGTACTCATGCGGCCTCCCGTTCAGAAAAGTCGGCGCTGGCGACACGGCGATATTTGCTCATGCGGCCTCCGGAATCATGGTGATCGCCCGCTGCGGGCATTCGTTGGCACAGATGCCGCAGCCCTTGCAGGTCTTGAGGTTGAAGTCGAACCAGGCGGCGTGCTCCTGCACGCACTGCACCGGGCAGTAGAGCCAGCAGACTGCGCATTTGACGCACTTGTCGCGATCGACCACGGGGCGCATGCTGCGCCAGTCGCCGGGCAGCATGGGGCTGATCTCGGTGGCCACCGGCGACAGGTCGTCGGGCACGTTGGCCAGCTTGAGATTGAACATCGGGTAGGCAGTATGCCTGGCGGTAGTCATGCCGCTACCCTCCTTTCGATCTGGTGCACCTGGGTCTCGTGGTAACCGCGCTCCAGCGCGGTCATGTTCTGTTTCAGGCCGGCGTCGCGGAAGTCGGAATCCTCCAGCGAGCGTTGCAGGGCGTCCAGAGAGACGACGCCGGTGGTGCGGGCAAAAGCGCCGAGCATGATGGTGTTGGTGATCGGCCGCTTGAAGATTTGCAGCGCTATGCCCACCGCGTCGCACAGGCCGACGCAGGCGACGTTGGTCGACAGGGCGATCTCTTCCAGCGGATGGTTGCTGGCCTGCACCAGCGTGCCGCCCGGCTTGAGGCCGGCAAAGATGTCGACCGACCGGGTCAGTGTCGGATCGACGCAGATCAGGCAATCCGGTGCGTAGATGTTGGTCATCTGGCGGATCTCCCTGTCGCTGCAGCGGACGAAGGAAACCACCGGCGCGCCGCGCCGTTCGAAGCCGAACGCGGGGATCGCCACCGCGAACTTGCCCTGCTCCAGGATCGCCGCCGCCAGCATGGTGGCTGCCGAAACAGCCCCCTGTCCGCCACGGCCGTGTAAGCGTACCTCGTACATGCTCAGCCCCTTGCCAAGGAATTCCAGCCCGGCTTGACCGCCGGACCGGCCGTACCGCGCCCACGCACGGGCATGTGCTCCATCGCCAACCCCTGTGTGTAGGCCGCGCGACGCACCAGTGTGAACTTGAGCCAGCCGCCGGTGCCGGCGGCGAACACGCCGGCGACAAGCAACACCGGTAGCTGCCCGGGCAGGCCAAGCAGCAGCGCCGACAGGGCCAGTGCCGGCACGACGCTGCCAAGCCAGTAGAGCCGCGGCGCAAAGGCATCGAGCACGTGCAGCGCCGCTGCCGGGGCGCCGGTGCGGCCAAGGCCGGCACGGTAGCGTCGCCAGGCCCAGGCGCGCGCGGCGACCAGGGCCAGCGCCAGCGCCAACAGGCTGGCACCGATGTCCGCTCCGGCGATCGCGCCCACCGCCAGGGCCAACGCCGCCCCCTCGGCCAGCCCGGTGGCCACCAGCAACGGTACGCTGGCCGGGTGGCGCCAGGCCGGAATTCCCTTGTTGGCGGCGAGGATGCGCGCCTGGCTGTAGAGGAAGGCAGCGCCGCAGACACCCGCTACTACCGCCAGCCCGGCGGAAGCCGACAATGCCGCCAGCGCGCCACTGCCAAACACGGCAAGCGCGACCATGGCCTCCCGCGTCATCCACGAGGTGGCCACATGGCGATAGACGTTCAGTGCGCGCCATGGACGCCCGATTTCGAACCAGACGCAGGTCAGCCCGGCGCCGATCAGGGCCATACCCACCAGCAGGGTGCCGATCATCGCGTTGCGGCCAAAGCCGGCAAGCGCGGCAACCAGCAGCAGCCCTCCTCCGGCACCGCCACAAATGAAATTGGCGGCGGCGCGCCAATCCCAGTTGCGCTGTTGCCTGGGCGCCGCCAGCTGGGCGGCGCGAATGACTGAAGGTTTCATGATTTGTCCCAGATGTAATACACGCCCGGGGACGTACCCAGCTCCTCGTGCATGCGGAAGTGCTGTGTCTCCGCCAGCAGACGGCGGATGCCACTGCCTGCGTCATCAAGGTCGCCAAAGGCCATGGCCCCCGAAATGCAGGAATTGACACAGGCCGGCGTCACCTCGGGGTCGACGCCGGGCCGCTGCCCGGTGCGCGCGGCAAGGTCGATGCGGTCCTTGCAGAAGGTACATTTCATCGACACGCCGATGCGGCCCGGGTCGAAGCGCGTGGCCTCGGAGGCCATGGGCGCGTCGCCATAGGCATAGCGGGGCTCATGCACGATTGAACGCGCGTCGTAGGGGCAGGCCATGACACAGTTGGCGCAACCGATGCACAAATCGTAGTCGATGGCGACCAGGCCGTCGGCGCGTTTGGTGGTCGCCTCGGTAGGGCAGACGGCTTCACAGGGGGGATCGCCACAGTGCATGCAGGCGATGGGCAGGAAGCTGCGCCGCACATCGGGGAACTCGCCGCTCTCGATGTCGAGCACGCGCCGCCACTGGATGCCGGGCGGCGTGGCGTTGGCACCCTTGCAGGACGCCGTACAGGTCTGGCAGCCGACGCAGCGGCGCAGATCGATGGTCATCGCATAGCGTGTCATGCTGCTTTCGCCTCCTCGATTTTGCGCACCGCCACGCGCACGATGTCGGCCCCCGAGCCCGTGGCGTCGGTGAGGTCAAGCGACATCGGCGCGATGCTGTTGAGGCTGGGGGCGTCCATGCCTTTGGCGTAAGGCGTCGCCCAGTGGTCGAACTGGCCTATGATCACCAGCGTATCCGGCCGCACCCCCTGTGCCAGGGCCGCCTTGCCCCGGGTGACGCCGATGTGCGATTGCACTTCGATGCGGTCGCCTTCGGCGATGCCGAGACTCGCCGCGGTCCTGGCATTGATGATCACGCCGGCATGCCCGCGCAGGTTCTGCGCCACCTCGTCCATCACGGCGATGGCGGCGTTGCCGCCGGCGTGGTACTGCATGCTCTTGGTGGTCAGCAGCCAGAAGGGGAAATCCTCGGCCTTGGCACCGGATTTTTCCAGATTGTGGATCCAGCGCGCGGGCACGTCATGCCACTCGGGCAAGGCCTGGTACTCGGCGAGCTGCTCATCCCACCAATTCATCTTTTTTTCGTGCAGGCGGCGGCCGAGCTCGCGGCCGGCGCGCAACAGGCGTTCCTGGTAGGGCAGCTCGTAACGCAGGCTGTGCCGCTCCATGGTCGGCGTCAGATACCAGTCGAGGCGCGACATCGGCACCGTGTAGAAACCGTGCTCGCGATACCAGTCGAGGCCATGCTGTTCGCGGCCTTCGGAAATCGTGAAGGTCGCGGCACGGCAGACGGCATCCCAGACCTGTTCCGGGCTCGGCTCGCCGGAGAGGCTGAAGTCGTAGCCTTCACCCTTCAGCGGGGCGACTCCGGCGACCCCTTTGTTGACCGCCTTGAGGTACTTGTCGAGCAGGCCGGTGCGCTTGGCCAGCTCGGTGGTGATCCAGGTGAAGTCGCGTGCCTCGCCCTGGGGTTCCACCGCCTTGCCGCGCAATGCCACGCCCTTGTGGTCCCAGAACTGCTCCATGTACTTGGTGCCGCCCATGCGGATCATCTGCTCCGACTCCAGGTCGGTGGCCTCTGGCAGCAGCACGTCGGCCATGTAATTGGTCTCGTCTACGGTGTAGGCAAAGCAGGCCATGAAGGGAAACTTCGCCGCAATCTCGGCCAGGTGACGGGTGTCCCAGAAAGAAATCGAGGGGTTTGATCGATACACCAGCCACACCTCGGGCAGGGTCGGCATCGGCATGCTCCAGTCAGCCGGGCGTTCCCCCTGGAACATCCAGGCCAGCTGCGTCGGACCGAGCGCCTGGCTCCAGGCGCCGTTGTGGCCGACGATGGGCACCAGGGTCTGGTGGAGGTTGCGCGTCGATGGCTGGAACTGCCACTCTTCCTTGCTGGTCGGGTTGAAGTACTGGACCATGAAGCCATCTTCGCCCGGAGCGACCGAAAGGTGACGGTTGTCGCGCGTCTTGTTGAGACGTACCGTCGTGCCGAGCAGGCCACCGGGGTTCTCCAGTGCCCCGACCAGGGCAGCAAGAACGGTACGCGCCCAACAGCACTCGTAGGCACCCCAGCCGTTATTCACCGACTTGCCCAGGGTCACGGCCACCGGGCGCAGCGGCAGGGTCTTGCCGTCGATGACGATGGTCTCGCCGATGCTGGCGGCCTCGAGGTATTCGTTGGCGATGCGGCGGATGGTCTCGGCCTTGACGTCGCAGATGGACTCGGCCCACTCGGGCGAATACTTCCCGATGTGGCGCGCCAGCATTTCGTAGGCGGTGGAGCCCTCGACTTCGGCATGTTCGATGCGCTCTTTGTCGGCATCGACGGTCACGGCGCGGGCGACGCGATAGCTGCCGGCCACGGCCGGTACGGCGCCGGGCGTGTCGTGCGGCACGGCGCGCGAGTTCGCCTTGTCCCACACCAGCGGCTTGCCGCTGTCGGCATCGCGCAGGTAGAGTCCGCCGGGACCGATCAGGTAGGGCGAGGCGGTGCGGTCGCGCAGGAAGGGGATGTCGAGCTTCGCCAGCCCGTGCTCCTTGACGAGCACGTGGATCAGGGCGAAGAGGAAGGCCGGGTCGGTCTTGGGCCGGATCGGCACCCACTCCGCAGAGCAGGCGCCGGTGGCGGTCAGGTGCGGCTCGACCTGCACGCGCTTGTAGCCGCGCGCACGCGCGTCGGCGTGGCGGATCACGGCACAGGGCCCGCCGGTGACATCGACATTGGCGCCGACGGCGATGTTGTAGCGGCAGTTGGGCGTATCGGCGGCGACGGTGAAGGCGCGGTGCCAGAACTCGCCGTAAAGGTGCTCGGAATGCACGCACTTGACGCCCTGCCCGGAGCCGAAGCTGAAATCCACAGGCCCCAGCGCCTGGAGGAAGGCCGGGAAGGTGCCCATGTAGTTCGAGGGCGTGCCGCCGTGGCCGAGGCTGACGGCGACACGCGGCAGGCCGGCCGCGTCGACCATGCCACTGGCCTGCACGGCCTTGAGCTTTTCGGCGACGATGTCGAGCGCCTCGTCCCAGGAGATCGGCACGAATCCCGGATCCTCGTCGCGCCCCTTCCTGGGGTTGGTGCGCTTCATCGGGGTGCGCACGCGATTCGGGTTGTAGGTCTTCTGCACCAGGCCGTAGGCCTTGACGCAGACCTTGCCCTTCGCCGGATGGACCTCGGCCGCATCGAAGTTCGGCTCGATTTCGGTGGCGACGCCGTCGACCACCTTGACCTTCATCAGATCCGGCCCGGAGACGCAGTTGTAGCAGTAACTCGGGACGTGCTTGACGGATTTCGAATCGCTCGCTGACATGCGGTTTCCTTCAGTGGAGCCGTTCGGGATGGGTGTAGACGCAGTGGTTTTCGCCGCGGGCGAAACCGACCAGGGTGACGCCGGCATCGCGGGCCGAGCGCACCGCCATGCCGGTCGGCGCCGAGACCGCGGCGACAACGGCGATGCCGGCGACGGCGGCCTTCTGCACCATTTCGAAACTGGCGCGGCTGGTGAGCAGGACGAAGCCGGTGCCAAACCTGCCGCCGGATCCGGCCACGGCGCCGATCAGCTTGTCGAGGGCGTTGTGGCGACCGACGTCCTCGCGCAACAGTTCGATGCCGCCGTCGGCGTCGCACCACGCCGCGGCATGGACGGCGCCGGTCAGTTCGAACAGCGACTGGCGCTGGCGCAGGCCGGAGAGCGCGCGGCCGAGGGCGGCGGACTGCAGGCTGGCGACGGCGGGCGCCACCCGTGAAATGCGCGGCGCCACCTGTTGCAGGCTTTCGGCACCGCACAGCCCGCAGCCGGTGCGGCCGGCAAGGCTGCGGCGGTGGCCCTTGAGGGCCTCGGCACGCTCGGCGCCGAGGCGCATCTGGATTTCGATGCCGTCGGGACCAGGGACGATTTCGAGGTCGAGGATTTCGCCGGCGCGGCCGACGATGCACTCGCTGAGGCTGAAGCCGATGGCGAAATCCTCCAGGTCGGCCGGGGTGGCAAGCATCACCGCATGCGAGATGCCGTTGTAGACCAAGGCAACCGGAACTTCCTCGGCCAGTACCTCGACGGCACTCGACACCACGACGCCCTCGCGGCGCCTGGCCGGATAGGTCTGGTGTGCCTCCAACTCGCCGTCTGCCCTGCCATGCATCAGCGTCTCCTCCTCCGGCTCGGCGCCGGTTTTTTAATACGATACAGTTTTACCAACTTAGATGCAAGTTTTTTGTATCATATTAGAGCTGCCTTATGCGGCATACCGGATACATTCGCCTACAATCCCGGACCACTTCCCGTCCGCACCCGCCCCGTGAAAAGCCGTCACCTCAGCCAGTGGATCGCCAGCTTCCTCGCCGAACACCCGGCGCGGGCCAACTCCCTGATCATCACCGTCTACGGCGATTTCATCGCACCCCACGGCGGCACCGTCTGGCTTGGCAGCTTCATCCGCCTGGTCGAGCCGCTGGGCCTCAACGAGCGCATGGTGCGCACCAGCGTCTATCGCCTGTCGCAGGAGAAATGGCTGGTCTCGGAGCAGATCGGGCGGCGCAGCTTCTACAGCCTGACCACCTCCGGACGGCGCCGCTTCGAGCACGCCTACCGCCGCATCTACGTCGCCCCCCAGGACACCTGGGGCGGAGAATGGCAACTGGTGGTCTTTCCCGGCGAGTTGGCCGGCACGGCACGCGACCAGCTGCGCAAGGAACTGACCTGGGCCGGCTACGGCACCCTGTCGTCGGGCGTACTGGCGCACCCCTCCGCGGACTCCGAGGCCCTGCTCGACATCCTGCAGGAGGCCGGCGCGCACGACAAGGTGGTAGCCCTGCGCGCCGCCAACATCGGCGCCCTGACCAGCAAGCCTTTGCTGGAACTGGTCCACGAATGCTGGAGCCTGGGGGTACTGGCCGGCCGCTACGATGAATTCATCGAGCGCTTTCGCCCGGTGTTGCGCACCTTGCGGGCGGCAAGCGAACTGGATCCCGAGCAGTGTTTTCTTGTCCAGACGCTGCTGATGCATGACTTTCGCCGCGTCCTGCTGCACGATCCGCAGCTCCCCGCGCAACTGCTGCCGGCCAACTGGAGCGGCGGTGTCGCGCGCCAGCTGTGCCGCGACATTTACCGGGTGACCTGGCCAGATGCGCAGCGCCACCTGATGGCCACTTGCGAAACCGCAGGCGGCCCCCTGCCCAGCGCCGCCCCCTACTTTTACGAGCGTTTTGGCGGCCTGCCGGTCGCCACCAGGGAAAGCACGCCATCCTGAAGCCAAAAAAGCGATACATATTGATATGTAGTTGCGCATCGTTTTGTATCTGTATATAGTGCCTCCAGAGCTGCTCCGGAAACGCGACGCAGCCATCGGGGAGGAGCCACATGAGCACAGCGCCAGCCAGGGACGCACACGCCGCAATCGTCGAAAGGATTGCTGGACTATTCACTAGGGCCGCCGCCGCTGGCCGCCAGGCGCTTGATCCGGACGAAGCCCGCCGGCTCACGGATATTCTCGGACTGCCCGGCGGAAGCCCCGTCGGGCCCGACGAGGTGGCGATGAGCGTCAGCCTGGAGTTCTCGCGCGAGTTCGGCATGGTGCTGAACGCCGGACTGGGCGGCGCCGACGCCGGCTTGGCTGCGGGAAACTTCCGCCGCGACCGCGCTTCGGTGCATGCTGCCGCCGAACTCACCAATCCCGATGACTTCCTGCAGCTTTTCAAGCGCACGCTGGCCTGGCAACGCCTGGACAACCGTGCCAGGCTCGAAGGCGGCACGGCACCGGACGCCGCACTGCGCGACTGCTTCGAGACCTTGCTGCAGCTGGCTGCCGCCCCCTGGACGGGACAGCAACCGCTGGCCATCGAGATTGATCTGGCGTGCGGCGGCGCAGCGCTCACGGTAGCCGCCGTCCGCTGTACATTCGCACCGCCGCCACCCGGCCGACTACCGCGGCCGACCGAGAAAATAGACAAGCTGCTGCATCCGCGCACCATCGGCATCATCGGCGTCTCCTCGACCAGCATGAACTTCGGCCGCATCATCCTCAAGAACCTGATGGGTAGCGGCTACCCGAAGGAGCAGTTACGGATCATCCGTCCCGGGGAAAGCGAAATCGACGGCGTGCGCTGCATCGCGGGCCTCAAGGCGCTCGACGAGAAACTCGATCTGCTGATCGTCGCCGTGGCGGCAAGCGCGGTGTATGAACTGGTCGACGAGATCATCGACACCGATGCCGTCGAGGCCGTCATGCTGATTCCCGGCAGCCTGGGCGAAACGCGCGCCAGCCGCGAGCCGGCGGCAGCGCTTGCGGCGCGCATCAATGCTGCGCACGGCAAGCCCGGCGGCGGGCCGATCTTCCTCGGCGCCAACTGCCTGGGCGTCGTCTCGCATCCCGGCAGCTATGACTCCTGGTTCATCCCCCTGGAGCGATTGCCCAAGCCGCAAAAGAAGCCTGAGCGCAACTCGGTGATGCTGTCGCAAAGCGGCGCCTTCATGATCACGCGCATCAGCCAGAACCCATGGCTTGATCCTCGCTACATGCTGGCCTTGGGTAACCAGACCGATCTCACCCATGGCGACCTGCTCGGCTATTTCGCCGATCAGGCGGGGATTGCCACCATAGGCATGTACATCGAGGGTTTCAAGGACGGCGACGGCCTTGACTTCGCCCGCGCGGTGCGAAAAGCAGTAAAGAATGGCAAGGATATCGTGGTCTACAAATCGGGCAAGACCACCCCGGGCGCCGGCGGCGTGATGGGCCACACGGCCTCGATCGCCGGCAGCCCCCAGCTCTTCGACTCGGTGGTACGCCATGCCGGCGCCATCGTCGCCGAGGACTTCTCCGCCTTCGACGATCTGTTCTACATCGCCGGCGCGCTTCACGACAAGACGATCGGCGGGCGACGGCTGGGCGCCATCAGCGGTGCGGGTTTCGAGGCCGTCGGCATGGCCGACGCCACCGAGACCGACAGCTTCGCCATGGACATGGGCACACTGGAGGCAGCAACCGTTACCCAGGTTGAAGGCATCCTGAAAGCTAGGAAACTCGATGCCCTGGTCGAGGTGCGCAACCCGATCGACATCAATCCCGGCGCCGACGACGAGGCCCACCTGCAGATCGTCGAGGCCTTCCTCGGCGACCCGAACATCGATGCCGTGGTGGTAGGCCTTGACCCCACGGCTCCTGCCGTGCGCGCCCTGGAATCCTCGACGCTGCACCCGGGCTTCGACATCCATGACCCGAAAAGCAGCGTTCATCTGATGCCGCCACTGGTGGAACGCAACGCCAAGCCGATCATCGGCATCATCGACGGCGGCCAGCTCTACGACGCCATGAGCGCCGGCCTGATGGACCGCGGCGTCTGCATCTTCCGCAACTGCGGGCGCGGCACCAAGGCGCTGGTGCGCTACGTCGAAGCCCGCATGTACGCCGCGTCGCTGCGCGGTGGCAACTGACCAACCAGGAGGACACACCATGAGCGACACCCTCACCGCCGGCCTCACCGGCATCCGCCGCATCGACATCGACCGTGACAAGACCATCAGCTTCATGGGCGACGACTGCCGCGTGTATTCGACGCCGAACCTGCTTTACGACATCGAGATGGCCTGCCGCGATTTGCTGCTCGCCCATATCGGCCCGGGCAAGGATTCTGTCGGCACCCGCGTCGAGCTGGACCATGTCGGAGCCACGCTGCTCGGGATGTGGGTCGAGATCACGGTGACGCTGACCGAGGTCAATGGCCCGGCCGTGACTTTCGAATTCAAGGCGCGCGATGCAGTCGAGGAAGTGGCCCGCGGCAAGCACAACCGCTTCGTCGTCGGCATCGAGAAGACCGCCCAGCGGCTGCAGGCGAAGCGCGCCAAGGCCGGCTGAATCAAGTGAAAAAGTCGGCGCCGGCACCACGGCGCCGCAGTGCCTACTCCTCGACCACGCCAGGCAGATTGAGCGCATCGAAGAAGCCGAAGCGCGTGAAATCCCTTACCCGCATCGGGTAGAGGATGCCGTCGAGGTGATCGCATTCATGCTGGACGACACGGGCATGGAAGCCTTCCACGCGCCGCTCGAAGCGTCGCCCGTTCTCGTCGTGCCCGGCGTAGTACAGGCGCTTCCAGCGCGGCACCCAGCCGCGCAGCCCGGGCACCGAGAGGCAGCCTTCCCATCCTTCCTCTTCCTCTTCGCCGAAAGGGGTCAGTTCGGGGTTGATCAGCACGGTGTCCGGAATCGGCGGTGCCTCGGGATAGCGCGGGTTCGACTTGCAGCCGAAGATCACCACTCGAAGGTCCACCCCAATCTGCGGTGCGGCGAGGCCGGCACCGTCGAGGTGGGCCATGGTCTCGCGCATGTCGCGAAGCAGCTCCTTCAATTCCGGAGTACCGAAAGCTGCCACCGGCTGCGCCACGCGCAGCAGGCGGGAATCGCCCATGCGCAGGACTTCGCGGATCACGCCGCGCAGACCCCTTCAATGATGCGACGTACGCGCGCCATGGCCTCCTGCAGCACGGCTTCGAGCTCCTCGAAGCGGATGCCGTGCAGCGAATCGGCGCGCCCCGCCGCCCAGTTGGCGACAACGCAAAGCGCGGCGTAGGGCAAATCGAGTTCGCGGGCAAGGCCGGCTTCAGGCATGCCTGTCATGCCGACGATGTCGGCGCCATCGCCAGCCATGCGGTTGATCTCGGCGGCGGTTTCGAGGCGCGGCCCCTGGGTCGTGGCATACACCGCACCATCCGCCACGGGCTCGCCGATGCGCTGGGCAACCTCCAGCAGCAGCGCACGCACCTCGCCCGCGTAGGGCTCGGTAAAGTCCACATGCACCACCGGGCCGTCGCCACCGGACTGGAAGGTCATCTCGCGGCCCCAGGTGTAATCGATGATCTGGTGCGGCACGACCAGGACACCCGGGCCCAGGTCGGAACGGATGCCGCCGACCGACGCCACCGATACCACGCGGGAGACGCCGACGCTTTCCAGTGCGTGCATGTTGGCCCGGTAATTGACGAGATGCGGCGGAATCGTGTGGCCGTAGCCATGGCGGGCCATGAAAACGACATCCTGGTTGCCGATGCGGCCGAAGCTGAGCGGGCCGGAGGGCTCGCCATAGGGCGTGCGCACCACCTCGCGGTGCGAAACGTCAAGGTTTGCCAACTGGGTCAGGCCGCTGCCGCCAATGATGCCAAGCATGAAAACTCCTGAAAATTCAATCGGAACGAGTGCGGCGGCGTGCTAGAATTCGCGCCTTTTTTCGCCCCGCAACAAGCCCCCTCCCCCATGTCCCGCGCCCTTCGAAACATTGCCATCATAGCCCACGTCGACCACGGCAAGACCACCCTCGTCGACCAATTATTGCGCCAGTCCGGCACCTTCGCCGCCCACCAGGCCGTTACCGAACGGGTCATGGATTCCAATGATCTCGAAAAGGAGCGCGGCATCACCATCCTGTCGAAGAACTGCGCGATCCAGTATCAGGGCACGCACATCAACATTGTCGACACGCCGGGACACGCCGACTTCGGCGGCGAGGTCGAGCGGGTGCTGTCGATGGTCGATGGCGTGCTGCTGCTGGTCGATGCCGTCGAAGGCCCAATGCCGCAGACCCGCTTCGTAACACGCAAGGCGCTGGCACTGGGCCTCAAGCCCATCGTCGTGGTGAACAAGATCGACCGCCCCGGTGCGCGACCGGACTGGGTCATCAGCCATACCTTCGACCTCTTCGACAAGCTCGGCGCAACCGAAGAACAGCTCGACTTTCCGGTGGTCTTCGCCTCGGCCCTGAATGGCTTCGCCATGCTCGACGCCAGCAAACCGGGAACCGACATGGCGCCTCTCTACGAGGCCATCATCAAGCATGTGCCGCAACCCGACGTGGACGTAGACAAGCCGCTGCAATTGCAGATCTGCTCACTCGACTACAACAGCTACGTCGGTCGCATCGGCATCGGCCGCATCAAGCAGGGCCGGCTGAAGGCCGCACAGGAAGTTGCGGTGCAGTACGGCGACGAGAGCAAGGGCAAGGCCAAGATTGGCCAGATCATGATGTTCAAGGGCCTGGAGCGCGAACAGGCGACCGAAGCGGAGGCCGGCGACATCGTGCTGGTCACCGGCATCGAGCAGGTCGGCATCGGCGTCACGATCTGCGATCCGGCGGTACCGGTCGGCCTCAAGCCGCTGTCGGTCGATGAGCCTACGCTGACCATGAACTTCCAGGTCAATACCTCGCCGCTGGCGGGCAAGGAAGGCAAATACGTCACCAGCCGCCAGATTCGCGAACGCCTGAACAAGGAACTGCTGTCGAATGTGGCGCTGCGCGTCGAGGACACCGCCGACGCCGACATCTTCCTGGTTTCCGGCCGCGGCGAACTGCACCTCACCATCCTGCTGGAAACCATGCGCCGCGAAGGCTATGAGCTTGCCGTCTCGCGCCCGCGAGTGCTGTTCAAGGAAATCGACGGCGAGAAATGCGAGCCCTACGAGATGCTGACCGTGGACATCGAGGAAGACCACCAGGGTGGCGTCATGGAGGAACTCGGCCGCCGTCGCGGCGAACTGCTCAACATGGAGCCGGACGGCAAGGGCCGCGTGCGCCTGGAGTACCGCATTCCGGCACGCGGCCTGATCGGCTTCCAGGGCGAGTTTCTGACACTGACGCGCGGTACCGGCATGGCCAGCCACATTTTCGACGACTACGGCCCGATGGCCGGCGACATGGCCGAGCGCCGCAATGGCGTGCTGGTGTCACAGGACAACGGCGCCGCCGTGGCATACGCACTGTGGAAGCTGCAGGACCGCGGCCGCATGTTCGTCAGCCCCGGTGACCCGCTCTACGAGGGCATCATCATCGGCATCCACAGCCGCGACAACGACCTGGTGGTGAACCCGATCAAGGGCAAGCAACTGACCAACGTGCGCGCCTCGGGCACCGACGAAGCCGTGCGCCTGACGCCACCGATACAACTGACGCTGGAGTCCGCCGTCGAATTCATCGCCGACGACGAACTGGTCGAAATCACGCCAAAATCGATTCGCCTGCGCAAGCGCTTCCTCAAGGAACACGAACGCAAGCGCGCCAACCGGGAAGACACCCCGGCCTGAAGCTTCGCACGGGTGGAGCTGGCATCCGGCGAATGCCGCCCACCTTTGCCTCGATGACTTCAGCATCAGGCGAAGGGGTCTGGCGGCGGCGATCCGGATACAGGCGAGAGGCGGCCCGAAAGGCTAGCGCGGCGGCAATCTGCGCTATGATTGCCCCGCCCCGCCATCCCACTGGACGCGGCGCGAACTGCCCGTCCAGGGCACCCCTCCGACCGGCTATCGATCGACCATGAACGACACCGCGCCAGGCCTGGCCTTCGACATCGCAGGCATCAAGAAATGCCAGCAGAACCGCTACCCCCTGCTTTTCGTCGACCGTATCCACGACGTAGTTCCCGGAAAGCAGGCGCGCGGCTTGAAGTCCTTCACCTACAACGAATGGTTTTTTCCGGCGCACTTCGACGATGAGCCGACCGTGCCGGGATTCATCATGGTCGAATGTCTGGTGCAGACATTCATCATGATCTTCCTCTCCAAACCCGAGTACCAGGGCATGAAGACCGCGTTCTCGAAGATCAGCGACTTCCAGTTCAGGCGCAAGATCGTGCCCGGCGAATCGCTGGAGATCCTCGCCACGCTTGATTCGTTCAATCGCGGCGTGGCAAAGGGGCGTGCCGTGGGCGAAGTCGGCGGCATGCTCGCCTGCTCCGGCGAATTCGTCATCGCCGTGCCCGACGTGCTGAACCGGTTCACGCCGCGCAGCCCGGAATCTCGCTGAGGTTTGCGGCCAACGATGCCGAGGGTCGCCGACTATGTGATGGAACGGCTGCAGGCAGCCGGGGTGCGCAATATCTTCCTGGTAACCGGGCGCGGCGCGCTGTTTCTGACCGACGCCCTGGCGAAGATCAAGACGATCAATCCGGTCTGCCTGCACCACGAGCAATCCGCCGCCTTCGCCGCCGCGGCATTTGCGCAGCATTCCGGACAACTTGGCGCCTGCCTTGTATCGACCGGCTGCGCGTCGACCAATGCCGTCACCGGTGTCCTTTCGGCATGGCAGGACGGCCTGCCGTGCATCGTGATCTCCGGCCAGAACACCCTGGGCGAAACCACACGCCATACCGGCATCCCGCTCCGTACCTATGGCCAGCAGGAGGCCGACATCGTCGCCATTGTCGGCCCGATCACCAAGTACGCAGTGATGATTACCGAGCCGGCGCAAATTGCCGCGGAACTCGACAAGGCCCTGCATCTGGCCACCACAGGACGTCCCGGCCCGGTCTGGATCGACATCCCGCTCGACATCCAAAGCATGCAGGTGGTGCCCGAAGATCTGCAGCGCTGCATGCCCGAGGCCCTGCCCTCGGGCACGCCATCCGCCGACGACCTGCACTACGTCAGCGAAGCACTCGCCGGTGCACGGCGACCGGTACTGCTGGTGGGCAGCGGCATTCGCGCCGCACAGGCGGTTGACCTGCTGCGCGATTTCGTCGCGCAAAGCGGCATCCCCCTGACCTACGCCGCCTCCGCGCCCGACGCACTCGATGGCAGAAACGCCCTCTGCATCGGCTCCGTGGGCAGCATGGGCTGCAGCCGCGCCGGCAACTTTGCCGTCCAGAACGCCGACCTCGTCCTTGTCATTGGCTGTCGCCTGTCCTCGATGCTGACAGGCAACGACTTCGCCAAGTTCGCCCGAGCCGCGCGGATCATCGTGGTCGACATCGACCCTGTCGAGCATGCCAAGGAGGGCGTCAGAATAGACCGTCTGGTAATCGCCGACGCCGGAAAGTTCCTCGCCGCGCTGCTATCGCGCTGCACGAACGGTGGCGAGCAGGGCTGGCGCGACAGATGCCTGCGCTGGAAAGCCCGCTTCCCACGCTGCGAGACGCGACACCGCGGCACCGAGCGCGTCGACCTGTACCACCTTGCGGAGTGCCTGTCGCGGCACTTGCCGGAGGATGCTTCCTTGATCACCGATTCCGGTTTCGCCGAGATCGTGATGCCGACCAATGTCGAGTTTGCTGCCGGACAGCGCAGCATCCATCCGGTTTCGCAAGGCGCCATGGGCTTCGCCCTGCCGGCCATTGTCGGCGTGCATTTCTCCACGGCGGGCCCAATCGTTGCCGTGGTCGGCGATGGATCGGTGATGATGAACCTGCAGGAACTGCAGACGATCCGGCATCACGGCATCCCGGCGAAAATCCTGATCATCAGCAACGATGCCTATGCCATCATCCGGCGCCGGCAGAACGACCTGTTCCGCAGCCGCACCATAGGCACCGATCCCGGCAACGGCGTCAGCTGCCCGGATTTCAGCGCGGTGGCCGGCGCCTTCGGTCTGCCCTACATGCGCATCGAAACACCCGGCGAACTCGAGCAGCGACTCGGCGACATCCTCCGCACCGATGGCCCGCTGATCTGCGAGATCCTCGGCCTGGAACGTCAGGAATACATCGAGACGGCGCTGGCCCGAAACTCTGCCGGGAGGCTGGTGCGGCGCCCGCTGGAGGACCAGGCTCCATTCATCGACCGCGAGACATTCCTGTCGGAGATGATCGTGGAGCCGATCGACCAATGACCTCCCAGGAAGCCGGGCTCTCCCGCTAGCAGACACGATGGCCACCATCCGCTTGCGCGACGGTACTGAACTCGCCGACTTCGGCAAACCCTATGTCGTCGCCGAACTGAATACCAGTCATTTCGGCAGCCTTGACATCGCCCGCCAGATGATCGCCAGGGCCAGGGAGATAGGCTGCGACTGCGTCAAGTTCCAGTCGTGGTCGGCCGAAAGCCTTTACTCGAAGTCCTACTACGCCGCCAACCCGATTGCGCGCCGGATCGTCAGCAAGTTCGCCCTGCCCGACGACGCCATGCGCGAGCTCGTCGGCTACTGTCGTTCGCTCGGCATTGCCTTCGCCTCTACCCCGTACGCTCCGGCCGAAGTCAGATTCCTGATCGACCACTGCGAGGTACCCTTCATCAAGGTCGCCTCGATGGAGCTGAACAACCTTCCCTTCCTCGACTTCATCGCGCGCACCGGCGTGCCCATCGTGCTGTCCACCGGCATGGGCGACATGGCGGAGATACGCACGGCGGTCGACACCATTGCCGCCGCAGGCAACACCAAGCTTTGCATCCTGCACTGCGTTTCCACCTATCCCGCGGCCCCGGCGGAGATCCGGCTCAACAACATCCTCGGCCTGCGCGACGAGTTCCCGCAGTATCCGATCGGCTATTCGGACCACTCGATGGGGTCGGAGTGCGCCGCGGCGGCAACAGCCATGGGCGCCTGCCTGATCGAGAAGCATTTCACGCTTGACCGCGAGCGGCTCGGCATGGACAACCAGATGGCGACTGAGCCGGCGGAGATGGCGGCGCTGGTCCAGGCCTGCCACAACGTCCATGTGGCACTGGGAGGTCGCGAACGCGTCGTCCCGCAGGCGGAACTGGAACAGCGAACGAAAATGCGCCGCAGCGTCGTTGCCGCGCGTGACCTGAAACAGGGCGATCGCATCACGCTCGCCGATCTTGACGCCAAACGTCCGGGCAGCGGCCTGCCACCGACAGCGATGGCTTCGCTGGTGGGCAAGCGCCTGCTGCGCGACATCGAGGCCGACACGCTGATCGGGGATAGCGATGTCGAGACCTGAAATGAACACACTCTTCATTTACTGCGCCGGCGGTTACGGCAAGGAAGTGATCGACGTGGCGCGGCGCCTCAACGCGGCACGTCCTGCATGGGACGCCATTCATTTTCTCGATGATGTCTGCACCACACCGACCATCCACGATGCGCGCGTGTTCTCTTTCGAGGATGCCTGGTCGCACATCGAAACAAATGGCGGTGAAGTCGTCATCGCTTCCGGCGAACCGGGCGTTCGTGCTGCGCTGCGCGAGAAGCTCGAAGGCCGCGGCATCCGGCTTGGCCGACTGATCGATGCCACTGCCCTGGTCAGCCAGACGGAATGCCTGTCGGATGGCGTGGTGATTTCCCAGTTCTGTTCCATCTCGCGCGATGCGCGGCTGGGATGCAATGTCTCCGTCAACCAGATGTCGATAGTCGGTCACGATGTCATCGTTGGCGAGAACACGGTGATTTCCTCGATGGTGAATATTGGAGGAAAATCCGTGATCGGCAGAAACACGTACATCGGCATGGGCGCGCTGGTCAAGGACATGGTGAAGATCGGCGACGGGGTGATCGTCGGCATGGGATCGGTGGTCTTCAACGACCTGCCGGACAATGTGGTCGCCCTGGGAAATCCGGCACGGCCGATGCGCCAGAACACCGAACAGCGCGTATTCAAGTAAAGCGGAGGCGAAGTGGGCAACAGGGAAAAATACGAAAAGGTCTTCATCGAATGCTTCGGCCTGACCCCGGACCAACTGGGCGAGAAGCTGGCATACCGCAGCGTCCAGGCCTGGGACTCCGCCGGCCACATGGGAATGATTGCAGCCCTAGAGGAAACCTTCGACATCATGCTGGAAACCGACGACATCATCGAGTTCAGTTCCTACGAGGTAGGCATCGGAATCCTGAAGAAATACGGGGTCGACCTGGGCACATGACGCTGCTCGGGTGCCGTTCGCCACAGGCAGTCGCCGTCCTTGCCGAGGAAGGGCCTGCGATCACCTACGGCGAACTGGCGACGCGGATCAGTGAATTTGCCGCGACGTATCCGGAAACCGGCCTCGCGTTCTGCCTCTGCAACAACGACCTGCCGTCGCTGCTGGGCTATCTGGGCAGCCTGGAACGCGGTGTGGTACCACTTCTCCTGCCGGGCGGCATGGACAAGGGCCGCCTCCTCGGCCTGATCGACGCCTATCGCCCGAAGTACCTGTTCCACCGGCGGCCCGACCTTGCGGAACTGTCTGGCACGCCCCTCCATCACTGCGATGCCTATGCCCTCGTCCGGATGGCGGATGGCGGGGACTATCCGCTGCATCCCGACCTCGCCTTGTTGCTGACCACCTCGGGCTCGACGGGTTCGCACAAGCTGGTCCGCCTCACGCGCGACAACCTGCTGGCCAATGCCGATTCGATCATCGACTACCTGCAGATCGATGAAGGCGAGCGCGCGGTGACCACCCTGCCGATGCACTATTCCTACGGCCTGTCGGTTACCAACAGCCACCTGCGCGCGGGTGCAACGGTGCTGCTCAATGACCGCTCGATCATGGAACGCGGCTTCTGGGACCAGGTGCAGCGGGACGGCGCGACCAGCATTGCCGGTGTCCCCTACACCTACGAGATGCTGTTACGGCTTGGCATCGGCCGCCTGAAGATGCCCGCAGTGCGGACCATGACGCAGGCCGGTGGACGCCTGTCGCCCGATCGCATACGCCGCGTCGCCGAAGCCTGTGCCGCGCGCAACATCCGTTTTTTCACCATGTACGGGCAGACCGAGGCCACCGCGAGGATTGCCTACCTGCCCTGCGGGGACACCCTGGCGCGGGCCGGCAGCATAGGCAAGGCGATCCCGCGCGGCTCGCTGTGGCTGGAGGACGAAGCCGGCAATCGAATCACCCAGCCGGGAACGCGGGGGGAACTGATTTACGCCGGGCCGAATGTCTGTATGGGCTATGCCAACTCATGGCAGGACCTGGCAGCCGGCGACGACAACCATGGACGGCTGCGCACAGGAGACCTGGCCGTCGTCGATGAGGACGGCTATTTCACCCTGGTCGGCCGCGCCAATCGCTTCATCAAAGTATTTGGCAACCGGGTCGCCCTCGACGATGTCGAGGCCATCCTCAATCAGCTTGACTTCACGGTCGCCGTAACGGGCATCGATGACCGCATTGAAGTCTTTCTCGAAGGGCACGTCGTGCCGGATGAACTGCGAAACAAACTGGCGGCAATACTGGGCCTGAATCCTGCGGCGATTGCGTTGAACGCGCTTGACCGCCTGCCGCGCCTAGAAAGCGGCAAGCTCGACTACACCACGCTCGCCCGTCGCGAGGACGCCGTCACCCATGTCGACTGATCCGGTCCGTGACAACGCCTCCGGGCACCCGTTCGCCCTTTCCGCCGCGCAGAAGCGGGCTGGCCTGCTGCCCGAACTGAATCGCCTGACCCGCCTTCATCATGCCGGTTGTCCCGAGTACCGCAAGCTGATCGACGCCTTGCATGGAGGGCCGGCACAGGTGGCGCGGATCGAGGACATCCCCTTCGTCCCGGTGCGCCTGTTCAAGCATTACGACCTTCGCAGCGTCGCCGAATCCGACATCGTGCGAACCATGGCCTCGTCGGGAACCTCCGGCCAGAGTGCGTCACGCATCCACCTCGACCAGGCCACGGCCGGACTGCAGACCCGCGCCTTGAGCGCCATCGTCGGCAGCTTCATCGGTAGCCGGCGCCTGCCCATGCTGGTCGTCGACTGCCGCGCTACCGTCACCAACCGGGCGGCGTTCTCCGCGCGTACGGCGGGCATCCTGGGCTTCTCGATATTCGGGCGCGACATCTGCTACGCGCTGGACGACAACATGCAGATCGACTTCACGGCCATCGATGTATTTCTGGCGCGCCACGGTTCCGGCCCGGTTCTGGTCTTCGGCTTCACCTCGGTGGTATGGCAGGACCTGGTACGCACGCTGGAGGACACGCAGCGTTCGCTGGCCATCCCCGGCGGCATTCTGATTCATGGCGGCGGCTGGAAGAAGCTGCTGGCCTCCGCGGTCTCGCCAGAGGAGTTCAAGGGCCGACTGGAGCAGTGCACCGCCATCCGGCAGGTCCACAATTACTACGGCATGGTCGAGCAGACCGGATCGATCTTCATGGAATGCGGGCACGGCGTTCTGCATGCGTCGGATTTCGGCGAAGTGATCATCCGCGATCCGCTGAGCTTTGCACCCGCGAGGCCGGGAAAGCCAGGGCTGATCCAGTTGCTTTCGGTGCTGCCGCAAAGCTATCCCGGCCACTCGATACTCTCGGAGGATCTCGGCACGCTGGTCGGTGTCGATGATTGCCCCTGCGGCCGCAAGGGCAGCCGCTTCCACGTGCATGGCAGGATCAAGGATGCCGAAACCCGGGGCTGCAGCGATGCCTATGGCGCCACCCGCTGAACTCGCCGCGACGATCGACTTCCTGCTCGGCAGCGCCGACAGCGTCGACACGTCGCCGGTAGCGATCTTCGCACCGGAGCGGGTGGCATTCCTCGCCCGCGTATCGGGCGCACTGTTCGCCGACCGGACGGCGGCACGCCTGCCCGATGTCGCCGCCTTTGCCTTCTGGTGCCGGCGCGCCAGCCTCGATGCGCTCGCCACGCGCCAGCGCCGTGAGCACCTGCGCGTCGGCCTCGGCGCGGTGTTCCACATCGCGCCGGCCAACGTGCCAATCAACTTCGCCTACTCGCTGGCCTTCTCCTTTCTTGCCGGCAATACCAGCATCGTGCGCCTGCCGTCGCGACCGAGCGAAGCGGTCGATGCCGTTCTGCGGGCCCTCGCATTGCAACTGGCGGAGCCGCAGCATACCGCCTTGCGCCCGGCCATCCACCTGTTGCGCTACGACCATGATGACCGCATCACCCGTTACTGGTTGCGAAACACGCTGGGCCGGGTAATCTGGGGCGGCGACGCGACGATCGACCACATGCGCTCGCTGGGGGCACACCCGCGCTCGCGCGAAATCGCCTTTCCGGATCGCTATTCCTTTGCCGCAATGAGCGCCGCTGCCATCGCCGCGGCCGACGCGGAGAAGCTCGCCGAACTCGCGCAGAAGCTCGCCAGCGACGTATACCTGATGGACCAGCGCGCCTGTTCCTCGCCACACCTGGTCGCCTGGATCGGCGGCGAAGCCGATACCGACAAGGCACGAACGCTCTTCTGGCCGGTCTTCGAGGCCCACGCGAAGGCGCGCTACCTGCCCGAACCGATCCACGCCATGGACAGGTTTGTCGATACCTGCCGCGAACTCATTGACGCCGACAACATTGCGGGAGTCTCGCTCAACCCGCCTGCCCTGACACGCATCCATCTGACACACGCGGCGAAGGATCTGTCGAGCCAGCGCGGGTATTACGGCACCCTGCACGAAGCCACGTTTGCCTCGCTGGCCGAGCTATCGGCCTCGGTCGATCCGCGCTGCCAGACCATGACCCATATCGGCTTCACCGAAGACGAGTTGAAGGCATTCGTGCTCGGCAACCGTCTGGCGGGGCTCGACCGCATCGTACCGGTCGGCGGCGCCCACGACATGAATGCCGTCTGGGATGGCTACGATCTGATCGACGCGATGTCGCGAATCGTCGACCTGAAAACCACAGGCGCCTGAATCGGATTGAAAACGGACGCCGCAGCGTCCGTCCGCTTTCAAAAGTCGGCGCTGGCGCTACGGCGAGCGCCGATCCGCTCAGGCCAGAGCCTTCAGCGCGGCATCGTAGTCAGGCTCCTCGGCGATCTCGGGCACCATCTGCGAATGGATTACCTTGTCGCTTTCGTCGAGCACGACGACAGCGCGTGCCGTCAGACCGATCATCGGCCCCTCGGCGAAGGCCACGCCCCAAGCCTTCATGAATTCGGGATGGCGGAAGGTCGACAGGTGGGCGACATTGCCAAGACCCTCCATCTCGCAAAAGCGCTTGGCAGCGAACGGCAGATCGCCCGATACGCACAGCACGACGGTGTTTGCCAGGCTGCTGGCGGCCTCGTTGAAGCGGCGCGTGGACTTGGCGCAGGTCGGCGTATCGATGCTCGGGTAGATGTTCAGGACCTTGCGCTTGCCGGCAAAGTCCTTCAGGCCGACATCCGCCAGCGTGGCGGTGGTCAGCGTCATCGCCGGAGCGGAGGCGCCGACGCCGGGAAAATCTCCGTCGACTCGAACCGGGGTGCCGCGCAGGGTTACGGTTGTACTCATCTGTGACTCCTCTTTCGTTGGGTGGGTTTGTCGTGGTGGCCTGGATCAGTGTACCCGAGCCAGCCGCGGAAGAACTGCGTTTGCATTGGCCGATGTTGCGGCGGCGACATCCTCGACTGAAATGCCGCGCAGTTCGGCCAGCGTCTGCGCAATGCGCGGCAACTGGTCCGGAGCGTTGCGCCCACCGGTCAGCCAGTCCGGCGCGATGTCGGGGGCATCGGTTTCCAGCACGATCGAATCAAGCGGCAGCGTCGTCGCCAGTTCGCGGATGCGCGTCGCGCGGGGGAAGGTCATCGCGCCGCCAAAGCCCAGCTTGAAACCGAGCTTGATGAACTCGTCGGCCTGCTGGCGGCTGCCGTTGAAGGCATGGGCGATGCCACCCCCAACGCGGCAGCGGCGCAGATGTCCGAGCACCGGATCGACGGCGCGTCGAACATGCAGCAGCACCGGCAGTCCGGCATCCCGCGCCAGTTCAAGCTGCGCCGCAAACCAGCCCTCCTGCAGCACGTCATCACGCGGTTCGAGGTAGCGATCGAGGCCGATCTCGCCTACTGCCACCGGCGACTCCTGCCTCAGGATTTCACGCAAGGCGTCCAGATCCTCGTCACGGGCGCGGCCGGCATACAGCGGATGGATGCCGAAGGCCGGCACGCAGCCCGGGTAGTCACGACATACCGAGGCCACGGCTCCGAAGTTCGCTCGCTCCACCGCAGGTATCACCATGCGCCAAACGCCGGCGGCGCGGGCTGCTGCGGCCACCCCGTCACGATCGGCATCGAACTCGGCGGCATCGAGGTGGCAGTGGGTATCGACCAGCACCGACTAGTCCGTCTCGTCGATCCAGGCCTGCTGTATGGCTTCCAGCTTCTTCTCGCCGCAATGGCTTTCGTTTTCCTCGAATCCGGGCAGGGCCATGACCCAACGCATCAGGTCGACAAAATTGAGGCGCGTTGGATCGACGTCGGGATGCGCGTCTGCGAGCTGGATCGCAATCTCCAGGGAATCCGTCCACTTCACTTTTTCGAGTGTCCTTCCTTGACCATGTTGATCGTGTATTTCGGAATCTCCACCACCAGCGGCATCGTGGCAACCACCGCCTGACATGACAGGCGGGAGCTGGGCTCCAGACCCCAGGCCTTGTCCAGCAAGTCTTCCTCGACTTCTTCCGCCTCCCCCAGCGAGGCAAATCCCTCGCGGATCACGACGTGACAGGTGGTGCAGGCACAGGATTTCTCGCAGGCGTGTTCGATCTCGATGTCGTTTTCGAGCAGTGCGTCGCAAATCGTGGTGCCGGGCGCCGCCTCGATGACGGCGCCATCCGGGCAGAGCTCCACGTGCGGCAGGACAATGATCTGGGTCATGCGTCAATTCCGATCTGGTCAATCTTCTTGCCGGACAGCGCCTTGCTGACACTCTTGTTCATGCGGCGCGCGGCGAACTCGTTGGTGCCCCTGGACAATGCATCCATGGCGACGTCGATGGCGCGTCGGTCATCGCCCATGCTCGCCGCCTGCAGGCGGACGATGGCATTGTCGATATGCGAGCGCTCCCCCGCCGAAAGCAGTTCGGCATCCTCGCGCAATGCCGACTGAACGGCCTCGATCAGGCGCTGAGCCTCGACCTGCGCTTCGCGCAGGGCACGACGGAAGGCGTCATCGGAGGCGTGGCTGAAGCTGTCCTTGAGCATTGCCGCGATCTCATCGTCGCTGAGGCCATAGGACGGCTTCACCTCGATGCGCGCCTCATGGCCGGTGGTCTGCTCGCGTGCCGTGACCGACAGCAGGCCGTCTGCATCCACCTGGAAGGAAACGCGGATGCGCGCTGCGCCCGCCACCATCGGTGGAATGCCGCGCAACTCGAAACGCGCCAGGCTGCGGCAGTCGGACACCAGTTCACGCTCGCCCTGCACGACATGCACCGCAAGCGCCGTCTGGCCGTCCTTGTAGGTGGTGAATTCCTGGGCCCGCGCAACGGGGATCGTGCTGTTGCGCGGAATCACCTTTTCAACCAACCCGCCCATGGTCTCCAGGCCGAGCGACAATGGAATCACGTCGAGCAGCAGCCAGTCGTCACCGGCGGCACGATTGCCGGCCAGCAGGTTGGCCTGGATCGCCGCGCCAAGCGCCACGACCTTGTCCGGATCGAGATTGTTAAGCGGTTCCTGGCGAAAATACTCGCCCACGGCATGCTGGATCTGCGGCATGCGCGTGGCACCGCCGACCATCACCACACCCTTGACCTCCTCGGGTGACAGGCCAGCATCGCGCAAGGCTTTCCGCGTCGGTACCAGCGTCTTCTGCACCAGGGTGCGCGTAATCTCGGTGAATACATCGGTGGTCAGCGTGACATCAACATATTCGCCGCTGCCAAGCTTGACGGTGATCGGCGCTTCGCCATGGACCGAGAGGTATTCCTTGGCCTCGCGCGCCTTCACCTGGAGCAGGCGCACATCCTGCGGCGAGAGCGGCGCCAGCCCGGCCTGCTCGATGATCCAGCAGAAAACGCGATGGTCGAAATCGTCGCCGCCAAGGGCCGAATCGCCGCCGGTAGCCATCACTTCGAAGACCCCTTTCGACAGCCGCAGGATCGAGATGTCGAATGTGCCGCCGCCGAGATCGAAGACGGCAAACACGCCTTCCGCACCGTTGTCCAGCCCGTAGGCGATGGCGGCGGCGGTAGGTTCGTTAAGCAGGCGCAGGACGTTGAGCCCGGCAAGGCGCGCGGCATCCTTGGTGGCCTGGCGCTGAGCGTCGTCGAAATAGGCTGGAACGGTGATCACCACGCCGGTCAGTTGGCCACCGAGCGAAGCCTCGGCGCGCATGCGCAGGGCCTTCAGGATTTCGGCCGAGACCTCGACCGGGCTCTTGACGCCCTGGGCAGTCTTGAGCTTGACCATGCCTTCGGCATCGATGAAGTCATAGGGCAGCATCTCGACGTGGGCGATATCCTTGCGCCCGCGCCCCATGAAGCGCTTGGCCGAGACGATGGTATTGCGCGGATCGGAAGACTGGTGCGCCTGTGCCGCATAGCCTGTTTCGACTTCGCCGGCACCGGCGTAGCGCACGATGGACGGCAGCAGGGGACGCCCGCGTTCATCGTTGAGCACCACGGCAAGGCCGCTGCGCACGGTGGCCACCAGCGAGTTGGTCGTGCCGAGGTCGATGCCGACCGCCAGACGGTGTTCGTGGGGAGCCGCGGACTCGCCGGGCTCCGCGATTTGCAGAAGTGCCATGAGCTTCGTTCAGTGGCGTCCTTGCGGACGCTTCGGGTTATTGGTCGTCTTCAGGCAAGCACGGCTTCGAGCGCATCGTCGATGTCCTGCAAGAGCTTTTCCTGAAACATCAGTTGTCTTACCAGTGCCGTGGCCGCCGCGTAGTCGGCATCGGCGTCAATCATGCCTTGCAGGCGCTGGTACTCGGCCTTCATTTCGCCGATCACGCCGCGACGCAGGCGATCGAGCGCCCCGTCATCGGCCGCGGCCTTGGCCTCGGCGACCGATTCGCGCAACTCCATCTGCGCGACAAGGAACTCCATCGGCATCGCCGTATTGCTTTCCACCTGCACGTCGTGGCCGAGCAGGCCCAGCAGATAGCGGGCGCGCGTCAGCGGCGACCTGAGCGTCTGATACGCCTCATTGACCCGCGTCGCCCATTGCATCGCCTTCCGCTGGTCTGCGTCGGCGGCCTGGGCATGCTTGTCCGGGTGCACCAGTGCCTGCACCTCGCGAAAGCGTGCCTCCAGTGCTGCGGTGTCCACTCCTTGTGCCTGCGGCAAGCCGAACAGGGCGAAATGGTCGGCGGAAAAATCCAGGTCCTGTAGCGTCACGACGGCCCGGACGTCAAACGTTGAAGGACTCGCCACAACCGCAGGCGTCCTTGACGTTGGGGTTGTTGAACTTGAAGCCCTCGTTGAGGCCCTCGCGTGTGTAGTCGAGTTCGGTTCCGGAAAGATAGGGCAGGCTCTTGGGGTCGACGAAGACCTTGACGCCGTGACTGCTGAATTCGACATCCTCAGGATTCGGTGCGTCGGCGAATTCCAGCTTGTAGGCCATCCCCGAACAGCCGGAGGTACGCACGCCGAGGCGGATGCCGATGCCCTTGCCGCGCTTGGTCAGGAACCGGGCGATGTGGTCGGCAGCACGGGCACTCAGGGTGACCGGCGCGGCTCGCTCGGTGCCCTGCCAGCCGGCAGGTACCGCCTGCGGTGCCGCTGCGGGATTCTCGGTGGTGGTACAGGCACTCATTTCAGCCTCCGTGCTTTTTCTTGTAGTCGGCCACGGCCGCCTTGATGGCGTCCTCGGCAAGGATCGAGCAGTGAATCTTGACTGGCGGCAGGGCCAGTTCCTCGGCGATCTGGGTGTTCTTGATCTCCAGGGCTTCGTCTATGGTCTTGCCCTTCACCCATTCGGTCACCAGCGACGAGGAGGCAATCGCCGAACCGCAGCCATAGGTCTTGAACTTGGCGTCTTCGATGACGCCATCCTTGCCGACCTTCAACTGCAGTTTCATCACGTCGCCGCAGGCCGGAGCACCGACCATGCCGGTGGCGACGCCATCGTCATCCTTGGAAAAGGAGCCGACGTTGCGGGGGTTTTCGTAGTGATCGAGTACTTTTTCGCTATATGCCATGATGGTTTCCTCAGTGTGCAGCCCATTGAACGGAATTCAAATCAACGCCGTCCTTGTACATTTCCCACAGCGGTGACAGCTCGCGCAGCTTGCCCAGCTTGTCATGCAGCAGCTTGACGGTGAAATCGACGTCCGCCTCGGTGGTGAAGCGCCCCAGGGTGAAGCGGATCGAGCTGTGCGCCAATTCGTCGGAACGGCCCAGCGAGCGCAGGACATAGGACGGCTCCAGGCTGGCGGAGGTGCAGGCCGAGCCGCTGGACACGGCAATGTCCTTCACCGCCATGATCAGGGATTCGCCTTCGACGAAATTGAAGCTGACGTTGAGGTTGTGCGGCACCCGCTGTTCGAGGTCGCCATTGACGTAGGTTTCCTCGATATCCATCAGGCCCTTCAGCAGCTTGTCACGCAGCATGCGGATGCGCTCGTTCTCGGTGGCCATCTCTTCGCGCGCCAGACGGAAGCACTCGCCCATGCCGACGATCTGATGCGTTGCCAGCGTACCGGAACGCATGCCGCGCTCGTGCCCACCGCCGTGGATCTGGGCTTCCAGGCGTACGCGCGGCTTGCGCCGTACATAGAGGGCGCCGATACCCTTCGGCCCGTAGGTCTTGTGCGCGCAGAAGGACATCAGGTCGACCTTCAGCCTGGACAGGTCGATGGGCATCTTGCCGGTCGCCTGAGCCGCATCGACGTGAAAGATGACACCCTTCTCGCGACAGATTTCACCAATCTCGGCGATCGGCTGGATCACCCCAATCTCGTTGTTGACCGCCATTACCGAGGCCACCACGGTGTCGGGGCGCAGGGCAGCACGGAACTGTTCGGTCGTGATCAGGCCGTTTTCCTGCGGCACCAGATAGGTCGCCTCGAAGCCCTGGCGTTCGAGTTCCTTGACGGTGTCGAGCACGGCCTTGTGCTCGGTGGCGACGGTGATGAGGTGCTTGCCCTTGGTCGCGGCATAAAAGTGCGCAGCGCCCTTGATCGCCAGGTTGTTCGATTCAGTCGCGCCGGAGGTCCAGATGATCTCCTTGGCATCGGCGCCGACCAGCGCGGCCACCTGCTCCCGTGCTTCCTCGACGGCATGCTCGGCATCCCAGCCATAGACATGGGAACGCGAGGCCGGATTGCCAAAATGCTCGGTCAGCCAGGGAATCATCTTCGCCGCCACGCGCGGATCGACCGGCGTGGTCGCCGAGTAGTCAAGATACACGGGCAGTTTCATTCCTGAATCCATCTGAAATTTCTCCAGTTCAGCCGACAAGGGCGGTCAAGCCCTTGAGTTGAGTGATTGTAGTAGCCAAGTCGCGCAAAAATTCACGGACCTGGACCTGGGTATTGCCTTCGCCGACACTGACGCGCACCGCACCACGCGCCCGTTGCGGTGCCACGCCCATCGCCAGCAGGACGTGAGACGGCTCGGGGTTGGCGCTCGAGCAGGCGGCTCCGGCGGCCACCGCAAAGCCGGCGCGGTCGAGCTTGCCGACCAGGGTTTCACCATCGATGCCATCGACGGCGAAGTAACAGGTATTGGGCAGGCGCTCGGCTGCCGCGGCGAAGATCATCGCCCCGAGCCGGCGCAGGCCAACCTCAAGTTCATCGCGCAAAGCCAGCATGTCGTGGCGCCGCTGGTCGAGTCCGCCGGCCGCGATTTCCGCAGCAACGCCGAATCCGACAATTGCCGCGACATTCTCGGTACCGGAGCGAAGTCCGCGTTCATGGCCGCCTCCTGCGATCAGGGGCTGCAGTTCGACACGTTTATCGACCACCAGCGCACCGGCGCCCTTGGGCCCTCCGAGTTTGTGCGCCGACAAGGTCATGGCGTGGACGCCGGCCGCATTGAGGGCACGGAAATCCAGGGGCAGGCGGCCGAACGCCTGCACGGCATCGGTATGGAACCATGCCGGAGTCGGTGCCGCCAAAGCCGCGAGGGCGGAGATATCCTGTACCGCGCCGGTTTCGTTGTTGGCCAGCATGACCGACACCAATGCAGGCTTTTCGCCAAGTGCCTCCGAAAAGTCGGCGCTGGCAACACGGCAATTCGCGTCGACGGCGATCTCGCGCAGCCGCCAGCCGGAACGCACAAGCTGACGCGCCGGTTCGCGCACGCAGGGATGCTCGATGGCGGATATCGCCACCGCGCCCGGCGCCAGGAAAGCCGCAGCACCCTTGATGAAAAGGTTGTTGGCTTCCGAGCCGCCACTGGTAAATAGCACTTCCGTCGGATGCGCACCCACCGCACAGGCGACGCGCTGTCGCGCCTCGTCTATGGCGCGACGCGCCGCCCTGCCGTACTCGTGCCGGCTCGACGCATTGCCGTACTGGTGCTCCAGATACGGCAGCATCGCCTCCCGCACCCGCGCATGTGGCGGGGTGGTGGCATTGTGGTCGAAGTACACCGGCGCAAACATGGCGGCTATCCCTGTCCTCAGGCCGCCGCCAGTTCCTCGGCCGGCCGGCGCACGCGGCGCAAGGGACGCTCGTCGTGCAGCACCGCGGCCTGGCCGGTTTTTTCGCGCTGCTGGGCGACAAGCTCGGCCAGCGTCACGGAACTCAGGTACTCGAACATCTTTTCGTTCAGGCTGGTCCACAGGTCATGCGTCATGCACGGACGCTGATCCTCGGCGCAGTTGCCCTTGCCGCCGCAATTGGTGGCATCCAGCGACTCGTCCACCGCATGGATGATGTCCGCCACGGAAATGCCCTCCAGGGGCTTGGCCAGGCAGTAGCCACCACCGGGGCCGCGCACGCTGGACACGAGGTGGCGGCGACGCAGCTTGCCGAACAACTGCTCCAGATAGGAAAGGGAAATCTTCTGGCGTTCGCTGATCCCAGCCAGCGTGACCGGGCCGGCGTGCTGACGCAGGGCAAGGTCGATCATCGCGGTAACGGCAAAGCGTCCTTTGGTTGTCAGTCTCATGTCTACTCTCCGTAGGGTTATTGCATTCGGTTGACCGCTCCGGACGACATACCTGAGCGATTCCGTCAACTATATTGGGATCCGAGTAAATTAGTCAACTATTTTCGAGATCAGCTTTGGATCGAAATTGTCCGCCGTGGCCACGTCGTCCTCCAGGGTTACCCCGCAGCGCTCCATGGTCTTGATCATGGCCTCGATGCGCCTGTCGGTTTCCACCGCGTGGTCGAGCAGGCCGTGAATGGCCAGGGCCAGCGGATCATCCTCCGCGCGTGTCACGGCATAGGCCGAGAAACCCATCTGCCCGGCCTTGACTTCGCGATCGATCTCGCTGCGATCCTCGATGATCCGCGCGGGGATGCCGACAGCGGTCGCACCGGCCGGCACGTCGCGCACCACCACGGCATTCGAGCCGACCTTGGCCGCCTCTCCCAAAGTAATCGGCCCGAGCACCTTGGCCCCGGCACCGATCACCACGCCCTGCTTCAGCGTCGGGTGTCGCTTGCCTTTGTTCCACGAAGTCCCCCCAAGGGTGACACCGTGATACAGGGTGCAGTCGTCCTCGATCTCGGCCGTTTCACCGATGACCACGCCCATGCCATGGTCGATGAATACCCGCCGGCCGATGGTGGCGCCCGGGTGGATCTCGATGCCGGTGATCCAGCGCGTGAAATGAGACAAGAGGCGCGCCATCCAGCGCAGGCGCAGCGACCACAAGCCATGTGAAACCCTGTGCAGGGTAAGGGCATGGAAGCCGGGGTAGCAGGTCAGCACCTCCCAGGTCGAGCGGGCCGCCGGGTCGCGGTCAAAAACGCAGGCAATGTCTTCGCGCAAACGAGTGAACATGATTGAATCTATTGAAATTTTATGGAATGTTAAGAAACCCGAGCGAAAAGATCAAGTTTTATTTGCCCGAGTCATCCCCGGTTTTGGTTTGGCGTGGCTTTTTGACGTGCCCCGGAGCGCCTGGCAGTGGCTCCTCAAGTGCTGCCACCATACCGCGCAGAATGTTCACTTCCTCTTTTTCCGGCACTGCGCGCGCCAGCAGCCGCCGCAGGCGCGGGATGAGGCGCTTGGGTCTTGCCGGGTCGAGGAAGCCGCTGCCGATCGCGGCGCGCTCGATGTGCGCAAGCAGACCTTCGACCTCTTCGTAGCTTGCCGGCAGACCGGCACCCGAAATTTCCGGCGGCCGACCCGGATCAAGCGCGGCCAGCCGCAGTTCGTAACTCATCACCTGGACCGCGGCAGCGAGGTTCAGGGAACTGAACTCCGGATCCACCGGGATCATCGCCCACAAGCTGCACTGCCCGAGTTCCTCGTTGGAAAGGCCCGATGTTTCGTTGCCAAAGACAATGGCGACATCGCCGGCAGTGGCCATGCGCAGGATCTCGGCCGCCGCGTCGCGCGCCCAGAAGGCCGGCGTGGCCAGTTCGCGCCGCCGCGCCGTCATGGCCACGGCCGCCACCGTGCCGTGCAGTGCCTGCGACAACTGGTCGACCACGACGGCGTTGACGAGGAGGTCGGTGGCACCGGCCGCCATGGCGTCGGCCTGGGCATGCGGGAATTCGCGCGGCGCGACCAGGAACAGGCGCGACAGCCCCATCGCCTTCATCGCCCGTGCAGCACCGCCGATGTTTCCGGGGTGGCTGGGATGGGAAAGCACCACGCGGACGCGGTCGAGTATCGCTGCGGCAGGAGTCGGGATGATCGTCATAAATAGGGCCGCAGCCGGAAGCCGCGATAGAATTCGGCACTCGCTCGCCATGCGCGACTCAAGCCCGCCCCCGCCCGAATCATGCATCCCACGTTGAACATCGCCGTCAAGGCCGCACGCCGTGCCGGCCAGATCATCAACCGCGCCAGCCTGGACATCGAGAAGCTGAAGATCGACGTCAAGCGGCAGAGCGACTTCGTCACCGAAGTGGATCGCGCGGCCGAGGCCGCCATTCTGGATGTCCTGCGTGACGCCTTTCCGGGGCACGGAATTTTAGCAGAGGAGTCCGGCCTTGCCGGCACCAACCCGGACGCCGAGTACCAGTGGATCATCGACCCGCTGGACGGCACCACCAACTTCATCCACGGCCTTCCGCAGTACGCGATTTCCATCGGTCTGGCGCACAAGGGCCAGATCACCCAGGCCGTCGTCTATGACCCGAACCGCAACGAGCTATTCACCGCCAGCCGCGGCGGCGGCGCCTTCCTCAACGACAAGCGCATGCGCGTGAGCAAGCGCACCCGCCTCGACGAAGCCCTGATCGGCACCGGCTTTCCCTACCGCATGTTCGACCACATCGACGCCTACCTGGCGATCTTCCGCGACGTCGCGCAAAAAACCGCCGGCATGCGCCGTCCGGGTGCGGCGGCGCTCGACCTGGCCTGGGTCGCCTGCGGCCGCATGGACGGCTTCTGGGAACTCGGGCTCTCGCCCTGGGACATGGCGGCCGGCACCCTGCTGATTACCGAGGCCGGCGGACTTGTCGGCGACCTTTCCGGCGAACCCGGCTACCTCAAGACCGGCAACATCGTCGGTGGCAACCCGAAGGTCTTCGCCCAACTGCTGCAGATCATTGCGCCGCACCGGACGGCCGCACTCGCTGCCTGACAGCGCGGGCATGGCGGAAGCGCCCAGCCCCGCCGAACTGGCGGCCCACACCCCGGTCATGCAGCAATGGCTGCGCCACAAGGCGCAGCACGAGGACAAGCTGCTGTTCTTCCGCATGGGCGATTTCTATGAGCTGTTCTACGAGGACGCCGAACGCGCCGCCCGCCTGCTCGACATCACCCTGACCGCGCGCGGGCAATCCGCCGGCAAGCCCATCGCCATGGCCGGCATCCCCTACCATGCGGTCGACGGCTACCTCGCCAAGCTGGTCAAGGCGGGCGTCTCGGTGGCGATCTGCGAACAGGTCGCCGATCCGGCGCAGGCCAAGGGTCCGGTGGAACGCGCGGTTACCCGCATCGTCACCCCGGGCACGCTGACCGACGCCAACCTGCTCGACGACCGCAATGAAAGCCTGCTGCTGGCGCTGACCACCGACCGCCAGCGCACCGGGCTGGCCTGGCTCAATCTGGCAAACGGCGACCTGCGCCTGCTCGAATGCGGCACCGAGGCACTGCCGGCCCACCTTGAGCGCCTGCGCCCGGCCGAGCTGCTGCTGCCTGACGGCCAGCGCGCCGCCCTGCCTGAGCATCGCGCGGTGGTGCAGCGCCTGCCCGACTGGCATTTTGACGAGCGCGCGGCGGCCCATGCGCTTGCCGAACACTTCGGCACGCGCGACCTGGCCGGCTTCGGTGTCGCCGGCGAAACCCTTGCCCTGGCGGCCGCCGGCGCGCTATACCGGTATGCGCAGGCCACCCAGCTCCAGTCCCTGTCCCACGTCTCGGGCCTGAACGTCGAGCGCGAAGGGCATTTCCTGCGACTGGACGCGGCGACCCGACGCAACCTCGAACTCACCGAGACGCTGCGTGGCGAGCCTGCGCCGACCCTGCTCTCCCTGCTCGATACCTGCGCCACCAGCATGGGCTCGCGCTGGTTGCGCCATTGCCTGCACCATCCGCTGACCGACCGGCGCATCCCGCAGGCCCGCCACGAGGCCATCGGCGCCCTGCTTGGCGAATCCTGCCACGGCCCGGCACCGGCCGTGGGCAAGGCGCTGGCGGGCATCGCCGACGTCGAACGCATTGCCGCCCGCATCGCCCTCAAGAACGCCAGGCCGCGCGACCTGTCCGCACTGCGCGACAGCCTGGCACGACTGGACGGAATACGTGCAAAAGTCGGCGCTGGCGACACGGCGCAGCGCCTTGCCGAGCTGCTTGTCGACCTCGCCACACCGCATGCCTGCGTGCGCCTGCTGACAGACGCCGTCGCCGCGGAACCTTCCGCCCTGCTGCGCGAGGGTGGCGTCATCGCGCCCGGCTACAGTGCCGAACTCGACGAGCTGCGCGCGATCCAGGACAACTGCGGCGCCTTCCTCGTCGAACTCGAAGCGCGCGAGCGCGAACGCAGCGGCATCGCCAGCCTCAAGGTCGAGTTCAACAAGGTCCATGGCTTCTACATCGAAGTCACCCACGCCAATGTCGACAAGGTGCCGGAGGACTACCGCCGCCGCCAGACCCTGAAGAACGCCGAGCGCTACATCACGCCGGAACTCAAGGCCTTTGAGGACAAGGCGCTGTCGGCCAACGAACGCGCACTGGCACTGGAGCGCCGCCTGTGGGACGAACTGCTCGACGCCCTGGCGATCCACATCCCGCCCCTGCAGCGCATCGCCCGCGCGCTCGCCGAGCTCGACGGGCTGGTCGCCCTGGCATTGGCGGCAGCAAAGCACGACTTCCGCGCCCCCGAGTTCCGCGACGAGCCGGGGCTGGAAATCGACGCCGGCCGCCATCCGGTGGTCGAAGGCCAGCTCGCCGGGCAGGCCTTCATCGCCAATGACATGCGCCTGGGCAGTGGCCGGCGCATGCTGCTGATTACCGGCCCGAACATGGGCGGCAAATCGACCTACATGCGTCAGGCGGCGCTGATCGTGCTGCTGGCACACTGCGGCAGCTTCGTCCCGGCGCAGGCCTGCCGGCTGGGGCCGATCGACGCCATCTACACCCGCATCGGCGCTTCCGACGACCTCGCCTCGGGGCGCTCCACCTTCATGGTTGAAATGACCGAGGCAGCCGCGATCCTCAACGGCGCCACCGACAGGTCGCTGGTCCTGATGGACGAGATCGGTCGCGGCACCTCGACCTTCGACGGGGTCGCCCTGGCCTTCGCCATTGCCCGCCACCTGCTGGAAAAGAACCGTGCCTGGACCCTGTTTTCGACCCACTATTTCGAGCTGACGCGCCTGGCACTGGATACGCCGGTGTGCGCCAACGTCCACCTCGATGCTGTCGAGCATGGTCACAAGATTGTCTTCCTGCACGCGGTCGAGGAAGGACCCGCATCGCAAAGCTATGGCGTGCAGGTCGCCGCCCTGGCCGGCATGCCGCCCGCCGTGGTGCGCGAGGCACGCCGCCGCCTGGCCCTGCTGGAAAATCGCGAGGCCGGCTCGCTGCAGCAGCCTGACCTGTTCGCCAGCGCCCCGCCCCTGCCCGAACCGCCGCATCCGGCACTCGACACCTTGCGCGATCTCAACCCGGACGAGCTCAGCCCGCGCGAGGCCCTCGACCGGCTTTACCAGCTCGTCCGGCTGGCCAAGGCATGAACGGCGCATGACGGTGCCGACCACATCCGCTGCGCACGACACCACCGTCCTCGTGGTTGACGACCACCCGGTCAATCTCCTGCTGTTGCGCAAGCTCCTCGAACCGCATTACCGGGTGCTGACCGCCGACAATGGCGCCAAGGCGATCGCGCAGGCACATGCGGACACGCCGCCCGAACTGATCCTGCTGGATGTCATGATGCCCGACATGAGTGGCTATGAGGTCTGCAAGGTACTCAAGGACGACGCGGCCACGCGCGACATACCGGTGATCTTCGTCACCTCGATGGCGGAAATGGAAAGCGAAGAACAGGGCCTGTCGCTGGGCGCGGTCGATTACCTTACCAAGCCGATCAGTGCGCCCATCCTGCTGGCGCGCGTGCGCAACCACCTGGCGCTGCGCCGCCAGGCGCTGCAACTCTCCGACCTCAACCGCTCGCTGTCGCAGCGTGTCGCCGATGGCGTGGCGCAACTCGAACGCATGGGCCGCCTGCGCCGCTTCTTTTCGCCCGCAGTGGCCGACCTGCTGCTCACCGGCGATGCCGAGGATCCGCTGAAGACCCATCGCCGCGAGATCGTCGTGGTTTTCATCGACCTGCGCGGTTACACGCTGTTTACCGAAGAGCATGATGCCGACGAGGTGATGCGCGTCCTCGGCGAGTTCCATGCCGCGATGGGCGGCATCATCATGGCCTATGGCGCCACACTGGAACGCTTCGCCGGTGACGGCATGATGATCTTCTTCAACGATCCCCTGGAGATCGATGAGCCGGCCGTCGTTGCCGTGCGCATGGCGATCGAAATGCAGCAACGATTCAGCGCGCTGCGCGATACCTGGCAGACGCGCGGCTATACCCTGGCCATGGGCATCGGCATCGCCCAGGGCGTCGCCACCATAGGGGCCATCGGCTTCGAGGGCCGGCGCGACTACGGGGCGATCGGCAGCGTCACCAACCTGGCGGCGCGACTGTGTGCCGAGGCGCGCGGCGGCCAGATACTCGTGGCACCGCTGGCAGCCGCCAATGCCGGACGCCTGATTCCGCTGCACGGTGCCGGCGAGCTGAAGCTCAAGGGCTTTGCCGCACCGGTGGAAGTATTCGAGCCGACACCCGCAGATTGACAAGCGGCGACCGTAAGGGTCGCCGGACGTCGCTTCAGTGGAACTCGTCCTCGTGTGGAACGGGGGCCGGCATCACCAGAATGCCCTCGTCGAGCAGTTCCAGGGTTTCGTCAGCGCTGGCCACGCCACGGATGTTGCGCGCCGGTGCCTCGTCGTAATGGATGCGCCGGGCTTCCTCGGGAAAGCGCTCACCGACATTCTCCGCCTGCCGCGCCACCTGCACCAGCGCGTGGTACATCCGTGCCAGCACCGGAGCATCGGGCATCGGCTGGGCGGATGCGGGCTTCGTCACGGCGTCGCCGGGCATCACATCCTGAGCCGCGCGCCGGACGTACGGCGCCGACGGCAACAGCCGAACCATGGCGGTATTGCATTCCGGGCAGTTGACGAGCTTGCGTTCGCACTGGCTGCGAAACGCATCGGCCGAGGCAAACCAGCCCTCGAAACGATGGCCGGAATCACAGAGGATGTTGAGGACGATCACGAATACGTTGATTTCCGCGGTGAATCAGCATTTTCGCACGCCAATCCGGGCCGGCGCCACGTATTTTCCGCAGATTGATCGTAGTTTCCACAGGGATCGCGGCAAAGCCGATTCGATTATGCTGGCGCTCCGGAGATCTTCGGATTCCTCTGCCGCGCCAAGGGCGCCGGCAACGACATGCCAGCCGACTGCAAGGTCACGCCATGACACAAGCGACTTCTCTTCCAACCCGCACTGCCTCTCCCGGCGAAGTGATCTTCGCCGAAGGATCGACCGCCAATCCGGTGATGTACGTCATCAAGGAGGGCTCCGTCGAAATCTCGATCACCCGCGACGAGCGCAGGGTAGTGCTCTCGACCCTGCAGAAGGGGCAGTTCTTCGGCGAGATGGCGCTGCTATCCACGGAGCCGCGCAGCGCCACTGCCAGGGCCCTCAGCTACTGCGAGTTCCAGGTGATCGAAGCCGCCGCGCTCGATCGCCTGATCGACAAGTCATCCCCGATCGTGCGCTACATGCTGCGAACCCTGATTGCCATGGTCAAGCGCAAGGACGAGCTGGTCGCCAAGCACGCGATGGGCTCGTCGGTGATCGTCGCCTATGCGCAACTGCTCGAACTCATCGCGGCACCGGAGGCGGCGTCGGGCAAGCTGCGGCGCGAGCGCGAATCGGAGGTCTCCCTGCCGCACGACGAAATAGTTGACCAGTGCATGCGCATTCTTCGCCATTCCCGCCAGGAGGTCATCGCGACCCTGAAGCACATGTTCAAGCTCGGCCTCATCACCATCGAGAGCGGGCGGCCGGGCTATCGCAAGGTAAGGATGAACGACAAGATCGTGACCATGGACGACGGCAAGCCGACTTACCGCAACATTCGCTTCAATCACGAGGAAATCGTTGCCAAGGCGAAGAACCTGCCCGAATCATCCAGCCTTGATCTGGCTGGATTCGTCCGAAGCGAGCTTGAGCTGATCGGCCTGCAGGACGTCGAAGCTCTGGTTGGCATCGATCGCGACGCCATCCTGCGCAAGCTGGCCTCGGGCGAATTTGCCGAAGATGCCTTTGTCTTCCGCAAGTCGGAAGTCATGCGCCTGTACGAGGCAAACGGCGCGGCCTATTTCTCTGGCTGAAACGTCCCTTGCCGACAGATCCGGCGACGGCCGAACGCGGTGGTGGAATCGAGGATGTTGGTGCCCGCGAGCCGGAATGTACAATCAGCAATCGCTCGCCAGGGTGGTGAAATTGGTAAACACAGCGGTCTTAAACACCGCCGCTCTAAAAAGGCTTGCCGGTTCGAGTCCGGTCCCTGGCACCAGCCTGGCAAGGCTTCCAGGTTCGCGCCGACTGGTGCACTATTCGCTCATATTCCAAGCAAAGACGGAATTGTGCATGCGGAGTCGCCGTTAATGAAGCCGGCCTGCGGATCAGCGAGCATCACCAGAATGCAAAGATCACCAATGTAGAGGTGGAGCAGATTCGGGCCTTGGCCGGGGTCGGCTTGGGGTTCGTACCACCTTGCCGGCCCGCTTTCCCGGCGATCCCAGCCGGGGCGGTTGAATCATTTCAGTGCTCAAGCGCCATGCGCGCGATGAATCCAGATCGCGTTTCGCCAGCCGCCTTGGCTTGCGTATCGAGGCGATGCAATACCCGCCGGGGCAGGCTGATATTCACGCGCTCCAAGGTCTCATCCAAAACGGCCGGGTCGACCTTCACCAGTGCCCATATCCAGCTCTTGTACTCCTTGTGGGCCTTGCGCAGAGTGTCGATGTCTGACGGCTTTGGAATCTCCTGACCAGTGTCTAGCGCAGTTTCAATCCAAGCCGTGATCGCTTCTTCTGCATTCGTCATGGCTTCGTCCATGGTATTTCCAGCAGAAAAGCAGCCGGGTAGATCAGGAACAGCGACGCCGAAGGCTTCGGTATCGGTTCCAGGTTCGATAGCAACGGGGTAGCGCATGGCAGTTACCTCTCAACAATTCCAGCCTGCCGCCTGATGGCCTTTACCAAGCCTGCCCCAAGATCTTTCTTGGGGTGTGGGACGACGACTATGCCTGGCTTTGCAGGGTGCGTGAAGACATGGTGCGACCCCCGCACGCGGTCAAGTTGCCATCCTGTCCGGCTCAGTTCACGTATCAGGTCGGCGCTCTTCATGTGTGTATGCTACACATTTACTCCGACGGGTCAAGCGGCCTTGCTATCGTTCCCACCGCGCAACAGCCGGGCCAGCTAGACAGCGCCATACCCGGCGGCTTTCTGCAGACGCAGCACTTCGTTATCGGTCAGGAAGCGCTTAAGGCGATCACTCTCCTTGAGCTTCCGAACTTAGCCGGCTTTCATCGGGCGCAGGTCGATGATTTTCCGGCTGACAGCGAAGTTGAACACCGAACAAGGCTGGCCACACGCGCTGCTTCGCCTTGCTGCGGGTCGCGCAAAGCTTGCTCGACCCTGCCGATTTCCGGAAATCATGGGGCTGCCATAGGAGCGAAATCTCTCGATCGACTTGCAAGTGCGTTAGTCGATTTTCGTGACTTCGGTAATTGAATCCACGGAATCCCACGATGCGAATGGCACAT
>Ga0172373_10000591_pt1 | contig 59560 bp, 60 predicted proteins | sample Lak10m_2_FD_114546 | JGI IMG/M metagenome (GOLD analysis project Ga0172373, IMG submission 114546) | Freshwater microbial communities from Kabuno Bay, South-Kivu, Congo - kab_092012_10m | ecosystem: Environmental > Aquatic > Freshwater > Lake | place: Democratic Republic of the Congo... | reverse complement strand
GGTTAGGGTTATAAACCTGTGGATACTGGAGTACAAACCTAGGTTTGTACTCCAATGAAAAGGCATTTAGAGCTTAAATCGCCCCTTCTTTCAAAAAGTCCCTGAAACCCATATTGAGCCAAGCTTAATTTCTAAAAGTAAGATCATGGATAACCTTTTCATAAGTTTCTATCAGTTCGGTACAGATAAAACGGATAAACGGTATCAGGTCGCCCTTGTCGGCTTCCGACAGGGCTTCTAGGTATTTTCGCTTTTTTTCAAGTCTGACCACTGCCGGAAAAAAACCGCTTTTCAATAAAACCAGGTTCATAAAAATTCTAGCCCCCCTGCCGTTGCCGTCGTCAAAAGCGTGGATTCGTACCAAGTTATAATGCGCTACGGAAGCCACATAAACCGGGTTTAGGGTCTTGGCTTGGCTGTTCACCCAATTAACCAGCTCTTCCATTTGGTCTTTGACATTGATCGGGTCAACATACCAATGGATGTTGCCGTCTGCTTGCAGGACATGGTTAGGTTGTTTTTTGTACTCGCCTGGGGTCAGCTTCTTTTTAACCTTTTCGCCTTGGCTACTCCGGGCAACGGTATAAGTGACTCCCGACAACAAAAGGGCATTGATCTCTTTGATCACAGATTCGGAAATGTCCCGTTGGTTGCTGACAATTTCATAGAGGTAGTCAATCGCTTCAACATGGTTTTTAGCATCAAGAAAATCTTTGAACGGCTTGCCTTCAACAGTCAAACCTTCACTGATGAAAAAAAATGTTTCGCCTAATGTCAGGGAGCTACCTTCAAGGCTATTTGAGTGATAAGTCCAATCTACCTTCAGCTTTTTGGCAATGACTTCCCATAGCGATTCATCACTACTTTTTAACGAGTTGATTTTGTCATTCAGGGAAGAAGCCAAATTAAACAGGCTTTCAATATCCGGGGTGATGTCCTGTTCATAAAATTTATTTAGTTCCTGGTTCATTTTCTTCACTCAAAATTCGCTGCTGTCCAGTCAGTCGGGCAGTTTATTCATATATTGAAATTAAACAATAATAATTATTGGGTAACGCCGGAGCTTACAATTAAGGAACACGCACCTTATTACTTGAGCGCCGGAGTGCAGGCACCCAAAGTAGGCGCTTTAGGCGAAGCCTGCACTCCCGCTGAAAACTTATCGGAGCGAGTTGTTCAAGTTATTTCATGCACATTCCTAAGCGGATGTTGAAAAACTGCTGTTTTCCGCTGCCTGGTCAAAGCCGCCATAAGCGTGTAGCAATTGCATCACCTGCTTCATAAATTGAGCATCTGTGCTTGACGATGACGAGGTATCGGCAGTGGACAAGTTTTGCGCTGTCTCGTAGGCCAGCGCCTCTTCAGTGCTTACCGTGCCGTCACCGTTGGTATCGGCTGGATCATCGGCCTGCGTGGATGAGGTGCTGTCAGTCGAAGTCGATTCTTGCGGCGGTGGCATACCGCCTTGGCCGTTTTGCATGCGCATTCTCGGTGCGGGGCCATCCAGCTCGGCGGCTATTTTCTGGATAGTTGCCGACATTTCCTCTTTGGTAACTTTACCATCGCCATCATTATCCAATTTGGCGAACATATCGTCCGCTACGCTGGAACTGCTTGAACTGTTCGATTGCGACGTTTTGCTGAGAGCGCTCTCCAAGTCGCTTTTTTCAATATAGCCCTGTCCCTTGGTATCCAGCTTTGAAAATAAGTCCTCGGCCATTTTCGATGGATCGGGGCGCTGCATGCCTTTCATCATCATTGCGGAACTGCTGCTATTTATACTGCTAATACTCATGATTTTATCCTCATCTTGGTTATTATTGCCGGATGGCTTATTGGCCGTCCCATGTTGCCGTTTTTGTAAAACAGCGTATAGCTGACTTAACAGAACTACATAAGTCCTTGAGCAATATAACGGCCATTACGGGGTGAAAAACAGGCTCGTAAAGGTAAAGTTAAGTTAAAGAATGTTAAGAATTTTGGCCAATTTTAAATTGACGCTATTTTCTGGAAGACGGGCCGGCGCAATTAAGTGGCAAATTATTGCCGCCGGAAGGCTGGTTTGCTAAAGCCTTTGAGTTGATTGCCGGTATTTTTCTGCGTTCCATTATTTTGATACCTGGCAGGAGGACGCTCAACATCCGGCTCCCGTTTTATCGAGTGCGTTCAAAATAGCCGGATATTCGAAATACTCCACTAGGCGAGACAGCGTGCACCCTAATTCTGCATCGATTTCGCCGATCTGCTGGATAGCCGCCGTAATACGCTCGCTGTCCAGGCTCTCCAGCGCATCCTTGAGTTCCTTGGTTAAGGCGGCAGGCAATCCGGCCAGGCTCGCAGGAACCAGCGTGACGGGAGCGGCTTGTGGCTTTACCGTGGCATCGTCATGGTAAACATATTTTACGCCCAGTTGCCGCGCCAGGCAGTCGTAGATTTCTTCGAAACGGTAGGGTTTGCGCACAAAGTCATCCATTCCGACATTGAACATTTCCTGCTGCTGCTCCTTGAATGCCGAGGCGGTGACCGCAACAATCCTGACCGTATCGCCCCCCGGTAGTTGGCGGATGCGTTGCGTGGCTTCCACACCATCCATGACCGGCATGCGTCTGTCCATCCAGATGAGGTCGGGGCGCCATTCCAGGAAGAGTTTCAGGCACTGTTCGCCGTTCGTTGCTAATTTCACGTTGAGACCGATGCCGGTCATCAACCGGCTCAACAGCTGTTGATTCTCCTGCTGATCCTCGGCGATCAGGATACGGTACTTGGGTTGTCCTGCGGCGAGCCGTATCACCTCACCATGCCCGTTGCTCTCCGGTTTGATGACGTCGGCGGTGCTTGCCGGCTCTACCGGTAGTTCGATATGAAACAGCGAACCCTTGCCCAATAGGCTGTCGACGGCTATGGTGCCGCCCATCAGTTGCACGAACTGGCGGGTGATGGCCAGACCCAGGCCGGTACCTTTTTGAGCCACTCTCCCTTCCGCCAGCTGCACGAAAGGTTCGAACAGGCGCTTCCGATTTTCCACACTAATGCCGGGGCCGGTGTCTTTGGTCAAATCAAAAATACCGGTTTTCGTGGCTTTAGTGTAAGAGGTAAAGATAAAGTGGCCGGTGAATTTTCAATGGTCTGTGCCGCGCACAATTTCAAAAAAATGGCCAAAGCGATTTTTACAGGGTTAATCCGTCCGAAATTGTAACTACTCACCCCCTCCCATCAAAAAAATAATCAATAGAATCAATGAGTAAAAAATAGCGAATTATCTAAAACGTGCAAAAAAGACACTTTTTAGCTAGAAAACAGCGTTTTTTTACACAATCCTTGAAACAGTTGAAATTTATCTAATTGATTTAATTGAATTTTAATTAAGCGATAGGGGGTGAGTAGTTACCCGAAATTTGGAAATTACGTGGCAAACGCCGCAATATAGCCCATAACAAGGGAAAAAAGCCCATTGCAGGGCGATAATAACAGGCATGATTAGCTGTTTTTAGGCAAATCCCAAAAATCGCCCCCGAAAAAATTAAATTTTTTCTGGGGCTTTAATACGGTTTGCGAGAGTGCTCTATTTTCGGACAGGCTCCTAGGTCGAAATCCTGCTGACGGTTGGTATTGAGTCCGAGGTGTCTGGCTGTGCGCAAGTTGATTGCCGTCAACACGTCACGCAGCAAAATGATGCCGTGCTCGCCATAATCGCCGGAAGCCAAAAACGCCAGCGCAGTATCGGCAAGGTGGCGGCCCAGTTCGACATTGTCCGGGTAAAGCGAGAATAACACGCTGCGCCTGACATGACTGAAACTGCTGGAGAACACCGCCAGATTGCGGTTCCAGGATTCCTGCAGCACCAACGGCAACACTAAACCCTCCTCCACCGTGGTGGAATCCTGGAGCAGCCATAACGCATCCCGGCGGCTGTCAGCGGCAGCAAAAATATCCTGGTAACGTCGCACCGCGCTACGCAAATCCTGCGCTTCATAAGCCGCCAGTTCCAATTCTTGGCTAAGTGCAGCCTTTTTCGCCAAAGGTATCAACCAGCCATTCTGGCGCGGGTCGTATACAGTGATTACGCGCCGCGCATCAGGTGTCGGTGCGATAGATTCGCATCGTGCGGGTAAATCCGCACCCACATCGGACACAGGCCTAAGTTGTTTCATGCTCATTCCTAAGAGGAACGTACACTGTTGAGCGCGATGTTGCTACAATTGCCTGCATACCCACATTAACCCTTAATCAGGCTTGAGCTTTAAGCAATAATTAGATAGTATTGAGACAATACCAACTGGAGTTCATAATAATGAAAACAATAAAAAAACGCCTGCCCCTATCTGTTATCGCCGGATTATCATCACTGCTGTTATCGACAAGCCTACAGGCCGCTAATGATAATCCACAGCAAATGCACCAACTCTATGAAGACAACTGCGCCAGTTGCCACGGCTCCGATCACGGCGGCTACTTGGCCCCGGCATTAAATGCCGATACGCTCAAAGGCCGCAGCCCTACCGCGTTGCGCACGATCATCATGGCCGGCAGCTTCGACACCTTGATGCCTCCGTTCTACGGACGCTTGTCGGATGACCAGATCCGCGGCCTGGTCCAGCACCTGCAAAGCACGCCCAAACTGCCCAATCCGGCCTGGACTATCGACGACATGAAAGCTTCGCTGAAAGTCTACATCAAAGACGAAAGCACGTTACCCGCCAAGCCCGCTTACGCCATCGACGCTATGGATGATGTCATCGGCGTCGCGGCGCGCGGTAAGTACGGGCGTGGTACAGGCTCGAAAGCGGTCTTCATCAACAGCAAAACCCATCAGCAAATCGGCGAAGTCGCCACCGGCACCGCCGCGCACATTATCGACTACAACCCGGCCAACCCGCGCTGGGCGTATGTCAAAACCGATACCGCCGAAATTTTCAAGGTCGATTTATACTCGATGCAAGCCGTGCGCAGCATCAAGACCGGCTACAACGGTCCCGGTATGGGTGTATCGCGCGACGGCAAATACCTGATGGCCGGCTCTTTTGTGCCGCACAACGCCGTCATCCTGAACGCCGACACGCTGGAACCGCTAAAAACCTTTGAACTGGAAGGCATAGACCCGGACGGCAAACAAGTCTCGTCCGACTCCGGCATGATCATCGGCACGCCGTTCGACGATATTTTCGCGATCGCGCTGGAAAATGCCGGCCAGGTTTGGGTCGTCGATTTAAAAGACGATTTCCCGGTCACTCGTATTACCGATGTCGGCCATCACTTGCATGATGCATTCCTGACGCACGGCGGCCGTAAATTGATGATCGCCTCCTATGACGACAGCATCGTCGCGGCTATCGACTTGAAAGACCGCAAAATCATCAAGAAACTCGAAGCCGGCTGTGTACCGCATGTAGGCGGGGGTTCGGCGGTTGTCGTCGATGGCCGCACGCTGGGCTTCGGCACCAACTTCGGCGATTGCGACAAAACCGTCGTCAGCGTCTGGGATTTAGACAAAATGGAAGTCGTCAAGCAAGTGCCTGTCGCCGGCGGCACCGAATCGCCGGCCGCGCACGCCAACGCGCCTTATGTCGCCGTCGACATCATCAGCAAGGACCGGCGCGCCCGCACGATACAACTGATCGACAAAAAGACCCTCGAAGTCGTCAAGACGCTGGATGTCGGCGGTCATGCCTACTTCCCCGAATACAGCGCCGACGGCAAGTTCCTGTATGTCAGCGCCGGTTACAGCGGCGATGAAGTCGTCGTTTATGACTCCACTACGCTGGCAAAAGTCGCGTCGCTAAACATGGAAAGCCCGGCCGGTATTTTCTCGCATGGCCGCGTCAGGTACATGACCCGCGGCTTGTCGCCGGATGAAATGAATGGAGTCCAATAATGAAAAAACTCATTTTCCCTCTGCTGTGCTTCATGTTTGCCCATAACGCCGGCGCCGCCGTGATATACGCCGGCCAAGCCAGGGCCGCGGCGGTCTGTTCGCAATGCCACGGCATCAAGAACCCGTCCGCCGACGCGCCGTTCCCGCCGTTGGCCGGACGCGACGAGGACTATCTTAAATCCGCGCTCAAGCAATACCGCGATAAAACCCGTAAATCCGACATTATGAATGCGATTGCCGGATCGTTGACGGATAACGATATTGCCAATGTCGCGGCTTATTACGCCAGACAGAAACCTTGATGCCGTTATTTACAGGATTGAAAAAACAGGTTTTTTTAGTCCCTCTGCTGCTGTGCCTAAGCAACCAAACCGTCCAGGCGGAACCTTCGCTTGAAAGACAAGCTGAACTGCGCAAGTTGCTCAAAAACGACTGCGGCGCCTGTCATGGCTTGACCCTGCAAGGCGGTATGGGACCGGCGCTACTGCCGGCCAATCTGGCCGATAAGCCGGACGAATTGCTGGTAACGACGATACTGGAAGGCCGTAGCGGTACGGCCATGCCGCCCTGGCAGCCATTTATGAACCGGGAAGAGGCCGTTTGGTTGCTTGGAATCTTGCGGTGTGGAAAATGCTAAACATGTTTATAGCCTCCACTCTACGGCAGGACGGGGTTTGAAACCCCGTCCTTAACGTTTCAACTTACCCATAGCAACTGGAAACGTTAGGTTTCGGCTTGGGAACGAGGACGAGAATCACGAGGGCCGAAAACTTCCGCACCTTACCAACGGAAAAAAACATGCTGGAAAAAACGATTGATATTTCCTTCCCTATTAATGAAAACATTTTATTCTCATTAAAGGAAAGCCGGGAACAATTCACCGAAGACTTGCGTTTTTTATCCGCATTGATGCTGTATAGAAAACGGCGCTTATCGCTTGGAAAAGCCGCCGAACTAGCGGGCTTTTCCAAACTCGATTTTATTGAAAAGTTAAAAATTGAACAGGAACCCATTTTTGATTATAACGAAACGGAAATGGATGAAATTTTTGCCGATGCCCAAAAATTGCCATGAAAGTGGTCGCCAATACCACACCGATTATTTCGTTGGCGGCTATTGGCCGCTTAGATATTTTGGCGAAACTATTCGGACAAATCATCATTGCCGAAGCCGTTTATCAAGAAATAAAAGCCAAAAAAAGCCATGCTTATCAGGAAATCGACAGCCCTTTTATTCTTGTGCAAGCCATTCAAGGGCATTTATACAAGGACTTGTTACTAAGCCAACTTGATCTGGGTGAGGCTGAAACGATTATTTTAGCGAAAGAAATTAACGCTGATTTTGTCATTATTGACGAAAATCTGGGTTATCAATTCGCCAATAGCGTTGGTTTGACACGACCATCCGCACCTTATCAATCTTGCTTAAAGCAAAAGAGCAAGGTGAGATTGTTGCCATAAAACCTTTATTGGATGACATGATTGCCAAAGGCCGCTGGTATTCCACATCTGTTTACCGCACTTTTTTAACACGCATTGGTGAATTGTAGGCTGTATAGTAACTACTCAGCCCCCAAAATAAACAGCCACAGATTACACGGGTTCCTAAGCGTTAGCCGGAGGCTGGACGGGTTATGTAACCCGTCCACACGTTTAACGGCTCCAGGCAAGCAATGGATCAAAGTCCCTTTAAACGTTTCGGTCGGGGCGAATGCCCCGACCGGCAGCAGGGAGGCTGAGTAGTTACGCTGTATAAAACTAACTTGAAATCAGGATCATGAATAAATTACTACCCACCCTAGCCCTGCTATGCTCACTAAGCGCCCACGCCGCCCCCCGCGCGACGGGCGATTTAGGCTTGGTCATCGAACGCGAGGCCGGCGCGGCGTTGATTATCAACACCACAACCCACTCGCAACTTTCAGAAATCAAAGGCCTAGGCGACGTCTCCCATGCTTCGGTGGTGTTCTCGCGTGACCAACGTTATGCCTATGTCTTCGGTCGTGACGGTGGCTTAAGCAAGATCGACCTGTTGCAAGACCAATTGGTCAAACGCGTGATACAGGCCGGCAACAGCATCGGCGGCGCGATTGCGCAGGACGGACGTTTAATTGCCGTGTCCAATTACGAACCGGGCGGCGTCAAGGTGTTTGCCGCCGATACGCTGGCCTTGGTCGCCGACATCCCTGCCGAATACGCGCCCGGCAAACGTTCGAAAGTGGTCGGTTTGGTCGACGCGCCGGGGCAAAAATTTGTATTCAGCCTGTTCGACGCCGGGGAAATCTGGACGCTGGATATGAAAAATCCACAAAAACCCGTCATCGAAAAATTCAAACATATCGGCAGGGAACCTTACGATGCCTTGGTGTCGCCGGAAGGCCGTTTTTATATCGCCGGCTTGTTCGGCGAAAACGGCCTGGCGTTATTGGACTTATGGGATACTACCGCAGGGGTCAAGCGCATCCTGCCTGATTACGGCAAAGACGACGAAAAACTGCCCGTTTACAAAATGCCGCATCTGGAAGGCTGGGCGATGGCCGGGGATTTGCTGTTTGCACCCGCCATCGGCAAGCATGAAGTGTTGGTGATCGACAAACGCAGCTGGTCATTGCTGAAAACCATCCCGGTGACCGGCCAGCCCGTGTTTGTCATGGCGCGGCCCGATGCGCGGCAGGTCTGGGTCAATTTCGCGATGCCCGACAACAACCGTTTACAAATCATCGACGTTAAAGACTTGGCTGTCAGCTCTACGCTGACACCCGGCAACGCGGTGTTGCACATGGAATTTACCCCGCGCGGCGAACAAGCCTGGGTGGCGTTGCGCGATGATAATCAAGTGCTCGTCTACGACACCGCAAGCTTGCAGGAAACCGCGCGTTTGCCCGCCCAACATCCCAACGGCATTTTTTTCAGCGCGAGGGCGCATAAGATCGGCTTTTAACGATGCTGACGGATTTGCATAAACGCTTGTTGAACGATTTCCAGCGCGATTTTCCCTTATCGCCGACGCCTTACCGCGATATTGCCAAACGGCTGGACGTGACCGAAACCGACGTCATCACGGCTTTGGCGGAATTGAACGAGCAGCGGCTTATCAGCCGCATCGGCGCGGTAATCCCACCTAATCATATCGGCGCCAGCACCTTGGCGGCAATGGCGGTTCCTGAAGCACAATTGCAGGCGGTGGCTGACAAAATCAGCGCATTCCCCGAAGTCAACCACAATTATGAGCGCGAACATCGCGTTAACTTATGGTTTGTCGCGGTCGCCTCCAACGCCGAACACTTGCAAACGGTAATCGCCAACATCGAGCAACAAACAGGCTATCCGGCCTTGCAACTGCCGCTAGTCGATGATTTCTTCATCGATTTGGGCTTTAAACTGGACTTGCAACATGGCTGATGCGCGTGACCTTGACTTGTTGGCGCAAGTCTCCAGCGGCTTGCCCTTGTGTTCCAGGCCTTACGCGCAAATCGGCGCAAAGCTGGGCATGGACGAAGCGGAAGTCATCGACCGTCTGGCCGCATTGAAAGCTCAAGGCCTGATTAAACGGTTGGGGGTAGTCGTCAAACACCGCCCGCTCGGCTACCGCGCCAATGCGATGATTGTCTGGAATGCCCCCGATGATGTGATTAAGCACCTGGGCGAACATATCAGCCGGTTCAGTTTTGTGACCTTGTGCTACCAACGCCCCAAACAGCCGGAATGGCCATACAATCTATACTGCATGATCCACGGTAAAGACCGCGCCACGGTGCTGGCGCAACTGGAACAGCTTGACGACGCTTGCGGTTTGGCGGCATTTGAGCGACAAATTTTGTTTAGCCGGCGCTGTTTTAAACAGCGCGGGGCAGTTTATCAAACTCAAAAAATGGCGGTATCCGTAGATGAATAACCCCTGCAAACGTTATTCATACGGCGGGACGGGGTGCAAACCCGTTCCGGCTTCAGGACAAAGCACGGTGGCTAGACATGGATGACATCGACCGCCACATCATCAACACCTTACAAACCGGCTTCCCGATCTGCGACGCGCCTTACCGCCAAGTCGCCGAAGCGTTAAACATCAGCGAAAGCGAATTATTGGCGCGGCTAAAAAATCTGTTGGCTGATGGAACCTTGACCCGCTTCGGGCCGTTGTATAACGCCGAGCAAATAGGCGGGGCATTGACTTTGGCAGCCGTTAAAGCGCCTTTGGAACGATTCGACGAAATCGCAGGCATCATCAACGCCTTCCCTGAAGTCGCCCACAATTATGCCCGCAGCCACGCCCTGAATATATGGTTTGTGCTGGCGACTGAAACGCCGGAACAACAGCAACGCACCATCAGCGCGATTGAGCAGCAAACAGGCTTGACCGTCTACAACATGCCCAAACTAAAAGAATACTTCGTCAACCTGAACCTTAAAGCCTGACATGGATGCAACAGACCGCCTGATCATGCACGCAACCCAGGCCGGCTTACCGCTAACGCCTGAGCCTTATCAGGCGCTGGCCGAACAACTGGGCTTAAGCAAAGACGAAGTTATGCGCCGTCTCTCGGCGATGCAAAACAGCGGCATCATCCGCCGCATCGGCGCCGTACCGAATCACTACAAACTGGGTTATCGCTATAACGGCATGACGGTTTGGGATGTGCCGGATGAGCGCGTCGACGAACTGGGGCAACAAGTCGGCCAACTGCCTTTCGTCAGCCATTGCTACCATCGCCCAAGGCATCTTCCCGAATGGCCTTACAATCTGTTTGCGATGGTGCACGGCAAAAACCGGCAAGACGCCGACGCGCAGATACGGCAGGTTGCCGATGTGCTAGGCGACTTAAAGCGTGGGCATGATGTGCTGTACAGCACGCAAATATTGAAAAAAACCGGGTTTCGCAGCCGTTAATGCCGCACCGACCAGCGCATCATCCACTTCTGAATATTTTCTGTAAGGTTTCCCGTTTTCTTCACGACTTATATTTATGTCGTAACGACTGACGATAATTATAATGGCGACATGATTGCCGGGGGTCAATCGAGCAGGCCTTGAAACCATGAACGATAAGATCCCAGCCCTTGGTAATTTTTACCGGTAACACGAATATGCCGAAGCCCGCATCCCGTCAGGCATTTTGACTCATAACCCGGCAGCCGACTTTAACACCGGCTTTTAATTTCATACACAAGAGAAAACCCATGACCAGCACTATCGAAATCAGCGAATCCGTCCGCCATTACTACGGACAGGTTTTGCAATCCAGCAATGACCTGAAAACCAGCGCCTGTTGCAGCATCGACTCAATACCCAGTTACATCAAAGCCCTGCTGGCAGGCCTGCATCCTGAAGTCCTGGAACGTTTCTACGGCTGCGGCTCGCCGCTGCCCCCGGCATTGCTCGGTAAAACCGTGCTGGATCTGGGATGCGGCAGCGGACGCGACTGCTATCTATTGTCGAAACTGGTCGGCCCGACAGGACGCGTGATCGGTGTCGATATGACGCTTGAGCAACTCGAAGTCGCCATGCGTCACCGCGATTGGCATGCCGAGCGCTTCGGTTACGCCAATGTTGAATTCCTGCACGGCCATATTGAAAATCTTGCAGCTATCGGCATTGAAAACGACAGCATCGACGTGGTTGTTTCCAATTGCGTCATCAACCTGTCGCCGGAAAAGCCCAGGGTGCTGGCGGAAATCTTCCGGGTGCTGAAACCCGGCGGCGAATTGTATTTTTCCGATGTTTTCGCCGACCGGCGCATTCCTGCCGCATTACGGCAAGACCCTGTTTTACTCGGTGAATGCCTGGGCGGCGCCTTGTATTGGGAAGACTTCCGGCGCATTCTCTACAAGCTCGACTGCCCGGATGTGCGCATCGTCAACCACAAGCCCATTAGTCTTGACGACGCCGAGGTCGCCGCCAAAATCGGCATGGTCAAATTTCGTTCGGCCACTGTCCGCGCATTCAAGCTGCCGCTGGAAGACCGTTGCGAGGATTTCGGCCAGGTGGCCTGCTATCTCGGCAGCATCCCTGAACACCCCCATGCTTTCGACCTGGACGACCATCACCATTTCGAGACCGGCAGGCCGTTACGGGTCTGCGGCAACACCGCCGACATGCTGTCCGCCAGCCGTTATGCCGGACATTTTCAACTGTCGGGCGATAAATCCCGGCATTTCGGATTATTCGACTGCACACCGGGACCTCAGGGCGAATCGGCGGCGACCGGCGGTTCCTGTTGCTGACAGGAACAACGGCAATGACGGATCCTGTGTTTACCGAACAAAACCTGGCCGCACAGCGGCTGGTGCTGTTCCGCTACGCGCTACTACAGTTGCGTGACAGCGAATCGGCCGACGATGTCGTGCAGGAAACATTACTGGCCGCCTTACAATCGGCCACGAACTTCGAGGGCAAAGCGGGTTTGCGCACCTGGCTGATCGGCATTCTTAAGCATAAAATCGCCGACCACTGGCGGCGAAGCGCCCGCGAAGCCGTCAACCAACCGCTTAATCCACTTGATGAAGACGACGGCTTAACGGATGACGGCGATTTTTTCATGAGCGACGGCCACTGGAACGGCGGCCCCAAAGCTTGGAGCGATCCTGAAGCCGCATTGAAGCGGCAGGAGTTTTGGACAATCTACGAGACCTGTCAAGACAAGCTGCCTTCGAAAATGGCCAAGGTCTTCATGCTGCGCGAGCTGGTCGGCCTGGAAGCCGATGAAGTTTGCGGGGAAACCGGGCTAAGCGAAGCCAATTACTGGGTCACCATGCACCGGGCGCGGCTCAGGCTGCGCGAATGCCTGGAGATACACTGGTTTAATACTGGAAAAAAGAAGGACTATCATGCGTAACTGTCGCGAGATTACCGCCCTGGTGTCCCAGGGATTAGATAAGAAATTGAATATGCGTGAGCGTTTTGCGGTGTGGTTGCATGTATCGATGTGTTCGAGCTGCCGGAATTTTCAAAAACAGACGCTGTTTATCCGTAAAGCGGCGGGGCATTACACCGAGCAACTGAATAATCAACTTGGCAAAAAACTGTAAATCCCGGCAACTGGAGCGGCATTCTGCCAAAGATTTGCTGCGGATTGATGGCCTAGCCTCCTTATATGCGCTGTCCTGCGCGAGACTGTAAAAGAATTCATTGCATCAATTTGGTACAATATTGCCGTTTTACTGATCTCAAAAACCACTTAGCCCCAACCCTCTCCGTGAGAACGTGTTTTAAAAGCGTCGCGAACGGTTCGAGAGCAAGGCGTCGAAGCGTGGCGTGCCCGTTCCTTGCAAAAACCGGCTTCCCATTTAAGGCGGGACATCGTATTCGGCGCGCAGTCGTAAAGCGCCGTGTTGGGTGCTGGCTAGCAGGCGAAGCCGCATTCCGTGTGTCCCGTTTTAAGTTGCTAGCCCAAAAACGGCATAAACCATTGCGCACAGTCGCCGAAAGGGACGGGCACGATGAAGACGCGCAGTAAGCTGGTCGAGTTTCGCCTGATCGCGGCGAACACCGGTAACAACACCGTCAACATTTAATTTCAGGCCATTATTTTAGAAAATCATGCAAACAGAAGAATTATTGAAAATCGTCCAGGATGTCCTTGATGATCGCAAGGGACTTTATATTACAACCCTGGATGTCCGGGGTAAAACCAGCATTACCGACTACATGGTACTGGTCACCGGCACCTCAAACCGGCACCTGAAGTCATTATGCGATCATGTCGTCGAGAAGCTCAAGGAAAGCGGCGTTAGACCCTTGGGGCTTGAAGGCGATTTAAGTTCGGACTGGGTGCTGCTGGATTTAGGCGATGTCATAGTCCATGCGATGACCGCGCAGACGCGTGAATTTTATCAACTGGAAAAACTATGGTCGGTTGACCGTCCTGAAAGCGCTCAGGCGACGGCTTAACCCGGTACGCAGGCTTGCCGTTACAACAGTGCAGGTACGGCGAAGGTAGGATGTTGCAGCATAACCGTTCATAATGTCTTAAGATCAACGCGACCAGCGAGATGTCGATGCCGCCCCGTAAAACTTGCCTGTACACCGCTTTATTAGGCCTTATGCTGCTGCCAGCCCCGGCTGTTTCGGCGGAAACGCTGGAAGCTGCGTGGAACAGCGCGATCAACAATAACCATCAGCTTAAATCGGTAAAAAACGATACCGACGCATCCGAACAGCAATTGCAGTCGGCGCAGGGCCAGCGGCTGCCCGAATTGAATGTCGGCAGCGCTTATACCCAGTACAGCGAAACACCGGCGGCGCAAACCCGGATCAACGACCAGACCCTGCAATTCAACACTTCGCAATCCGGCAGCGTCAACGCCCAGGCCATCGCATCGCTACCGGTTTATACCAGCGGACGCATCAGTCACAACATCCACGCCGCCGAGGCCTCGCTGGAGGCTTCCAGGCATCACGAAACCGCTACCCGGTTAAACCTCAAAATGCAGGTGGCGGAAGCCTATGTCGCTGTCTTGCGTAGCGAAAGCGCATTACAACTGGCCCAAAGCCATATCGACAGCTTAACGGCCCATGCCGGGGACGTCGGCAATCTTTTCGAGCAGGGCATGATAGCCCGCAATGACGTGCTTGCCGCCGATGTCGAGCTTGCCAACGCCAGGCAACGCGCCGTACAGGTCAATAATCAGCTAGCTATTGCGAGGGCGCACTATAACCGCCTGCTGGACCGCGACCTTAACGACAGCGTTAAACTGGAACATCAGTTTCCCACGGCGCCCAAAGGCGGTATCAGCGAATTAAGCGCGCAAGCCTTGGCGGAACGCCCGGAACTCGCCGTACTCAGCGAACAAGTCAACGCGCTGGAACAGCAGGCGCAAAGCGTCAAGGCGGGCGCTTTGCCACAGGTGTCGGTCAATGGCGGCTATCAATACCAGGAAAACCGTTACCAGGCATTTCAAGGCCTATGGATGGTCAACGCCGGCGTGCAATGGAAACTCTATGACGGCAGTACGCAGCACCAAAGCGATGCGATGAAGCGGCAAGCCATTGCGCTGAAAGAGCAGCGCGACGACTTAGGCAGCCAAATAGCCTTACAGGTCAAGCAGGCCTGGCTGGACGGCCAGGAAACCCAACAACGGCTTGCCGTTGCCGGGCAAACGATAGCCCAGGCCGAGGAAAATATGAACGTGACGACCGACCGCTACCAGCAAGGTTTGTCGACCAACACCGACGTATTGAAAGCAGAGGAATTGCGCATGAGCGCACACGATAATTTAAATAATGCGACTTATGATGCGATACTGGCTGCGCTGCATCTAAGGTATGCCGTAGGGGTTTTATAACGCCCTGCTGCGTCCGTGCGCCGCGCGCGCCGCATCCTACGTGGATAGAGCTAAAGTGTATTGTTACCCTTCCTAACAAAATCTTGTCGGACAAAGAAGCGCATAGATGGAAAAGAAAACCGGATTATTCGTTATGCTCGGCCCGCTCATCGCTATCGCCATCCTGCTTTTTGCAGCTTGGTGGTTTTGGTGGCGGGAACCGCCGTTTCCCGAAGGCCTGATCCAGGCAAACGGCCGTATCGAAGGCGACCATTATACGGTCGCCGGCAAATGGCCGGGACGAGTCGCCGAATTGCAGGCCCGTGAAGGCGAGCAGGTCGAGCAGGGCCGGATATTGCTCAAGCTCGATGACAGCCAAACCCTTGCCAAACTGAACCAGGCCAAGGCCGCTGTGCATGCGATAACGGCGCAGCGACAAGCCGCGCGCTCGTCGCTGGCCGTGTTCAAGAAAAATATCCCGCTGAAAATAGCCGTCGCCAAGGCCGGACTGGCGCATGCCAAGGCATCCTTAAGCTCGCATCGAAATACTGAAAATCAGGCCCGTAAAGACGCCGAACGCTTTCGGGCATTGCTTAAACGGCAAACCGTGGAAAGACAGCGTAGCGAGCAGGCCGATTTAGCCTGGGATGTCGCTCGCGCCGACACCGCCGCCGCCGAAGCCGCCGTTGCGCAAGCCGAAAAAACGCTGGCGCAGGCCGAATTGGGCTGGGAAGAAATCAACGCGCGTGAAGATGAGCTGGCCGCGTTAAGCGCACAGCTGATGCAGGCGGAAGCCGCGCTCGCCGAAGCGCAAAGCGTGCTGGACGATCTTATCATCCGTGCTCCTGCCGACGGCATGATTACGACCCGGATGGTCGATTCCGGCGAAATGGTCGCAGCCGGGGGACCCTTATTCGACATCGTCAACCTGGATCGCCTGTACCTGAAAGTCTATGTACCCGGCAATGAAATCGGCAAAATCCGCCTGGGGTCGCCTGCACAAATCTATACCGACGCCTTCCCCGACCGGCCGTTCCCCGCCACCGTCCGTTATATCGCGTCTCAAGCCGAATTCACGCCCAAGGAAGTCCAGACCACCGACGAACGCGTCAAATTGGTTTACGCCGTAAAATTGTACCTGGACCAAAATCCGGGGCACAGCCTGACACCGGGCTTGCCCGCCGATGCTGTCATTCGCTGGCAAGAGGATGCGCCGTGGACGAAACCGCGCTGGTGACGGAAAACCCCGTCGTCGATCTACAGGGCTTTTACAAAAGCTATAAAAAACAGCCTGCCGTCATCGACCTGTGCCTGACAATACAACGCGGCGAAATCTATGGATTGATCGGCCCGGACGGGGCCGGTAAAAGCAGCCTGATGAAGGCGATTGCCGGGGTTTTGGCGTTTGAGCAGGGCAAACTTGAAGTTTTCGGCGTTAATATTGATTCAGAAGCCGCGGCGGAACGCATCAAAGGGCGGCTTGGCTTCATGCCGCAAGGCTTGGGCCTGAACCTCTACGGCGACTTATCGGTCGAGGAAAATATCGATTTTTTTGCCCAACTGCGCGAGGTAAGGCCCGCGCAACTGGCCGAACGTAAGCAGAAACTGCTGCAAATGACGCGGCTGGAGCCGTTCCGCGGTCGCGCAATGAAACAGCTGTCCGGCGGCATGAAGCAGAAACTGGGGCTGATCTGCACATTGATCCACGAGCCGGAACTGCTGATCCTGGACGAGCCGACGACCGGCGTCGACCCGGTTTCGCGCCGCGATTTCTGGGCCATCCTCGCCGAATTGCTGAACGAGAAAGGCATGACTGCGCTGATTTCGACGGCCTATATGGATGAAGCCAGCCGCTTTCACCGGCTGGCTTTAATGTACGGCGGCCGGATACTCGCCGCGGGCGAACCAGACGCCGTTTGCCGGCAAGCCGACGGCTGCCTGGTCGAGCTGGTCGCTGAACCGCAAATCCAGGCGCTGGACCGGCTTAAGGCGCATTTCCCGCAACTGGAGGCGATAGGCGCGCGAATCAGGGTTTTCGTCGATCAACAAGCGCCTGAAGACGCGCCGCAAACGGTTAGCCGCTTGCTCGGCAATATCCGCATTAACAGCATCAACGCATCGGAAGCCGAACTCGAAGACTCTTTCATCGCCTTGCTGCGGCGACGCCGGTTGGCGGAACCGCATCATAACAACGTTATTCCCAGCCTGGATCGTCTCCCGTCTGACAAGCTGGGGATTGCGATAGAAGCCAGGCGACTCACCTGTGATTTCGGCCCATTCCGCGCCGTCGATCATATTAATTTCACGGTGCGGCAAGGAGAAATTTTCGGCTTGCTCGGTGCTAACGGCGCCGGTAAAACCACGGCGATAAAAATGCTGACCGGCATATTGCGTCCCACCGACGGCGAAGGCAGCGTGGCGGGCGCCGATATGCGCAACGCCGGCCAGGCCATCAAGGAGCGCATCGGCTATATGTCGCAGGCTTTTTCGCTGTACCAGGACCTGACGGTCATCGAGAATATCCGCCTGTATGCGAGCATCTACGGCATAGCGCGCACCATCGTCAAACAGCGCATCGCGTGGGTCATCCATATCGCGGGACTCTCCGAAGTAACCGGGCAACTGGCCGGCAGCCTGCCGATGGGCATACGCCAACGCTTGGCCTTAGGCTGCGCGCTGGTTCACCAGCCCGGTGTACTGTTTCTCGATGAGCCGACCTCCGGCGTCGACCCGATAGGGCGGCGGCAATTCTGGGATATACTCGTGCGCCTGGCGAAAGTCGAACAGGTCGCTATCCTGGTCACGACGCATTATATGAGCGAGGCCGGACACTGCGACCGCCTGGCGCTGATGTATGCCGGGCGCATCATCGCCGACGACACGCCCGCCGCTATGGTGGCAAGCCTTGAAAACGAGGCCGGACGGCTGCTGAGCATCGCCGCCGACCAGCCCTCGGCGGCGCTGGCTTTGCTGCAACAGGCGGGTTTTAACAACGCCTCGCTGTTCGGCAAGCATATTCACTTGTTGGCCCCGGATGTCGATGCGGCGGAACGGGAGATCCGGGAATTGCTGGGCAGGCAGGCGATCACATTAATGCGTTCAAGCCACTCAGCGCCAACCCTGGAAGATGTTTTCGTCTACCGCGTATTGGCGTTGGAAAACCGGGAGGATAAATGAATTGGCATCGCACCTGGGCATTGGCGGTCAAGGAATGGCGAGAAGTCATGCGCGACCGGCTGTTTTTTGCGATGGCCTTTGTGCTGCCGTTGACGATATTCATGGTATTGGGTTGGGGTATCTCGTTCGATGTCGAAAACATCCCGTTTGCCGTGCTCGACCAGGATAAAACCGCATTAAGCCGGGATTTCCTGCACCGCTTCATCGACTCGCATTATTTCGATTACCGCGGCGAAGTCGCCGGCGAGCGCGAACTCGACCCGCTGCTGGCGCGAAGCACGATCCGCTTTGCGATTATCATCCCGCCCAAATTCCAGGAAAATCTCTTGGCCGGTCGTTCTGCCCAGGTGCAAAGCCTGATAGACGGCGTATTCCCGTACCGTGCGCAAGTCTCCAAGGGTTATGTGGCGGCGATTATCGCTAATTTCAACAACCAATCGCTGGCGGCCTATTTAGCCAAAACGCGCGGCATGACAGAGGAGCAGGCGCAAATCCAGGTTGCACCGGTACAGATGGAGCCGCGTTATTTATACAACCAGGCCTTGCGCAGCCAATGGTCGATGGCCTCGGGGCTGATGATGCTGGTGTTGATGATTGCTCCGCCGTTCCTGACCGCGCTCGGCGTCGTCAGGGAAAAGGAAAACGGCTCGATCTACAATATCTACGCATCGACGATCAGCCGCGGCGAGTTCATTATCGGCAAGTTCCTGCCTTATCTCGCGATTTCGTGCCTGAACATGCTGATCCTGTGGTGGATCGTCACGCAGGGTTTCCAGACGCCGTTTAAAGGCGACCCGGTGTTTTATGGCTTCGCCTCCATCATCTATGTCATCTGCACATCGGGCGTAGGTTTGCTGGTCTCGCTGCTGGTCAATACGCAAATCGCCGCCGTGATGCTGACGATGGTGATCGCGTTCATCCCGGCGATGCTGTATTCCGGCCTCTTGGTGCCTATCGAATCGATGGACCCGGCCACCCGGTTTGAAGCCCATTTGTTCCCGACCCTGTATTACCTGCGCATCTGCTGGGGCAGTTTCCTGAAAGGCTTAGGCTGGCCTGAACTCTGGGGCGATGTCGTCGCATTGCTGGTTTATGCGATCCTGCTGTGGACGATCGGTTACCTGAATTTTCATAAAAGGCCCAAACAATGAACCGGCAAGACCTGATAGCGTGGCTGGAGCGCATCGCGGCGATGACCATCAAGGAACTCAGGCAATTATCGCGCGACCGCGTATTACTGTTGATCATCGCCTATTTTTTTAGCGCCGACGTTTATATGTCCGGCATAGGCATCAAACTGAACCTCAGCAATGCCTCAGTCATGGTCATCGACCATGATCACAGCGCCGCGTCCAGGGACTTGATCTACCGTTTTCGCCCGCCGTATTTTAACCTGCTCGGCGAATTGGACACCGAACGGCGGGCACGGCACCTGCTGGACCAGGGCGAACTGCTGGTGGTGCTGGATATTCCCGAACATTTCCAGCGGGATTTATTGCGCGGCAAACCCGTATCGGTACAACTGCAGGTCGATACCAGCAACACCGTGTTGGGCACGTTGGCCAGCACCTATGCCGCGCAGATTAGCGCGGGCGTCGCGCAGGATTTTGCGTTGGCAAGGCTGGGCATCGTTCAGAGTGATGGACTCCCGCTTATTGAGGACCGCCACCGGGTACTGTACAACCCGAACCAGGTCGACAGCTGGTTTATGTCGATTTCGGAATTGCTGACCGTCATCACGATGCTGTCGATGATGCTGCCCGCCGCCGCCGCGGTCAGGGAAAAAGAGCGCGGCACCATCGAGCAACTGGCCGTCTCGCCGCTAACGCCGTTCCAGATATTGTTCCCGAAAGTCATCGCGATGGGTTTGGTGATTCTTGCCGGCGTTGCCGCCTGCCTGTATTTCATCCTGATCCCGCTGTTCGACGTGCCGGTTAAAGGCAGTCCCGGCCTGTTTTTTGCCGTAACGGCATTGTATGTCTTCGCGACATCGGGCATCGGCCTGTTTATTGCGACGATCAGCCGCAATCTCGGCCAGGTGTCGATGCTGGTGATCCTGATATTGATGCCGATACTGCTGCTGTCCGGGGCCTGGACGCCGCCGGAAGCGATGCCGCAAGCGTTACGTTGGGCCATGTATATATCGCCGCTGTTTTATTTTATCGAGCTGGGCTACGACATCCTGCTCAAAGGCGCGGGATTTGATATTTTATGGGATTCGCTGCTGGAATTGGCGCTGCTGGGCATTATCGTGTTCAGTTTCGGCGTCTGGCGTTTCAGGCGGCAGTTCGGGTGAATCCAGCCAAGCTTTTTACCCCATTATCATTCTGAGGATTGCCAATATGCCGACACCAACGAAGCACTATCAACTCCAATCAGGCCTGACGGGATGCCAGCCGCCGCCTCATAGACTGTACCGCGGATTCAAGCTGGCCCTATTGCTGTTGCTGGCGTCATTGTCGGCTGTTGCCGTACCGACGATTGCCGATAACACCCGGCAAGCCGCCGCCGATATTGAAGTGTTTGTCCGTGAAGGCTGTCCCCATTGCGCCGAAGCAGAACTGTTCCTGCAGGCTTTACAGCGTGAACAGCCGGACTTGCGCATCAACATCCGTGATATTCATCGCGACGCCGCTGCGCTGGAGCGGTTAAAGGCTATCGCCGAAACGCAAAACGCCGGCGCCGTCAGGGTTCCGGCTTTTTACCTGAATGGGCACTTGATCGTCGGTTACTCCGACGAAGCGATGACGGGAAAACTGCTTCGCGCGGAATTGGCGCAACGCCGCCGCTCCGAAACCGGGCTTAAAAAAGGGCCGCCCGGCGATATTCCGGGCAGTTGTGAGGCGGAAGAGGCGCTGTCGTGTACCGCCGGCAACAACACGGCGCAGGCTGCGGCGGATAATTTTGAACTGGGTTTTCTGGGCTGGCGCATTACACTGGAAGAAGTCGGCCTGCCGCTGTTCACGGTCGTAATGGGCTTGCTGGACGGCTTCAATCCCTGTTCAATGTGGGTGCTGGTACTGATGATTTCGCTGCTGGCGCCTATGCAGGACAGGATGCGGATGTTCGCCGTCGCCGGCGCTTTTATCGCGGTCGAGGGTATCGCCTATTTTATTTTCATGGCGGCCTGGCTCAACCTGTTCCTGTGGATAGGACTGTCGCGCGCATCGGAAATCGTCATCGCCGGCATTGCGATACTGGCCGGGGCCATCAACCTGAAAGACTTCTGGGCCTACGGCTGGGGCGTCTCGCTGTCTATCCCGAAATCGGCAAAACCCGGCATCTACGCCAGAATCCGCGGCATCCTGCAAGCCGAGAATCTCCGCGCGGCGATGCTAGGCGCAGTCATACTCGCGGTACTCGTGCAACTGGTGGAACTCGTGTGCACATCGGGATTCCCGGCGCTGTACACGCGCATATTGACGCTACGGCAGACCAGCGGCTTGAGCTATTACGGCTACCTGCTGCTTTACAATATCGCCTATATGCTCGATGACGTCATCGTGCTGAGCATCGGCGTCATCACACTCAGCCAACGCAGGTTGCAGGAAAACGAAGGACGTTGGCTGAAACTGGTCAGCGGCTTGGTGATGGTAGCACTGGGCTTGTATTTGCTGACGCCGCAATAAAGCGGCTGGCGTGCAGGCTTTGCCTGCAAGATATATACAATGGAACGCAGATGACGCTGATGAATATGATAAGCACAGATAACCCAAAAAAATCGTAACTACTCAGCCCATAAAAACAATGGGGCTGAGTAGTTACAAAAAATCATAGGTTATCTGTACATCAGCATCATCTGCATTCCATTTTTCTAACTGCTGAGTAATGATGCCTGTTTGCGCCTAATCATGCCTCATTTTCTTAAGCTGCGCGCGAAGATTATCCAGCTCTTCGATCAAATCAAGCGCCAACGCAATACCGGCGAGGTTGACGCCCAGGTCGCGCTGCAACCTGAGCGCGGAACGAACGCGCACGAGACTCGCGCCTGAAAAATACCATAACGAATGCTCCCCTTCAGTATCCTCCTGCGGTTCAATAATACTTTCTTCCACCAGGCTGACCACCCAGTCGGTCTGGACGCCGCAGGCATCGCACAGTTGCTCCAGCGTCAGCTTGGTTTCTTCAATAACCGTGCCTGTATGCACTAATGATAAATCATGTGAGTCCATTACCGTTGTCCCCCCAAAAACTGGCGTGGGTTAAAATCAAGTTCTTGCTGCATTCTTTGGTAAGCCGCCCTGGATTTTTCGGTAGTTGCCGGCGGCAAGACGATTTGCAATACCACGAAAAAATCACCGGGCGTTGGGGCAGGGAGGCCGCGGCCTTTCAAGCGCAGCTTAGTGCCGGCCCTGGAATTCGGCGGGATTTTAAGATCGACATAGCCCTCCGGCGTAGGCGCTTTGACGGTAGCCCCCAAAGCGGCCTCCCACGGCGCAACCGGCAGGTCCAGGTAAACATCGGCATCCAACACCCGGTAAAGCGGGTGATTGTTAAACGCGATTTCGAGAAACAAATCGCCGGCCTGGCCACCGCGTAATCCCGGATCGCCTTGTCCTGCCAATTTGATGTGCTGCCCCGCTTTGATACCCTTCGGAATTTTAACATTCAGGCTTCTATGCTTGACTTGTACCTGGCCTTGCGCATTGATTTCAGGGACGCTCAGCGAGATATTACGCACCGCGCCGCGAAAGCTGTCCTCCAGTTCGATATGGATTTTCGCATGGCTGTCCTGCCCCCGGGCATGGAATCCCTGCTGTCCCTTGGCCGCCTGGCCGAAGCCCATCCGTCCGAACAATTGTTCAAAAAAGTCGCTATACGCACCGGCCTGATCGCCGCCAACACCGCCGCCCCTGAACTCGAAACCCTCATCCCAGTTCGGCGGCGGCCTGAAATCCTCGCCGGCTTTCCAATTGGCGCCTAGTCTATCATAAGACGCCCTTTTTTCAGGGTCCTTAAGCACCTCATAAGCCTCGCCGAGTTCCTTGAATTTTGCTTCGGCATCCCTTTCCTTACTGACATCGGGGTGATATTTGCGGGCCAATTTACGATAGGCGCGCTTGATGTCGTCTTGCCCCGCATCCCGTGACAAGCCCATTACCTTATAATAATCTTTATACTGCATGTCGATGTCCGCTTGATTGGGTAACTTGCAAAAAATAAACCGTCACAGCCCATAATCTTAACGACTCAGGGCCAGGAATAGAACGCTGATGACACTGATTATTTATGATTAACACAGATTTTTATAACTATTCAGCCTGCTAAACTTGTCCAGATTAGCTGCCGGATTTAGACCTACGAGGTTTTTAAAACCTCTTGCATGGTTACTTGTGGCGATAAGAAGTTACTGATCATTTAACCGCCAACTGCCGCAAAACTTCAAGCAGCGCTGCGGCCTTATCGAAGCATTCCTGGTATTCATCGTCAACGACCGAATCATTGACAATGCCGCCACCGACCCAGAAACGGATCGTAGCCTTTGAATGAACCAGGGTACGGATCGCAATATTCGTGTCCATATTGCCATCGAATCCGATATAACCGATAGCGCCGCAATAAACACCGCGCCGATGCGGCTCCAGTTCCTCAATAATTTCCATCGCGCGGATCTTCGGCGCGCCGGTGATTGAACCGCCCGGAAAACAGCTTCTCAGCAAATCCAGCGCGTGCCGATCAGGCGACAGCTCAGCGCTTACCGTGCTGACCAGGTGGTGCACCGTTGCATAACTTTCCACGGCAAACAGCTTGGGCACTTTGACTGAGCCTGTCTTGCAGGTTTTACCTAGGTCATTGCGCAGCAAATCGACAATCATCAGGTTTTCAGCGCGGTCTTTTTTGCTGTTTTCCAGCAGGCTGATTTGTTGCTGATCTTCCAGGTAATCGGCCTTGCGCGGCCGGGTGCCCTTGATCGGCTTTGTTTCCACGACGCCGTTTTCCAGCTTTAAAAAACGCTCCGGCGATGAGCTTAAAATTTGCGCCTCCGGCAAATTAAGATAGCAACTGAACGGGGCCGGGTTTAATTGCCGCAACAATTGATACGCCACCCAGGGGTTGCCGTCGCAAGAAGCGGCAAAGCGTTGCGTCAAGTTCACCTGGTAACAATCGCCTTCCTTCAAATAGTGTTTAATGCGGTCAAATGCCTGCGTATAACGCCCCCGGTCCATATTTGACGTAATATCACCGACGACATTAAAAAACAAATCCTGCGCTTGCCGGTCCGGTAAGTGGCTGAACTGCCTGGTTAAATCGTAGCGCGCCTGTTCATCAAGCCCGCGCCCGACCAGGACGCTTTTTTGCCTGTGATGGTCGACGACCACCGCCCAGGTGTAAATGCCTATCGCCATTTCGGCAATACCTTCGGCATCGTCGGCAATAACCGGCAGCCTTTCCAGGCGGCGCGCCAAGTCATACGAAAAATAACCGATAGCCCCGCCGTTAAAAGGCAGTTCATCAAAGTCATCGTCCGCACCGGCTTGCGAAAACAAGCCGAGATATCGCTTAACCAAGTCAAACGGGTCTGCGGTGGATGTTATCGATACACCGCCCTCAATTATCTCCGTCGTATCGCCATGTGTAAGCAACGTACATACCGGGTCTGCGGCGATAATATCGTAGCGTCCCAGTTGGCTGTATGGATGGGCGCTATCGAGAAAAACCGCCCAGGGCTTCATTGCAATCGATGAAAAAAGAGCAGCACTGTCTGCAAAATAAGGCAATAGGGAATAAATTTGTTTCGGTACCGACATGTAGGACGAGGTCTGGTTGAAGAATTGGTTAACTTGGAATACAGGCGAGGGAGGACGTTAATGCCGGATTATTGAATTTTCAGTGTAACCCACTGCTTTAGATAATGCTTGTTATTGTAACATTAAAAATTCAACAACCCGGCATCGCTAAAAAGCAAAGCCATATCAACAAACGCAGGCTTTTCACACCACTGACATATTCATTCAGTACTCTTAGCGGCTGTTTTATAGCTTGGAGAGCACTCATGAGAATTTTATCCCATCATCATATGGCCTGCTGCGTGCCGGTTTTATCACTGCTGCTGGCAGCCTGCGCCGGTCAAGCCACCCAGGACGATACCCATAAGGCTTCTGCTACAGAAGTCAAGCAGGCCTTGCTTTTGCAAGCACCTGTAATCACGCTGAAAGAATTCTACAAATTCCCGATGGGTCCGCGTGGTCCGGAACCCACCGAAAAACTCTTGGGCCTTAACAACAAACGTGTCCGCATCACAGGCTATATGGTGAAAGAAGAAGAACCCACCACGGGTTTGTTCATGCTGGCGCCATTGCCTGTGAGCCTGGCGGAGAAAGAAGACGGCCCGGCCGACGACCTCCCCACCGCAACCTTGTTTGTCCACATGCCGCACGCAGATGCTGGTAAAGCCATGTCTTTTCGCCCAGGCCCCTGGGAATTGACCGGCATCCTGCAAATAGGCAACCAGGAAGAAGCCAACGGCCGCGTCTCTTATACGCGCCTGATACTGGATTAACCTGTTGCTGCAGGATACAGCCATTCTGCAGCAGTCAGGTCAATAACTGATGAAACCCAAGGTCGCAGACTAGGCACATCAGATTAGGGAGCGTGTTTTCAAATGGAGTTACTAACCGCGAGTAGTACATTTATTGTCAATTCAAACAGGAGATATTCAATGAAAAACCGTAATACTCTGGTAGCCGCTACGGTTGCCGCCATTCTCGCCGCAGGTGCAAATGTTGCCGCTGCAGCGCCTACAATCAGCCGCCTGACTCCACCCAGCCAATTATTTGCCACGAATGGAGCTCAATCAGCACCGATGATTGCCAGGTTCATTTCCGGTCAAAAATTTGACTTGCAAGCCACCGTACGTCCTGACGCCGGCCAAACGATCACCAAAGTGGAATGGTCTATTGACGGCGCCCCGCTTAGCTTTGCAAAAAACCGCACCAGCCTGGTTCCTGCAACGGCGCTCACCTCTACAGTTCCTGGTGCAGTCGCAGCTTCCGTGCGCGGCTTCCAAATCGGTAAAGTCGGCGTGCACACATTCACCGCCACAGCAACTCAAAGCGACGGTGCAATCGTTTCAGCGACAGGCGATTTTGAAATCGTCAAGACGCCTTTAGCCGGCGCTGAATCGGTCAAGAACGTCATCATCATGCTGGGCGACGGCATGGGCGCCAGCCAACGCACTGCGGCGCGCATCATGCTGAACGGCTATAGCCAAGGTAAAGCGAACACCAAATTGGCGATGGACAGCTTCCCGCACACAGCGATGATCATGACTGCGTCATTGAACTCTATCGTCACAGATTCTGCGCCGGGCATGCAAAACTATGTCACCGGCAACAAGGCGAACAACAACCAGGAAGGCGTATGGCCTGACGACACCACCGCCAACTTTGATAACCCGCGTTATGAATACCTGTCGGAATACCTGGCCCGCCAACAAGGCAAAAAACTGGGTGTCGTCACTACCGCTGACGTCTTCGACGCCACACCGGCATCTATGGCAATACACACACAAAATCGCGGTGCAGGCACCGGCATTGTCGACCAGTTTCTTGACGATGCCGGCAACAGCGGCCTTACCGTATTAATGGGTGGCGGTCGTAAATGGTTCCTGCCGGCCGGAACACCGGGTTCAGCCCGTTCCGACAGCAGCGACTACGTCCTGCCTGGCGATATTATCGCCGGCTGGGGCGCAGCAAGCGGCGCGCTCGACAGCACCCGCGACCTGATCGCCGATTTCCAAACGGCCGGCTTTACCTATGCGCCAGACAAAACCACGCTGGACAGCGCAGGCACGCCGAGCAAATTGCTGGGTCTGTTCTCTTATTCCAATATGAACGTCGCGTTGGATAAAATTGACGGTCGCCGCGGTAACCCTGCAGTAGTCAACGACTACGGTTTCACCGACCAGCCTATGCTGGACGAAATGACGACAAAAGCGCTCGACGTACTGGATGCCAACAGCCCTAACGGCTTCGTGTTACTGGTTGAAGCGGCGTCAATCGACAAACAGGCGCACAATATGGACAGCGAGCGCATGATGCTCGATACCATAGAGTTCGATCATGCGATAAAAGTCGCCAAAGACTATGCAACAGCGCATCCTGATACGCTGGTATTGGTGACCGCCGACCATGAATGTGCCGGTGCGGTTATTATCGGCGCGTCTACCGTAACGGATGCCGACCTGCAAACCAAATTACCTACCGCGGACTCCATGCGCAACACCGTAGTCGGCGTTTATGAGGCAGCAAGCTTCCCGAAATACACTATCGCTGCCGACGGTTATCCAACGACCACCAATGTTGATAAGCGTTTGTTGATCGGTTACGGCGCTAACGCAGACCGCTATGAAGACTGGCGCACTAACCTGCAACCGATTCGCGACAGCCAACAACCGTTCAATAATGAAGCGCCGTTGAACACTTATCCCGGCAACCCGCTGGAACGTGATGCCGCAACAGGCTTCCTGATCACCGGTCAAGTTGCGGGTTCCAGCGCCGTGCATACCGGCGGCGACATCCCATTGTCAGCCTACGGACGTCATGCCAGGTTGTTCGCCGGCACCATCGACAACACCGACGTTTTCTTCTCTGTTATGAAAGCGGTCGGCCGTAAGTAATTACAGCTAGTATTCCTGGCGCAGCATCGCGAACATCTGTGCTGCGCCAGAACCCACTCCCTGTTAGCAAGCCGTCCTGCTAATCGAATACGACATCTTCATAAATATCCGCCAGACGCAAAACAGCGCGGTAATTTTCACAGTCTATCGTTACTATTTCATCTTCTTCCAGTACAGCGGTCTGCCAATCGCCGTTGCCGTCACGGACAAAATAATCAACCCTCGCCCTATCGCCAGCCACGAGCAGGTAGTAACGCAAACCGGGAATTTTTTGATAGGCTAATAATTTCTCGCGCCTGTCGATTGCCGCTGTACTTTGCGATAACACCTCGGCAATCAGGCAAGGTTGTTCCTTGTAATCCTGGTCATTATCTTCTGGGTCACAAACCAGCATGACATCGGGATAGTAATAAATTCGGCCTTCATTAACACGCAATTTCATGTCACTTGAAAATACGCCGCAATGACCGCCACGCGCAGCAGCCCGCAAATAGAAAAAAATATTCCCTGAAATACGGTTATGCCGTTCGTTTGCTCCCGCCATCGCATAAACCTGCCCATCAACATATTCATGACGGCAATCAGCCTTTAATTCAAACGCCATATAATCCCGCTCGCTTAAATAAGGTATTTTTTGTAAAGCGCTCATACAACTTCCTCAAAATAATAACTAAGGATTAAACCAGGTAATCCGCCGCCAAACCTATAAAAACGACCATGCCGAACCAGTTGCTGTTTAAAAATGCTTTAAAACACAAGGCCTTTTCCCGATGGAAAATCAGCCCCTGCTGGTATATCGACAACCCGGTCGCAACCAGCAGCCCCAAGTAATAAGGCCAACCCAAATACTGCATTTGCCCGACTATAACCAACAGGCCCAACATAACAAGCTGCAAAGCCGCAATGATCTGCCGGTCATAGTCGCCAAACAGGATAGCAGTTGATTTAACGCCGATTTTTAAATCATCGTCTTTATCAACCATCGCGTACATCGTGTCGTAAATCAGCGACCACAAGACCACCGCCAGGTACATCACCCAGGCGACGGCAGGAATAGCGTTGCTTTGCGCGGCAAAAGACATCGGCACCGCCCAGCCGAACGCTATACCCAAATAAGCTTGCGGTAAATGCGTGTAGCGTTTCATGAACGGGTAACTGGCCGCGAGAAACGCACCGACGAACGATAATACAATCGTATAAATATTCAGCAATAACACCAAGCCGAAAGCAATGAGGCACAAGACCGCGAAAACCATCAACGCTTCTTTCGGGTTAACCTTGCCGGCCGCTATAGGTCGCTGCTTAGTGCGCTCGACATGCGGATCGAAACCGCGGTCGGCATAGTCATTAATCACGCAGCCTGCAGCGCGCATGACGACGACGCCGGAGCAAATTACCGCCAAAACCGGCCAGTCGGGCTTGCCGTCGCCCGCTACCCATAGCGCCCATAATGCAGGCCACAACAATATCAATATGCCGATAGGCCGGTCGAAACGAGCCAACACCCAGTATTGTTCCAGCCTTTCGATTATCCTTGCCATTTTTGTTGCCTTTTTCAATATACCGATTTTGTTATAGTGCTATTATAGCTTTTTGTGTTGAAAGTGTGGGGAACCATGAGTGTCATCTGTTATCACAATCCGCGCTGCGGCAAATCGCGCCAGGCCTTGCAGTTGCTGAAAGCGCAAGGCATTGAACCGGAAATTATCGAATACCTGAAAACACCGCCCAGCGCCGCTGAATTAGATAATATCCTGCAGAAACTCGGCATGGAGCCGCGCGAACTCATGCGCAAAAAAGAAGCCGAATACAAGGCAAACGGTTTGGATAATCAATCCCTGGACAGACAAACGCTGATTGATTTCATGGTCAATCATCCTATCTTGATCGAGCGCCCGATTGTTATCGCCAATGGCAAAGCGGCTATCGGCCGCCCGCCGGAAGCGGTATTATCTATCTTGTAATCACCATCTCCCTGCAAAGACAATGATGACAAAAATCCTGGTTCTTTATTTCTCCCGCCACGGTGCAACCGCAGAAATGGCTAATCATATCGCCCGCGGTGTAGAGTCCGTTCACGGCGCTGAAGCTGTGCTGAGAACAGTCCCCGACATATCAAATGTCTGTGAAAAAACGGCAGACAGCATTCCCGCCTGCGGCGCGATTTACGCAACGCTGGATGACCTGAGACATTGTGACGGCCTCGCTTTGGGCAGCCCGACACATTTCGGCAATATGGCGTCGCCGCTCAAATACTTTCTCGATAACACGACCGAATTGTGGTTTTCCGGCGCATTAGTCGGCAAACCGGCCGGGGTATTTACATCAACAGGCAGCCTGCACGGCGGACAGGAAAGCACCTTGCTGTCAATGATGCTGCCGCTTATGCACCACGGCATGCTGTTATTGGGCCTGCCCTATACTGAAGCGGCTTTACGCGAAACCAGCTCGGGCGGCACACCTTACGGGCCCAGCCGCCTGGCATCCGAACTTGCCGGCTTGACCGAACAGGAAAAAAACCTGTGCAGGGCGCTCGGTGCGCGTCTGGCCAAAACCGCAATACTTTTGAAACAAGCTTAATACCGTGTCCATAACCATAAACCCTGTCTATTATTATGCTGTTGCCTTGGCTGGCTTTTTCGGGCTGTTTGCCTTATTAATGCTATGGCCTACCGTGCTGGCGCCCTCCGCCAAATTCCCGGTTGCGCTGGTTTTACTCATTAGCGTTACCCCGTTATTGTTACCAATGCGCGGCATGCTGGAACGCAAACCGAAAAGCTGCGCCTGGGCGGCCTATGTCAGCCTGATCTATTTTATACACGGCTCGGCTGAAGCCTATATCAATATCGCTGAACGGCTCTACGCTTCGCTAGAAATTATGCTGAGTTTGATGCTTTTCCTGGGTGCTACACTCTATATACGTTTTACAGGAACACCCCGCTGATTATGGCCGAACAACTTCCTGTCAACTTTGAATTCAGGGCAAATCAGGGGTTTAAAGATTTTTTCGCAGGCAGCAACCAGGAAATCGTCGATCATTTAAAAAACTGCGTAAGCGGAGACGGCGAACAGCAAGTTTTTATCTGGGGCGCACAAGGCCTGGGCAAGAGCCATTTGTTGCAGGCCTGCTGCCAGCATGCGCACCAGCAACAGCATAGCGCCTTTTATTTTACCTTGGCGCCTGGACAACTGCCGGACCCGGCGCTGTTAACAGACCTGGATAAATTTGACGTTGTTTGCCTCGACAATATTGAGTACATCGCCGGCGACCCGGTATGGGAGCAGGCTTTTTTTAATTTTTTTAACCAACATCGAAGCAACGGGCACAAGCTTATCATTTCGGCGGCATGCGCACCCGGCAAGCTCGCGATCCAATTACCCGATCTTAAAACACGTCTAAGTTGGGGCTTGGCGCTAAAATTACAGCCTTTAAGCGAAAGCGACAGCATCGCGGCGTTAATCTTTAAAGCCGACCAGATGGGTTTCGAGATCTCGGCGCAAGCGGGACGCTTCCTGCTGACGCATTATGACAGGGACTTGGCATCGCTATGGGCCTTGCTGGAAAAACTGGATCGCGTGTCATTGGCCGCTAAACGCAAATTAACCCTGCCTTTCCTGAAAAAAATCTTGGCCCAGATGCTGCCATGAACTATTCAGCCATACGGGCGCGCAGTTGCTGCGCCTTACCTGGATCCGTCTATGCCTTGATGAAAACTCATGACAACTATCGATTACCTCATCGGTGTTAGCAAGACACTGCGCTTACTCTTCATATCCGGCTTAATGTTGATGGCCTTCAGCGTCCATGCGCAAGTTCATGAGGACGCCGGCGATTTATCCGGGCAAATCCAGGCATTGCAAAGCCGGATGCATATCGAAATCACCGGCTTGGAACGTATCCAAAATGAAGCGGCAATCACTACCCGCGGCAGCATGGAACAGCAGCTCGAACAACTATTAGCAGCGTTCAACCACATCATCAGCCGTAACAGTAAAGGCCAGGTTGAGCGCGTCGTCATTATCCATAAAAAACAAAAGCGGGAAATCGAGCGTATCGTCTTGCCCACCCGCCTGCAAGGCAATCACTTAACGGTTTCGGTATCCCTGTCGGGAGACGGCAGGCTATGGCAAACCCTGGATATGATTATCGATACCGGGGCGGATTTAGTTGTCTTGCCGGAATCCATGATAGCCCGCTTAGGCCTTAATGACAGCACGTTGACCGAACATAAGATGCAGACCGCCAACGGCATGACCGAAGCCAAAGTCGGCGTATTGCAGGAACTGAGAATTGCCGGGGAAACCGTTGCCCATGTAGAAGCGGCGTTTATTGCCGACAAGCTTTTAGCGGGAAACAGTTTGTTGGGCATGAGTGTTTTGGGACGCTATCAATTAAACATCGATGATAAATCCCAGTTGATTACTTTGTTTAAAAAATAACCTGATTAGTAAGATGCTTCAGCTAACAGGCGATAGGTTGGAGTCCTGAGCTTGCTCTGGCTGTTTGAAGGTTCAAAGCGAGCTTTGAACTCCAGTATCTTGCTAATCAGGAAAAATAATGTCACTACTAGCCGTCAAATATAATAGAACGCTGATGACGCAGATGCCTATGATAATCACAGATAACTCAATAATCTTATGTTGTCTGTGCGCCAGCACCATCAGCGTTCTATCTTTATGTCGTCATGAAGCTTTCTTCGTAACAACCTTAGGGTGAAAGGGGGCTTAAGCTTCGGTCACGTTGATTTCCGGGCTTTGCTCGACTAATGTGATGCTTTGTTCAACGCGCGGAATGATTTTTTGAATACCCAAACGGGTTTTAGTATTGATGACCAAAGGCGATGTCAGCGAACCCTTAATAAGCGGTTTACCGCCATCATTGTCATTTTTTTGCAAAATCAGTAAAAAAGCCAAATCGTTGATATCGCTTAAATCCAGCAATTTCTCCTCTTCATCGCTCAATACAAACAGGTAGTTAATATTGAAATTCGCAGGGTCGGCAACCGAGAAGCACAGCTCTTCGTCATCCAGGGATTGAAGCCTGTAAATAATTTCATTACCTTCCTGGTGGAACAACTTGTAAGTGGTTTGCTCTTCAAAGCCCGGTATTCCCTGCGGAAAGGTTATCACCGTGTTAGGATCGATAATAATTTGTTCGTCAAATAAACTCGTTCTAATTTCCATCGTGGTTTCCTCTTGGGTTGGTTGGTGCTTGTGGATTATGTAGTATTTAGAAAAATGCTCACTTCTCATTAAGCATAGCAATATTCGCCAGACCTGCCAGGTCTAAGTTTTGCCAATCATAAGAAATTACGAAAAATGTCTTTAACATAATGTTTATTTCTTTACCCTGAAAGTCCGGCTTGCCGGGTGAGACCCGTACCAACTGACAACAAGCCAATGGTAAATGCCGTTATCGCTGGTCAAACCCAAGCTCTCCAACGACGCCGCAGACAGCCTCACTAACCCGCCGGTATGGGAAATGCCGGCGCTGATGTCTGTCGAAAACTGCTTCCAGTAAATGTTCTCGCCGGTAGCCAGGTTAGCCGGATTGCCTGTTATATAAAAGGTCCAGGGCGTTTCGCAGTAGCTGCCGTCCGTTGTCCACCCGAATATATATTCCTTGCCGTTAGTCAAATCGATTTCTTCGCAGGCGGCAGGTTCAACCAGGCGGACATGGCAACCACCTGATGTTTCATCGGGGATCAGGACAACATCACAAGCCGCCATGTTATTGAATGACTTAACGGCGCTCCATGGGCCATTACCCAAAGCATTTTTTGCCCTGACTTTCCATTCATAGGCTATCGCCGTCAGTCCTGTTGACGGTGTTACGCTGCAAGAGCCTGTGTTGGAAGGACAACCGGCCTGGGCGATACCATACCATTTATCGATAACGACGCCGGTCGATGTGCGTACATTCAAATTATATTGTCCCGCGCCTGAAACCGCTTTCCATTTATACGCCGGCGTTGCCGTACTCATGTCACCGATAGGGGACAATAAGGCCGGGGCATCAGGCGCGCCCCGGCGGAAAGATTTGCTCGCTTGCGGTCCGTAACCTGCGGTGTTTTTCCCTTTTAGCTTCCAGGTATATTTCCCTATTTCCAAGGTCGTCGCAGGCGTAACCGTACACAGTTCGCCTTCATTCGCACAATGCGCCTGGCTCGCCGTATAAGATTGATTAACCAGGATGCCGGCCGCATTACTGACGACCAGTTTATATGAGGTGCTGCCGACGGCCTGTTGCCATTTATAGGTCGGCTTTGGACCGCTTATCGTGCCTGACGGTGATAACAGCACAGGAAGACCCGGAACGGCAACAACTGATGCATCTTCAGCGGCACCCGACGTATTTGATACCGTTGCCGACAGGCACAATCCGGTCATTAGCATAAAAAAGGTATTACGTATTGGTTTCATGACCTGAAATCTCCAATGGATGGGCGCGCGCGGCGCGCCCTACGGCTACGTTCACCGGGAACTTATATTGCTACCTGCCCAGGCGTTGTTCGGTTTCAAGCACCTGTTGCGTCGTTTGCAACACCGTATCAGGATTCAGGCTCATTGAATCGATACCGATTTCAACAAGATATTCGGCCATTTCAGGATAATCCGACGGCGCCTGGCCGCATAAGCCGCAATGCCTGTGATTGCGCCGCGAACCCTCGACGGCAAGGCGGATCATTGCCTTGACTCCCGCGTCGCGTTCATCAAAATCATCGGCGACAATCGCAGAATCGCGGTCCACGCCCAGCGTTAATTGCGTCAAGTCGTTAGAACCAATAGAAAAACCGTCAAAATGTTCGGAAAATGCATCAATCAGGATGACATTATTCGGTATCTCGCACATGACATAGATTTCCAGGCCATTCTCGCCGCGCGTTAAACCTTGTCCGGCCATGTAATCGAGTACGCGTTTGGCCTCGTCGATACGCCGGCAAAACGGGATCATCAAAATTACGTTGCTCAGGCCCATATCCTCGCGCACACGCTTCATCGCGGCGCATTCCAGCGCAAAACCTTCGGCGTAAGCAGGATGGCTGTACCGCGATGCGCCCCGGAAGCCGATCATCGGGTTTTCCTCGGCCAGCTCAAACCAGCGCCCGCCCAGCAAGGTCGCATATTCGTTGCTTTTAAAATCAGACATGCGTACGACGACAGGTTTGGGATAAAACGCCGCAGCAATCGTGCCTACGCCTTCAGACAGCCGTTGTATAAAAAAATCTTCGGCATTTTGATGATGACGAGCCAGTTGCGTCAACTGTTCGCGCTCGCCGGCATCCTGCACACGCTCAGGATGCAGCAGCGCCATCGGATGCGCCTTGATATATTCGGTAATAATGAATTCCATCCGCGCCAGTCCCACGCCGTCATTCGGCAGGAAACTGGTTTTAAAAGCCAGTTCCGGGTTGCCGATATTCAGCATGATCTTGGTTTTAGGACGCTTCAATCCCGACAAATCGGTGGTTTTGATTTCATAGTCCAGCGTCCCCGGATACACCTTGCCGATGTCGCCTTCGGCGCAGGATACCGTGACCGGCGTGTTATTTTTAAGCGTTGTCGTTGCGTGGTCACAGCCGATAACCGCCGGAACACCCAGTTCGCGCGAGATGATCGCCGCATGGCAGGTTCGTCCGCCGCGATTGGTGACGATCGCCGATGCAATTTTCATGACCGGCTCCCAGTCCGGCGTCGTCATATCAGCCACCAGCACATCGCCGGCCTTGAACCGGCCCAGATGCTCGACGCTGTCAATAATGCAGGCATTACCCGCCGCAATTTTGCTGCCGACCGCATGCCCGGTGATCATCGGCTCGGCTTTATCTTTAAGCACATATTGTTCCAGCATCATGCCGCGCAACTGCGACACGACGGTTTCAGGACGCGCCTGGACGATATACAATTTGCCGTCCAAGCCGTCTTTCGCCCATTCCATATCCATAGGCTTGGTTTGCCCCGCTTTGGCGCTGTAATGTTTTTCGATTTTTATCGCATAATCGGCGAGCGTCAACACATCGGCATCGGTAATGCAAAAGCGGTTGCGTTCCTCGGCGGACGTGACGATATTGCGCGTGGATTCGCGCGTGCTCCTGTCACTGTAGACCATTTTTATTTTTTTCGCGCCCAGCGTGCGTTTCAGCACGGCGCGATAGCCTTGTTGGTAAGTCGGCTTATGAACGTAAAACTCGTCGGGATCGACGGCGCCTTGTACAACGTTTTCACCCAAACCGTATGCGCCGGTGATGAACACGACATCGCTGAAACCGGATTCGGTGTCCAGCGAGAACATCACGCCGCTGGCATCGAGGTCGGAGCGCACCATTTTCATAATGCCTATCGACAACGCCAGTTTGAAATGGTCGAAGCCCTGATCGACGCGGTAATGGATCGCACGGTCGGTAAACAGGCTCGCGAAGCAGCGCTTGCAGGATTCCAGCAAGGCCTGCTCGCCGCGGATATTCAGGTAAGTATCCTGCTGTCCGGCAAAGCTCGCGGTCGGCAGGTCTTCGGCCGTCGCCGAGCTGCGCACGGCGACGCTGACCTCTTCGCCGTATTGCCGCTGAAGTTCGGCAAAAGCGGCCAGAATCTGCGTTTCAAGATCGTCCGGCAACGGAGCGGCATAAATGATTTCACGGGCGCGCCGAGCCCGTTTGGCGAGGTCGGCGACATCGTCGGGCTTCAGGTCATCCAGCGCCTGGTGCAATGCGTCCCAGCCATCAGCCTGGTCCAACACATAACGATAAGCCTCGGCGGTTATCGCAAAACCATTCGGGATCAGGATGCCTTGCGGCGTCAGTTCCCGGTACATTTCCCCTAACGATGCGTTTTTACCGCCTACCAGCGGCACATCGTCTATCGTTAATTCGTTAAACCAGCGGATATAGTTTGTTTGTTCGGGCATATTGGTCTCCTGTTTTTTTTAGTTGTTATCATGGACTGTATAGCTTGATGTAAGCAACTCAATATAAATTAGCACATTTTAATTAGGCCAATACGTTTACTGCCAATTGCGCCGCGATACTATTCAGGCGATTGTCGTTAGTCCAGAAGCCGCAACAACCGTGGTGTTGTGCAATAGCTAAATGAAGAGCATCAGGGGGTTTTAAAGCATATTGGGCGCGAAATTCAGCACCTTTGCGGTAAATCGCGGGGGTTATTTCCAAACGAACATAATCCTGAAAAAACATTTCGTAACGTTCGATCATCGCCAAGTTGGCTTGGCGCAAGGGATGCACTAAACATTCCATCTCGACCAGAGGCGAAATACAAAACAACATATTTGCGTCAGCCTCGATAGCTTGAGTAATCACAGGCCCAAAACGGGGGTGCTGCTCGATAAAGTAAATCACCAAGCAAGCGTCCAGATAAACCAACCCCGGTGTTATTCCCATGCGTTTCTTTCCTGTTCGATTTGGGCATCAATCTCTTCTGCAGTCCTCCGGCATGCCAGCGGTAACGGATTTTCTTTAAGCCGCTTCAAAAGCACTGCCGAACTCCCACGTTCAGGGGCGATTGTTGTTTCGAGTAGCGTAAGCAGAACTCGAGACGGAGCAGTTACCTGAATAGGTTCCAAAAGATGCACTTGGCCGGAAGAGTCCAAGATAGCTTCGATGGTTTGTAACATAATGTCTCTTCTGATAAAAATTGTAAGGACGTAGCGGGCGTAGCGTGGCTTTATGCGAGCAAGGGCATCAAGCCAAACCACAGCCCCTAGCGCAACACGCCTGCCGGACAAGAATAATTATCCAGCACTTGCACATAATTAGCGCGTTCATAAGCGCCGGGATCAATCGCGTGCTGCCGGCTGACACTGCCTTTTAACTGGTTGACCGACTCATACTCGTGCTCGTCCAACCAGTTTTCCAACTCAACGAGGAGGCTGCGCAGGTATTCCGGCCCATGTTCCAGCAATACGCTGCAAAGCTGCACGACATCGGTGCCGGCCAGCAAGGCTTTTAAAATGTCGGGCACTTGATGAAATCCGCCCGTCACCGCCAGCGATGCATTAACGCGCCCATACAGCAGTGCCGTCCAGCGTATGCGCAATAAGGCTTCGGCCGGAGTCGACAATTCCAGTTTTGGCAGCACTTGCAAGGTTTCCAGGTCAATATCCGGCTGGTAAAAGCGGTTGAACAGCACGATGCCGTCGGCTCCGGCAGTTTCCAGGCGTTTTGCGAAATGGATAGGCGAACTGAATTGTGAAGACAGTTTCAACGCAATCGGCAGGCGGATATGGCGCTTTAGTTCCTGCAATATCGCCAGGTAACGGTTTTCAACCGTCGCGCTGTCGTCATGGATGTCGGCGGCAAGATGATAGATATTCAACTCCAGCGCATCAGCGCCGGCTTCCTGCAAGGCCCGGCCGTAATCCAGCCAGCCGCTTAGCGAGGTGCCGTTTAGACTGGCGATAACCGGGATTGCCAAACCGGTTTTCAATTTTTGCAGATGTTCCAGGTACTGTTCCTGGTAGGTTTTAACCGTATCCGGCACAGGATGGAATGAATCCGCTTCGCCATGCCCTATCGCCTGCTGGTAAAAAAACCGTGCGAACTGCTGCGTTTCGGCTTCTATTTTTTCTTCAAACAGCGAATGCATCACAACCGCCGATGCGCCCGCATCTTCGAGCCGTCGCGCGCTAGCCAGGTCTTTAGTGAGCGGCGATGCCGACGGCATCAAAGGGTTCGCCAGTTTAAGGCCCAAGTAATGTGTGCTTAAATCAACCATGGTTCACCTCTGTTTTTAACTGAGCTTTCAGCGCCGAAACCGAAGTATTGTCGTCCCAGGTCAATTCCGACAGTTGTTTATAATAGTGATAGCGTTGTTTGACATCCTGCTGCGCTTGTTTTAAGAACGCTTCCGCCGCATCGGGGTTGCTCTGCCATAACATGCTGAAACGGGTTTCGGTCATGACAAAATCGCGGTATGGAATCGACGGTTCGGCGGAATCGAGGTGCATCGGGTTTTTGCCTTGCCTGATCTTGCCGGGATCGAAGCGGAACAACGGCCAATGCCCGCTTTTGACGGCCAGGTTTTGCTGCCGGTGGTTGTTCGACAAGTCCACGCCGTGCGCGATACACGGCGCATAAGCGATGATGATGGACGGCCCGTCATGCGCTTCGGCGTCCAAAAAGGCGCTCAGCGTTTGTGTGTCCTTGCCGGCATAAGCGACATGCGCGACATAAACATTCGGGTAATCCATCGCCAACAGGGCTAAGTCCTTTTTAGCCGTCGCCTTGCCGCCTGCGGAGAATTTCGCCACCGCGCCAAGCGGCGTGGATTTTGACGTTTGTCCGCCGGTATTCGAATAGACTTCGGTGTCCAGCACTAGGATATTGACATTACGTCCGCTCGCGAGGACATGGTCGAGCCCGCCGTAGCCGATATCATAGGCCCAGCCGTCGCCGCCGATAATCCAGACGCTTTTTTTGCACAGGCTGTCGGCCAGCTCAATCAACGCGGCTGCCACGCTGTTGCCAAGCGTCTGCAAACGCTGCTTAAGGCTTGCGACGCGCTCGCGCTGTTCATAAATACCCGCCTCGTCAGACTGGTCGGCGTTCAAAATAGCATCGACGCATTCAGGCTCTAAGGACTCGCGTAACGAAGCCAGCAATTCCCTGGCATATTCGCTCTGCTTGTCGATAGCGATACGTATGCCCAAGCCGAATTCGGCATTGTCTTCAAACAGTGAGTTATTCCAGGCCGGCCCTCTGCCGTCGGCATTTTTAGTCCACGGCGTCGTCGGCAAGTTAGCGCCGTAAATGGATGAGCAGCCGGTGGCGTTGGCGACCACCATGCGGTCGCCGAACAATTGCGAAGCCAGTTTTAAATACGGTGTTTCACCGCAGCCCACGCATGCGCCGGAGAATTCAAACAAGGGCTGCATCACCATCGAACCTTTGATCGTGTTGGCTTTTATCAGGCGGCGATCATATTCGGGAACGCTTAAAAAGAATTCCCAATTGCTGCGCTCGGCTTCGCGCAACGGCGCTTGCGGCTGCATATTCAAGGCCTTGCGGCTGGCGTTGGATTTGTCGCGTATCGGGCAAATATCGACACACAAGGTACAGCCCGTGCAATCTTCGGGCGCTACCTGGTAGCTCATCGCCAGGCCGGCCGGAAAATCCTTGCCCAACATAAGCGCATGCTTGAAGGTTTCCGGCGCACCATTTAACGCATCTATTGGGTAAATCTTGCTGCGGATTACACCATGTGGACACACCATGACGCATTTACCGCATTGCGTGCACAAGTCCGTCTCCCAAACCGGGATTTCCAGCGCCAAGTTGCGTTTTTCATACGCCGCCGTGCCGGTCGGGAAGGTGCCGTCAATCGGCATCGCGCTGACGGGCAGTAAGTCGCCGCGGCCTGCGATAATTTCGCCGGTAACGCGTTTGACAAAATCGGGCGCAAAATCGGGAATACGGGACTGGATGTCGAGACCATGCGCGGTATCGGTATGCGAGCTGTAATCGACTTGTTGTAGGTTTGCCAGGGTTTCATCGATCGCCTTGAAATTCAACTCGACGATGCGCCGGCCTTTTTTGCTGTAGGTCTTCTCAACCGCATGTTTAATCGCGGCTATCGCCTGCTCTTCCGGCAATACCCCGGAAATGGCGAAAAAGCAGGTCTGCATGATGGTGTTGATATGCTTGCCCATGCCGCATTGTTCGGCGACCTTGTAGCCGTCAATGACATAAAAACGGATATGTTTTGCCAGCATCTGCTGCTGCATCGCGGCCGGCAACGTAGCCCAGACCCGGTCAACCGGCTGCGCCGAGTTCAGCAGGAATACCGCATGATCGGCGGCGTTTTTGAGCATATCGTAACGTTCCAGGAAAATCGTCTGGTGGCAGCCGATAAACCGGGCGTCGTTATCGGCGATCAGGTAGGTCGAACGTATCGGCTTGCTGCCGAAACGCAGATGCGACACGGTGATGGCGCCGGATTTTTTCGAGTCATAGACGAAATAGCCCTGCGCATACAAGTCCGTCGCTTCGCCGATGATTTTGATGGTGTTTTTATTCGCGCTGACGGTGCCGTCGCTGCCGAGGCCATAGAACATCGCCTGGAAGGTATCGGCGTGGGCATCGGTACGAAAATCCGCATCCCAGTCCAGGCTGGTGTGCGTGATGTCGTCATGTATGCCGATAGTGAAATGGTTTTTCGGTTGTTGCCGTTGAAGCTCATCGAAAATCGCCTTGATCATGCCGGGCGTAAATTCCTTTGACGACAATCCGTAACGTCCGCCGATAATGACCGGCATCCTTGCAAATTTGCCGTAATCCTGGGCAACCGCCGTGACGACATCTTTATACAGCGGCTCGCCGTCCGCGCCGGGTTCCTTGGTGCGGTCCAGCACGGCGATTTTTTTGCATGTGGACGGCAAGGCGGCTATTAAACTGTCGGCATCAAAAGGGCGGTACAAGCGCACTTTCAGCAGTCCAACCGACTCGCCGTGGCGATTCAGGTAGTCCAGCGTTTCTTCAACCGCTTCGGCGCCTGAACCCATCAGGACGATGACGCGCTCGGCCTGCGCCGAGCCCAGGTAGTCAAACAAGCGGTATCGGCGGCCTGTCAGCTCGGCGAAACGGTCCATCGCGTTCTGCACGATGCCCGGCATCGCCTGATAATAGGTATTAACCGACTCCCGCGCCTGGAAATACACATCAGGGTTTTGCGCGGTGCCGCGCAACACCGGCTTATCGGGGCTCAGGCCCCGGTTCTGGTGCGCAGTAATCCATTCGTCGTTAATCATTGCGCGTAACACCGCGTCATCGAAGCCATTGATCTTAGCCACTTCATGCGAGGTTCTAAAACCGTCAAAAAAATGCATCAACGGAATGCGGCTTTCCAACGCCGCGGCATGCGCAATCAATGCAAAATCCAGCACTTCCTGCGGCGAATTGGAACACAGCAACCCAAAACCCGTCATCCGCGCCGCCATGACATCGCTGTGGTCGCCAAAAATGGATAAGGCCTGACAGGCCAGTGAGCGGGCGGCGATATGAAAGACCGTTGGCGTCAATTCCCCGGCGATTTTGTACATATTCGGCAACATCAGCAGCAGCCCCTGCGAGGCGGTAAACGTCGTCGCCAGCGAACCGGCCTGCAAGGCGCCGTGTATCGCCCCGGCAGCGCCTGCCTCGCTCTGCATTTCAATGACTTGCGGCACGGTCCCCCATAAATTGGTTTGCCCGCGCGAGGACCATTCGTCCGACCATTCGCCCATAGTCGAGGCCGGGGTGATCGGGTAAATGGCGATCACTTCATTGAGTTTATGCGCTATGGTAGCCGCTGCCTGGTTTCCATCGATGGTCAATGTTTGCCGGTATTGCATAAGACACCTCTGAAGATGAGCGAAAAGACGCCGTGCCATTACCCAGTACATCGGCACAGCGGCAGTAATCTTAATCTGAATAAGGGATTTATTCGAGCATAATTTATCGCGCCGGCAGTATCAGCACGGCATCATTGCCCGCATTGCAACACCGGACTTAGGGCCTGTCCGCGAATAACTGATATATTGGCATGTAATTCCCAGTTAAATCATGTTGTTATTTGGAACAACTTGTTGCACTTATTTTTGGACAGGCCTTTAGCGGTAGGGCCCTATTGCGCCATATCAATAATCAGGCTTTCCGGTTCAGGGACTCGTAAACAAAATTCTGCAAGATGACTTTGTTAGTCGGTGAAATTTCGTAAAACATAAGCCCGTACACCCATTTCGGCGACGTATTTTCGTGCTTGCCCGGTAAGCGTTGGACACTGCAAATCTTCACAGTCGTTTTTATCGGTACTTCCTGGTTAGTCAGGCTCACCGGGCACAGAAAATAAATTAACAAGTCTTCGCCCGGCTCACCTAATATTTCATCGCTGGTCATTCCCGCGCCTGAAACACTGATATCCGTCATCGTTGCCGGCTTGAACGGGCCGTTGATTTGCACAGGCAAACCCACCTTGGCCCTGATAGCGTTGCGTAATATAGTTGCCTTGACATCGACAGGGAAGTCGGTGTGCATATAGCCGGGAGCTATGAAAATGCTTGTTACGCTACAGTTAAACGTAAAAATATTTACGCCGGAAAATATCCGAAAACTGAGCGCCTGGCCTTCACAAACCGGGACGCTGGCGCCGTTTTCAAAAGGTATGTGTATATTATTACTTGTCAATAATCACAAAATTCTCTAGCAGCCTGTCGGACTTTATATCCTAACCAATTGATTTTATTGTGATTTATGATTATTGAAATAATAAAAATATTTAATTAAATCAATGTATTACTGATTAAGTCCGACAGACTGCTAGGCGTTAATAGCTAATTAGTGTTTGGACGAGAATGCTATAGCCCATGAGTATCAATGCTTACAGCGATTTTTCATATTTGAGTTTTAAGCACAATGATTTGCCGAAACAAAAATAATATGCTGTATTTCATATACATGGCATTAGCGGTTCCAATTTTTGTAGCATTTTTATTTGATTAGCGAAAAACTCATTTCGATTTTTCCGCTACAGGCCTTATTAAACATGGTTTGTAGCATTTTAGGTCAGGCACTAATTAAAAATGCGTCCAAAGCCGCCAACAATTTTGAGCGCCAAATTATGAATTGCGAATGATTGCTTTGGCCGGAATATCCAGGTATTTAATATTTGATTGTTGTTATAAGTGTCTGAATATTACCTGTTGAATTATAAGAAAATATTTTGCCATAGATCAATGTATCATTTCCCACCAATAAACCCCTGCTGGCGCCAGGCCTCGTAGCTGATTATGGCGACAGCATTCGATAGATTGAGGCTTCTGTTGTTTGGCATCATTGGAATCTTCAAGCGACGATCGAAAACGATACCGTTCAGCACTTCAGTGGGTAGGCCTGATGTTTCTGAACCGAAAAGAAATATATCTCCGGGCTGGTACATCGTTTTATCGTAGGATTGCTCTCCTTTTGTAGTACACGCAAAAATTCTCTTGCCGTACATGGCGTTAACAAACTCCAAATAGTTACGATAGATAGAAACCTTGGCGAGATCGTGATAATCAAGTCCGGCTCGTCGGAGATTTTTTTCCTCTAAATCAAACCCCAATGGCTCGATTAGATGCAGGCTGAAACCGTTGTTCGCCACCAGGCGAATGATGTTGCCGGTATTAGGGGGGAGTTTTGGCTCAAGAAGAGCGATATGAAACATGTTTACATCCGGTTTAAAAAGACTTGTAAAATAAAACGAGGTCAAGTGTTGGGTTTGTTGTTTCGATTTTCGTAACTATGCAGTCAAAACCGGCGTGCGCATTAAGTTAAGAATATGTTCTGGTCATAGGCTAAAAGTGACCTAATTTAATGCCAATTAGCGGATTTAGCCATCAATATTGAAAATCGTAGATGCAGGCGGCGGATGTGATTTCATAATAAGGGAATTCGCTGAGCATCATTACGCCCAGCGCAACATAGGAGCTAAGCAAAAATTGAATGTCTTGGAAGGAAAATGCTTTTTGTCGAATCGTGAAGGGTTGTTTTACTTTAATTGACTGGTGTCTTATATCCCAGTCTGTGCTTGATGGGGTATGCCGAGTAGTGGCTATGATCAGGAATGCATTTTCGTGAATCCCAACTGTTCATTCGGGTTTTAATTCACGGGCCAACAGGTTTTCCACTGCCGTCAGTGGATTTAGGCCTTCGTATAACACTTTGTAGGTTTGTTCGGTAATAGGCATGTCTATACCGTATTTTTGGGCGAGTGAAAATGTTTCTTTTGCGGCGGAAACACCTTCGACCTCCTGGCCGATTTCCTGCATCGCTACGGCGATGCCTTTGCCTTGTCCCAGGGCCAAACCCAAGCGACGGTTCCTGGATTGATTGTCGGTGCAAGTTAGAATGAGGTCGCCTAAGCCCGTCAAGCCCATAAAGGTATCCTGTTTGCCGCCCAATTGCAGGCCCAAACGAATGATTTCGGTAAGCCCGCGCGTAATTAATGCCGCTCGGGTATTAGCACCCAGGCTAAGCCCATCGGCAATGCCGGCGGCAATAGCCAAAACATTTTTTACCGCACCGCCGACTTCTACGCCGATGATATCTGTGCTGGTATAGGTACGAAAATGCGCGCTGTGCAGGATGTCAGCCAATTGCCTGGCAAAACCCGGTTGGGATGATGCGATGGTGATGGCGGTCGGTAAGTCGGCTGCGACTTCACGCGCAAAGGAGGGTCCTGAAATGATTGCGGCCGGTGTTTGCGCTGAAAAAATGTCGGCGACGATTTCATGAAGCAGGGAGCCGCCATCGGGGTTGAAGCCTTTAGTTGCCCATGCTATTTGCACGTTGTCTGCCAGGTAGGGCTTAATTTGGGCCAATATAGTTTTAAAGGCGTGACTGGGTACACAAACCAGCAGTATGTCACTGAATGCCGCTACTTCAACCAACTCGGACGTAACGGCTAGGTTTTCAGGGAAGACTATTCCAGGTAAATAACGCCGGTTTTGCTTGTCTCGCGCCAGTATCTCGACGTGCTCGGCATTATGTCCCCATAACAAAGCCTGGCAGCCATTTCTGGCGGCCAGGATGGCAAGAGCGGTTCCCCAGGAGCCTGAGCCCAGGATAGATATTTTTTTAGCCATCAATTGATGGTTTCTGTGCTGGGCGCTTGTTGCTGCATTTGTTGCAAATGTTGTGCATACAATGCATCAAAATTTACCGGGGCTAAAAGCAGTTGAGGAAAGCCGCCTTTAGTGACCAGGTCGGAAACCGCTTCCCGTGCATAAGGGAACAAAATATTGGGACAGAAACTGCCGACCATAGGACCCATTTCCTGGTCGCTAAAGCCGGCCAGGGCAAAAATCCCGGCTTGATTGACTTCAACAAGATAGGCAATTGTTTCGCCGCATTTTACTGTAATGGTCACGGTTAAAGAGATTTCGTAAAGTGAGTTTTCTAATGGGGCTACATGGGTGCCCAGGTTAAAATCAACAGCGGGTTCCCATTTTGCAGTGAATATGCTCGGCGAGTTTGGAGTTTCAAAAGACAGGTCTTTAGTATAAAGTTTTTGGATAGAGAATTGCTTTTCTACGGTATTGTTTTCTTCAGCCATGATGATTATCTTTGATTGTTTAGGTTTAAGTTAAGGATAATGTTTTCGTTATTCAGCGGTAAGGTTTTAAGTTTTCGTTTTATTTTTGCTGCTTTTTTTTATCGGTAATTTGTAATCATTTTCCCATGCCTGCATGCCGCCGGTAATAACGAATACGTGTTCAAACCCTGCTTTGGTCAATATTTTTCCTGCCGACGCGGAACGCGTTCCGCTTTGGCAGGCTATCAGCAGCGGGTCTTTTTTGTGTTGTTCCAGTTTTGGCAGTTCTTCGGGTAATTTACCTAGCGGGATATTAACGGCGCTCTCGATATGGTTTACGATAAATTCCGGCGGCTCGCGCACGTCGATAACCAAGGTATTGCTATCGTTCATTTTAGCAACGGCAAGCAATGGCGATATGGCGCCGAACTTTTTAAAGGCGGTGTCAAAGAATTCCTGTATCAATAGATAAGTAACAACGGCCAGCGCAAGCGATAATATATAGTGGTTTAAAATGAATTCTATATAACGGTCCATGGAATGTTTGTTTGGGTTAAGTTTGTTTTAGTTAGGGCGGTTAAAATAAATCAATACTTGGAACAAAATACATCTCTCATCATTTCGATAAGCTGGGTCATGCGCTTATCGTCGATAAAGTAATAAACACGATTGGCTTCCTTTTTGGAACTGAGTATGTTTTTTTCCCTAAGTATCGATAAATGCTGGGAAATATTGCTCTGGCTGGTGCCGACTTGTTCGACGATGTCTTGTACGCTGACTGAATTGTTGCCGAGAACGCACAATATTTTTAACCGCAATGGATGGGACATGGCTTTTAAACAGCGCGCTGCTTTGGTTATGTCGGTATCATCGTATAAAATGTGTTCGATTTTAGTGTCCATACAATCAGTTAATGCGATTGAGTTATAGAGTTCCATTTAGGCGATACCCAAGAATAAATATACTTGGCGCTTGGGTTTTGTTCATTTTCAACGACTGCAAGGGTGCAACGAAGGAGCAGTTGCCGAGGTGTAAAAATGGGTAAAAAGACCAGCAAGCCGGGTATATTCTTCGCAGGGAATCGCCTTTAACAAAGAACCCATTAAGAATATTTATACACAACTGTTAGCAACGTGTATTAATATAACGATTACCGATGATGTGGTTTGCTTTAGCCAAACGACAAAGCATCAGCATATCTTGCAAAATGATACCTTCTTTTTAGCATTTTGGGTAATGGATAATGCCGGAGAGCTTAGCAGCGAATTAGCATCCGTCTTAGTTACGGATTTTATTTTTAGTGTCAGGAGATAAATAAACCATGTTGAATCGACCGAAGCCTTTAGTGTTGCTGATCCTTGACGGATTCGGCTACTCGACGGATCAGGAAAATAATGCCATTACGATGGCAAATACGCCTTGCTGGGATAAGTTGCAACAAGACTATCCCATGACCTTGCTGAATTGCTCCGGCCATGATGTGGGCTTGCCGGATGATCAAATGGGCAATTCCGAAGTAGGCCATATTCATATAGGCTCAGGTCGTTATGTGCCGCAGGATTTTTCCAAAGTTAATGATGCAATAAAAGATCGGAGTTTTTTTACTAATCCGGTGCTTTGTCGCGCAATCGATTTGGCTAAGGGCAACGGAAAGGCGTTACATATTTTGGGATTATTGTCGGCTGGCGGCGTACACAGCCATCAGGATCAACTGGTGGCAATGGTTGAATTAGCCGCTAATCGCGGCCTTAAGAAAATCTATTTGCACGGCTTTCTGGATGGCCGGGATGTGCCGCCTAAAAGTGCGAGTTCATCGATTGAATTGTTGGAGGCAAAATTTGCCGCATTAGGTGTGGGCAGGATTGTGTCAATCGTGGGGCGTTTTTATGCGATGGACAGGGATAATCGTTGGGAGCGGGTGAAACTGGGTTACGATTTGATTGCCAAAGGCGAAGCTGAATTCAGTGCCGCTACCGCGCTTGAGGGCTTGGAAGCCGCTTACGGCAGGGGGGAGACGGATGAATTTGTCTTGCCTACCGCGGTACTGGACGCTGATGGTCAAGCCGTTGCACTGGACCCGGAGGATTCCGTGGTGTTTATGAACTTTCGCGCAGACCGCGCCAGAGAAATTTCCCAGGCTATTACGTCATCAACGTTTGAGGCGTTTGACAGGAACCGTGAACCCCATAAAGGCTATTTTTGTACATTAACGGAATATCACCAGGATTTTGATTATGATATTGCTTTCCCTTCGGTGGATATAAAAAACGGCCTGGGTGAGGTGTTATCGAACCTGGGGATGGCGCAATTACGGCTGGCGGAAACTGAAAAATATGCGCATGTGACTTTCTTCCTCAACGGCGGGATTGATACGCCTTTTCCCGGTGAGGAAAGGATTCTTGTGCCTTCGCCCAAGGTCAGGACTTATGATATGCAGCCGGAAATGAGTTCGGTGGAAGTGACGGACCATCTCGTCGAAGCCATTACCGGCGGAAAATATGATGTCATCATCTGTAATTATGCCAACTGCGATATGGTAGGCCATACCGGCGTCATCCCTGCTGCGGTGCTTGCCGTAGAAGCCGTTGACAAGGCGTTGCAGCGTATTGTCGATGCCTTGCAAAAAGTCGGCGGCAGACTGTTGTTAACCGCCGATCATGGCAATATTGAGCAAATGGTCGATAAGGAAACCAGACAACCGCATACTGCGCATACGACTAACCTGGTGCCTTTGGTTTATGTCTGCGGTGATGCTCCGCTGATGCCTGGCGGCAGTTTGTCAGATTTAGCCCCTACGATGTTGGCTATTTTAGGCATTGAACAACCTATCGAAATGACCGGTAAGTCGTTAATAAAAGCCGCTTAGTCCGTGAATGAGAAAAGAGATTGTTTTTTGTGCTTTCCTGAGCCTGTCGGTTGCATACCTGCATGCCGAGGAATTTGAAGAAAATAACGATCCCGATCGGGCTTTATCCGGGCAATCTGATACATCCCCAAAAAATGCCAATTTACAGAATGGCTTGGCGGAAATTGAAAAACGCTACGGTGAAACGGCGGCTTTGCTGAAATCTCTGCAGGGGCAAATCGAACAAAAGCGCCGGATCCTGAATAAGATTCGGCGGGATATGCAGTCTTACCAGAATGAAATAGACAAGGAAAGCAAGGCGCTCGTCAGTCAGGTAAGGGCAGCTTACCTGATGGGGCAGCAAGAAAAGTTGAAATTGATGCTTAATCAGCAAGATCCGGCTTTATCCAGCCGAATGATGGTTTACTATAATTATTTTAATAGGGAGCGCCTGGCAAAACTGGCGGCTATTGAAAAAACTATCGAGCGTTTGGACCAGCTGGATAAAGAAAAGCAGGCTGAGGCAGCGCTTTTAGAACAAAGCCTGGTACAAAAGAAATCAGAGCAGGCTGTCCTCAACACGTTTAGAAAACAGCGGGCGGAGTTGCTGGCGCAAACGGCAGCCGGTTTTTCTTCAGATGAGCAGCACTTGCTTCAGTCGAAGGAAAATGAAAACAAACTGAAGGCGTTGATGGTTTCATTGCATGACAATGGCATTACAGGCACCGGGCCGGAACAATCTGGGGACCTTGCCGATGCTATTGATAATGAGCAACAGGAAAAAGATAATTTTTCAACACTTAATGGTAATTTCTCAACGCTTAAGGGTAAATTGCCGTGGCCGGCGAAAGGCCGGGTGGTGCAACATTTTGCCAGCCTGGAATCAGAAGATATACAGAATGGTGTGCTGATAAATGCCGGTGAAGGCGTGGAAGTCCATGCGGTGGCGAAAGGAAAAGTCGCTTTTGCAGAATGGCTGCAAAGTTACGGCTTCTTGATGATTATTGATCATGGCGAAGGGTATATGACGCTTTACGCGTTTAACCAGAGCCTCAACAAGCACAAGAATGATTCGGTAGCAGCGGGGGAAATGATTGCTTCTGTCGGGCAAAGCGGCGGACGCAGCCAGCCGGGATTATATTTCGGCATACGTAAACACGGTATGCCTATTGATCCGCTTGAATGGTGCCGTAGCAGCATTAATTAAAAAATTGATTCCGTTCATGGTTCGAAAAGCTCATTACAAACGGAATTACAGTTTCTGTTCGTAATGAGCTTTTCGAAGGGCTTGTTCAGGGCTTCTTAAATAAACCAGTGTAGACAATAGAGGATTTGGAGTTTTAAGACACATGCTAAAAAAGAAAACTATTTTAATTTTGTCCTTAGGGATAGTGCTGGGTGTTTTTATGGGCACCTGCGGCAGTGTCTTTGCTGATCGGGACAGCAGCGAGCCTGTCGCTGATACCGATACCTTACCCTTTGAAGATCTGCGCACCTTTACCGAAATTTTCGGGCGGATTAAACGGGATTATGTAGAACCCGTTTCTGATAAAAAATTACTGGAAGATGCGGTTCGCGGCATGTTAAGCGGTCTTGACCCACATTCTGCTTATCTTGTTGCCGATGAGTACCAGGAGTTAAAAGAAGGCACGACAGGGCAGTTCGGCGGTTTAGGTATCGAAGTGACTATGGAAAACGGCTTTATTAAAGTGGTTTCGCCGATTGATGACACGCCTGCGCAAAAAGCGGGTATAAGGGCCGGGGACCTTATTGTCAGGTTGGATGATAAGCCGGTCAAAGGCATGTCTCTCGCGGATGCCGTTAAAATGATGCGTGGCGAACCGGGCAGCAAAATTTTGCTGACGGTGGTTCGTGAAGGCGAGGAAACCCCGCTGAAAATAACGATAGCGCGCGACATCATCAAGGTTAAAAGCGTTAAGAGCCGGATGCTCGAAAAAGGTTACGGTTATGTACGTATCAGCAGTTTTCAATCCGGGACGGGCGATAATCTCAAAGAGGCGGTCGCTGCACTGAAAAAGGAAAACAAAGATAAGCTGAAAGGACTGGTGCTGGATTTGCGCAATAATCCTGGCGGCGTTTTAAATGCGGCCGTTGAAGTCAGCGATGCGTTTTTAAAGAGCGGGCTTATTGTTTATACCGAAGGGCGTATTGAAAATTCTGAAATGCGCTTTAATGCGGCGCCTGATGATCTTATTGATGATGCGCCTATAGTCGTATTGATCAATGCCGGTTCGGCATCGGCTTCGGAGATCGTCGCCGGTGCTTTACAGGATCAGAAACGCGCCCTTATTATGGGAGAAAAATCATTCGGTAAAGGCTCGGTGCAAACGATACTGCCTACCAGTAATGGTGCAGCCGTTAAATTGACTACGGCGCGTTATTACACGCCTTCAGGTCGATCGATACAAGCCGAAGGCATAGAGCCGGATATTACCCTGGCGCATGTCAAGCTGGAATCCCTGGATAAATCAGAATTTATGCCGGTTAAAGAAGCGGATTTGTCAGGCCACTTGCAGAATGGCAAGGGTAATGGCAAAAATGCCGGCGAGACGGCCGATAAAGAGAAGGAAGTGCTGGAAATGAAAGATTATGCCTTATCCGAGGCATTGAATTTATTGAAAGGTATCAGCATTATGAAGAAATAAGGTTGCGATTGCGAGGGTGAAAAATCGAATCTTAATATTTGTTGGAGGGCGTTTTTTATGCGGCATAAAAAACGTCATTCCTCGATGATGCCAGGATGGCGCAGGGCACACCTTTTATGAACCCGAAAGCATGCGATGCTTTGCGGGGTTCAGTTGCTGCCCAAGAGAACGTTGAAGGCGGGTTGAGGGGTAATCTGCCTATACTGTGTCCTAAAGCAGGTGGATTCAGTAAAATGGGGTAAAATGATGAGGATTATCTGTTGACATGCGGCCTGATAGGGGGGGCAGATTTTTTAAAAAATTTACAGCGGATAAATCCATGTGGCTTTGGGATTTGTTCAGTAGCGCCTTAGATCACTTCTAATAAAATTTTTGGAGAAAACCATGATTGAACGGATGATCAGACACCACACAATCATTTCCATAGTCGGGAATATCATTACGGTAAATGTTGTCAATAGTGCGGAAAAAAAGGAGATCAGCACTCGCTTTGGTGATTTGGCCAGTATTCAAGACAGCAATGGCGCAGAGTCTTTGGCACAGGTTATTAAGATTGACGGTAACCGTGTATCTTTGCAGGTTTTTTCAGGTACCCAGGGTATTTCTACAGCGGCATCGGTGCGTTTTTTAGGCCAAGCGATGCGGGTAAGCTATTCGGGGAATATTCTTGGACGTATATTTAGCGGTACAGGCCAACCTATAGACGGGGGATCTAATCTGGAGTCTGACCCTAAAGTCGGTATAGCGGGGCCTTCTGTTAATCCCATGCAGCGTATTTTGGCATCCAGGATGATCCGTACCAATGTGCCGATGATCGATGTCTTCAATTGTCTGGTGGTCAGCCAAAAAGTGCCGATATTTTCAATATCCGGCGAACCCTATAACCCGTTCCTGGCACGCATAGGCATACAGGCCGATGCGGACATTGTCGTCTTTGCAGGGATGGGCCTTATTTTTGATGATTTTCATTTTTTCCGTACACAGTTTGAGCAGGCGGGCGTATTCGCGAGAACGGTCATGTATTGCAATATGGCTTCTGACCCTATTGTCGAGCGTCTGCTGGTGCCTGATATGGCGCTGGCTGTTGCCGAGCGTTTTGCGGTGGAAGAAGGCAAACGGGTGCTGGTGCTGATGACCGACATGACAGCCTTCGCCGATGCGCTGAAAGAAGTCGGCGTATCCATGGAGCACGTCCCGTCAAACCGGGGTTATACCGGCGATTTGTATTCACAATTAGCCAGGCGTTATGAAAAAGCCTGTGATTATAAGGGCGCGGGCTCAGTAACTATTCTAACGGTAACGACCATGCCGGGCGACGATGTGACGCATCCGGTGCCGGATAATACCGGCTACATCACCGAAGGCCAGTTTTACCTGCATAATGCCATGCTCGACCCGTTCGGCTCGCTGTCCAGGCTTAAACAGCATGTGATAGGCAAGGTAACTCGCGAAGATCATGCCCAGATCATGAACACGATGATTCGCTTTTATTCGGCGGCGGTTGAGGCCGAACAAAAACAGGCGATGGCTTTTGAGTTGTCCTCCTTCGATGAAAAGTTGATTAAATTCGGTAAATTGTTCAGAACGCGCTTCATGGACCTCAATGTCTCCATTGCGCTTGAAGAGGCGCTTGACCTGTGTTGGCAGACCCTTGCCGAATGCTTTTCTGAAGAACAATTGCTTATGAAACAGTCGCTTATAGATACTTATTTTCCTAAAAACGCTCATGTCCAAGCAGTCGTTTAGCAAAGCCGCCCTGCATAAAGAAGCCGCCCAGCTTAAACGTTATCGGCAGTTTTTGCCTTCGCTGGACTTAAAGCGCCAGCAACTGGTTGCCGAGCGCTACAAAGCAACTGCTGAACTTGCTAAAATTGAAGAGCAGATACGGCAATGCCGAACTATCATTAGCGAAAACCTGCCGATGATTTCGGATTACCATATCGCTTTAAACGATCTGGTTATAATTTCGGAAGTCAGCTTGGATTATGAAAATAGTGTCGGCGTAAAATTGCCTGTGTTAAAAGGTATCGGCATTACGACCAAACCGTATTCATCCTATGCCAAGCCGCACTGGGTCGATCAAACGGTCATTCAGCTAAAGTGTGTGCTGGAGCTTAAAGTCCGCTTACGGATTAATCAACGGCGGCTGGACATTTTAGATGCCGCGGTTAAAAAAGTGACCCAGAGGGTGAATTTTTTCGACAAGATCCTGATTCCCAGGGCGCAAAAAACGATAAAAAAAATCAGTATTTTTATATCGGACGCAGAACGGGCGGCTGTCGTCAGGGCTAAAATCACCAAACAAAAACGCCTAGATAAAGGTGCGTCGTGTCCATAGTTGCGTTAAAAAAACTTACCTTCTGCGGTTTAAGCACCGAAAAAGCAACGGTACTTGAAGCGCTACAGGAGCTGGGCGGCGCGCATCTTATCCCGCTCAGCAATCAATCCGCCTTACCGCAGCAGTTTGCCCGGTCAAAACGCATCGAACACGCCTACAAGGCGCTCAAGTTTTTACACCAGTGCCCAAGCCAGCGTCATCAACAACATATTGCTGACGATTTTGATTTTGATAATATTGTTAATCGTGTTTTGGACATCCAACTTAATATCCGCCAACAGGCGGATAAGCGTGATTTCTTATATAAACGGATTAAAGAAGTAGAGCCCTGGGGTGATTTCACCTTGCCCGAAAACGAGCAGTTAGCAGGGTTGAAGCTGTGGTTTTATATCGTGCCCAAAAGCATGATGAAAAAAATACGCGGTGTCGATTTAATCTGGCAGGTTGTCAGCCAGGATAACCTGTACGACTATGTCGTCGTTATTGCTGACCAGGAACCTGCCGTGTCGAGCATGCCGGTCGCCAGAACCCATACCGGCAAAATATCCCTGACCGCGTTAACCAATGAGCTGAATCAAGTTGAATTGGCACTGGAAGACTTGCAGGCCGAAAGGGAATCCTTAACCCGCTGGATAGGGCTGATTGCCGCCAATCTTGGCAAAGCCCAGGATCAGGCTGATTTAAAAAACGCCCATGCAATGACCCTGGACAACGATGGCGTCTTTATTACCCAGGCCTGGGTTGCTGAAGCCGATCTTGACCGTTATGAACAATTTGCCCGGCATTACCGGCTCGCCTTGGTCAGCACAGATCCAGATACCGATAAGGGAGAAACGCCCCCTACCTTGCTTAAAAACCCAGGGCATTGGTCCGGCGGACAGGATTTAGTCAGTTTTTATCAAACGCCCGGCTATTTTGGCTGGGACCCCTCGCCGGTCGTGTTTTTCTCATTTGCCTTATTTTTCGCGATGATTATGTCCGATGCCGGTTATGCGGCAATATTTGGCTTGTTCCTGGGTATCAAATGGCGGTCTATGGGGAAAACAGGATCAGGTTTGCGTTTGCGTAGGCTGGCGTTAACCGTCATTCTCGTTTCATTGGGCTGGGGTGTGCTCACTGGCGGCTATTTTGGCTATAGCTTTTCTGAGCAAAGCTTGCCCGGTAGGTTGAAGCTTATTGATATGGAAGACTTTGATGCGATGATGCGCCTGTCAATTTTTGTCGGCGTACTGCATATTGCACTGGCAAACGGGCTTATGGCCTATCAGCGACGAGGCAAAACGACGGCTTTGGCTGCGTTGGGATGGGTGGCGGTCGTCATCGGCGGGTTTGTCTACTGGATTGCCGCCACCGCGCAAAACAGCGTTATGCTGCAAGCAGCCTATGTCCTGTTGATAGCCGGGAGTTTGTCATTGCTGTTATTTAGCAGTGAGCGCGCTGTTGTCAAGCCGATAGACTGGCTATGGCGAATCCTGGATGGCTTCAAAGCGCTAACCGAAATTACCAGCCTGTTCGGCAATGTCTTAAGTTATTTGCGCTTGTTTGCGTTGGGTATGGCGAGTGTGTCGCTGGCGTTGACATTTAACCAGCTGGCCGATCAGGTTTATCATGCCATGCCGGGGGTAGGGCTGTTTTTTAGCTTGATTATTCTGCTGGTCGGACATACCTTAAACCTGCTGTTGTGTTTATTAAGCGGTGTAGTACATGGCTTACGGCTTAATTTTATTGAATTTTACAACTGGAGTGTCTCTGATGAAGGTTACCCATTTAAAGCATTTGCCAAAAAAGGAGCAGGTTAATGAATGAATTTCTTATTTTTTTGGGCTGGATAGGCTTATACGCACCGATGGCGCTCGGTGCGCTTGGCAGCACCATCGGTTGTGCGATTGCAGGCCAAGCGGCCATCGGCGCCATGCTCGATACCGAAAGCGGCTATGGCCGTTATGTCGGGGTCTCGGCGATGCCTTCATCAATAGTTATTTTCGGCATCGTCATCATGTTTGCGCTGAACCGGACCATTACGCCCGAAGTTACCCCCGGTATATTTGTGATTGGCGTATTATCAGGCCTGGTATTGCTGGCGACGGCTATTTACCAGGGGCAATGCTGTGCCTGCGCGATACTTGCAGCGAAAGCCAAACCTGAAGTTTTTGGGCTTTCCATTGTACCAGCGGCAATAATTGAAGGTTTTGCTGTTTTTGCCTTTATTTTCGCACTGGTTGTCATTAGCGGTATTCCACAACCTTAACAACCACAACCTTGACGATTGCACCATGAAAAGCGAACAGGCACATAGCACCTCATCCGGCGTAGATGCGCTGATAGAGAGGCTAAAAGAGCAAGGCATAGCAGCCGGACAGGAAAAAGCTGAAAGCATCGTGCTTGATGCCCAGAAAAGGGCTGAATGGATTATTAACGAGGCCACGCTGGAAGCGCAGCTGTTGATTAATGATGCCAAAGCTGAAGCTGAAGCGATTAAAGTCGCAGCTGAAGATGCGTTAAAACTGGCGACCAGGGATGCTTTTCTTAAATTACGTGATGCATTGTCAGGTAGTTTCAGACGCGAAGTGATGCGCGTTGTCGGTAAAAAAATGGCCGAGAAGAAGTTTATGGAAAAACTGATTCTTACGCTGGCAGGCCAAGTTCGCGATAAAACCGGACTCGATCAAGCCAGGCATGTTGTTATTCATCTGCCCGAAGATGTGGCGGGTATCGATGATTTGCACAGGCGCACTGATGAGCTGCAGGGCGGTGCCTTAAGCCATTTTGTGGTTGATCTTGCGACTGATATGTTACGCGCCGGCGTTTTACTTGAAGTATCCGGCGAGCTGAACCGCGGTTTATTAGTCAAACTTAAAGATGACAATATTGTTATTGATTTTACCGATGAAGCTGTTGCCGCGTTATTAATGGAACACCTGCAGCCGCGTTTTCACGCTCTGTTGGAAGGCATCATCAAGTGATTGCCGGGCGTTTTAAATACACGATGTTGCTGGCGAGCTTGCCTGTACATCCGCCCCTGCTTTTTTCAGCACACCAGACGCCGGTGTCCCGTATCCAGCTTGATAAACGGCTGACCATGCTGGACGCACGCGACAGCGAAGATTTGATGCGCATTGAAGAATTACTGCGCTGGTCGCAAATAGCGAATGCCACCGATGACTTCATCATCAAAAAAAGCGCTGAGGTTGTTGATTCAATAAACGATCATTTTTTAAAACAAATCATTATTTGGCGCCTTGAATTAAGAACGCTGCTGTCCGCATTAAGGATGCGTCATGCCGGTGTTGCTCAACCAGCAAAGGGCTGCTTCCCAGGCATAGGCAGATGGCTGGGTGATATTGAAAAAAATTGGCATAAAAACGATTTTGGTATCGGTCGTCAAGTGCCGTGGATTATTCCTGCCCAACAGTTGCTTACGCAAAACAAATCTTACGAACTGGAAAAACTATTGTTCGATCTGGTCTGGCAATACTATGCCAAAGAAGGCAATCAGCATTATTTTGATTTTCCGGCGGTCGTCATTTATGTTTTAAGATGGGATATTACCAATCGTTGGACCCACTACCACGCACCCGAGGCGCTTAAACGTTTTGACGAACTGGTTGAAGCTGGGCTGGATGGCTTGGCGATAGGCTTTTGATGTTAACGGCAGCCGGTCTTGGTCGCTAACCCTATATTTTTTGGAAAAATGATGAAGCGTGAAAAATTACCTACAGCCCGGGTCATTGCGGTTCAGGATGATATAGTTTCTATCGAGGCTATTGATGGCGTCAACCAGCCGCTGACAAAAAATGAAGTTATTTATATACTTCCAGGTCGTAGCGATGTCAAATACCCTGAGCGGCTGAAAGCAGAAATATTGCGAATTTACGGCAAAGTGGCCGACGCCCAGGTTTTTGAAAGCACTGCCGGCATTGGTGTCGGCGACCTGGTGGAGCAGAGCGGGGAAATGCTGTCGGTAGAACTGGGGCCGGGCTTATTGGGCCAGGTTTACGACGGTTTGCAAAATCCACTGGATGAACTGGCGACAGGCTACGGTTACTTTCTGCCGCGCGGTGTTGATTTGCCGGCACTAGACGTTAATTTCCTGTGGCCTTTTACGCCGATTGTCAGGACGGGCTGCCGCTTACGGGCTGGTTCGGTGTTGGGTACCGTACTGGAGCGAGGTTTTACCCATAAAATTATGGTGCCGTTTGATGTGACAGGATATGTCGAAGTGACCTGGATCCAGTCGGGTTCGGTCACCGTTAATGAGCCGGTGGCAAAAATAAAATTGGATAACGGTAAAGAGCGTTCTGTCTGTTTAAAGCAACGCTGGCCGGTACGTAAGCCCTTGCCCGCCAAATTATTGAAAGACCGTATTGCCACTCGGCAATACCCCGTAACACCACTCATTACCCAGTTGCGCCTGATCGACACTTTTTTTCCGATAGCAAAAGGCGGCACGGGCTGTATTCCCGGACCCTTCGGCGCCGGGAAAACGGTATTGCAGAACCTGATTTCCAAAAACTCGGATGTTGACATCGTTATTATTGTCGCTTGTGGTGAGCGGGCCGGGGAAATTGTCGAAACGATTACCGAATTCCCGCTATTGACCGATCCCAAAAGCGGCGGCTCCTTGATGGATAGAACCATCATCATCTGCAATACCTCGTCCATGCCCGTCGCCGCACGGGAAGCCTCGATTTATACCGGCATTACGCTGGGCGAATATTACCGGCAAATGGGCTTGAATGTCCTGTTACTGGCCGATTCAACCTCGCGTTGGGCCCAGGCTATGCGCGAAACATCCGGGCGTTTGGAAGAAATTCCCGGCGAAGAAGCGTTTCCCGCCTATCTTGATTCGGCGATTAAAAGTATTTACGAACGTGCCGGGGTTATATTAAACAGTGATGGTTCTACCGGCAGTTTAACGATGATAGGCACGGTATCGCCGGCAGGCGGTAATTTTGAAGAGCCGGTTACCCAAGCCACCTTAGGCACGGTAAAAACTTTTTTAGGCTTAAGTGCTGATCGTGCCTATAAACGCTTTTATCCGGCGGTTGACCCCTTGTTATCCTGGTCGCGCTATCTGAGCCAACTGCATGCCTGGTACGAAGAATATCTGGGCCAGGGCTGGACTGCCGATGTACAAGCCATGCTGGAATTGCTGAAGCGTGGCGACAGCATCTACCAGATGATCCAGGTAGCCGGGGAAGAGGGCATTACCCTTAAGGATTTTGTTGGCTATCAGGCCGCTAAATTTTTAGACATGGTGTACTTGCAACAGGATGCCTATGATGAGGTCGATGTCGCCGTGCCGATAAAACGGCAACAAGAAAATTTCAAAAAGATAGTTGAGCTGGTCAGCGCGGATTACTCGTTTGCTAACCAGGATGAAGCTCGCGATTATTTCACCCGTTTAACCGGGTTATTCAAGAATCTCAATTATGCCCCGACCGGAACGGCAGAGTACGCTGGAGTATTGGCAAAAATAAACCAGCTTTATGATGGTTATTGCAAGCGCTGATTTTTTACTCCAGTGCGTACAAGTTCGCCTCAATAAAGCTGGGCGGAACTTTAGAGGGATGCTAGGCTTGGGAATGTCGATATACTTTAAGGCTCTATATGGGTTTCGGGGTCTTTTTAACTAAAACAGCCAGTAACGAAGACAGCAAGCCCTTACCGCGTTTTCTGACATTATGGACAAACTCAAAAAAACTCAAATACAACGGCAACTT